>TARA_R110002111_G_scaffold249328_2_pt1 | contig 17123 bp, 15 predicted proteins | sample TARA_R110002111 | Tara Oceans TARA_R110002111 (sample SAMEA4397363) | marine metagenome | biome: Polar Biome; feature: [ZZZ] marine water layer (ENVO:01000295); material: water (ENVO:00002006), including particulate matter (ENVO:01000060) such as... | depth 199 m | reverse complement strand
TCAAAACGCTCAGATAAAACACTTGTTTTACTGAGCGTTTTCTTTTTTGGTTATTTATAATATTATAAGCCTTGCAGTATAACCTCTAAATCTCCAAGTTCATAAGGCTTAGCCATAATAATCTTAGAGGCACTTAATAAAAAATACATTGGTGTTGCAGAAACGCCATAGGTTTTTACAACGGGATTATCCCATTTATCTAAACCAATTTGATGAATAAAATCAGGATAGTTTTTTATAGCTTTCTCCCAGCCATCAGCCTCATTTTCTAATCCAAAAGCAACCACTTTTAAATTGGGTTTATCGGCAATCATTTTTTTAACTTTAGGCAATTCATCTAAACAATGTCCGCAAGTACTACTCCAAAAGATAAGTAAATAGTGTTCTGCACCTTCTAATTGATGTAAGTTGGTGTTTTGTCCATTAGATGTAATATCAAAATTAGGTGCTTTAGATCCAATAGACGTGTTTTTAAAAGCTATTACCATGTCTAGTAAAACGTTGTTTTCTGTAGCTTTAGCTAACTCTAGTAAGTAATTAGTGGTAATATAATTGGCAACTTCATGATTTTTTTGGTCCGAAAAGTGTTTCCAAAGCATTTCTAATAGACTCGTTTTAATAATTAAGTCATTACTATTAATAGCTGCAGCTACATCATCAATGTGTTGCTTATAGGTGTCGTTACTTGGGTTTTCTACCATATTTAAAACATAAGCTGTAACGCGATCTACTAAAAACGATGAGCTTTGTAGTAGGTAATCACTAAAATCAACTTGACTTAAATACTGTTGTTTTAAGTTTTTTGAATAGGTTGAAATATCCTCGTATTCAGATGGGATATAAGGTTTATTCGCTCTAATAAAACTAGAAACTAATTTATCTTTAGCTAATTCTTCGTAGCCTGTTTGTGTGTCTTTTAAGGTTTTGAAAATAGCGTTGAATCCTTTTTTGTCTGAGTTTTCTTTAGCAAAATAATTACTAATCGTTTGGTTGACCATATCCATACTTTTTAAGTAAGAATTCCAAAGTTTGTTTTCTTCTGATTCAGTAAATAATACGCCATTCTCATTACTAAAGTTAAAGGCAACGGTTTCTTTTCCGTCGTAGATAAAATCGAAATTATTTTCCTCAGGTGGTACCGCATAAACAATTTTATAAATACCAGGTTTTACGGTAGAATCTAATTGGATTTCAAAATTTCCATCACCATCAAGCTTTCCTCTATTGATGTAATTAGCACTTTCTGGTGTTGCTTCATATAGAAAAGCATAACTAAAATCTTCTGCTGGAGAAAATTTACCTTTTACACTTTGCGCAAAAGAAATTAGAGGTATTACGAATAATATGATTAGATTTTTTTTCATTTGTATATGCTATTTTATCTGTTATTTAGCTTCAAAAATTAAGCCATTTTAAATATTCTATTTCTTTTTAGATCTTACGCTTTCAATAACTACCGTTGCTAGTATTAAACCGCCTCCGGCAAATGTATGTATTGTTGGTATCTCATTCAAGAAAAAAAAGGCAATTATAATCCCAAACACAGGTTGTGTACTGCCAATAATACTTGCTGTACTTGCTTTAAAATATTTTAAACTATTAACAAACATGGTATGTCCAATTGCTGTTGTAACTACAGCTAAAAGTATAACGTAAGGATACTGTGTTGTAATATTAGTGGTGTCCATAAAATATAAAATAGGCGCTAATACTACTGTAAGAATCAACACTTGATAAAACATAAGCATTGTGCCATTGTAGTTGGCAATATGTCCTTTTAGCATTAAAATTCTTAAGGCATAACAGGTTGCAGAGAGTACTCCAAACATAATACCTTGTAACTGATTGCTTTCTAAATTGAATTCTGGAGCTAAAATGTAAATACCAAGCAGAACCATAAGACCTAAGACAATGTGGATAGGATCTAATTTTGTTTTAGAAAATAAGGGCTCTAAAAGCGCTATAATAACCGGAAATGTGAATAATGAAATCATGCCAATAGCTACGTTAGATAGCTTTATAGCATAGAAATAGGTAATCCAATGTCCACCCATTAATAAAGCGGCAATAAAAAAAGTAAAGCGATCTGTCTTATTACTTATCTTTAAATTAATGCCTTTAAAAACACAAACAAGAAATAATATAATTGTTGCTAAAATAGAACGCCACCAAATAATTACTGGTGTTGGCATATCTATAAATTTACCTAAAGGACCAGACGTGCTAAGACAAACAGTTGCAAAAATCAGCAATAAGAGATGATTTAAATGACTTTTTTCATTCATAGCATATCAGATAAGGCAGCCAATGCTTGTTTGGTAGATTTTATTTTTTCGAAAGTAAGTAACAAGCGTAAACCTTTTCGGGTTTGTTTTTCTTTCATTTTACATTTACTAGCATTTACCTGAACAAACTGCAATACTTTAGTAAATGCTTCACTTTGATAAAATCCACTTTGCTGATCTTGAACAAAATAACCAATCATTTTACCTTGTTTCATAATCAATTTTTCTATGCCCATTTTTGTAGCTATCCACTTTAGACGGACACTATCTAATAAATCTGAAACCTGTGTTGGTAATTCTCCGAATCTATCTATGATATCAGATTCAAATTTAGCGAGTTCCTCTTCTGTTTTAATTTCGTTTAATTTGGTGTAAAGGTTTAAACGCTCGGTAATATTATTGATATAATCGTCTGGGAACAGCAACTCAAAATCAGTGTCAATAGTAATATCTTTTACATATGTTTTAGGTTTGCCATCATCTTTGTATAAATCTACAAATTCCGTTTCCTTTAGTTCTTCTATGGCTTCATTTAGTATTTTTTGGTAGGTGTCAAAGCCAATATCGTTAATAAATCCACTTTGTTCTCCTCCCAATAAATCTCCTGCTCCACGAATTTCTAAATCTTTCATGGCAATATTAAATCCACTACCTAGTTCGGTAAATTGTTCTAATGCACCAATACGTTTTCTAGCATCGTTTGTCATTGCAGAATACTCAGGAGTAATAAAATAACAGAAGGCTTTTTTATTACTACGACCTACACGACCTCGCATTTGGTGTAAATCACTCAATCCAAAATTATTGGCATTATTGATAAAGATGGTGTTAGCGTTTGGTACATCTAAACCACTTTCTATAATGGTTGTACTTACTAAAACATCAAATTCACCATTCATAAAAGCCAGCATAAGGTTTTCGAGCTTTTTACCATCGAGTTGTCCATGGCCAATGCCAATTTTAGCATCAGGAACTAACCTCTGAATCATACCAGCGACCTCTTTTATATTTTCAATTCTATTATGAATAAAAAACACTTGACCTCCTCTTTGAATTTCATAACTCACTGCATCCCTAATTGTTTCTTCCGCAAAACGAATAACATGACTTTCAATAGGATATCTATTTGGTGGAGGAGTTGTAATTACGGATAAATCTCTTGCTGCCATTAAACTAAACTGAAGCGTTCTCGGAATTGGAGTGGCAGTTAACGTTAAAACATCAACATTTTCTTTTATCGTTTTAAGACGTTCTTTTACGGCTACACCAAACTTTTGTTCTTCATCAACAATGAGTAAACCTAAATTCTTAAACTTTACATTTTTATTAGCGAGTTGATGTGTACCAATAATTATATCAACACTTCCTTTTTCTAATCCTTCTAAAGTCTCTCTTTTTTCCTTAGCTGTTCTAAAACGATTAACATAATCTACAGTAACTGGAAAATCTTTTAAACGCTCCCTAAATGTTCTAGAGTGTTGATAAGCCAAAATCGTTGTTGGGACTAAAACAGCGACTTGTTTACCATTATCAACAGCTTTAAAAGCGGCTCTTATGGCAACTTCAGTTTTACCAAACCCAACATCTCCACAAATAAGACGATCCATAGGTCGCTCACTTTCCATATCTGCTTTTATATCTGCAGTTGAGGTAATTTGATCTGGAGTGTCTTCATAAATAAAAGAAGCTTCTAGTTCCAATTGCATGTGGCTATCTGGAGCGTATTGAAATCCTTTTTTTAGTTTTCGTTTAGCATAAAGCTTAATAAGGTTAAAGGCAATTTCTTTAACTCTTGATTTTGTTTTTTGCTTTAAGGTTTTCCACGCTTTACTACCTAATTTATAAACGGTTGGTGGTTTGCCATCTTTACCGTTAAACTTAGTGATTTTGTGAAGTGAATGTATACTGAGGTATAAAATATCGCGCTCGCCATATACCAATTTAATGGCTTCTTGTTTTTTGCCTTCAACATCAATTTTTTGTAGACCCCCAAATTTACCAATACCATGATCGATGTGAGTAACATAATCTCCAATTTCAAGATTTGTAAGTTCTTTTAAGGTGATGGCTTGCTTCTTAGCATACCCATTTTTAAGATGGAATTTGTGGTAACGATCAAAAATTTGATGATCTGTATAAATTGCAATTTTATGTTCAGAATCTATAAAACCTTGATAAAGTGAAAGCACCACCGTTTTATAATGAACGGTTTGTTCGGCATCATCAAAAATATCATGAAAGCGTTTGGCTTGTTGTTCACTTACGCAAGAAATATAGTTGGTGATACCATTGGCATGGTTTTCATTTAAATCTTCAATTAACAAATTGAATTGTTTGTTAAAGGCTGGTTGAGGTTTGGTGTAAAAAGCAATAAGTTGTTTTGCAAAATAGGCTTCATTTCCAAATTCCACTAAAGGATATTCTAAAAACTGACGTTTTAATAAGTCTGAATTGCAGAATAATTCTTCAGGTGAAGCATGTTTAACTTCACTAGATAAATTTTTGAAAGCGTCTTCTGCTTTTTCATAAAAGTCATCAATTCTAGAAAATATTAGGTTTGCATTTTTAGAAAAAATGACTGTTTTATTAGAAATGTACTTTAGAAAACTCTCGCGTTGCTCTGCAATCATTTTATTAGCCACATTTGGAATGATACTCACTTTCTTAATGCGCTCTGTAGAGAGTTGTGTTTCTACATCAAATGTTCTAATACTATCTACTTCATCTCCAAAAAATTCTATTCGGTAAGGTTCGTCATGCGAAAAAGAAAACACATCTACAATACCACCTCTAACTGAGAAATCTCCGGGCTCTGTAACAAAATCGACACGTTTAAATTTGTATTCAAATAAGACCTCGTTTACAAAATCGATGCTTAAGCCGTTTCCAACTGAAATCTTTAATGTATTCTTTTCTAATTCTTTTTTAGTAACTACTTTTTCAAAAAGCGCATCAGGATACGTGACAATAATACACGGTTTTTTACGCGAATTGATACGGTTTAAAACCTCTGCGCGTAAGAGTACGTTAGCATTGTTAGTTTCCTCTATTTGGTATGGTCTGCGGTAACTGCCTGGATAAAATAATACATCTTTATCATTAATGAGTTGTTCTAAATCGTTAAGATAAAAGGCAGCTTCTTCTTTGTCATCAAAAATTAGTAAAAAGGGTTTGTCAGCGGTTTTAAAAGCTTCAGAAACTGTAATTGAAAACGAAGAACCAATAAGGCCTTTTAAATGTGTTTTTGTTTCACTTTGGGCAACAGCAGTTTGCAGATTTTGCAATTGCAGAGTCTGTGCGAATGTTTGGGCAATAGATCCTTTACTCAAGTTTCTTATTTTGAAAGTGCAAATATAAAATTTTTGAAGTGTTCCTTAATGATAATTCTTTGAATAGAATTATATTTGTTGAGAATTATTAATTAGATATTTAAATAAAATAGATATATGTCATTTTCAGATTTATTCGATAGCGGATTTAAAAAACGTAATGAAGACCATTTCGCAGCCATAGTAAGAGTTGCAATGAGTGATGGTGTAATCACTGATAAAGAAAGAGCTTTTTTAGATCGTTTAGCAACACGATTAGATATTTCAGAGCACGATTACAAAGATATTTTAAAGGATTATAGCTCACATCCTATAAATGCACCACTTTCTTACGATGATCGTTTAGAGCGTTTATATGATTTAGCTCGTATGGTTTGGATTGACGATATTGAAGGACCTAATCAACATTGGTTGTTAGAGAAACTTTGTGTAGGTTTAGGTTTTCATGCACAAAATGTAAAATATATTGCTGATAAAGCTTTAGCACTTGCTTATGATAAAGTAGATTCTGAAACCTTTATTGAAGAAATGAAAGGTATGAATAAGTAGTGTACCTAACTTATATAAACTAAAAAAGCAACCTTAAATAGGTTGCTTTTTTTATGAATAAAATATCCCTTTTTAAACGTTATTATTTCTCATAAACTCTTCCGCTTTATCTACCATATTTTTACTTCCACAAATAAATGGTACACGCTGATGAAGCTCTGTTGGTTCTATATCCATTATACGAGTATAACCATCACTTGCTTTACCATTAGCTTGTTCTGCAATAAATGCCATAGGATTACACTCATATAGTAAACGTAATTTTCCATTTGGGTTTTTAGAACTTTTTGGATACATATAAATACCTCCTTTAATCATGTTTCTATGAAAATCAGAAACTAAAGATCCAATATATCTACTCGTATAAGGTCTTTCACCTTCATCTTCTTGACAATATTTAATGTATTTTTTTATACCTACTGGAAAATCAGAGTAATTCCCTTCATTAACTGAATATATGTTTCCATCCACAGGAAATTGCATATCTGGATGCGATAAATAATAAGAACCAATTGCTGGGTTTAATGTAAAACCATTAACACCATCTCCTGTGGTATAAACTAACATTGTTGATGTGCCATAAACAACGTAACCAGCAGCAACTTGTTGACTTCCTTTTTGTAAAAAATCGTCAAGCGTTACAGGTGTTCCTACAGGAGTTACACGTCTGTATATAGAAAAGATAGTACCTACAGATACATTTACATCAATATTAGAAGAACCATCAAGCGGATCTATTAATACCACGTATTTATTCTGATGATTTTCATCTTGACTATTAATTGTAATAAAATCATCTTCCTCTTCACTAGCAATTCCACAAACAATATTTCGCTTAGTTAAAGTTTGTATAAACTTATCATTAGCATATACATCTAATTTTTGTTGGTCTTCACCTTGAATATTAGTATCGCCTGCAGCACCAATAATATCTACTAAGCCAGCCTTGTTAACTTCGTGATTAACAACTTTTGCTGCTAAACGAATAGAATTTAATAGTCGGGAAAGTTCGCCAGAAGTGTATTTGAACGAGGTTTGATTTTCAATTATAAATTCCCCTAAGGTTTGATTTCTTTTAGACATGAAGTAAATTATTGATTAGTAGCACACAAATATCGTATTTTTTAACAAACTATAACGTTTTCGTTCTAGAAATTAATTGTTATCTCAATAGAGTTGCGTTATATTTGAGTTTTCTTTTTAAATAATCAATGAACCAACCACGATTAGCCCTTAGGCAAGATATGCCAAGAGTTTTAGAACTCATCCAAGAATTAGCAATATTCGAAAAGGAATCAGATGCTGTAGAAGTCAGTGTTTCTGATCTAGAAAAAGATGGTTTTGGTACACACCCAAAATTTATTTGTTTTGTTTTAGAAGTTGAAAATACTATTGAAGGAATTGCTTTAGTGTATCCTAGATATTCAACTTGGAAAGGCGAAGTTTTGCATCTAGAAGATCTTATTGTTAGTAAAAAATGTAGAGGTAAAGGTTTGGGTACCCAACTTTTAGGTGCGGTTGTTAAACATGCAAAGCAAATAGGAGTTAAACGTGTTAGTTGGGAGGTTTTAGATTGGAACGATCCAGCTATAGAATTTTACGAAAGTAAAGGAGCAAATGTTATGAGAGATTGGAACGTTGTTCACTTAGACGAAAACGGAATTACTAATTATTTAAACCAATTATAATGCGAGTTTATAAATTTGGTGGAGCATCAGTAAAGGATGCAGATGGTGTAAAGAATTTAGCAGAAGTTCTAAAAACTACTGGTTATGATAAGACTTTAGTTGTGGTTTCAGCAATGGGGAAAACAACGAATAGAATGGAGTTGGTTATCAAAAATTATTTTGAAAATAAACCAGAATTACAAAGTGCTATTCATGAAGTTATTAAATGCCATGACGACATTATAGTCGATTTATTTGAAAATAAACGTCACCAAGTATTTACAGATGTGAAGATGCTTTTTGATGAATTAAATACATTTTTTAAAAGCAATAAATCACCAGATTATAATTACGTCTACGACCAAACCATTGGTTTTGGTGAGTTAATTTCAACCACAATTATAAGTCATTATCTTAACGAAATTGGTTTAAAAAATAATTGGATAGATGTAAGGGAATTTATAAAAACGGATAGTTACTACAGAAGATCTAATGTAAATTGGGAAGCTACTCAAGATAATATTTCTACTAATTTAGATACTAACATCTTAAATATTACTCAAGGATTTTTAGGAAGTGATGCCAATAATTTTACCACAACCTTAGGAAGAGAAGGTAGTGATTATACGGCAGCAATATTTGCGTATTGTTTAAATGCAAATAGTGTAACTATTTGGAAAGATGTACCAGGTGTATTAAATGCAGATCCTCGTTATTTTGACAACGCACAATTACTACATCAAATATCGTACAGAGAAGCCATAGAATTGGCATTTTATGGAGCATCTGTAATTCACCCAAAAACGCTTCAGCCGCTACAACAAAAGGAAATTCCGTTGTATGTTAAGTCATTTTTAAACCCAAAAGGAGATGGAACCTGTGTAAGTAAAGGAAAAGCTTTAGTGCCAGAGATTCCATGTTTTATTGTTAAAAAGAATCAGACTTTAATTTCATTATCTTCTTTGGATTTTTCATACATTATGGAAGAAAATATTAGTGAAATTTTTAGTTTATTGCATTTGTATAAAATGAAGGTAGATGTGATTCAGAATTCAGCGATTAGTTTTTCTGTTTGTATTGATAATTTATACAATAATTTAGAAAAATTGCTTCAACATTTAAAAGCGAAATTTAAAGTAACATGTCACGAAAATGTGAGTCTTTACACTATTAGGCACTATAACGACGTTGCAATACAAGAGTTAGAAAAAGATAAAACTGTATTATTGAAGCAATTAACACAAGGTACAGTGCAAATTGTAACTAAATAAACTTTACTACATTTGTTTTATGGGGAAATCGTCTGATACTGGTTTAGTAACCGCAAAAGAAGTGGCTAAAGCAATCCATGCTGATAAGTATGGTTTCTTGGGTACTTTGTTTGGTTGGATATTAATGAAGGTGCTTAAAATTTCTACCTTAAATAAAATTTACAATCGTAATAAACATCTTAAAGATGTCGGTTTTCTTGATGCGATTTTAGACGAGTTTCAAATTAAATTCGAAATTCCTGAAGAGGATATGAAGCGACTTCCTAAGGAAGGTCCTTACATTACTATTTCTAATCATCCTCTTGGTGGTATTGATGGTATTTTATTATTAAAGTTAATGATAGAGCAGCGAAGCGATTTTAAAATCATTGCGAATTTTCTTCTGCATCGTATTGAGCCTATTAAACCATATATAATGCCAGTAAATCCTTTTGAAGACCGTAAGGATGCCAAAAGTAGTATCGCTGGTTTTAAAAATGCAATTTTACATTTAAAAGAAGGTCATCCATTAGGTGTGTTTCCAGCAGGTGAGGTGTCTACGTATAGAGATGGAAAATTGGTAGTTGACAAGGAGTGGGAAGTTGCCGCAATGAAGCTAATTCAGAAAGCAGAAGTGCCTGTTGTTCCTATTTATTTTCATGCTAAAAATAGTCGTTTATTTTATAGATTGTCTAAACTTAGTGATACACTCCGAACAGCAAAATTACCTTCAGAGCTATTAACACAAAAACGACGTGTAATAAAAGTAAGAGTAGGTAAACCGATTTCAGTAAAAGATCAAAAGGAACATGAAACGTTGCCTGAGTTTTCAGAATTTTTAAGACGAAAAACATATATGTTGTCTAAAACTTTTGAAGACAAACCTAAGATTTTAGATAATTTGCAATCGCAATTAAAAGTATCAAAACCACCAAAACGTATTGTTACTCCTATTGCACCTAAAATAATGATTGCTGAGGTTGATAAATTAAGAATAAATGATGCAAGGCTTTTAGAAAGTAAAAATTACGAAGTGTTTTTGGCTTCTGCAAAAGATATTCCTAATATCTTAAGAGAGATTGGGAGACTTAGAGAGATTACTTTTAGAGAAGTTGGTGAAGGTACTAATGAAGCGATTGACTTAGATAAATTTGATACGTATTATCACCACATGTTTTTATGGGATAATGAAAAAAACGTCATCGCAGGAGCTTACAGAATGGGCTTAGGCTCACAAATTTTTAAACGTTTCGGAATTGATGGATTTTATTTACAAGATCTGTTCCGTTTTGAGCCCGAATTACATAAAATGATGAGCCAATCTATAGAGATGGGCCGTGCATTTATTATAAAAGAATACCAGCAAAAACCAATGCCTTTATTTTTACTTTGGAAAGGTATTGTGCATATTACCTTACGTTATCCAGAACATAAATATTTAATAGGAGGAGTGAGTATAAGTAACCAATTTTCTAACTTTTCTAAAAGTTTAATGATTGAGTTTATGAAGTCTCATTATTACGATCCTTATGTGGCTCAATACGTACATCCTAAAAAGGAATTTAAGGTGAAGCTACAAGATGCAGATAAGGACTTTGTATTTGATGCTACAGAGGCTGATTTAAATAAATTTGATAAGATTATAGATGAAGTAGAACCAGGAGCATTACGATTACCTGTTTTACTAAAAAAATATATTAAGCAAAATGCCAAACTAGTAGCATTTAATGTAGATCCATTATTTAATAATGCGGTTGATGGCTTAATGTATATAAAAATCGCAGATTTGCCAGAAAGTACGGTTAGACCTGTAATGGAAGAATTTCAGGCCGAACTAGAACGAAAATTTATGGATAATAGTGAGGATAAATAAAGCGAGCATAATTGCCTTTATTCTACCTCTCTTTTGTTTCTCACAAACGTTTACAGGCCGTGTGTTAGATAGGCTTACTCAACAACCTATAGAAACAGTTTCAGTTTATTTTGATAATACCACAATAGGGACAACCACAAATGATAAAGGGGAGTTTTCAATAAGCTATACTGATGCAGTACAATCCACTTTGGTTATTTCTTATTTAGGTTATAACAAGGTTTTGATTTCCGATTTTAGAAGTAAAAATAATGTTGTAATAGAACTTGTTGAGGCTGATAATGCTTTAGACGAGGTGTATCTAGAATATGATGATGGTTTAACTAGACGACAAAAATTAAGATTATTCAGAAAAGAATTTTTAGGAAATTCTAAGTTTGGTAAATCGTGTAAAATATTGAATGAAGACGATTTAATTTTAAAATACGATAAGCGCAAGAAAGACTTATATGCAAGTTGTAAAGTGCCGTTAAAGGTGCTTAACAAATCCTTGCAGTATGAAATCTCTTATGACCTCATTGATTTCGAAGTTAACTTTAAATATGCAAATCTTAAGACTAGAGAGTTTACTGTAAATTCGGTGGTGTATTTTGGAACTTCATTTTATAAGGAGTTAGAAAATTTCAAAAAAAATAAGAGCATCAAAAATAGAAAACATGCATACAGTGGTTCTGTACAGCATTTTATGCGTTCACTTTATAATAAAAATCTTAAAGACGAAGGTTATTTGGTTTTTTACGATGGATTTGTTGTAAATGAATGGTCTTATTTTACTGTTGAAGCTGCAGAAAATACTGATTTTAAAAAGGTAAGTTTAAAGGAGAACGTTTCTATTTTATATGATAAAGACTTTCAATCGGAATTGCAATTAGAAATAGATGAATTCTTTATTGACACCTATGGTAATTATGCACCTATTATTGGTGTGTATTTTAGTGGAGTTATGGGAAATCAACGTGTTGGTGATACGTTGCCTTTGGATTATGGTTTATATGATTAATCCATTTTTGAATTTATACTTATTAGAACAAAAAAAGCCAGAATGTTAATTCTGGCTTTTTTAATTTTAAAGGCTTTTAAACCAATCTTGAAATTGTTCTCCAATAATTGGTACAGGTTTCTTCTCTCCACTTAAGGCTCCGATTAAACTCATAATCCATAATACGAGTCCGGCAACTCCTATAATAAATGGAAAATAAGGTATAGGAATCCATGAGAGGAATGAGAATAATAGTAAACCTAACATTTGTCTAATATAGAAAGAACCTAATTCTGTTTTTTTCTCTCCATTATTCATAATTAGAGCAATAATCCAACCTATCCACCATATATGTGCAATGATAGCCACGTTTTTACCGTCACTTAATACTTGCTTGGCATCATCAGCAAAATCGCTAGCAGCTTGTTTAGCCTCACGACCAAGTTCCTTAGCGTCGTCAGAAAACTCATTGGCCTTTTGGCTTATCTTATCACCTGCTTTTTTTGCTCCTTCTTTAACGTCACCTATCATATCATCTAGGTCGTCGCTTAAATTTTTATTATCGTCAGACATATTTTTTTGTTTTTTTGGTTAGTGCTATAAAGTTAACGAAATTGCATTAACAGTTTTTATTTCTTTCCAAATAACTTTTGAAAGAAACCTTTAGTTTTTTCTTTAGCTTCAGTATACGTTTCTTTAGCATCTTCCGCTAAATCTTCTAATTTATCCTCTGCAGCATCTGCGAACTTAGATGCTTTTTCTTTTGCGTCACCAGCAAATTCATTCATTTTTTCACTAGCTTCACCTGCAAATTCTTTAGCTTTTGCTTTAGTTTCAGTATAAGTCTCTTTAGCATCTTCTGCTAAATGAGAGGCTTTTTCTTTTGCAGCATCAGTTAATTCATCGAGTTTTTCACCTGCTTCATGTGCAAATTCAGATGCCTTTTCTTTAGCTTCAGAATAAGTTTCTTTTGCTGTATCTGTAAAATCATGTAATTTTTCGCTTGCGTCATCAGCTAATTCAGAAGCTTTATCTTTTGCGCTATCAAATGCTTCTTTAGTTTTGTTTACAACTTCATTTGTTTTCTCACTTACACTATCAATAGCTTTATCCACTCCTTCTTTAGTGTTATCTAGCATATCATCACTTAAATTTCTTGTATCTTCAGACATCTTTTTTAATTTTATTTAAGGTGTAAAGTTAACAAAATTAGAGTAGTAAAATGTTTTGAAAAATTTCAGGAATAAAAATTTCAATAATTTATAAGAGAAAATTATTTAAGTAGTTAACTAAATAGCATAATGATACCACCAATAGCAGTAACAATTAAAATGAAGCGTCTATAGTTTAGATTAGAAATTAGTTTTACAATATGCACACCAATAAAAAATCCTATCAGAACTGCTGGTATTAATACCGAATTTAAAACTAAAGTCTCTTTGGTAACTGTTTTCCAAATTAAAATATGAAATGGAAGTTTAAAAATATTTATAATAAAAAATAACCAAGCAGCCGTTCCAATAAACTCATTCTTTGGAAATCTCATAGTTAAAAAATAGATATTGGAAACTGGGCCAGCTAAATTGCCTATCATCGTAGTGAAACCGGCTAAAAATCCCATGCTAGAAGAAAATAATTTGTTGCTTGGTGGTTCTGTAGACTTTATTTTTTCTAGAAAAAACATTATAGCAACAGATATAATAATTATAAAGGCCATAAGTTTTTTAAAAACATATTCTGAAATGTCATTACCAACCCATACACCAACTAATACACCTATAATCATCCAAGGTATTAGCTTTTTTATAATTCCCCAATCTGCATGTCTATTATAATAAATAACGGCTAAAATATCAGCGCAAATTAACATAGGAAGTAGAATACCTGTGGATGCTTTTTCTCCAAAGACAAAAGCAAGTATAACCACTAGAATAATACCTATGCCTTTAATACCAGCTTTAGATAAACCCAATAGAAAAACAGCACAACTAATGGCAAGCCATTGCAATGCATTTAAATTATAAGATTGAAGAATTTCTAAATAGGTCAAATACTATTCTGTAAGTTATAAAAAGGCTTTATCTATAGGCTCCCAAAGCTCAATTTTATTACCATCGTTATCTAAAATCCAACCAAATTTCCCGTAGTCGTACTCTTCCATTTCACCAACAATAGTAACACCTTCTTCTTTTAAAGTTTCTAAAAGTTCCTTTAAGTTTTCTACTCTGTAGTTAAACATAAAGTCTTTTTTAGAAGGTTCAATATATTTAGTATCTTCTGCAAAAGGGCTCCATTGGGTAGAACAATCTTTTCCTTCTTTATCTTTCCACCAGAATGTGCAGCCATAATCGTCAGTATTAAAACCTAGATGTTTATTGTACCAATCTTTTGCTGCTTTTGGGTCTTTAGATTTAAAGAATAATCCACCAATTCCTGTGACTCTTTTTTTCATTTTATATTCTGAATTATTTCAGAATCTTACAAAGTGTAGTTCTGAAAGTTTATAATTTTATTTCTTTTTTATTACAGTTTCGTAGATGGAAATCCACTCTTTTGCTGTCATTTTTCTTGTGAGTTCTCCTATTAATTCAAATGGTATATCATCCATTTTTTTAAACCTAATACAGCTTTTGCCCATATCTAATTTACGTTTACAATGCTTAGGGTATTCTGTGACAAACCATTTTTGTAATTCTGGGTTGGCATAAATACCACTATGGTAAAGGTTTACTGAGTTTTTTTGAGATGCAAAACTCATAAAAGGCAAAGGTGTTTTAGGATCGCAATGGTAGCCATCTGGATATACGGAATGTGGTACATAATAACCAATCATTTTGTATTGCATTCCTTCTTCAAAACCATTTGGTAAGTTGTCTTTTATAACTTGTCGTAATTTTTTTAAGGAATCTTGGCGTTCTTCTGGAACTTGACTTATATAATCTTCTGGTGATTGAGCTTCGTATTGCATAAAATTTGTAATTAGGTAGTACGCTGAAGTACTAATCTTGAGAATAAAGATATAATAAATCCTAGAATAGTTACAATAACGAGCATTATCATATCATAAAGTCAGTAATGCTATATGCTTTTATTTCTTGTTTTTACTCGTTTAGTTCTATTATACTACATGGCATAATAAAAGTTAAAGAGAATGTATTAGCATTATTAATTTGCCGATGTAAAAACATCTTTAGATGCTAATTTGGTTTTTTTAAGTGCTATTTTCTTTTGCATCCAATCAGGATAGTTGGTATCATCTTCAGCATCAAAAATGCGTAAATGTTGTTCTTTATTTGGTTTAATTAAATCATCTTGCCTGCATCCTAAAATAGCAGCTGCAGTTTGTACGCCAGAGTAACTTGCCCCTGCAACACCATGAGATACGGTACTTGCACCACATAAATAAAAATTCTCTATCTCACTTTTCATTTTATAAGCAAAAGGACCAATATGTTTTAGGCTTTTTTCTGTACCATAAACGTTTCCGTCAGTAGAATTGATGTAAAATTCATTGGTTATTGGTGTGCCTAATTCTTTATGTACAATGCTTGCTGTTATGCCAGGAACCACCTTTTCTAAACTACGTAAAAACTTCTGAATAATTTGCTCTTTAAATTGTAAATAGGCTTCAGAGCGTTCCTTGTCTTCGTCTTTAAAATCAGCAAAAGCTTCGTAATTGATATAAGTAATAGCTTCTAAGGTGTGATAGCGTCCATCAAAACTTATTGGATCTTTTAATGTTGTGCAACTAATAAACATACCTGGAAATTCGTCACCTTTAAGAATGTCTGCGTTTTGCGAATCATCATAAATGGTATCAAAATCTTTATCTTTTAAAAGCCAGATATTACCAGAGTCTAAACCTGCTTTTTTTACATCCATGTCTACCGTTAAAAACAGCATAATAGATGTGCAAGAGTATTTAGTTTTACTCAGTTTTTTTAGCAATTTAGCGCTTATATTTTCTTTTCCTATGAGGTTAAAATAGGTGATACCTGGATCTGCATTAGAAATTACTCGACTTGCAAAAATTTGCTCTCCAGATTCAAGTTCTACACCAATGGCTTTTTTCTTTTTGTCACCTTCTATTAAAACTCGTTTTACAGAAGTACTAGTTTGTACTAAACCATTGTGCTTTTTAATTTTATTGGTCATAGCTTTAACAATAGCTCCTCCTCCTCCCATTGGATAAAATCCGCCAGCAGAATAATGAGCCATTATAGCAGCATGCATAATAAAACTTGCTTTTTTAGGTGGTAAGCCATGGTCACCAAACTGCACATTTAAAATACTTTGTAACAACGGATCTTTTACATGCCAATTAATTACGCGTTTTAAACTGAATGGTGAATATTTACCCATATGCTTAGTGCGAAACGGAATGGTGATTTGTTGCCATAATCCTTTTACTTTAGGAATAAGTTGCAATTGTTTCCCAACATTTTTAACTAAGGTTAAATATTTAATTATGCCTTTCTTTTCGTGAGGAAAACGTTCTATCAAAGCCGCTTGAAAATCATCAAAATTTGAAGGATAATCGAAACGTTCATCTTCTATCCAGCAATGCTCAAATCCTTTCGGATTCATTTTGTAAAATGCAATATCGTTTGCAATTCCTAAACCTTCGTAGAGTTCGCTTGTAGATTGACCTTTATCTAAAAGCCCTACATAATGAACTCCTGGTGTAAACCGATAACCATTAAGATAGAAGCTATGGCACCAACCACCAGGAACATCATGTTGTTCTAAGACCAATACTTTTTGTCCTGCTCTAGCCAAACATATTGCTGCTGATAATCCACCAACTCCAGCGCCAACAATGATGGTATCGTAAGTGTTTTTTGTGTTGTTATTTTGAGAAACTGACATGCTTACAAGGTACTTTTATTTTTTGAAAAATGCTTCTATTTTATCAACGATAGTTTGCGCTAATTTTTCTTTGCTTTCAATCGTCCAGCCTGCAACATGAGGTGAAAGTAAAACGTTTTCTGATGCTATTAGATACTGAAAGGCTTCTGGCATATTATCTGAAGAGAATAAATTTTCGAAAGAGGCTTTTTCATATTCTAAAACATCTAATCCTGCTCCTAATATTTTACCAGATTTTAATGCGGTAACTAAATCTTCTGTAACTACACTTTTTCCACGCGCTGTATTAATTAGCCAAAATGGTTTTTTAAAGCCGTTTATA
>TARA_R110002111_G_scaffold184897_1_pt1 | contig 17144 bp, 19 predicted proteins | sample TARA_R110002111 | Tara Oceans TARA_R110002111 (sample SAMEA4397363) | marine metagenome | biome: Polar Biome; feature: [ZZZ] marine water layer (ENVO:01000295); material: water (ENVO:00002006), including particulate matter (ENVO:01000060) such as... | depth 199 m | reverse complement strand
GGCGCCATGAACGGGATTCTGTTCAAGAACGCCGGCGCCCTGGAGGATGCGACCAAGCTCGATGTCATCGTCTTCGACAAGACCGGGACGTTGACGATGGGTGAACCGGACGTGGTCGAGGTTGTCGTGTCCTCCGACATGACAGAGGACAAGGTCTTGGCCTTGGCGGCGACCGTCGAGCAAGGCTCCGACCACCCGTTGGCGCAGGCGATTTTGAAGCGCGCGGGCGACATGCAGAAGGCGCAATTGACCGGCTTTGAGAACATCGAAGGCAAGGGCGCGCGGGCGGAAATCGACGGCGAGGAAGTTCTGCTCGGTAACCGCCGGCTGATGGATGAGCGCAAGGTCGCGATGGACGCGCTTGAACCCGAGGCGAAGCGGTTGCAAGGCGCCGGTCAGACAGTGGTTCATATCGCGCGTTCCGGACAACTGGTCGGTTTGATCGCCATCGCTGACGCTCCCCGGCCGACGGCCGCCCCGATGGTGGCGAAGCTGCGCGAACGCGGCGTCGAGGTCGCGATGCTCACCGGCGACAATCAGGCGACTGCCAACCGGATTGCGGCGGGGCTTGGCATCACGACGGTCCTGGCCGACGTGCTCCCCGGTCAGAAGGCAGACAAGGTCAAGGAGCTGCAAGATCAGGGCAAGCGGGTCGGCATGGTCGGCGACGGTGTCAACGACGCACCCGCCCTGACTCAGGCTGACGTGGGGTTCGCCATTGGGGCCGGCACGGACGTCGCGATCGAGAGCGCCGATGTGGTGTTGATGAAAAGCGACCCCTACGACGTCGTGGGCGCAATCGAGTTGTCGCGCGCGACGCTGCGCAAGATGCACCAGAACCTTTTTTGGGCTGTGGCCTACAACGTCGTCGCGTTTCCCGCGGCAGCCGGCGTTTTCTATCCCTTTGTCATCAGTCCCGAGGTCGCGGCCCTTGCCATGTCGGGGAGTTCGGCCCTGGTGGCGGTGAACGCCATGCTGCTGAAACGAACGCGGCTGGAGGGCATTCATGTCGCGCCCCGCAAAGCCTGACGTTGAAGAATGGCGCCCGGACTTGTCACCGGACGAACTGGTGACCGTCGTCGGCGCCGGCGTGGCGGGGCTCGCTTGCGCCATCCTGCTGGCCCGAGCCGGTCAGTCGGTCATCGTGCGGGAATGGCACAACACGGTCGGAAGCCGATTCCATGGGGATTTTCAGGGCCTGGAGAACTGGAGCGACGACCGGGACATCCTCGACGAGCTGCGCGTCGCTGGCATTGAGACAAGCTTCGAGGCTCATCCCGTCCGCGAAGGCACTGCCTTCGACGCTTGGGGTCAAGCCTATCCGATATGCGGCGAGCGACCCCTTTACTATCTCGTCCGTCGCGGCGGCGAAGGCAGCCTGGAGCTCGCCCTGCTCAAGCAGGCCATCGGCGCTGGCGCCGAGGTGCGGTTCGGCGACCGCGTCGCAGATCCGGTCGGGTCGACCATTCTCGCGGTCGGGCCAAGGACTGCCGACGCCATCGCTGCCGGCTATGTCTTCGAGACCGATCGGCCGAACGGCAACTGGATCGCCTTCAATGATCGGCTCGCGCCGCTCGGCTACGCCTATCTCCTGATCCACGCCGGCCGCGGCACGGTGGCGAGCTGCATGTTCACCGGCTTCAAGCGGCAGGCGGAACATGTCGAACGCACGGTGGCCTTCTTCCGCGAGAAGGCAGGGCTTGAAATGTGCGATCCCAAGCCGTTCGGCGGTTTCGCCAACTTTCGTCTGCCGCGCACCGCTCTGCAGGGAGGGCATCCCGTGGTCGGAGAGCAGGCCGGGTTCCAGGACGCGCTCGCCGGCTTCGGCATGCGCTATGCTCTGCGCTCGGGCATTCTCGCGGCTCGTAGCCTGCTCGAGGGAACTGACTACACGCGGCTCTGGCGTCAAGAGCTTCTGCCGCTGCTCAGAACGGGCGTCAGCAACCGGTTCATCTTTAACAACGCGGGCGCGCGCGGGCGGCGCTGGGCGCTGCGCGGGATGAGCCGCTCCAATACGGCGGCGAAGCTGCGACGCCTTTATCGGCCGTCGGTCCTGACCCGTCTCGTCTACCCGCTTGCAGTTTGGCGCTACCGGGCGCCGCTCGGCGATCCGAGTTGCGATCATGTGGCCTGCGCCTGTGTCTGGTGCCGCCACGGCGTAGGCCATGCCGCGCCAAGCGACGTTTAGCTCGCTCTGCCGGAGAAGGAGTAATAGTACTTATGGAAGTCATCGATCTTAAGGGCCGGAAAGGCCTTGTGGTCGGCATAGCCAACGAGCACAGCCTTGCCTGGTCGGCGGCCCAGCATTTCCGGAACGCAGGGGCCGATCTGGCCATGACATATCTGAACGACAAGGCCAAGCCGTTCGTCGAACCGCTCGCCCGCGAGGCCGGAGCATCGCTGTTCCTGCCTTGTGACGTTGCCGAGCCGGGTCAGTTGGAGGCTGTGTTCGAAGCGATAGATAAGGAATGGGGCCGGCTGGATTTCCTGCTGCATGCGATCGCCCGGGCCCGCAAGGAGGACCTGCACGGACGGCTGACCGATTGCTCGGCTGAAGGCTTCGCCGAGTCCATGCTGATCTCCTGCCACTCTTTCATCCGCATGGCGAAGCTCGCCGAGCCGCTCATGGACAAGGGCGGCAGCCTGATGACCTTAAGCTATTACGGCGCCGAGAAAGTGGTCGACCACTACAATGTGATGGGCCCGGTCAAGGCCGCACTCGAGGCCTCGGTCCGCTACCTGGCTCATGAACTCGGGCGCCGCTCGATCCGGGTTAACGCGATCTCCGCGGGCGCGGTTGCAACCCGTGCCGCGTCCGGCATCGAACATTTCGATGAACTGTTGAATGAGACCGTCCGCAAGGCGCCGCTGCGGCGTACTGTGGACGCCTGCGAAGTGGGGCGCGCCGCCCTCATGCTGGCGAGCGACTATACGACCGCCATCACCGGAGAAACCCTCTATGTCGATGCGGGCTTTCACATCGAGGGGATGGTGTTTCACTAGTGGCGGATTTCGAACCCGACAAGGAAGTGACCGTCACAGATCCGGTATGCGGAATGCATCTGGCGCTGGAGAAGGCCGTGGCTCAGGCGGAGCATGAGGGGTGGGCCTATTTCTTCTGCTCGAATGCCTGTCACGAGCTCTTTCAGGCAGCGCCGGAGCGATATTCTTCGAGTCGGCGCCAAGTCCCGCCGGCACAGGTCGACAAAGAACCTTAGCCGCGCCAGCCCGCTGTTGACCGGAACGGCTGAATTTCGGGCAATAGCTCGCCTTGGAACAATGTCTGGTTGCGGGCGTTCTTATTTTCATTAGACTGGAGGCGTAAAGACGTTCTCTGTTTTTTACTCGGGGGTAATACTGTGAATAGAGCGTGCCGGAATCTTGTAATTCTCTTGCAGGTTCTTGCGCTCGTGATTTCTCCACAATTGGCGAGCGTCGCGCGGGCCGACGCGCCGGAACTAAAACCTATGATGATCGGCGCTTCACCCCATCATCACAATGGGGCCGCTCGCCGCGACGATTTCGATCATGATCGCGCTGAGGTTGAGGACTCCATGAGCCGGACTTCCACAGTTCCCACGGGCTCGCCAGGCGATGTCCCGATTACATGTGATCCCTGCTGTACCGTGGGCATAGGCCACTGCGTTGCCCTCATATTTGCACTGCCAAGGATCCCGGAACCAGAGTGGATCCGCGCATTTAATGTGACACGAGTCGACTCTTTGAGCTCGCGTCAAATCGCCCCACTAGGTCACCCACCCAAAATTCGCGGCTGATCGACGCGCTCTGACGTCCCGTCACTGGCTCTCGTCATGTACGGCTGAGTAAAGCTGCTTGCGCATGAGCCTGCCGTCCCGGCGGTAGCCCGTCAAACGCTGAACTCCAAGTGGTTTCGCAATGCTGATCCGCAGAGCCTCGGCTCGCGGAGCAGGGCTTGTTGGCCAAGTCCGCCAGCGGCGCGTTGCCGGACCATGTGCAACTAAGAAATCAAGGTTGCCGCCATGCGGATATCGAACGCCCCGCAGGCAAGCAACCCGAGATCAGGAAGATCGAAATGTCGACGCACTTGAAGAACGGGCCCGTCAAGCAACGGCTTGCCCAGTCGTCGTTGGCCGGGCATGGACGCCAACAGGATATCGAACCGCTCGATCCGAAACTTACGGCGATACTCACGGCGAGCCGCACGCAGTTTCTACGTTATCTCCAACATCGCCTCGGCGACCGGGACGAGGCCGAAGACGTGCTCCAGGACTTCCATATGAGGGTCCTTGCCAAAGCCAGCCAGATCAGGGACACGGGCTCTACCATGGCTTGGCTGCGTGCAGTGCTCAAATCGGTGCTTGCCGATCACTTCCGTCGCGCGGCAGCGGAAAGAAACGCTCGCCAACTGATGGTAGCCGACTGGTTGGCGACAAACACTGAACAGGAGATGATTCCGACCGAGGAAGAAGGTTTCGATCGCATTGCATGCAACTGCTTTTACAAGCTGCTGCCCACGTTGAAGCGGGAATATGCGGATGCTCTCATGCGGATCGACCTGGCGCAGGAGCCGCGCGAGGACGTCGCCCGCTCCCTTGGCATTACGGCGGGCAATATGAGAGTCCGGTTGCACCGTGCGCGTCGTGCCTTGAAGGAAACACTCAAACGCTCATGCTGGCGGTGCCGGGCGCACGATTGCTTCGGGCAATGTGGGCCGCCGGGTGGGCCAGAACGAGGGAATACACGCTCGACTTGCGAACTGTAACGAGGCCGCGATAAGCCCGTCGCCTATGAGGAGAAGACGGTGATAGCGCCGCTTTCCTTGTCGTATAGAGGCCGGGTGGATTTGCCACTACAGCGGATAGTGTTTCGGGACAGATTCCCGGGATGATCCGAGAGGCTGGCTTCAGGAACATCGCCGGGTTGCCAACCCTGCCCCGGAAGACCGCCGCGCTGTAACGCTTCGGGTTCCGATCCGTCTATTAGGATAAGTCAGTTGCTGAACTGCGACTGAAGTAGAGGTGCATGCCGTCACGAGCGAGCGATGGAGATTTACATGATGGCAAGACTAAAGGCGGCCCTGTTCGTATTCCCGAGCGCCTTCGTATCGCTGCCGGCCCTGGCGCAGGCGCCGGCTGATCGGCCGGGTTACTGGCATCCGGACTGGGGATGGGGTCATATGATTTTTGGTTCGCTCATGATGATCTTGTTCTGGGGCGGCATAATCCTGCTGATTATCCTTGCGGTCCGCTGGATAGGCGGCGGGCCCTCCGGTGAACACGCGTCTCCGGCCGCGCGCAAGACGCCGGTCGACATCCTTCAGGAGCGCTTCGCCAGAGGTGAAATCGACAAGGACGAGTTCGAGGAGCGCAAACGGCTTCTGTCGGATTGAACGCGACAATAGCGGGACATCAGCGGATGGCGCGCCGGACCGGCTACGGGACAAGACAACAGTTGAGGAATAGACAATGGAGAAAGTGGTTGAGTTCCCGGATCGCAGTGACAGCTCGGTCGCGGACAGACCGTCCCGCGGTGGCGCGCATATCGACCTTTCGGTAGGCGGCATGACGTGCCGTCATTGTCCGCCGATGGTCGAGAAGGCGCTTGAGGGGATCGATGGTGTCAAAGCGGCGCAGGTGAACCTCTCCTCCGGAACTGCGGCCATCGACTACGACCCCGGTCAAGCCTCAGTCGGCGACCTGGCAAAAGCGATCCGATCCGCCGGCTACAGCGCGGGCACCGCCAAGACGCGTCTCCTGATCAAGAACATGCATTGTTCTTCTTGCGTGACACGCATCGAACTCGCCCTGCGGATGACGCCCGGTGTGGTCTCGGCTCGGGCCAATCTCGGTCCCAACGCGGTCGATGTCGAGTACCAGCCGGAGGTCGTCGATTTCGCCGCGATCCGCAGGGCGATCGAGTCCGCCGGCCACAAGATCGCCGAACCCAAGCCCGCCGAGATCAAAGCCGCCATCGAGGAAGATGCCGATCCGGAAGAAGCGGCGCGCAATCAGGAATACCGTACCCTGATGCGCAAGTTCTGGTTCGCCGCGATCGTTTCGGTCCCGGTGATGGGGCTGAGCTATCCGGACCTGATCCCTGGCCTTCGTGACTGGATGCCGATGGGCAGCGAGACGCGGCGCATCGTCTGGGCGCTGTTGGGCGTGCTGACACTGCCGGTGCTTGTCTGGTCTGGCTCGCAGTTCTTCTCGGGCATGTGGGACGGCCTCAAGCACCGGTCCGCCAACATGCACACGCTGATTGCCATCGGCGTCTCGGCGGCCTTCGTCTACTCGGTTGTTGCAGTGGCCTATCCGGCGATGTTTCCGACGGTTGCGTTGGCGGAAGTGTTTTGGGACGTGACGTCAGTGGTGATTGCCCTTGTCGTGCTGGGGCTAGCGCTGGAGTTGAAAGCAAAGGGGCGAACCTCGGAAGCGATCAAAAAGCTGATGAGCCTGCAGGCGAAGACCGCGCGGGTTCTTCGGGACGGCAAAGAGATTGACCTGCCCGTAGAAGAAGTCGTGGTGGATGACATCGTGATCGTGCGGCCGGGTGAGAAGATCCCGGTCGATGGTGAACTGTCCGAAGGGTCGAGCGCGGTCGACGAGTCGATGATCACCGGCGAGTCGATCCCAATCGAGAAGCAGGTCGGCGACGAAGTCATCGGCGGCACGCTGAACAAGACCGGCAGCTTTCAGTTCCGCGCCACCAAGGTTGGCAAGGACACCGCGCTTGCCAGCATCATCCGTATGGTGAAAGACGCACAAGGTTCGAAGGCGCCGATCCAGCGCGTTGTGGACCTGGTCTCGGGCTATTTCGTGCCGACGGTGATGATCCTTGGCATTCTCGCCTTCGTGGCGTGGTATCTGGTGGGTCCGGAGCCCAGAATCATCTATGCGACCATCGTTCTCGTCACGACACTGATCATCGCCTGCCCCTGCGCGCTCGGCCTCGCGACGCCCACCTCGCTGACTGTCGGTATCGGCAAGGGGGCCGAGAACGGCATCCTGATCCGCTCCGGCGATGCGCTCCAAACGTCCGAGAAGCTGGATTCTCTTATCCTCGACAAGACCGGCACCATCACCCGCGGCGAACCGGCACTCACCGACGTGGTTACGGCCGAAGGTTCTGATGAGACGGAGGTCTTGCGTTTAGCCGCGTCCCTGGAGCGCGGCTCCGAACATCCGCTCGGTGAGGCGATCGTCAAAGGCGCGGAGGATCGCGGCATCGATCTGACGAGTGCCGAAGGTTTTGCCGCTATTCCCGGTCACGGTGTGAGTGGCGGTATCGACGGCAAGAATGTGTTGCTCGGTAACGCCAAGCTGATGCGTGATCGCGGCATCGAGATCGATGCCCTGACAGCTGACTGGGAGCGGCTGGCAACCGAGGGCAAGACGCCGATGTATGTCGCGGTCGACGGCGCCGCAGCCGGTCTGGTGGCCGTAGCAGACACCGTCAAGTCGGACTCAAAGGAAGCCATCGATCTCTTGAAAAAGATGGGCATCGAGGTGGTCATGCTCACCGGCGACAACCAGCGCACCGCTGACGCTATCGCGCGCGAGGTGGATGTTGACCGGGTTCTGGCGGAAGTTCTGCCCGACGATAAGGCCCATGAGGTGCAAAAGCTCCAGCTCGAGGGCAAGCGGGTCGGCATGGTGGGTGACGGCATCAACGACGCCCCGGCGCTTGCTCAGGCGGATGTTGGTTTCGCCATTGGCACCGGCACCGACGTGGCGATCGAGGCAAGCGATGTCACCCTAATTAAGGGCAGCCTCATAGGTGTGGTCACGGCCATCGAGATCAGCCGGGCGACGATGAAAAACGTTCGCCAGAATCTCGTCGGCGCTTTCGGTTACAACACCGCCGGAATCCCGGTAGCTATGGGCGTGCTGTACCCGTTCTTTGGGCTGCTGCTGTCGCCCCTGATTGCGGCTGCAGCGATGGCGTTCAGCTCGGTGACCGTCGTCACAAACGCCAACCGCTTGCGCTTTTTCGAACCGAGGAGGGCCGTCAAATGACGCCGGATCGCTGGATCGTTCTTATTGGCGGGCTCGTGCTCGTTGCCTTCATCGTTTGGTTCTTCTGGCTGAAGCGCGCCAAGGGCGTGCGAGCGGCGGAGACCTCCGGCGGGCACCAGGAAGTCATGGTGCTGGTCAAAGGCGGCTACACGCCCGACACCATCATCGTCCGGCACGGCAAGCCGGTGCGCCTTAACTTCCGGCGCGAGGAAACCGCATCCTGCTCGGAGAAGGTCATCTTCGCCGATTTCAATAAGAGCGCCGACCTGCCGACCGGCGAGACGGTGCGCGTCGAGTTCGTTCCCGATACGCCCGGAGAGTACGAGTTCGCCTGCGCAATGGGCATGTTCCGCGGCAAGCTGGTTGTTGAATAGGGAATGGCATGATCATCGGCAGCGCCATGGAAGCCTTGGTCACTTGGACCATCGTCGGTCTCGAACTGGCGGCGCTCGCGGTCATTGCAGGCGGATTTGCGTGGAGCGCCGGGAAAACGTTTGTCGTTTACATCCGTGACAGAATGGAACAGCGCTACCCTTCATTTCGGCGGGAGCTGGGCCGCAGCACGCTGATCGCGCTCGAGCTTTTGGTGGCTGCCGACATATTGCGTTCGCTCGTGCTTGAGCCATCGCTATCGAACATCGCGGTTCTCGGCGCCCTTGTCGCCATCCGCACCTTTCTCAGCTTCTCCATCGACGTGGAACTGGACGGCTGCTGGCCTTGGGAGCGGGCGAAAGCTCGTCCACAAGGGGCGGCGGAGCAGGGGACACTATGAGTAACCGATCGACGCAATCCCATCCACGGTTCTGGCGTTCGCGCGCCGGTATCGTCCTTCTCGTTTTTCTGGGGATCGCTGGCTTCCTTCTGCTCTATGAGCATCGCGCCCATGTGTTCACGGGAAGCGGCATACTCATCGGCCTGCTCGTCTTTTGTATCGGCATGCATCTCTTCATGCACGGTGGGCACGGCGGCCATGGCGGTGGTCATGGTCACGACGCACCGACAAATCCGGACGAGGACTAACCATGGAAACAAGCTCCTACGGTCTATGGCTTCTGGTCGTCATTAACTCCGCGATTTTCATTCTGTTTGCGTTCAGCTTCTTCAAGCCGAAGACCGGCAGGGACTGGCGGTCCTTCGGCGCTTTCAGCGCTTTCCTCGTCGCGCTCTTCACCGAGATGTACGGCTTCCCGCTCACCATCTATTTCCTGTCCGGCTGGTTGCAGACCAATTACCCCGACATCGACTGGCTTGCCCACGATTCCGGCCATCTTTTGGAAATGCTGTTCGGCTGGAAGGGGAATCCGCATTTCGGGCCGTTTCACCTACTGAGTTTTGTCTTCATCGGCGGCGGGTTCATTCTGCTCTCGGCCGCTTGGCGCGTCCTCTATCAAGCGCAGCGGTCCGGAGCGCTGGCGGAGACCGGCCCCTATGCCCGCATTCGCCATCCGCAATATGTCGGCTTCGTCCTGATCCTGATCGGTTTCCTATTCCAATGGCCGACCATCCTCACCCTCGCAATGTTTCCGGTGCTGCTCGTCATGTACTGGCGCCTTGCTCTACGGGAGGAGCGGGAGGTTGAAGCCGAGATGGGTGACGCCTATCGACGCTACGCTGCGCGGGTGCCCCGCTTCGTGCCGCGCCTGCAAGGCATCTTGGGCAAGTCGGCCGCCGAACAGGACCGGCCATGAGGCGAACCTGTTGTAAGCAGTAATGCAAGGGCGGCGACACGGAAAGGATCGATAGGAGTGACGTCTGCGACAGTTGATAGCCCATCTTCGGGTTCCGATTCTTTGGAGATCAAACGGCGCGATTTTCTCTACGTTACGGCCGGCGCCATGGCGACGGTCGGCACAGCGGCTGCCCTGTGGCCGTTTATCGACAGCATGAATCCGTCGGCGGACGTTCTTGCCCTGTCATCGACCGAGCTCGACCTCGCTCCCATCCAAACAGGACAGCGCATCACCGTGGTGTGGCGGGGCCAACCGGTGTTCATCGTCCGCCGCACCGCCGATGAGATCGCACGCGCCAGGGCCGATGACGGCAACCCGGACCTGATTGATCCGATGGCGGATGCCGCGCGTGTGCAGCGGCCGGAATGGCTGATCGTCGTGGGTGTCTGCACACATCTCGGCTGCGTGCCACTCGGACAGAAATCGAGTGATCCGCACGGCAAATACGGGGGATGGTTCTGCCCCTGCCACGGGTCCGTTTATGACACGTCAGGCCGCGTCCGGCGGGGACCGGCGCCGCGCAACCTCGACGTCCCGCCCTATACGTTCCTGGACGACTTGCGCGTCCGGATCGGATGAGACGGGGACCGGACACTCCGCGGATGGTTGCGGCGGAATTTTCCAAATTCCTGTACGGCGAAAGGGAGACAGAACCCCTCGAGCAAGTCCAGCAACACAGAGGACTTGGCGCCAATTGCAGGGCGAGGTTGGTAAGCCGGATCGCTTCCCACGCGGCATGCCAGCGTCGCGGCTTTAGCACCGCTAAGTGCCAAGATACTCCATCGACTCACAATGATCGGAGTTCCCAACAACCAGAAGGGCGGAATTAAGAATAGCATGGCCAACCGGGTCAACAGGAAAGGAAACTTAGCGCTCCTCGATCCGGGGGCTTCTTGCCTGCTGTTCATCGATTTTGACGAAACGTCGCCGGGCATAACGCTCGAAGCGCCAGTCGTGAGCACCACCCACCAAGAGGTTTTGAGCAAAGCGGTCGAGCTTTCCATTCCCGCCTTTGTTTCTTTTATGGCCAGTAAAGAGCATGAACACTCGAGCTCTCCGCTGGATCTCCTCATACCGAAAGAAGCCCGATTGCAGCGATCAGTCATCAATCCATGGAAGGATGACCGTCTCTGCCAAACGATCTCCGAACAGCGGCGACATTGCCTAATTCTCGCGGGTGGGTGGCCGGAGGGCTCTTTGGCTCAAGCCGCCCTCGGCGCATTGGGAGAGGCATACGACGTCTATGTTCTATTCGATTTATGCAATGGACTTCTCGACTTGCAAAACTCTCCGGTTGCAGCCCGATTGATGCAGGCCGGTGTCGTTCCTCTGACAGCGCGTCAGCTCATCCTTGAATGGACCGACGCAGCGGGGATTACTTAAAAGTCACTATCTAAACCCTCTCAGCCACGAAGTTAAATTACTGACCGCGACCTTAAGGAATGCGGCTTACCCAAAGGGCCCACTGTCGCATCATCTCACCCGCCTAGTCGCCAGACATCATTCATCTGAGCCCCGACTCCGCGCGGTCGTCGCTCATCCAGGACATGATCCCTCAGCCCTGCGCAAGATTTTTGGCCGGTGAGGGCGCCGCGAGCCTGCTTGTCGCTGCTCCCTGCGCGGAGGGTGCGCCCTTCCCCAAAAGTAAAAGTCCTGTTCCAGCCGGGCGAAGCCCGGCTTCCCGGAAAGCAAAGGGGCCGGAGCTTCTCCTCAAAACTTCAACCTGAAGGAGACTGGCTTATGACCCAGCACCAGACCCCACGGCACGAAATCGGGGAGACCGTGCATCTCCCGCTTTCCAAGCTCGTGATGTCCCGCGAGAACCCGCGCAAGACCAAGCCGAATACGGCGGACGGTCAGCGCCGTTCCGGACGCAGTGGGTAATCCCGCTCCCGAGATGTCTGCCTGAGCGACACCCGCCGTCCTCGATGTAAGTTGGAAAAATACCCCGGACTCGCGGCCCTGCTGGGCGAGCCGCGCTTGCCGAATGCGCTCGGCGCGCGCCGCGTCATCTTCCGGGCTCGGACGGAACGGCAAGTCTGGCGTCGGCCCGATCCCCAACTCCCGCTCGGCGTTGACGACCGCCGGGCCAATATCGCCGGGCAGCGGCGGGCCCAGTTCGACCGGCGGTCGCGCGATGTCGCTGTACCGGCGCGGCAGGGCTTCGAGCCCATCGGGCGTCGGGTTGTTCTCGGTCCGATAGAGTTCGCGTCCGGTGTCGTCGCGGTCGAACAGGCGCGGCGGATCGAGCGCGAAGATGGTCGCGCCGAGGATCAGGAGCAGTCCCGTGCCGGAGAGCGCGATCAGCACACGCCGGTTGATCCGCGTGACCGGACGCGGCGCCGCGCGCAGCATCAGGTCTTCGGGATCGACCTTCGGCGCGCTCGCGCCGGTCGAGTCACGGACTGGCGGATCGGGGATCGACGGATCTTCCGGGCGCGACGGCGTCATCAGCGGTCCTCACGGTCCGGAATGCGGTGTCGGCTGACCTCGATATCGCCGGTCCGCGACCGGCTCGACGCGGCGGGACGGCCATCGGTCCGCGTGATGCGTACGACCTGCTGCGGGTCTTCGCCGAGCCGGAGCTCGGCAGCCGCGAAGAGCCGGTCGACGATGTAGTAGCGGCCGCGCACCCGGTAGTTGACGAGTTGATTGTTTCCGTCCGGGCCGACGACGAAGAGCGGCGGCGCCTCGCCCTGATCGAGGCGCGCCGGGAACTGGATATAGACTTTGTTGGTGTCGTCGAAGACCCGCACCGGCCGCCATGGCGGATTGTCGCCGCTGATGGCGTAGCGGAAGCGCAAATTGTCGATATCGAGCCCGCGGTCGATGACGCGGTCGGCGGCCTCTTCGGCTGCGATATTGCGGCGCGTGAGCGCCAGAAGCTCATCTCGCGGATAATGCCAGGAAATCGACGCCATGTAGGTCTCGAGCGTGCTGGTGAGCTCCAGGTGATAGGCGCGCCGGTCGGTGATGATGACGAGGTTGGTACGCAGACCTTCGGCGATGGGTTTGACCAGCACGTGGGCTTGCGCCGCCGCGCCGGAACCGCTGTCCTCCTCGACCTTGCCCGGTTCCGGCATGAGTTGGCCGGGCAGCGGCAACACCTTCGGCACCTCGACAATCTGGACGGGCTTCAACGGTTCTTTCTCAATGGCCGCCGGTTTGAAGTCATCGGCATCATAGGAAATTGTCGGCGGCAAAACGCATCGTGCGCTGCCGCGTTTGCGGCAGCCCGTGCTTCATCGGCGTTCTTCTTTGTGGCGTGAAGTGCCTTAGTGGCTTCGTCATTAACTGCCTGTTCGATCCGCTTCAAATATGCCTCAAGCTGGTCAAGCCGAGTCGCATAGTCGCGTTGTGCTCTTGCCGCCACGACCGGGTCCTGAGCGAGATCGGCTTGCAGCTTCGTTAACCGAGATTCGTCAGCGTCCGAGAAAGGGCTCTTGGGCGTAATGGCATCAATATTGGTATTGTGTCGCAACGCGGATAGGGTTTTGCCAAGCGCTGACCGGCTCGACCAGATCGGGTTTGTGAAGGCCGAGTTGCGTTGCTGCTCCAACGTTTCCTTTTCTGAGGTCAGCCGCGCTTTGATTTCCTGACAGACGCCGGCGAGATCATCTGGAATATCGAGACCAAAGGGACGAAACCATACTTCGTTCTTCTTTTGAACGTGTACCAAAGCCGCGTCGCGGTCAAAGACTGTTATAGCCGAAAGCATTTCGGCAGACTCGCTGCCATTTTCCCCATGGAATAATTTCGGCCGCTCCGTCGGTGCGGAAAATGTTCAAATCGGCCTTTGCAGTTCCCGAAGGGGGAGCGCTGTATACGTCCGGCATAATTTCGCCGGCATGGCGCGAACGGCATGCATTTTTGAGAATTCGTGTGTAGCCGGATTTGCCTGTGCCGTTAGACCCGTACACGATTGTCAGTCCGTTCTGCTCAAACTCAAGGGTCTGTCCGGCGGCAAGCTGATTAACGCCGGCGACATTTGCGATACTGCCGAGGGAAATCGATTCACCGGCCCCCGGATCGACAGGCAGGTGATTCTTTGAAAGAGGCTGTGCTGCCAGAGCGACCGATTGATCGCCGTGTTCTTTTTTGCAGAGCGCTAATATCTCATTGAGCGCTTGTTGATCTGGATAACCATTCAGGACAATGCGGCGCAAAGTATCCCGTTGCCAAAGCGGCCGGTTTTGTGACCAGGTCAGAATTCTGTTTGGCACAGTATCTTCGCGCTCATCTGCAGATTTGTTTTGGCTGGTCAACACTATTGAGCTGGTTGATATCATTTGTGTATACCGTCGGTGTCATTCACCCTCAGTTCGATCCTTTCGCAATGCGCCAGCAACGTCTCGAATGGTTCGGCTTCGTCCAGAAATAATCCATCATCCACCATTCGGCGATAGTCTTCCGCGAGAAGTCGTCTTGCTTCTCCTTCTGGCGTAAGGCGCAATCCTCCAGTGACCGCTGCCATATAATCGATGAGTTCCCCATCAGAGGTCTTTTCCGGAAAGAATACGGCCTTATGACGGGCAACGGCGTGGGCAATATCGGCATCAGCGAAGGCCTGCGCCGCATACCCCAATTCGTCCAGGCGCGTGATGTCATACCAGTGCCGGGCAAAGCGCTCAGCCCCGCGAAAGCGTCCCTGAAGACAGAAGACATGAATGGCCGTGGCTTTTTCCCAGAAGGTGCGTTCGGCCTTCATGACCTGCGGCGTGGCGTGGGGAAATTCAAGCTGCGGCAGGTGCGTTGCCGCATCGCAAGCGACGGGGCGCGTTTCCCAAGGTTCGCCCGTTGCGCGTGCGCCGAACTCCAGCAGGACGGCGGGGCGCACATAACCGGTCCCTGACGTCAGCGGTTCATAATCAATGATGATCTTATCATCCTCGGCGCGGGCATGAGCTGTGAGACTGTCTGAGGTGAGGGCGCGTTCAATGGCGGGGAGGGCGTCCGTTGCAATCCAGGTGTTTAACCGGCTCCGAATTTCCTTTGACCATTTCTTTTCCTGACTACGGTTCGGGGGCAGGGCTTCGGCGTTGTCTGACACGAGATCGGGCGCGATGGCGCGAATGTCGTAGGTGAGATCGACATCTTCCGAGAAGCGATGAATGGCTTGATAGGCTTTGGAAAGCGATGTGCCGCCCTTGAAGACCAGATGCGGCCCGAAGGAAGTGGCAAAGACCGTTTCCAGCGCCCAGACCACCCAGACATCTTTTTCGAGAAGGTGCGTCGGGCGACCGCAAGCGTTGCTGGCCACCCGTAGCGCGTCACGGCGATCACCATCGGAGAGTTTGAGGAAGTGTTCAGCCATGCGCCACCAATCGGCTGATCTGCTCTGCCATCCATGAGGGCAGGCGAGAACGTGCGCTCACGATCTCGCCTACCGTATTTGCTGACAGGTGGCCCCGCAGGTTTTGCAAAGCCTCGTCGGTGTGGCCACGCCCGAGCCAAGCAAGGGCGCGAATGACGTTGCCCGCCTCTCGCCCGGCCATGGTCAACTGCCAGCTTGGTACATGACGGAATTCAATCATCTGGCTGCCAAGTTTGATCTGTCGGCTGGGGCCTGAAGTCACGTAGATCAGGCGGACGGGTACTTGCGTTGTCAGCCCCAGCGCATTCGCCGCAGCCGCGCCGTGCGGTGCGATTGTTTCGCCTTTGACCTCAGCAATTGCCTGCACGACACGTTCGATAGCGGGGGGCAACGTGCCGAAACGAGTTTCAACGGGATGCACATAAAGGCCGCGTCCGGCGCGTAAAAGCTGCCCGCGCTGGACAAGCCGGGAAAGGCACTGATCCACCGCCGCGCGTGAGCCAAAATGCAAAAGCTCCTTTGCGGAAACCGGTGTGCCTTCAGGCAGACCAGCCGCATGCTCCAGTATCTTTTCCGTCAATTTTTGCATAGCGCACCTCTTTGTCAGAACTATACAGGAGTTTCTGACATAATTCAAGAGACATGAAAATTCACTCCCCTGCGCCCGTCGCCACGGAGGCGATGAAGTCCGAGACCTTTCCGGCGGCAGCTTTGATGGGGTCATTGGCGAGATGGGCATAGCGGGCGGTGGTCTGGATCTGGGTGTGTCCAAGCAGTTTGCCGATCATCGGCAGACCCTCGCCCAGCGCCAGCGCGCCCGAGGCGTAGGAATGGCGCAGATCGTGGATGCGCAGATCGGGCAACCCGGCCCGGGCCCGGATGCGCCGCCAGGGGTGTTGCAGGTCGGTCAGGCGGGCACCTTCGAGCTTGCCGGTGATCACCCAGGGATTGCCTTCGATCCGCTCGATCTCCTTGAGTATCTTCGCGACCGCGTCGCCAAAATGCACGATCTTCGCGCCAGTCTTGGAATCGGGAAGCCGGAACTCGCGGGCGCGCATGTCCACGTAGTCCCATTTCAGCGTCATGATCTCGCCCAAGCGGCAGCCGGTGAGCATTAGCAGGCGGATGGCGTTGATCGCCGATCTGGTTTCCGAGCCATCGATTTCAATTTCATTCAGGGTTTTACCCAGCGCTGCATACTCTTCTGGCGACAGGAAGCGCTCGCGCTTCTGCTCGGGAAACTTCTTCACATGCAGACAGGGGTTGGAATGGTCGGGGCGCAAACCCCAGACCTCGGCAAGGTTGAACATTTTTGACAGAACGCCCAGCGTCCGGTTGGCTTGATAGGGGACATCGCGCATATTGTGATGCAGTTCGGCGATGTCCTTGCGCTCGATGTCGCTGGCTTTTCGTGTGCCGATCTTCGGGTTGATGAACAACTCTACCGAGCGGCGGTATTCATACTGCGTCGAGGCTTTGCAGCGCACCGCCACATAGTCCTTGAGAAAGCGTTCGCCCAGATCCTTCATGGTCGGCGATTTGCGGGTCTGGTCCATCTCCTTTACCGGGTCGTTGCCTGCCTTGGCCTCGGAGATGATCTGATGCGCTTTCACCCGCGCCTTTTCCGGTGTCGTCGGACCATGCGGGCCGATGGTGACCTTGCGCAGCCGTCCTTTCACACGGGTGGTGGCGATGTAGACCTTGCGACCGCTTGGCCAGACGCGCAGGCCAAAGCCGCGCAACTCGTCATCCCAATAGGTCACGTCTTTGGTTTCCGGTTCGACCTGATCCACGAAGCGCTTTGTCAGTTTCGGCATAGGTAACATCCCCCACGGCAACAGGCTTAAACTTTCAGTCTCTGGATGCTTCCTGATGCGATCCTGAATCCAACCTGATAGTTTTGAAAAGGTAACATATAGGTAACAGATGAGAGCAAATTTAAGGTAATGTGAGGGTGGATGAATGGCAAGAGGCAACTTGAAAAATAAAGCAAATACAGTATATTAAGGTACGTTGAGCGTAGCGGGGCGTGAGTGAGGATATTGTCATTATTGTGACTCATAACCTGAAGGTCATAGGTTCAAATCCTATCCCCGCAACCAA
>TARA_R110002111_G_scaffold7432_1_pt1 | contig 17197 bp, 11 predicted proteins | sample TARA_R110002111 | Tara Oceans TARA_R110002111 (sample SAMEA4397363) | marine metagenome | biome: Polar Biome; feature: [ZZZ] marine water layer (ENVO:01000295); material: water (ENVO:00002006), including particulate matter (ENVO:01000060) such as... | depth 199 m | reverse complement strand
GCAGTACAATGACCTCGGCTGACTTCCGCCACACACCAACATCGTTAACCGATGGTGGCTCTGCGTTTCGATACATCGAACATGCAGATACGTACGGCGGATCTCCCAGGATAAGACGTATGGCTTTCGCTGCGCAAGCTCCCGATTTACCAATGCGAATGAACGAAGACGGCTTCGTGATGTTTGGCTCACTCGCCTGTCCGCACCGGCCTTGTATCGAGTTCCTGTCCGTAACCTCGCAGCTTTGACGAGAATGCGGCTGACGACGATTCCTTGTCAGCTTACCGACACATTCGCAGGCTTCCTCCCCACGGTTCGTTACCTCCCCGCAGTTGCCCTCGTCTCGTACTTGCTCTTTCAGAATCACAGTTGGTATCCTGTCTTCTTCAAGACTTTCGTTCTCGTACAGGGGACTTTCACCCCACAAGTCACACGCCATGACTGGCGTACCAATGCAATGCAGCCGAGTTGCGGTCGCTGCGTGTTTCAAAGTTCTTAGTCAACCGCCGCAACCGGCTGATTGCGGTCGTTATCCGACTTGAGGCTACTTAGCGGCAATGGCACGTCTACACGAACACAACTCGAATCGCCCGATTTCCGATGTCACCGTCAATCAGACACTACGCCAAGTCGTGGCGCAAACCGTAACAGCGCCGCAACAATGACTACCGAACAAAAGGTTGAACGTGAGCGGCGGTCATAAAACAAACTCAGCCAACTCATATTTACAGAACTATCCGGCACTTGAACAACTTCTGATCCTCCCATCTCGGTCGTTTTTGTAATCCTATCAACTCATACGTATTCCGGTACATGCCTTAATTCCACCCAAAACGCGGACTCTGAATGTGTGCCGAGATGCCATACGTATTCACGGATTCATCGCAAACCAAAACACTCTTGCCAGAGCGGTTGTTGAAGTGTCAGAACAATCCAACGTTATCTCGGAAACAAGATCGGCGCCAAAGTGACGAGACACGCCAAGTACGTGACATTCCAACTTGCCGAAGTGGCTATCACACGGAAGTTGTTCGCCGCAATCTTCGACCGCATTGAACGACCAGCGTTGCCACATCCAGCCTTCAATGGAGGCTGAGATTTACGAAAGCGAAGGAGGCCAAAACAGCGGCTGCAAGAGGAAAGATCCTCGCACGACAGGCGTTCAGACTAGCCAAGCAGGTTGAAAACCTTGTATTGAAGAGGTAGAAACCCAGGAATTGGGACCGGCACTAAAAAATGGAAAAAATCGAAGCGTTAGACACGGGAGGTGCGCATGCTGTTATAATAAGCAACATTCCGAGCTAGGAGGGGTTTCAGGCAGCTCCAAATGGGAAATCCCGGTTAAGAGTAACCTGGTCAATATGGAGGCAGGATGGTTCTGAAACGACTTTTATTGATACTGTCTGCATTATGTGTGTGCGAATCCGCTTCAGATGCACAATCTCCCATGGAATTTGCAGACTGGAAGATGAATGCTGACCGGATGCCCCGTCTTAATGAAATAGAGCCAAATACGCCCTATGCGCTGACATTTCGACTGGGGCATGTGATTTTTGCTTATGAGCCCAATGACTGGAAGCGAAGAGGTCTGGAGCAGAAACCAACGAAACTGGAGTCAATGGTGCGGGTCGGTAAAGCGGTCACGGTTTCGGAACCGGATGCTGCATTTCAGGAACTGGTCAATCAGCAGTTGCAACAGAAACAAACTTTTCAGTTTAAAAAAGCGAGTCTGTCCCAGTGGGGAGGGTCTGGATATCAGTGGGAGGTGGTCTGGAAGCGGTTTCCCGTCTATGGAGGCCTGGTGGAAGAGCCTGAGCGGATCAAGATGCTGGTCACTGCAGAGGGAACTCTGGTCCCGCATGATCGTTACCTGATCGACACCGTCCAGTTATTGCTCCCCAAACCTGAGTTCAATCCACAGCAGAATCCCCGCTACCGGAAAACGGCACATCCCCGGATCTGGCCCTGTTCCAAGCTGAAGCTGGTTGCGGAGGATGCAGCACCAGAGCGCAGGCTGAATGCGTCCGCGATTGAGGCCCGGGCGCGGAAGGCGTTTGAAGAGATGCTCAAGACGCTGCATGAAAAACATAAAGCCGAATCCTTTCAGTTCCGGTTCGTGAATGTGCAGTCAGCACGACTGCCCTTAAGTCTGAGTTCGGAAGGAAAGATTGAGTACTTTGATGTGTGGGCCGTCAATTTTCAGGAAGTACAGAATCAGAAATCAAAAGAGCCCCCGGAACTATTCACAGTCTGGGTGAAGCAGGACGGAACGGTTGCTGATTTACGATTGATCGATGAACGAGACAGGAATTGAGCCATGCGTAGTTTGTTAATGATGGCGGTGATGCTACTGGTTCCGTTTTCGCCTGTGTGGGGTGATCCAGAGCAGGAACAAACACTTGATCCGATGTTTGCTCGTGGAAGCTTCTATCTCGGATCCAAACCAATTTTCCTTGATCTGGTTCCAGACGCCGACCCAGAAACATCGTTTGATATCGGGCATCTGATATTCGCTTATCCTTTGCCTTATTGGCAGGAGGGGGATCGAGCTCCAGTTGCACTGGAATCTGTAGTGCCGGTTGCGAAAGTGATGAAACTTGTGGCACCCGACAAGGCTCTCAAAGCACTCGTCAATCAGCAGTTTTCTAACAATCATGATTTCAATCTCGAACAAACGGAACTCGTTTCAATAGAACAGATCGGTTACCGCTGGCAAGTGGTCTGGAAAATTATTTCAAACTTTGGGGGTTTTTCAGGGGTGCCATATCGTTATCGTGCGCTGGTTTCTGATCACGGAAAATTGATTCCCCCAGATCTCTATCTTTACGACGCTTACAATTTAGATCCTCAAGAGAGTCTGTGTTCGAATCTCAAATTGACTGTCAAACCCAAGACGCAGGAGGTGAAGCTCACTCCGCAGCAGATCGAGAAACAAGGGCGTGCCACGTTTCAGGAGTTTCTGAGTAAAATGAAAATCGCACCGGGAAAAAAACGGGTACGGTTTGAGTTTATAAATTGTCGATCCATTGAATTACCAATGAGTGTAAGGGCGGATGGAGAACTGCAAACACGAAAAATTTGGGGCGTTAATTTCAAAGAAGTGCGAGAACCAGATGCGGAAAAGAAAGACGAGTTGTTTACGGTCTGGCTGTCTGAGTACGGTACAGTTTCCGACCTGAAACTCTTTTCCCAGAGATGGTAGTTTCTGATTGCCTCCGTTTCCATTTGAGGGCGACTGACAGTTATATCAGTGTTGCTATTTGTGAATATCATCCTCTGTAAAGATCTCGATGAATGCCTGTCTGGGATGCGAATCAGTATTTGATATTACAGCGTTTACAGAACTATCCGGCACTTGAACACCTTCTGTATCTCCCATCTCTGTCGCTTTTGTAATCTTGTTAACTCATATGGAGCGGCGCAGACCAATCGGTTCTAATTTTGTTCGCAAAACTACTCGTTTACTGTACGATAAGTGAAAAGTAATGTTTTCTGGCTCGCTCGTCTTCGGCGGATTTGATGCGGCTATTTTGTCGACTTGGGAGCACGAGAGAATATGGCTTGCGACTCAGTTCACGCCCTCCTGAGTGACTTGGTATGTTTGTCAAACCGCCTAGAATTGTTGGGACTGTTGAACTTATTGACGCGGTCGATTCCGTCCCGAGAGTGGTGGTTCGGCTGCGTGATATGGTTCCAGCAACCTCGGTGGCCCTGTTATGCCAGACGTTATGTGGCTAACGCGTGAATATAGGCAATACATTTAAACGCTGGTGTCATATTTGTACGAGTTCATGCAATTGAACAACATGTTGCCTCGCTCATCAGTTCCTTTAAAATAAATACATCATTCTGATATTGTAAAGACACCCGATTTGACGATCAGGCCTGTGTCTCGCGTTCCTAATACTAAATCAAATCCTTTTTTCGTTACCCGCGATCTTAAACTGTCAAGCCGCGCATCGAGTAATTTAATTTCCCCTGTTTTAAGATAGGTATCAGTGTTCCAGGCCGTAACTGCTCCGCGATAAGATGCGACCAAAAGCGTTTTTTGATCAGAGTGATAGCCGATATCGACAATTTCTTTATCATTTGTCTGAATGATGGATTCGAGAGTTCCTGATTGTAAATCAACAATCGTCACTTGACCTGAGCTAAATACAAGTAAGGCGAAACGCCCGTTTGTAGAACTTTTGATTTGAATCAAAACGTCATTACGACCGATTGCAGGAGTCAGAATATTTTGTTTTCTTGCGTTTTCAGTTGCAATGACTTCTCCAAATATCTGTTGATTTTCAAATTTTACTTCTAAAGAGATACCTGGCAACGGGAGTAAATCCTCACCATTTGTCGGAAATAGTGGGAAAATATCTTTCGTAAATGGTTGAAAGTGCAAAGAACGCGAACCATCGGGAGAGAGAGCACAAAGCGTATCAGTTAATTCTTCATTTGATAATCTATGCGGAAGTCGTGATTTAATTTGTTTCCCATTTCGTTCTGCAATTAGCGTTTGAATTTTTTCAGGAGTTGCCGTTGATTGAGTTGGGAGATTCCATCGCCAGAAAACTCCATTAATATCACCCGCGACAAATCTTTTTTGCGATGTGTCTGCTGCAATACATAGCAGTTTTTTTGATGCACCAGTTAGTGTGAAGATTTTTTTGTGATTGGAAAGGCTCCATACATGCGCTTTACCATAAGATTCGCCTACTAATAAAGTTGTTGCATCTGTAGAAATCGCCACACAAGAGTTTTTAGGCACTTTAGTATAAAAAGTACGACGAATGTGATCACGTGCTTTGAATTGAAACACGAATACATCGTTATTGTCGAAAGAACCAGAAAAGTTGTTTGCAGAGATTGATGAAAGGGCATTAACCATACCTGTTGCGGGGGCAACACGTTTTTTAGTTTTCGCGTTAAAGAGGTTAATTTCTTCGGATTCTCCAAGTATATGGCAAACACGATTTGCTGCCTTGCTCCATACCATCTTCTCGTTACTGGTTACGAGATCGTCAAAGATATACCATCTTTGCATCGCCGAGTTGCCTCGCAACATGGCAGTGCCATCAATCGGCTGATCGATGACGATTAATTCATCAACAGGTTTTGGTTGTCTCGCTAAATTAGGTGGTCTTTTCTTCCACAATATTTTCTTGGAAACAGGGTCAAAACCTGAAACATCATATTCGCTATAGACATGAAGCTGTTTGGTTTGGGGAACCCAGATAAGGTCTTCGATCGGGTGATCGAATTCAAACTTGCGAGCTGGAATCAAATTTCGGCCCTGAAAGCCTAATAATTGATGGTGTCTCGTACCCCCACTCAAGGCTTGAGCAATTTCTGACTCGTCTTCATTGTAGTCCAAAATGAGATAGGCCGTCTGATTTTGCTCTACCGCTACTAAAGTGCGTATCCATATTTTTATGGCATTAACTGGAATTTTCAGGCGACGGACTGCCAGACATTTTCCGGTGATCACATCCCAAACTCTCAGATTCGGTAGATTTTGAGGAACCCCATAATACCTCCCATGTTCATCGGCATTAATATGATCAACGGTGACAATCCAACGCGAATTGTTAAGTTGTGCAAATCTTCTGAATTTGGCCGGGCCTGCAATACTTCCTAAATACGTGCCTGTGTCACTCTGCCACAGGCGCACTGTTTCTGCTATTGAAAACAGAACTGATCCATCAGCAGAAAATTGGACATCAACTGGAAATGGGCTATGCAGTAATTTGACATCACCATAAAACGACTCTCGATGAATCTGCTCTGCCTGCAGAATCTGATCAGCCAGACTGATTTCCGGTCTCTGCGCTTCGACGGCAGAGACAGGTTTTGTCATGAAAAACAAAAGCAGAAAGACTGAGACTTTGCTGAGAAGACTGGAATCCATGTGATCGTGAATCATCTTAGCTGGGGTTTCCATTTTGGGTTGTACCTGGAACCGCCCCCCATCTTAACATCGTCTCCCCCCGTGTCTAGCGCGGTGATTGTTTTTCTCCACTCTTGTTGTCCTTCTGGTGCTGAAATCCGGTAATCGCTACCGAGCGAATCATTTTTCAGCGGCCAACACGGGTTTTGCGCAGACTTTCTCCATCGGAAACCGCTTTGTGTCGCCTGATTCACGCGCCGTGCCACGGCGGTTGTTTGCGTCGATCTTCGCCCAGTTGGCGATTCCGCCACCGTTCCTGTCCCGAACCGGCATCCATCATTACATGAAGTTTGCTAGCCGTCGGCATGATCGGAGGCAGTTGGTTCCAACGCCGACGAAAACGACACCTCGCAATCCACTGACCACCCACATGGTCAAAAAACTCAGCCAACATGAATATGCAGGATTATTCGACACTCTCTCCCCGCCTGATTTACAAATCTCAGACGCTTACAGTTCCATAAACTCATACGTATTCCAGTACGTACCTTAATACCACCGGTTTCGCATTTGGACGTATCCAGAGGAACCGGCCGATAGCATTACCTGAATACTCGGCACATTCAGATAATTTTTTCAAATTTAGAAACATTGTGACATCTGTTAAGGAACAAATTCATGTTGCCACGTTTCTCTATTGGTAGAGAGACATGGTCGCCCATTAGAGGGAGATTCAAGATGGCATCTCATGAATTCCAGCAACAGCGTTTGATTGGCTATGCCCGAGTGAGCACGGGTGATCAAGAACTTTCCCTTCAAATTGATTCTCTGCTAAATCACGGGGTCAAACGCGAGAATATCTTCTGTGACAAACTCTCGGGTGCCAAAGCAGATCGGCCAGGACTTATACTTTGCCAAGAAAGTTTACGACCTGGAGATACTCTCCTTGTTTGGAGACTCGACCGCCTGGGACGATCAATGAGGCATCTCGTCACTATGATCGAAGATCTAAAGGAACGAGGAGTTGGGTTTCGTTCAATCTGTGATGGAGTCATCGATACGACAACGCCTTCAGGAGAACTGATCTTTCACGTCTTCTCTGCTCTCGCTCAGTTCGAACGACGACTTATACAAGAACGAACCAAAGCAGGCTTGGCTGCAGCCAGAGCACGAGGACGGAAGGGAGGAAGACCACCATTAAATCCGAAGTCACCTAGAGTTGTCCTGGCACAAAAGTGGTTTCGCGATAAATCGAACAGTATAGATGATATCTGTGATACGTTGAAGATTTCGAAAACAACACTTTACAAATACGTTTCGTTGCAAAATATCAAAGATAATCGCTCAACAAAAATATCTGAATAACGGAACGATGCTTTTGGAGGATGGACTGCATCGTCAAAAAAACATAATTCAGTAAGCGAGCATACTGAGCCATCGAATCCCGAAATCTGTGCGCGAAACTCTTTGTTTGCCTTATCAAAATACAGGCGAACGTTTCCGCACATAAGTGCAATCCCCACAAGCGACAGTGCCATTCAAACCAGACCCTTTAATTTTCTACCTTACGCGAAAACAACGTTAGCTTCACTCAAGAAACGACGCAAGCAGACGCTTTAAGAGATCGACTTTACGAATAATCGTTCGTCGAGAGCAACCGAGTCGAGTCGCCATCTCCTGTTGAGTGCAACCTTCCATGATCATTAAAGCAATCCTTTTCAGCGGCTCATCAAGCTGATCCAGCGCGTTATGAATGATGAGATCAAATTCATCCGTGCTCACCTGCTGCAGAGCTGCTTCTAATTCAAATGCCTGATCGGCGTTTACGAAATCGGCCATTGGTCGCACCTGCCCCCCCGGAAAGCCTTTGGTTTGAGACTTCATTCGGTGACGCGACTTGCAAACGACTAGATGACAGAGCAACCGCCATAAATCATTTCGATCTTTGTCTCGAGGAGATTCCTGCCGCCTCATAAAACGACAGAGACTTTTCATCGCACTTTGAACGACATCCTCGGCTTCAACAGCCGCTCCGGGGAACCCCTGTAACACACGTCGAGAAAGGGCACGCAGTCTCTGGAAATATTCCTGTTCCAGTCGTTCAATCACAGCACTTTCATTGATGGTCCATTCATTGATCAGAGCACTGATGGAACCTTGTTTGTCACACATGAAATATTTCCCGACCATCGTAAAACCGAACAGTCACTCAACTTATTGAAAATCGATACCCTAAAGAAACAATGTTTTTCAAAATCATTGTCATCAATTGTCACATTTTCCATAGAAAATGACATTTACTATCAGGACAATCATAATCACATCAAACATATACATTTATCGCAAAAATAAACAGAGCCGGGAATCCGCTTAATCCATTCGGATGATCATTTTAGATCATGGTATTAGTCAAAGTTTTACAACTACTGATTTCAATAGCAAACCCGAGTACGACTGCAGTGAGAATCATACCATAATCTTAATTGGCATTCTCTCTTTTTTGGAAGGTACATTCTGGTGAAAATACTGCTCGCGATCACCGTTCTTTTCACGTTTTTGCTTCCTGGCTGCACTTCCTCTGAGGAAACCGGGAACAGCTCTAACACATCTGGTAGTGAATCGCAGACGGTATCGTTCACGGCACCAGACAAATCTAAAGCAGGTTCGGGCGGAAGTGACCAGAACTCCCAGAACAGTGACGAGTTAAAGGTCGTATTTGAAGAAGATGATTATCCAGTCGTCTTCTCGACAGACGCGGGAAATGTTCTCAAAATACCACAGGGAAATTCAGAAACCACGGTCAAACTGCTCTGCCATGATCCCAGTCTCAAAATCGATGAGGAAATTAAAAAAAGGGGACGGAGTTTAGATCTCGCCACGGGACAAACGGGTGATGGAAAACGCATCTGGGCGGTGACTCGGTTTGGTGGTCGCATTTGGGACGCTGCGAGCGGCAAGGAACTGGCCAGCTATTATCTCAAATTCCCCGTGAGTCAGACACCACAGGGCTCCCGTTCTCCACAGGCACTGGGGCTGGAGGTCAGAGATAAAAATACTCTGGTTAACCGGGGATATATTCCCTCGCTGCTATTAAGCCCGCAGGCGAATCTCCTGGTAACCAGTAAAAGTCTTCACTCAGACAGTAAGAGCAAAGGGCGAATTTCGATCTATGATACGGCTGCGAAGAAAGTTCTCTGGACTCATGAAGCGGAAACTCCCGGCGAAGATTTTTCGATCGTGGGCTTTACTGCTGACGAACAGAATCTGATCGTCCGGAAACTGAAACAGAATTCGCTGCTGGTGTTCAACAGTCGCACAGGGAAACCAGTCACGGAAATCAAACCAGAGGCAAAGTTTGAAATCAAGGCAACACAAGCCCGTTTCACTCCCGCCGGTCTGGTTCTCGCCTCAACGGATTATAACGACAACTATGCACTCGAAGTCTGGTCTACAACGGACTGGAAACAGCAAGGCAGGATTGAGGGCCAAAAAAAGAAACCGGAGAAACGCAATGGTTTCTCGCTGAAGCAACCGGAGCCAACAGACGCCGAACTGCTGTTGCCCGAGGGCTGGGGCTGGATCTGCAAAGATGTTCTGGCAACGACCGAAGATAATAAAACTCTCAACATCTGGGACTTGAATCAGCCCCGTTTTGATCCGTCCGCCGGCAAATGGACCGGGTCCCAGATCCGTGAATGGCCTGGATCGAACACCTATCTGATTGAAGTCCCCCCGAATCATCGCGGTAACGCACTGGCCAGACTGGGGCTGATTCCTGTCACCAGGACTTTCGATCAGGGGGCGACTCTGCTGGCAGAAACCGGTGATCTGTACCAGGGCGACAATCATCAATATCTATCCAATATGAATCTGAATTCCGTTCCGTCAAATGCAGCAGAGAAAATCACGATCTCCGATCATTCCGGTCAGCATATTCCCATTGACGCTTCACTGATTCTGGGGCCTCCGCAGAAACTCCAGCGTCTGGTCATGCAGGCGAGTTCGCCGGCCCTCGAGACATACCGCGTCAGCGTCCAGCCCCCTCGGCTCACCGGCGTCGCGCCACTCAAATTTGCGCCGCCCAACTTTATCATTCCGGAAATCGTATTCGATAATCAGAATAACCAGCTACTGGAGGATCGTCATCGCATATTCGATTTTGTAGCTACAGTCAGAGGAGAAATCGATTTCGCGATTTCTTCTAACGGAACAATAGTAGCTCCCTTAATGGCTGACGGATCTCAAGGGTTGTTTTCTGCACTCGTTTCCGTCCCTGACGGCAATTCGCATCTTTTCAAACTTCAGGAGAGCACGTTTCCAGGGTTCTCTGCAGACGCTACGAAAATCGCCTTTCTCTCAAGTAATGGCGTCAGCCTGCATCATGCGCAGAACGGGGCACTCGAGCAAAAAGTAACCTATAACACCTCCGGTTATGAGCCGTTTCTGGCACACCTGCTCTCCCCGGATGGCAACAGAATTATTTCCGTCCGCAAGACCAAACAGGGGCCGGTCTGGTGCATTACTAACTGTCTGACAGGAAAACATGAAGGCGACCTGCCTGTTTCCACCCGTCTTAAATCAAAAAATGGTTCCGAGATTGAAATCCGGCCATTGGCCCTCAGCGCTGACAACAACAAGGTCCTTTTTTTCGCAGGTCAGCTGTTTGTCTGGGACATTCCCCAGCAAAAGGAATTGCCCTTTAATCCAGCCGCGATGCAAGCCTTGCAAAAGACGACCAAAGGCATCCTCTCGATCAAACAGACTCAGCCACTCAAACCGGAAGAGATGCGGCAGCGGGTTCAATTCACCCCCGACAGCCAGCAGATCGCGATCCTCAATGATCATCGCCTCGAATTCTGGGGACTGGATTCCGGACAACTTGATAAAACGCTCAACCTGCCCCATCTCGTGACCCAGTTTCAGTATCTTCCTGATGGAAAATCGGTTCTCTATTCGAGTGGAAACCAGATTTTTATCTGCGATCTTACCGCTGACCTGCCCCACACCGCTCTGACAGGCACACGATTCCCTTTGAATCATTTCCAGGTCAGTCAGAATGGCCGCTATGTGGCTTCTGTCTGTCCCATACTTCCCCCTTTTGATACTGGCACGCCTAAAGGAATGCTGCGTATCTGGGATCTGCAGTCTCCGAAGTACGGCGCAACCAATCAGGAATCGATCGTGATCAAAGTATCGCCGCCGCAAATCACAAAATCTATGGCGTCCGCAGAACCGCGAAATAAAACGAATCGCCCCACTCCTGCTCCCATACCAGCCAAACCGGCAGAACTGTCCGAAGCACAAATGAAGCAGATCGCGGCGTTTAAGAGTGTTCTGAAAGAGGGACAAGATTTTTCCGGAAAATGGACGATCAGTAAATTGTCCGGTCGCATCGCCCTCAAGGTGGTCAAAGTAAAAGGAGATGACACCTACGAAATCGAACTGTACGAACCGGGCAAGTCGTCTCAGACCAAGTCGTTTGAAGGTACTTTTGTACCTGATAAAGATCAGGAGAAGCTGTTCCTGGAGTTAACGCCCGTGGAAGGTTCCGGCATCAACCGAAGTCCTTCCCGCGCTCCTAAGACCTACAATTTGTTACTTATTACTGACACCCGGAATTACCGTTTCATTCTGGATAAAACGTCCCTAGTTGGAATGGACTCACAAGGCCTCAATTATCAGTTATTTCAACAATGATGGGAACTCCGTATGAGGAATGATCTCTGATACTGGGTTAAAACTTTGAAATCAGACACCTGATTTACTTCACCCCCTCATCCCCGTGCAGGCAACTTGGCCTGGTGAGTCGTCTGCCTGATCAGGGTTGGAGAACTATGATGAGTATTACGATTCAATGCCCGAAATGCCGCACTCGATTCCGCTGCAAGGATAAGCTGGCGGGAAAACAGGTTCCCTGTCTCAAATGTCATACATTACTCACAATCCCAGAGGGCACGGTACAGAAGGAGAGACCAGAACTTTCTATCTTCGATGAAATCGAGTTCAAATCTGATTTGCCTGTCTGGGATACCCCCTGGAAGCCGCCGCAGTGGGAGAGTGGCTTTGTTTCTCAACTTTCGAAAGTGAAAGACTCTAGATCTTCAACGCATCCTATCCGATGGACAGCTGAGCTCCCACAGGCGAATCCAGACGGTCCTGTTTTTACTTCGCCTGGGATGGTGCTCCGCAGCATATTACGACTCTCAGTCATTGTCGTTTCAGTGTTGTTCCTGATTAGTTTCATTCACTTATTTTTATAACAGTCAGGTGAAAAACAATGAAGTAAATTCATTTTATAAATTAGCATATGAGACAGCAGACAGTGATTTCATAAAAACCGCTTCAGAATTTGAAATCACATCCATCCGGCGTCCATTGGATTCGACAATGCAAACCTATGAAAAAGAACTCGTACTACTCAGAAAAATCGATGAGATCGCCGATCGATTTGAATCTGAGTGGTCTACACAGCAACGACCGCGCATCGAAGATTGGGTTTCGCATGTCAAAGGCAATTATCAGCCACGACTGCTTGCTGAACTGATCGCCATTGAACTGGAATGGCGCGCGGGGAATGGAGAATCTCTCGTCCTCGATGAATACCTGAATCGATTTCCGGAACAGAAACCAGTGGTAGAGAAAGTCTTCTCTGTTTGGCAGCAATCAACTTCACTGGAAGCGACCGGTGACTTCAAGCCCGCGCAGGTAAACACACTAATTCCGCCGACGGGTTTGACACCGTCCGAGAGTTTATCGTCCGGCAAACTCTTCCTTGACCGATTTCAATTACAGCAAAAACTGGGTCATGGAGGATTTGGGTCCGTCTATGAAGCCTACGACATTCTGTTAGGACGATCGGTTGCGCTAAAAGTTCCTCACCCCGGCGCGAATGATGACACCCGCCAGAGGTTTTTGTCCGAAGCGCGGGCGGCTGGCAAATTGAGACACAACCATATCGTGACAGTTTTTGACGGAGGCGACACGGACGGAACCCTCTATATCGTTTGTGAACTCATCGATGGGAACGATCTGGCGCAGAGAATCAAAAACTGTTCCCCTTCTCTCAAGCAATTAATCAGCTGGGTTCGAGACGCCGCATATGGGCTGGCCTATGCACACCGTGAAGGCGTCGTGCATCGCGATATTAAACCGGCAAACCTGCTGGTCTCATCTGACAATCGAATTCTTGTTGCTGATTTTGGCCTGGCACGCAGGTGTGATGATAACTCTTCACTCACAATCGACGGGAGCGTTTTTGGTACCCCCGCTTACATGTCGCCAGAGCAGGCTGTCGGAAATACTGCCGGTATTGGTCCGGCAAGCGACCAGTATAATCTTGGCGTGGTACTGTACGAGCTTCTCACAGGACGGCTGCCCTTTCATGGTAATAATATCCAACAGATCCTGTACCAGATACAGAATCAAGAAGCTCCCGCTCCCAGGACCCTGCATGCTGCTGTACCGGAAGATCTGGAAGCGATCTGTCTCAAATCGATGAGCCGAGACCCATCCGATCGCTATTCGGATCTTGATGCTTTTGCTGCTGATCTTCAGCGCTGGCTCAATCACGAACCGGTTCACGCACGGCCGGTTTCGTTTACTGAGCGCATGCGACGGCGTATGAAACGGCATCCGTTAGTTTCGGCACTCACAGTGGCCACGATAACGCTGCTGTTTATCAGCGGAATTACCGGCGCACTCTCCTGGTATCGAGGCCATCAAATCGGTGAGATTCAGGAGTTGGCAAACAAGGTGGGATCCCAACTGACGGTTCAGAAGGAAGAACTTCTATCCCAGGAGCAGGAATTGAAACGTTCCCGTAAAGCGGTCACCCTCATTCAAGATAAGGTAATAGAAAAAACAAAAGCTGCAGACCAAAATCGCTATCGAGTTCTGATTCGCCAAATTTCCGAGGATATTCAGCGTGGGCGTATGCAGCCAGACATACTCAGAAGACTCCTTGATGAGTGCCCCGAACACTTGAGAGACTGGGAATGGTTCTATTTTGATCATTTGTTACAACCCAAATCAGAGCTCCTGTTCAGCTCGAAAAGACCGTTGCGCGATGCAGCCCTCTCTCCCGATGGCCTGTGTCTGGCTGTGATTGATGATCGGGGAAGTGTGAAAGTTATATTGACCGAAGGAGGACCATTAGAAAATGAGTGGCAGAGTAAAGCGATTGACGTTCAGCAGATTGCCTGGGACCCATCGGGCAAACGCCTTGCGATTGCTGACAAATTAAACAAACTGAGAATCTGGGATGCCCGAACCGGACAATTGCTGTCGACATTCGGCAATCAAGACTTTCTGTTTGGCGCGACTGCAGGCGAAGGAGAATTCGTCGCCCCCGAAGTAAGCCAGCTTGTGCAAGACCATCTCAATAGACTTCGTAAATATGTCAAGAAACAGACCCAAAAAATACCAGAATCTCAGCGAACCCATGAGCTAAGGCATGAATTTCAAAAGAAAATCGCGCAACTTGAGAATAACCCTTTGCTCAATGGCTTCCTGAATAATGATCCTTTAGTCGGCATCCCCAAGGCCTTGCATAGCCTTGAAGGATACGGATGGGCTGTCGCCTTTGATTCAACAGGAAACCGTGTTGCCGTTGGTGGTGATCGCTTCGTTCAAATTTGGGATCTCAACCAAAAAAGAAGAACACACTTGCTGTTGGCCACGAAAAACACCTATGTCACATCACTCGCTTTTAGTTCCGATGACCACAGGCTCCTCGTGGGAACATATCATGGTGAAACAATCATCTTTAACTCTGAAGATGGAACTGAGATCCTGCGAAAGGAAACACAAGTCTTTCGCACACACTTCACTCCTGTCTGGGCCCCAAGCACTGAATTAGTTTTTGTCCCTGTTTCCGGGGGAGAAGTCGGAGCCATCGGTCTTGCTGATAAGATACTCCGAACTCCAACAGAATGTCATCGCGGGGAAACCAACGCCCTTGAACTCAGTGCAGACGGTAATTACGTTGCCTCTGCCGGGACAGACAACACCATCCGAGTCTGGCATGCCGAAGCCTTGCAACTCGCGAAATCATTCCTGACGAACTCCATAGATATTCGACGTCTCCAATTTTTCGAGAACAATTCCAAACTGATGTCCTGTTCCCCACAAGAGGTACGAATATGGGAGATCGACTCGCTGACACCAAAACTACAAAATCGAAGAATCTATCAATGGGAAGCTGATCAAAGCGATGTTATTGATCCCGTTCAGGAGGCTTCGATTGATGAGACCGTGACAAAGGTTATGGTCAGTCCAGATGATCGATTCATTGCGATGGTCATAGATGATGTTCGGCTTATGGTTCGAGAATTAGCAACAGGGCGAGAAGTCGTCTCGTTTCCCGATCCGGAAATGCTTCGAAGTGGCACGCAAATCTCAGGTACACCCCAGTTTGATCCGCAGGGACGTTGGCTTGCGGTAGCAGCCCATGGAACTGAGGTGATTGCAAAAGAGAATAAACCACGACCCTTTGGCGGATTTAGTAACCGGAATACTGTGAAGGAACAGGAGACCCAGAAAACCTACGACTTAAAAATCTGGACGATGCCCAATTGGGAATCGCGGACAATCCAACTTTCTCAAACTCCGTATCTAACGAATTACCCCGGTTTTCTTAGAGTCAGCCCTGAGGGAAACATTTTGGCTTATAGCCGTTCTCACGAATTATTTCTGCTTGACGCTGGGGATTTCACCACAAAGTGGTCACTCAAGACGGATAGCCCCATCCGCTGCCTGGATTTCTCCCCCTCTTCGAAAAGCCTTGCCTTCAAATGTGCCAACGGACAAATCCCAATACTATCCGTCGCTTCCGGAAAAATGGAACGTCAATTGGGGGTACAAGGAGCTCCTGAACCGAGTCAATTAATACCGATAAAATCGATGCTCGATCTTGATTTCAGTCCTGATGGCAAGCTCCTGGCGACTTCCGACACCGAAGGAAATATCATTCTCTGGGACGTTGAAGCCGGAGCAGAGCACGCGCGTTTGGAGGGACACCTCAGCAGGATCGACGCTTTGGCATTTCACCCCTCAGGCACTCGTCTCGTTTCCGCCAGCGAGGATCATACCATTCGTATCTGGGACATTAAAAATGGCGAAGAACTTGGCTTACTTTCCGATCTTCCCAGGAATTATTACTTAAGCGGTGGTTTAAGCTTCACCAGCGAGGGGCGGGAATTGTACGCAGCAGAGAATGGTTTATTTTTGCGTTTTGATGCAGGACCTGTATTTCTTAAAAAATGATACACACGTACGTAGCGTAGGAATTTGCATGGAGCGGTTTCAGGCGCAGCCCAAATGGGAAACCCCGGTTCATTAAGTAGTGATAGAAAATACATTCAACTAAACCAGAGTGTTTTTGCCCTCTAATTCAGTTGCGGGAAACAACTTTTTTACCTTTTAATATGAGAAGACAGCATGAATCCAAACGAGCTTTGTCAGAAATTGCGAATTACTGAGAAACAGTTGTCAAAAATATGCCATCATCTAAGGATTACTATTCCAGACGAAATGGTCGGAGAATTCACTCCCGAAGAGATCGAGCATCTTCAGTCATTTGTTGCAAAGAAACGGTCTACTGGAAGTAAGTCTTCTGATAATAAATTGATAATGAAAAAAGAATCTCCCGTGTCTGCGGTATCATCCGAGCATTTAAATTCTGTGCAAGTCTCGCCTCAGCCAAATATTGTCGTGAATCTCCCTGCAGAGGCATCAGCCGGTGTAGGACTACGAGCATGCGCCTACATTATCGATTGCCTGGTAACTTTGTTTTTTCACCTTTGGTCTTCGTTCCTGTACTGGGACTCATGCTCATTGGCATTCTGCTTTTCTTCTACTGGCTGTTGTGAGACATTGGCGGATCAAGTCTTGGAAAACTGATTCTGGGATTGCAGGTTATTAATAATAATGGCGATCAACACTCTGTGAGGCCGCGAATAGTGCGCAATATTCTGTTTTCGATCGGGCCGATGTTTCTTTGCATTCCGTTAGTCGGAATATTGATCGGTGTCCCCATCATAATTCTCATTGAGGTTGTCATGCAGTTAGCGACAGGAAACCGCATCGGTGACAAACTTGCCGGTACTTCGGTCGAAAAAAAACCTAAAGTCAGGTTCACATCCGAATAGCCTGTGCAGTCGAGTAACCCCGTAGGGTCAAAAAAATCCGCCAGCCCGTCTTTGAAGAATCATCTGGCACTTACGCCTCGTCTGCTTCTCCCATTTCAGCTGTTTGAGGTTCCACAAACTCATACGGGCGTGTTGAAAAAGCCCTCTTTCTGGGAATATGGAGAGAGTGGGT
>TARA_R110002111_G_scaffold177181_2_pt1 | contig 17284 bp, 16 predicted proteins | sample TARA_R110002111 | Tara Oceans TARA_R110002111 (sample SAMEA4397363) | marine metagenome | biome: Polar Biome; feature: [ZZZ] marine water layer (ENVO:01000295); material: water (ENVO:00002006), including particulate matter (ENVO:01000060) such as... | depth 199 m | reverse complement strand
CCACCCAAAAACTTGGAACGAAAAAGAATATAGGACAGTCGAACTAGATATGATGCAGAGGGGCAAAGACTAAGACATTTGGACTATGAACAGGTTTGAGTCGTATAGAAACAGCAAGTACTTGAGGGACAAGACTTTAAACTGACTAATTAAGGTTGAATTGATGCCCAAAAAAAGAAACACAAAAAATCGCCCCATTAATGCTGAGTATTTGAGGCAATTTTACTATGAAAACTATTCAGGAAAATTAAAAGAGTTCACCGCTGCGGTGAATTCGAGTAGTGATAATAAATCGTTAGAAAATCGATCGATTAGTAGAGCATTGGCGGGGGAACCCTTAAATCCCAACACAATTGATATGTTGTGCAAAGTAAATAATATTGATGTTGAAAAACTCTGCACCATACCAGAACGCATGTTAGTGGAAGAAGATCATCAAATAACCATTGAACCAAAAGATGAAGTCAAGCAACCAGTCATCATTTCCTTAGTTAGCTCAAAAGGAGGAGTAGGAAAGACAACACTTGCGATCAACTTAGCTATAGAACTAGCACGTGGCTGCAAAGTTGCTCTGGTCGATATTGATCTTTTTACTTGTGGAGCAACCCATTGGCTCAAAAGTTTTCTAAATCCAGATGTTCCTCATGTTTCATTTGTTCAATTAGCGATTCCAAATAGAGCACAAATTAGTTCAAAAAACATCACACAGATCCCTATCGCTACGGAGATTCCTGGTGAAGAGGATGCCAATCTATACTTTGTTCCAAGTTACAGCAAACGGAATTTAACTACGAAGAACGTCACTATTCCACCAATACTGGTCGACTGGTCAATTCAAGAAACAATTCATTCAGTCGAGTCTGCGATGAAATATTTAGCAAAAATGGATTTTGATGTAATCATCTTGGACTGTCATCCAGGTCTGCTCAATTTAACGCAGGCGATATGCACACACTCTGATTGTAACATTCTGGTTTCAGATTATGAACATTCAACACTATACACCAATTGGTTACTTTCATGGCAGATACAAAGGCTTCAACTTCAAGCAGAAGAAATGTGCAAAAATTCGACTATCAATTCTAAAAGAGGCAAATGGAGAATTGCGGTCAATAAAATTCCTTCAGAAGAGACAACGAATAATTACGCTGATTTTGTTGAAGAAATTCGCATTCGTGCTTGGGATGAATGGAATATTATCTATCCAGAATCGCAAATAGCAAAAAAAGTAGTAACAGAGATTGGAACTACGGTTTACGCAATTCCAGATATTGAAGGAATGCGTCTTGAAAATGAGCAGCATGTTAACCCTACGTCAATAAAGCGGAGAGGTGGTAACGCTTGTCTTCTAGCAACCAGAAACATAATTAGGAGGCTAATTTTGGATGGTGTTCTTGGAAATTTAGAGGATAAATATGATTATGCAAAATTGCACAATAAAATTGCAGGTGGAGTGCTAGAATCATACATTAAAAACTATGTAAGCCCGATAAAGCAGGGATGGGACGGTGCAATCCCTAACCTAAGTAAAATTTTATATCTTGCAATAGTTATTTATGGATTGGATCTTTTTTTGGTAAGTTTTGGAATAAAAGAAGAGAACCATGAAATGATCTTGCGACCTTTGTTTTCCACATCTTCTGGAATTTTTCCCGTAATAATACTAAGTTCATTTAGTTATTCTATTGCTCGAATTATCAAGGAAATTTTAAAAGAGTTAAATAGAATAAGCAACTTCTTAGACATAGTGTCTGTTCAAGGTTTAACGCTAAAAAGAAAGCTAGATATCTATGAAGAAGGACTATATAGATCTGGACAGCATCATATTGCTTTTTATTTTATTTGGTTGTTAGGATTCGCTTCTTGTGCGTTTTTCGCCGCAGTTCATTTGAGATTCAGTGAAGCATACTGGACTCAAGCTACATTAATTTTTTCTACGGTTATTTTCGTTTTTGTTGTAGCAACTGCGAAAGGTAAGCGAAAATCATTGGCACTTCTAATAAATATTTTCCCATATGTTCTGAGAAAGTGGATGGATAATTTTAGAAATAAGTTCCAATCATGAGGCAGTCTAATCTTTCTATGTATTTGAGATTGACAATTGCAGAAATCTCACTGTTTATCGCACTGTGAATTGTATTCTTCCCATTCTTTTCTTAAATTCTCCTGATATTCTTCAGATAATCTAATTTTTTCAACGTCATTCGCACGGCATGGTTGAAAATTCAGGTTCCGTGTCAACTCTGCTTCGGTTGATGATTTCATAGATACGAGTTTGTCAAGATGAGCCCGTCTCCATACACCCCATTCAGCACCTTGACTATTATTTCTTATTGAATATCCGAATAGTTCATGAGACTCGGAATCATAACCTCCAGTAAAAAAATCATACTCCTCATTGAAAAAGTGCATATACACCTTTCGGTGTTGATATGCCTTTCTCGTAACAATTTCTATTCTCGGCATTTGCAATGCCTCTAATTCTTCGAGGGTTGGTTCATTCCACATATAAAAATGCGAAATTCAATCTTTAAATATCTTTTGGTCATGATCGTCTCCTTAGAAAAGTCTATTGGAAACTCTCACAACAAATAGATCAAAAGAGGGGCATGCCACTTACTCAGAGTTGTTAAACGTTCTTTCTACTATGATGTATTTCCTTTTTAAGTTTGAGTATGCAGAAACCGCGAGAATAACCCCGACTATGAAAAAAGCTGATGCTGTAAAAAGCCGGAATTGGGTGGTCATCATTGGAAAGCAGATAGTAATAAATAACCCAAGAGCAATGCCTTCTAATCCTGTGCCAATTGCATATACAGTTACTCTCTTAATTGGTCTAGGATCGAAAATATCTTCAATTACTTTTTTAGTACCCATAATCATGCTCCCAGAGATGATCTAATTAAAACTAGCTTCAAACTAAATATATACCTTAAGCAGAAAACTAATCCTCATTCTCTACTAAAATTCATGTCGGAAATAGTTCATACTAGCCCATCCACAAACCCGAATAAGTAAATGCTGACCTATTTCCGAAATAATTCTATCCCATTTTCAGCCAAGATCATGTTTCGGTTGTGATCCTCAGCAGATTACCAAATTTTGTTTAAACTGAGCATGGAAGTCCCCTTTCACATGACAATCATTCAACTGGATCTTGATTTCAGAAACTGTTAGCTGCCATAGATTGTCAGCATACTCTTTCGACTTCATTGCCAGATCCTTCAAGAAGGCATACATTGACTTCCCCACCATTATAAAATGCTGGAATAACTGCTGAGATCTTCCATGGATTGGTTCAAACCTGGACTGTATTTATATGGAAATACCGTTCAAAAAAGTTGGCTTCTGTCTACAACTTTTTGCAGTCGAATCAAGTCAAGGTTCGTTGAAGAATTATAACCGCATATAGTGAAATTAACCATCACATTCATGAAAACTCAACTCACTTCAATCAGGACATCCTTGCTCAAAGTATGTATTTTTCAAATTGAACTCTCAATTTGAAAAACCAGCTTCTGAAGTAATTTAGAAAATTCCAAAAGACATAAATACTCTCAACACCACTTTTGCATATGTGGAACGAACCAACTGAAGAAGAGTTGAACAAGCTACCGGCCCTATATGAAACAGAAACTGCAGATCCATTAGAGACGCTTATCCACCAGCATTATTTTATTGGCTCGTCTGACTGGTTTATTTCTGAATACAGTCCTGCTGAGCGACTCTTCTTCGGATACACAATCCTCAACAATGATTTACTGAATAGCGAGTGGGGCTATATCTCACTTGATGAACTACGAAATATTAACATCAGAGGAATCCAGGTAGACCGAGATCTATACTGGAGGGTTCGATCAGCTGGAAAAGTAGAAAAAATCAAAGCGGCCTATGATCTAAAAGGTTTTTGATCTTCATTAAACAACTCTGTTTTCAAATAAAAAATGGATTTAGAAAAACGCGCAAGAGAGTCTGCTGGAAACTGGAAATATTTTGAATCATTTGCCTGGCATGATAAACCCAAGACTCCTGAAGATTGGGCAATCTTTTATACAAATCATCGAGATAGTAGGCTGCTTGAAGAATCTAATGCTGCCCAAATAGAGAACTTTCTTGAACCCTTTTGAAACAATTTACCACTCCCCGGCAGGCGCTACGTTTTCTGGCCGGTGTTTACACACTCACAAGCCATTCTTGAAAGCTGTCTGAAACAGGTTATCGGGAATAAGTTTTTCGGCGACTCTCAAAATCGACTTGTGATTCCGGCATTTAATGCTGTCAACGGAGACATCCAGTTGTTCAAGACGGCCCATTGCTCCGCCTACCGCATGGACTACCGTCTCCCAGCGACCTCTATCGCTTTAGCCACATCAGCAGCTCCAACCTTCTTTGACGCATTCACCGACTCTGAAGGCCGAGTTTTCTTAGATGGCGGGGTGTGGGCAAATTGTCCGCTTGTAGTTGGATTAACTGAAGCAACTTCTGCGCTCGGTTGGCCTGTTGAACAGATTGATGTTCTCAGCATTGGGACAACCTCGATCCCATACGACATTAGCCATAGCCGGCGACAAGGTGGACTACTTAACTGGAACGTCGGAGTAGTTGAACTTTTCCAAGAAGCTCAGATACGTGGAAATTTAGGCATAGCTAAGGCAATGATCGGAAAACACTTACTTCGGATTGATCAAGTTACGCGTCCTGGGCGATTCTCATTGGACAAGGCAAAAGAGGTGTCCGACTTGTGTGCTCTAGGAGAAAATTCTGCACGTCAATCAATGGAAGAAATCTCGGAGCGTTTTTTGTCTCTACAAGCAACTCCATTCACACCTTTACATTCTATAGACGAGGAAAGTAAGTACAAGAGCTCTGTATTGCAGAACTAGAATCACTAGGATTAAGAGCACGGCCAAGAATGTTTCTGCAGTTTTTTAACTTCCCAGAATACGTTCTTGTTCAGAATCAGCTCAGTGGCAAGCTGCCTCTGCTTTAGGTTTTATTCTGAATATTCACCGAGATACTTCTTTTTTGTATTTCAATCTCAACATTCAAATCATCAATCTAAATCAAAGTTTTTATCGATACTAATAGCTCTTTAGGTATCTGATTTTGCTGCTCAGGTTCTTCAATACGCTCCTGAAATTGCTCCCGCTCCTGTGATGCTTATGAGATACTAAGAAATAGGCAAGAGTAGCCAATCGAATGATGGATGCAAGAGCTACAGAACGGTTGCGGGGTTGAGTATCATAGCGGAGTGAGGAGCGCAGAATCGAAAGACTTAAGATGAAATAAGCACCGTCGAATGAATTATGCATTTCAAACCATCTATCTGATCTCTATCTGATCAAGGAGGCGAACGGGAAAAGAAACACTGACCTCTCAGATCTAACTTTCAGTTCGCAGTTCCTGCTCTATTTCTCCCCAAATAATGCTTAACGGGGTGTTAAGCGTGTCAGCCAGCTTTTGAGCGATATTGATACTTACCTGGACCTTTCCAAGCTCGATTGAGCTTATGTAAGTCCTATGAATTCCAGCCAGATCAGCAAATGCTTCCTGTGAGATCTTCATCTCCTTTCTTCGTCTGCGAATGACGCTCCCAAATAATTTTTCAATTTCTTTCATGGTGCCAATTTTGGCACTTGCACTCGATTTATCTACAGATTATATCTATACAGACGATAGTCTACATCTTGGTGATTAATTACGACCGAACACCTAATAGAAGTGCTCATAAGTCATCTACTTAACCTCTTGTTGTATATGCACTTGTCCTTTCTGAGATGGATTTCGTTTGGACTTAGTAGTCAAACTTGGATCTTGAAAGAAAGGGTTGCCATGAAACTTAGAAACACACTTCTACTCGCTGTCACACTCACAACGCTCTACCTTCCTTCAAACCTATCTGCCCAAAGTCAAAGGGGCATCGGTGGTTTTGTCTGCTCTTATTTTAAAGAGTCTGATGGAAGACCTGGATTAGAAATTACCGCTGGAGAATTTGTCGGTCTAAACCAGGAAACTTTCACTCCTGCTGACAAATCCGTGACCGTTGGAATCTATCTGCCCCGTTTTGATGTTGCAGGAAAGCAAACCTGCATCTACATCGACACGCCAAACAAAGAACCAATCCATTGGCACAAAACGGTTGAGAACAATTCAATCGTCCACAAGACTTTTCAGGTGCAAGACCTCATCAAAACCTATGGAGCAGGAACCTACTCGGTTAAGTTTGCGTTTGACACTACAGAGCTAGGATCTTATTCCTTCAAAGTTTCAGAGAATTCTGTAGTTCAAAAAGTCCAAGCATTCAAGCCGCCAACGCAATCAGATCAATCCTTAGAAGATGATTTCGATCAGCAGTTTGATTTGATGATGAAATCGATCTTTCCTGATTATCAAAAGCTCCTCCCAGAATATCAAAACAATAAACCATCAAATAGACAACTTGAAGAACAGATTGCTCGTCAATACCACGTAAGGTTATTAAACAATCCTCAAATAGTCCAAAAACACCCTTATTACCCTGCGTTTGAAAAAGAGCTTGATGAAATTATTCACTTTCCAAACAAAGCAGGCTTTCTTAATAATGCGTCACGTTATATTGCTGAGGATCTTGTCCATAATGAAAAAATACGTAGCGAATTTGAACAAAATTACTATGAGCATATTGGCCAAAGAATTGATCTGAAGAATCCTTCTGATTCAGCAAAGGCTTTTTTATTCTTCACCTGGATGACGATTCAAAAAATTGAATCAGGAATTGAAGAGAGCTTGAGTTTAAAGTTTGGAAAATCTATGCCGTTCGAAGAACAACCAGGATATTCTAAAGCAGCCTTTTCAATTTCAAAAAATGAAACTCAGAGTGTCTTTAACTCCGTCTTGAATCAATTACAGAAGACTGAAACGTTTCCAGTCGCACAATTCACCAGCAAAAACTACGTAGGCACCTATCCGAGTGAACTGGCTCACTTCCGGGCAGACTATTCCGCATTCCTTCCTAATAAAGGAACAGGGGCAATCCCAATCATAGCCTCTGGTTGGAAAGATAAAGACTATGACAGAAAATTCTCACTGTCCGAAATTGACGGCCTGTATAAGCCAGTATTTAAAGCGGGTGAAACACAGTATCTTGGCGGTTATTTCAATCCGGATATGAATTTCAAAATTAGAATCTTTAATCCGGGAGGCGAAGAAATTGAATCATTCTCCGGCAGTAAAACTTTTACAGTCCAGCCAGGGACAAATGGTTATGGCGTTTACACGGTTTCGTTCTCACTGAATGGTGTTGTCTGGCAGGTAAGACAGTTCAGACTTGTACCAAACACCGAAATCACCACACGTTTTTTACAGAAGCAGGGGCTTCCTGTTCCCCGTAGAGCAGGGCCTTCATTCATCCCTGCACAGCCTTTTGCTCCTGCTCCAGGCCTTGTTCCTGCTCGACCAAATCCAGATCCCAGAAACATTCAAGAGGCTCCTGCCCCACCTAAAAATGCTCCGACTCCTAAAGGTGCTCCCGCGCCAAGGTACCCCGCACCAGCACCAAATAATTTTGCACCTGCTCCAAAAGCCCCAGCCCCAAAACGAGCACCGGCTCCTGCACCGAAAAAAGCATAGTTTTCACGCTTTAAAGGAGCAGACCATAGCCGCTTTATTTCATAGAGAAGAATTTAATTTGAGCTCAGTAAATCTACGAACAAAATCATCTTCAAGGAATCTCTATCATGATTTTCAACGCCAAAATGAAATATTACCTCTTCGATAATTTCTCACGAATTGCTTGCTTTGTTTTTATTTTCCTGGTCATTCTCTCAACGGCATCTGCGCAGGTAATTGCTCCTGACGATTACGTGTATGTCATTAAAGAGTCTCCACTCAAAGTAAAACAGAAAACTACAGCAGCAGTTCCCGCAGGAACAATGCTCAAAGTAGAAGAGGTACAGGGGAAATGGCTTTGGACTACCTTTATCGACACCACTGAAGGACTAAAATTTAAAGAAGGCTGGATAGATAAAAATCATGTGATCAAGAAGCCCAAAAATAAAAAACTGCGTTTCAATCCACAGCAAGAAACATTAGAACCCAACGACAATTACCAGTACTTCTTACCCAAAGGAGAACCAATAGAAATACAATTTCAAAGTTCTCACTCAGGCATTGACTTTTTCATCGTTTCAGAAGAAGGTCTGTCCGCTTATAAATGGGTGATGAAAAATGGTTCGGGACGAGTTACAAGTTATAAAAAGAAACTAAATTCCCAAGAAGAATCTTTCACTTGGCAGCCTCCAGACAACGACCAATATTATTTCTTAATTGACAACACTTCATTTCCAGATAGTGGTGCAGATGGCAGGCATACAACAACAGTTACAACCTTCTTTTGGTCAGAAGACAATACACCATCAGAACCAATAGATGGACGTGGCTTAATCATTAGAAAAGTCAGCATAGAATTTGATAACTATAAGGGAAGAAATGATGTTTATAATGGCCCCTTAACCGCCATCATTGGATATAAACACAAAGTCGAATCCGGTGAAAAACCAAAACCTGATGGAGAGATTGAAGCGAAGGTTGATAAGAACGGATTCTTCTTTGCTGGAAACGTTCCAAAGGATCGCTACTACTGGATTCAATCAATTAAAACTACGGCATTTGAATCCCCTGTTCCTTTCAAATTTTACAGCCAGGTAGACTATGAGAAGGATGAACCTACATATGTTGATCTTGGCCTTGCCTGTATAACCTCGGGAATGGAATCAAAAGAGACTGGAGTACTTGATATCGGGTATTATGATTTGAAGGTTGTTTCAAATGGTGCTATTGTCATTGAGCTGACTATTCCTTTTGATCAGTTTTCAAATGAAAAAAGCATCAATGTTTTTGGAACAGGTAAAAACTTGGAGACTGAACTCTCTCGACATGCCTGGTTCAAATCAAATTATTCAAAAAGTGGATGGACAGAAAAAGTTGTAGCAGATTTGAAATGGATTCAGGATGAAAGAGCAAGAATGAAGAAAAGAAAGACTGGTTCGAAGAATCCGTTTGCTCCAGATCCGCCCAAAAGTGCTCCTGCTCCAAAGAAAGAGTAGGGATTTTAGTGGGTAAATTCTCTGGTGAATTTTTACGTTTAAACTACAAACCCTTGTATTTACGGTGGATATTACATACACAAATGTAAACACATCTCTCTGTTTTATTTAATTTTAACTTGACTTTTCAACCTATGTTATCGATAATTGACTATAGCAGAGTTCTAACCGCAGAGTAAAAATGAGGCTATGTCTCAAAGCGGGCGGGGCGAAGCCCAGATGAGCGGAACTTTCCTGATGGATTGATAGCAAGCATTCCCCGTATATACAGGAAAGGTTTTTACAATTCCGCATTCTTGGTTCTTGCAGGTAAGTTATAACTCCAAGGCTCTTTACCTAAACAAGTGGTAAAGAGTCTTTCTTTTTACTAACTTAGCAGGAACATGTAAAAAATGACTACTGAAGATTACCTTTCTGAGGTTTTGGAATGCATAAAGAACAACTTTCGTCCGAATGACCCTACTGGCGGTATGACAGCGGCTTCTGCAGCCTATCTCATAAAAAATATTACCCATAAAGACTATAAAGAATTTGGTTTTACTAAATTCAAAGATGTCCTTAAGAAATTGGCTGATGCCGGTAAGTTGAGAACTGGGCTTAACTCCAAATCTGCATACTCACTATGGTTAGATGAGAATATAAAGCCTACTGCAAAACCAACTCAATCTGAAGGTGAAGTTCGGCGACTTAATAGACAAGTTTGGTTTGCATTTGTCGGGAATAACCCTCCTGGGGAACGCTATATAAACCGCTTGACTGGTCATATACGAATCGGAGACTCTTTCTCTCCCGGTGAATCGTGGATCGAGATTACCCCCATATCCCCGAGTGATGAACATAAATCTGCTATCCAATTTCTGAAAGAAAATAATCTTAGCACAGAAAAATTCGAATCTGCTCTAGAAAAAGAGCATTGGTATGTAGAATTTCCGAGATCACTTAGAAATGAAGATTCAAAACTCGCAACTATTTGGCAGCGTAAACGATCACAAAAAGTAATTGATTATGTGAAAAAGTGGTGCAATGAAAATAATGTGGACCAATCTTTTATTTTTGAGGAGTCAGTGCCAAAACAATTGCATAAATCAACTCAATCTATAGATCAATATAATTTGAGGGAAGTCTTACTTCAAGCAATCAAACTCATGCCAACAGATGACTTGCTGCACGTAAAAATCCCTGCATCAGCTCTTATTTCACTTCTTCGACCAGATTTACTGCGATAGGTCATGTTATTAGGAAAAGTAACATGACCATTCCATGTATCTACATCTATCATCCCCCTGAAACACGGTCTGATTACGCACACATTAATCATCAATTAGCTAAATTAGATAGCTTAATGAATCAAAACCCAAACTGGGACAATTGTGATGTAATCACAATTCCACTCGATGATCAACTAGGCTTCGATGTGGCAAATGAAGTTCGTCGAATTAAGGAAAAACCTGGTCCGATCATTTTTATTTATAAGTATCAGAGAAAACTATATACAAAATTATCAGATAAATTATGTAGGGTTGTAAATGTTTACTCTATTGAAAAACCGACGTGTGAAGCAAATATTCTCGAAATGTGCAATCAAGCTGCGGATGCTCACCGAGCTGGAGAACCACGGATACCCAAACGAGAACTAATTGCTTTTTGCATAATTGCAAAACTTGCCAGAGGAGACTATTGGGCTGGGGAGTCAATGAATAAAGCGTTTTTGTATAAAGAAGATTTGCCCAAAGGAGGATTCCCAAGCTTTATCTCTAAAAGTGATGTGTTTAATGCTGCTGATGCTCTCTTTAACGCAGAACTTCTTAAAAGAAAATCCAGTAATGGCAAACTGAAGTATGGCTTAAGCAACAAATCTACAATCCAGCCAATTATTGATAATCGCTCTTTCAGTGGAAATAGAAAAATGATCAAATGGTTTCAGAAAGGTAGCGAAACAGTACCTGCTCGTGAGTTAGAGAACATTACTCTGTACTAATTATAGATTCATTGCTTGAATTTACTGTTTTTAGCAGGACAAAATGTGAGGGAAATGTTCACAATATCTCTATAGATACACAGTTTATTCGATGTAAGAATTGGCTTTCGTGCTTGTATTCACGTGCAAACAACATTGCCCTAAATCAAGAATCACACCTGATTACTTACTCGAAATCGCCCCCACTTGGTTCTCAATCTCAATCGTCAATTTATCAATAACCGGCAACGCTTTCTCAATATTTGTCAGCTTGTCTTTCAGTAATTGATTTTCTCTCTCAAGCTTAATCATCCGCTGTTCCAATTCTGTTTTGGTAACATCAACAAGCAAATCTTCTTCTGCAATCGTGTCTCTCATCCCTAAGAACTCGGAGTAGTAATGAATCTTGTCTGACTTCTTCCAACCAAATCGGTATTTTAATGCACTCTCAGATTTGTACCGAGGAAGCCAATAACAGCAGGCAATGTGCCTCAAATCATACATGCTGATTTCACTGAATTTCTTGCCTGCCTCACTTACTTCATCACCGAATAATTTAACCGTCAATCGCTTCAGATATTTATTGACCGACTGAGGTACAATATCAAAGAGGTAATCATCAGGCGCTAACTGATTTCTCTTGACATGTTCCTGAAGCAACTCCGAAGACAACATGAGCTTAATTCGTCTGCCAAACGAACCTTTCTTAGCAGTTTCATGTCTGATTTCAACTTCCTTACACTGTTTGTATAAATCAGAAACCTTGACATTGATTAACTCAGTCGGGGATCTTATGCCAGAATCAATCTGGAATGTAAATAATACTCGATAATCGAATCTCGCCGAATTAATTACTTTCCATACTTGTTGCTCATTGAGATAAACCCATTTGGGCTTTTCATAAAATGAATCAAGATCAGCTGTCACATCGGGAACGATAATTCCCTGTTTTTTGCTTCTCTTCTGATGCCAATGCCAAAAGGCTTTAATGATCTTGGAGTAAGTCGCTATAGAAAGATATCTCTTACCAGACTTGTTTTTAATCAAGCCGTTATTTAGGTCAGTGAATAAACGGAAGAGTTGCTCCTCAGTTAACTGGGTTAGATCATCCAGTTCAAATCGATCTTCAAAATGCTTGGCAAGGAAAATTAGTTTTTCTCTTAATGTGTTCAATCTAATAGGAGACCGTGGACCTTTTGAACTAACCGAAGCAACGTTTAATCCCATCTCCATATCAAGTAGATACTGTAATATGATTTTGGAATTTGCAGGGCTGACTCCGCTAATTCCGTTTTGACAGGCTTTTGTCTTCCAGCTTTCCCAGCGTTGCTTGTGATTGTATGGATCGCGTTTCATTGAGAGTTGAGACAATGACAGTTTTTAATAAATCAACTGCATTGTCAGAAAAACGTCTCCCTAAATTGGACAAAAAGTAGTACGCCCGCGCCGGGTAGAATACTTTTTGTCTATTTTTAAGAGACGTTTTTTTCGAAACCCAGCATGTTCGAGTAGAATGGCTTATTGCCCCATAAGGCAAAAGTCTTCTATTCGAATCAGCGGGCTGATTTAATTAACTGATTAAAGACGTCAATCTATAAATACTTTTTGATTAGCTTCCCTACCCCTCTATCAAAACAGAACAATTCAGTTGATGATTTAAGAAAGAGATTCTCCTGTCTCAGTAATGAGCAAGGTTTATCAAGTCATCACAGATCGTATGATTCAATTGTTAGAAACAGGAACTGTTCCTTGGCAGAGACCCTGGAAGGGTTATATAAACGCTCCAAGAAATCTGGTATCAGATAAACAATATCGAGGAATCAACATCTTCATGCTGGCTTCAACAGGCTATGCAAATCCTTATTGGTTGACATTTAAACAAATTAAATCAAGAGAGGGGCATGTTAAAAAAGGCGAAAAAGGATGGCCGTGCGTGTTTTGGAACTGGGTAGAAAAAGAAAATAGTGATACTGGTCAGATGGAAAAACAGGGGTTTATCAAATACTACACTGTTTTTAATGTTGAACAGACCAAAGGGATTAATTTCCCAACTCCCGAAGTGTTTGACAATTTCAAACCTATTCAGGCCTGTGAAGACATTGTTGCACAGATGCCAGATGCTCCACAAATAACGCGATGTGGATCGAAGGCCTGTTATGTTCCCAGCCAAGATAGAATCGAAATACCCAGAAAAGAATTATTTGAAAAGATAGAGGAGTATTACAGCACACTCTTCCACGAACTCTCGCATTCAACGGGACATGCCAAAAGATTGAATCGTCCGGGGATTATGGAAAATACTCGATTCGGTACTGAAAAATACAGTAAGGAAGAACTTGTTGCAGAAATGGGAGCGACATTTCTGTGTGGTTATACTGCCATCGAGAATCAGACGATAGACAATTCTGCTGCATACATTAATAGCTGGCTTTCGCAATTGAAAAAAGACATGAAACTTGTTGTCCAAGCTGCATCATTGGCTCAAAAGTCAACCGATTTCATTCTCGGGCAGAAATTGGAAGACGTTGTCAGGGGATAATTGACTATTTCTCATTGATCAGATACCAGAAGTGTTTCGCAATCACGACTTGCAACGAATCCGGTTTTTGTTTTCACTGACGGGAAAAAGGTGTTTTGATTATGCTTATGGCGATAACGGACTCACATAACGTAAATCAGAGTGACTGACGAGCGATTCTATTTCCATTCGCGAAAACCAACGTATTACGGATACTTCGTCATATCAGGTAGCATTTCCGCCTTTAAGTTCCCGCTCTAAAAATCATCGTTACTACCGTTGCCGCTACCGGTGTTGGTGTCTTTACCAACGCTCGGTGTTCCACTTAGAACCCTGTACCCTTCATTTGTGTTATTCGTCGCCGTGTTGGTTTCGAAGGTTGCTGTATTGCCACCACTGAATCCGCTGATGAAGAACCCGGTATCATTTCCAGTAGCCGTATTACTGCTAGCCGTCCCATCAGTGAACGTGCCATCAAACAAGAATCCATATTCATTTCCGATGGCTGTGTTATTGCTGAACGTGCCACCAGAGAAGGTGTCAAACAAGAATCCAGTACCATTATTTCCTGTGGCTGTGTTACCGCTGATCGTGCCACCACTCACGGTATCAGAAAAATTGAAACCATGCCCATCATTTTCAGTAGCCGTGTTACCGCTGATCGTGCCACCACTCACGGTTTCAGAAAAGTTGAAACCATCCCTATCATTTCCAGTAGCCGTGTTATTGCTAAGCGTGCCACCAGATAAGGTGTATTGAAAGAAGAATCCAGTACCATTATTTCCTGTGGCCGTGTTACCGCTGATCGTGCCACCATCGATGTAAGTAAAATGGAAACCATTATCATCATTTTCAGTAGCCGTGTTACCGCTGATCGTGCCACCAGTGATGTAGCTATTGAAAAAGAAACCATCATCGTCATTTCCAGTAGCCGTGTTATTGTTGATCGTGCCACCTTCGATGAGATAAAAACTGAAACCATCATCATCATTTCCAGTAGCCGTGTTATTGCTGATCGTGCCACCAGAAATGTTATAAAACGAGAAACCATCACTGTAATTTCCTGTGGCCGTATTACCGCTGATCGTGCCACCAGTGATGTAAGAAAAATTGAAACCAGCTTCACCATTTCCTGTGGCTGTGTTACCGCTGATCGTGCCACCACTCACGGTACCACTAAAACCGAAACCATCACCACCATTTCCAGTGGCCGTGTTATTGCTGATCGTGCCATCAGTGACAGCCCCTGATAGCCGAACTCCATTATCCTTAGCTCCGCTAAAGCTGTTACTCGCAATCGTGAAGCCGCTGGTGCCATTTCCGAATACACTGTTCTTTCCGCCGGTGGCATTGATCCCAGTCAGGGTTGCGTTATTCGCTAGTGTAAAGACATCATTCGTATCGACCGTGCCATTCACGGTAGGTCGTGATCCAAACGTGGCGACGGCTCCCGAATTGCAACCAACAACCTGCACACCACCACCCAAAGCCAGTTGCCCATTGTTAAACACAAAACCACTGGCAGAATCAATGGTCCCTGCGCTGCCGTCAAACACAACCACACTATCGGCACCCGCATTGGCAAACACAGTTTCGGCGGCAGCCGTATTCGCATCAATAACGGTAATATTGTTCAACACCTGCCCCGTCTGTTGCAGCTTGGCCTGTTCGACTGGTCCGTCTCCCTGGCTGGCGACGATATCGAGATCACGCACAATCGGATTAACCATTCGTCGCTGGAAACGACTGAGTCGTTGTGCATCACCATTACCGGGCAGCGGCACCCGCACGGTGAGCATCGCCTGTGTTTGTGAACCACGCAACTCGTCATATTGATATTGCGCCCCCAAGACCACACGCGAGCCATTTCCCAAAAGCGGAAGATCGAACGTGCGCAATTCCACACGCGCACGGGGTCCTGCCATTTTCTGAAATCCAGCAGTCGAGTTATCGAAGTAATAACCGCCGACATAACCTCGAATTTCTGCATCCACATTCGATTCCGGAAACGTTTTTAACAGGCGGCCCATTTCAAAGTCAGTTCCCCAATAGGCTCGTTCTTCCATCCCCTGCACGACAATATTATTTCCGCTGATAAAAGCCCTGCCCATGGAATTGACTCGTTTTGGTTTTTGATTGGGAACATAACCGTTGACCCGGAAATCCCATTCGATGCTCAGCAGTTCCACACCAAAACTGCCCTGCCGGAAAATATTATCGTTCTGGCTCCGGCTCACATCATAGAAACCGTAGATGCCTGCAATCCACTGGTCATCGATCATTCGTCTAAAAGCCAGACCGAAATTCCCTTCGAACGTCGAGTCGTCAAAGATATTCCCCCGCAGGTCGGCAAAGAACAGACTTTCTTCATCTTGTGACAGCGGCACAAACAGTAGCCCTTGGCCAACCTCCCGCTGACCACCGGCCATTCCCGTGAAGTCAAAATAGCCCCGATAGAGGTAATCATCCTCGGCCAACCATTCCTGAGCTTGCGGCTCGATCCATTCCGGATCTGGGGCTTCGATCAGTCCCGAATCCTGAGCGACTGCCTGTACAGTGTAGCTCAAAAAGAATCCGACAAAAGTGAAGAGAGTGAAGATCCATTGAAAGCGATAGATGCGAACCATTAATTGTGAACTCTTTTAATAGTGCTGATTGTGAACTCTTTCATCAGTACAAATGCAATCTAATGCACATTCCATATAACCTCTTCGGGTGGAGGGATTTGACTTATTTAAAGAGAGATAGACAAAATCCACTTAGTGAATATGTTAACAGACGGCGGTGAGGATTATATCGATTATGCCAATGATGGTTTCAATCCTGGTAACGACGCTAGTAAAGCTGGGATAAATACCAATGCAAATTCCAGCCAGGGGGCATTCAACTAAAACAGAGCAGTCTTTTTTCGCAGAAATGTTCTACTCTTCCGCATCAGTACATTGTGTATCTGTCATAAATCGAATGGTGCTAATGTAGTGTCTCATTCAGATAGGCACTTATCGAGTGCGGCTTTGGCCCGTGTGACTTTTTCCAGGATTTCTGCAGCCGACTTCGTCCACTTGTACCCTTTCGGTGCCGCATTGTACTGTTTCACATAGTCCTCAATTGACTTGACCAATTCCTGGACACTGCGAAACACACCACGGCGAATGCGCTTGTTTGTGATCTCTGCAAACCAACGCTCGATCACATTCAACCACGAACAACTTGTGGGAATAAAATGAACATGAAAACGAGGATGACGCTTCAGCCACGCTTTCACTTTCGGATGCTTGTGTGTTGCGTAATTGTCGACGATCAAATGCAGGTCCAGCTCCGGAACCGTTTCACAGTCAATCGTCTTCAAAAACCTGATCCACTCCTGATGACGATGTCGCTGCTGACATTGGGTGACAATTGTGCCATCGGACACACTTAATGCTGCGAACAAAGTTGTGGTGCCGTTCCGTTTATAGTCGTGAGTCATCGTCTCCAGTCGACCGGGGAAAATCGGCAAGCTCTTTTGAGTCCGATCCAAGGCTTGGATTTGTGTCTTTTCATCACATGAGAGAACCAGAGCATGCTCGGGTGGATTGAGATACAAGCCGACAACATTCACCAGCTTTTCTGCAAAATCTGGATCGTTAGAAATTTTGAATGTTTTGACGCGATGCGGCCTTAGTCCGCTATCACGCCAGACGCGTTGTACGGTCGAACGGCTCACTCCCACTTCTTTTGCCATTG
>TARA_R110002111_G_scaffold262798_1_pt1 | contig 17286 bp, 19 predicted proteins | sample TARA_R110002111 | Tara Oceans TARA_R110002111 (sample SAMEA4397363) | marine metagenome | biome: Polar Biome; feature: [ZZZ] marine water layer (ENVO:01000295); material: water (ENVO:00002006), including particulate matter (ENVO:01000060) such as... | depth 199 m | reverse complement strand
TAACCATTTTCAAGAAAATATAGACCTGTAGTTGCTCGGATGGATACCTTTATTTAACACCAAACTTAAATAATAAACATGTTAGCTTTTCTATATTTGTAACCTTAAACAATGTAATAAAACAAGCTTTTTCAAAAATAAATAAATACAAACACATGAAATATTTAAAATTTATACTAGTGCTTATTTTAGTAATCTCATGTTCTAAAGATGAGGATATTAGAGATTATACTGTCGAAAATGACCAAGAAATTCAAGCTTATATTGCCGCCAATAATTTGGTTACCCAAGAAAGTATTTCAGGTCTAAATTATATTATAGACAATCCTGGAACAGGTATTAATCCAACAGTGACAGACAGAATTAAAGTGGTGTACAAAGGCTATTTTACTGACGGAACTATTTTTGATAAAAGTACAGAAGAAGGTGTTTCGATTAATTTTTTAGGAAGTTTAATTAGTGGTTTCGCGGAAGGTCTTACTTATTTTAAGGAAGGTGGAAGCGGAAAATTAATTATGCCATCTCGTTTAGCTTATGGAAGTAAAACAAATGGAAATATTCCTGCTGGTTCTGTTATCATTTTTGATATAGAACTTATTTATGTGAATTATAAAACAGAAAATGAACAAGAAATTCAAGCATATTTATTAGCTAACGATATTACAGCCCAAAAATCTGAATCTGGATTATATTATGCCATTGATGAATTAGGTGAAGGGCTACAACCTACTCTAGCTGATAATGTAACCGTAACTTATAAAGGTTATTTAACAGGCGGAGAAGTTTTTGATGACAGAGTAACCAGTGTGAATTTTGACTTAGACGGTTTAATACCAGGATTTGCAGAAGGTATTACTTATTTCAAAGAAGGTGGTTTTGGAAAATTATTCATTCCTGCACATTTAGCTTATGGAAATACTGGTGTATCTATAATACCTGGTGGTGATGTAATTATTTTTGATATAAAACTTATATCTGTAAACTAGTTTATATTGTGACGTCCTGAAATAGTGTCACACCTAACATTATAAAAATGGATACAAATCACAAAAAGCATTGGCAGCAATTAAAAAATCCAATTATGAAAAGAACATTGAGTATTATAATATTATCTCTTGTAATTGTTTCTAGCTTATTTTTTAGTTGTCAGTCCAATCCAAATAAAACTGAATTGACCGAAAAGGTTATTGAAGAAGTAAAAACGCTAAATCCAGAAGAAAAAGAATTAAAAGCCCTTGTAGAAAAGCTATTGTTTGCTGTAGGTAATTCTAATTGGCAGGCTTTGGATTCCATAGTTTCAAACAAGGCAAACTTGGCAAGTGCAATAGTTCGAGATGGAGTCTCGAAAAATTCCGTCATCACAATTGGCGAATATTTTGAATCACAAAAAAAACGAGAACGGAAACCCTTTTATGAACCCGTGAATGAATATAAAATCCTTATAAATAAGGGCCAAATTGCTTTTGTTTGGGCTGATGCTACGCTACATAAATATGGTGTTCCACGTACAAATAACATCGACAATTTCACCTTAATCAAGGAAGATGGTGAATGGAAATTTATTAACATCTCATTCACAAATACACGCTTATCAGAAGAACTGCAAAAATTTGATCTAGAGATTTTTGCCAAGAGTTATGCACAAGTATGGTGCAGCCAAAGACCCAATTTTGTCTCATACTTTTTCGCTGAAGATGGCGTTCTACAGATAAATGATGGTATACCAGCAGAAGGTACAGAAGCGATAACAAAGGTTGCTAAAAGTTTTATGGAGGCTTTTCCTGATATGGTTGTTTCAATGGACAGTCTGACTACCAACAAAGACAAAACAAAATTTCATTGGACACTTACTGGAACTAATAATGGACCAGATGGAAATGGGAACAAAGTAAGCATTAACGGATTTGAAGAATGGACTATAAATGAGGAAGGGTTAATCCAAGAATCAAAAGGCTATTTTGACAATAAAGAATACGAGAGACAACTTAAATATGGCAGAGACAAAAAATAACTGCTGCCAACAAAGACGTGTATAACTAATTACTTGGCTTGTGCGTACTCGGAAAATCCTGCGGATTTTCCTCTGGTTTGTTTTCTTTTAGTATTTTAGACCTAGCCAACGCAACTAGCCATACACAACACGTTCTAGTTAATGCAAGAAACAACCGAACTCACAAGAAAAATAAGACGAAAACTTTTTAGTTTTCGTCTTCAGGCTTGATAAATTCTGACTGATATTTTTCTAAAAACTTCTTCTGCCTTGCAATCATTTGTTGGGTAATTTTATCAATATCCATATAATCCTTGCCAAAATCACTTCCAAAAAAATCATCATTAAAGTAATGTTTACTAAAAAGTGAGTCTTTAGAAAAAACATCGTCAAATCCATTATTTTCAAAATCCGAAAAATTTGTGAAGAATCTTGATTTAAAAGATTGCAACAAACTGTCCTTATCTACAGTTGAAAGATTATCTAATTTACCATTTGATGACCAAGAATAAATACTGTCATATCTGATTAAATTTCCGTTGTCATCAAATTCCTTATCAACTTTCCAAGAACCTTTAGGCTGTTCAACTATATTTCCTTCATTTTCTTTTGTTTCCGTATTTTTTGTGTCATTTTTTTGACCGTTGCAACTCACACTTAACAAGCCAATCATAAATAATAAAATATATTTTTTCATCTCTTTAGATTTTAAGTTAAACTTAATTTTGGGTTTGTTAAAAATGTTTTGAACAAACCACCAGTTTCTATTGTTTTAATCAATTTATTTTGGTGGAACACTTCTGATTTTCGTTCACCGTTTTTATACCAAACACATTCCAAATAACTGTCATAATCAACCAAACCAAGTATTGAGTCTTTTTTTGAAACATATTTGAGAACTTGCATCTTTGGAGCGGTAAGTTTCCCTCTAACTTTTACCCAATCCCCAGATTTAAACTTTCTTGGCATAACATTAAAATTTTAAAGATTAAACATTATTTGTAGTATAGAGGAGACCGATTACTCGGTCTCCTTCTATAAACTTCATACTTCAATCTAAAAGTTTAGTGTATCGATTATGAAATCTTAATGCTTCTGGCAGGCTTTTGTTTTGCCTCTTCTTTTTTCGGTAATAGAATACTCAAAATACCTTCGTTATAGCTCGCATTAATTTTTTCATCATTTACACTTTCAGGCAGAGTAAAGGTTCTTTTGAAAGAAGAGTAACCAAACTCTCTACGAGTATAATTTTCTTCTTTGTGTTCATTTTCTTCTTTTGACTCTGTAGAAATTGATAATACTTGATTGTCAATGTCAATATGGAAATCTGATTTTTTCAGACCTGGAACTGCCATTTCTACCATAAAAGCATCGGCATTTTCTTTGATGTTTACTTTTGGCAAAGTAATTCCAGTATTGAAGTTTGATGTAAATACTGATGGTAGGCCTCTATTAAAGATATCATCTAACCAATTTGACAAAGTTGGGAAGTTTTGATTTGAATTATTGTTCGCTAAACTTCCGCTTTTAGGAACACTTACTAAATTGCTCATAATTACAAAATTTTAAATTAAACATTATTTCAAATTTGAAATCTTAATTGATTTCGACTTCTATAAAACAAAAAAAATACCAAAATGGACAAACCATATTTTATCCTGAATATTTTATTGAAATTATGTGTTTCGCTGTCAATTTTTCAGAATAATTGTCATTTTTTCACTTAAATAAATGCCAAATTGACAATTTGAATATATCGAAAATAGAAAATTTCGAAAAAGAAACTCTGATACAAAGCTGTGGTTAAGCACTACACACAACAACGTATAAAAAATTGCTGAAAAGTGCTTAATCCATTGGGTTTTTCATATATTTAAGGTCATAAACCAAAAAATTTGCGCTTATTTACACGCAACTTTCCATATACAAGCACGCTATTAAACGAATCTTTTGAAAATAATCTCAACCAACATAGCAAAACCAACCACTTTTATTTGGAATGGTAAAGAAGAAACTACTGGTATTTATAAAAAGCCAACTAACCAACCCATTTTTTTAACCAAAAATGATATTATGGGTGATGAAGTTTCAGATAGATTACATCATGGTGGTTATTACAAAGCATGCTATATGTTTTCGGCAGAACAATATCCGTATTGGAAAAACTTATATCCAAACTTAGATTGGAGTTGGGGTATGTTTGGTGAAAACTTAACCATAGAGAATTTTGATGAAACTAAAGTTTTTTTAGGCGATATTTATAAAGTTGGAGAAGCTTTAGTGCAAGTATCTCAATACAGAGAACCTTGTTATAAATTTGCACACAAATTTGGAACATCAAAAGTGATTAAAGAATTTGTGCAACATGGTTTTGGAGGTACTTATTTAAGTATTATTGAAGAGGGTTATGTAACTATAAACGATACTTTTGGATTAATTGAACGTCCAAAAAGCACATTATCTGTCGCACAATTATTTGAGTTGGTTTTCTCGAAAAACAAAAATCAAAATCATTTAAAAATTGCTGCAAACAGTCTTGCTATACCTGCAAAAAAACGTTTATTACTAAAAACTTATATCAAAGAAAATTGATTTAGTTTACATTATCTTTGTGGCAAATTACTATAAATGTCATTTAAAGACTTACAATTAAACAGACCAATTTTAAGAGCTATAGCTGAAGCTGGCTATGATAACCCAACCTTAGTTCAAGAAAAAACGATTCCGCTTGTTTTAGACAAAAAAGATGTAATTGTTTCAGCACAAACCGGAACTGGAAAAACAGCAGCTTTCGCACTTCCTATTATTCAATCTTTATTTGATAGACAAGATGCTTCAAAAAAAGGAAAAAAAATTAAGGCGCTAATTATTAGTCCAACGCGAGAATTAGCGATTCAAATTGCTAAAAATTTCGAAACGTATTCTACACACACTAATTTAAGAAATACTGTGGTTTTTGGTGGAACGTCTATTGAACCTCAAAAAGATATTTTAAAAAAAGGTGTTGATATTTTAATTGCAACTCCCGGACGATTGCTCGATTTACACAAACAAGATATCATTAATTTAGATTATGTTGAAACACTTGTTTTAGATGAAGCCGATTTAATGCTAGACATGGGTTTTATTGATGATGTGAAAAAAATTGAGCGTCTTTGTCCAGATAAAAAACAAATTTTATTATTCTCTGCAACCATTCCGTATAAAGTTGAACAACTGGCTAATACTATTTTAAAATCGCCCGAACGTATTGAGGTGGCGCAAAATTCTTCAACGTCAAAAAACGTAAATCAGTTATTATATTATGTTCCAAAACGCAATAAAATTGAATTGTGTTTGCACCTGTTAAGAAATACTATTAAAGGAAATATCATCATTTTTAGACGCACTAAATTTGGTGTTGATAAACTTGAAAAAACACTTATAAACAACGGTTATCAAGTAGATAGTATTCATGGTGACAAAAACCAAAACTTAAGGCAAGAAGCGCTTAATAAATTTAAAAAAGGCGATGTTAACATTTTAATTGCAACCGATGTTGCTGCAAGAGGTATTGATATTAATGATTTAGATGCAGTTGTTAATTTTGATTTACCAAATGTACCCGAAACCTATGTACACCGAATTGGTAGAACAGCCAGAGCAGGTAAATCTGGAATGGCCTATTCATTTTGTTCAGCTGATGAGAAAGCATACGTTAAAACCATTCAACAACTTATTCAATTACAAATTGACATAATTGAAGAGCATCCTTACCCATTAGACCCAAAAGCTAAAAAGGAAATCCATAAAACACCTGGAAAAAGCAAACATAGAAAAGGCAGAAAAAGTGAAGCCTCAAAAAAGAAAAAGAAACGCTGGTATTAATTTAGATTGTTCGATTTTTGGATTGTTCGATTGTTTCGATAAGTAGACTATAGCTCAAACCGTTTATCAAAATGGTTTTTTAAAAACGGTATTTGAATACAAAACATAATTCCGAAAAGAACAATAGCATACATAACTGTTTTTGAGAGTTTAAAACTTGATAATGAATTTGATACTCTATTATTTGATAGCGTACTAAAATCAATTTTACTTAACCATCCAGATGGTTCTGTTTGCGTTCCAAAAAATAATATATAAACTAAAATTGACAAAAAGCCTACTAAAATTAAAGCCCAGGTTTTTTTAGAAATAAGCGGTTTATAAACTGTTGATTGATTTTTACTTAAAACTTCTACTTGAGACATTACGGCATCAGTAAAATTAAAAGACGGGCTTTCAATAGACCCGATTTTTATTATTTTTTTTGTTAAATCGTCTAAATATTTATCTGTTTTCTCTTGCATAATGTTCAATTATTTCAGGTTCTAAACGGTTTTTTAAAATGGTTGCCAGCTTTTTTCTAGCTCTAAATATTTTTACTTTAATGCTATTAGATGTCAATCCTACAGTTTGTGAAATCTCCTCTAAAGACATCTCATCAAAGTAATACAATGTTAGTAAAAAACCATCTTCACTAGGCAAAAGAGTAATACAATCTTGAATAGCCTTTGTTTGTTCTTTACTTTCTAAATTATCTAAAGCGTTGTCAATTGTTTTTACTTGATGTTCTGTAAATTCATCAATAGGAACATCATTATAATGTTTTCTATTCTTTTTTAATCTATCTAAACTTGTGTTGTAGGCTATTTTATAAATCCATGTCGAAAATTTAGAATCGCCTTTAAATCTATTTAATGATTTGTATGCCTTTATAAAACTATCTTGCGCTACTTCTTCCGCCTCTTCCCTATTCTTTAACATTCGCATCGTTAAAGTATATACCAAATCTTTATAACGATTCACTAATACAGAAAATGCATTGGTGTCGCCATCAAGTATTAAATTGATATAATGTTGGTCGTTGGTGGTCATTTTAATGTAAGACGATTAAATAGTATTTAAGGTTACAGCATATTGAAAAAAAATATTTTTAAAAAAAAGTGTAACCAAAACTAAAATCGTATCGTCATAAGCTATGAACACATTAAAAATAATCAATTAAAAACAAACAATTATGGTAGAAATTTTAATCCCAATCAGTCTTTTTTTAGCCATTTTCGGAATGGTATACCTTTATTTATCAACCAGAAACAAAGAACGCTTAGCGCTTATTGAAAAAGGAGCTGACGCCAGTATTTTTAATTTAGGCAAACGAACTGGGTCTTCATGGAAAGTTATCGTACTTAACTTAGCTTTTTTATTAATGGGAATTGGCTTAGGCGTATTTATTGCAAATCTATTAGTAACCTACACTACTTTAGATGAAGATGCGGTTTATCCCGCTTTAATTTTCTTCATGGCTGGTATTGGTTTATATGTTGGCTTTATCCAGACCAAAAAACATACAGATAACGCTTAAAATAGTATCATCAATCAAAATTAAAAGTAGTTTCAAAATTTGAAACTGCTTTTTTTTATTCTATAGGAAAATCAAAATATGTATCTGGAAAAGGTTCCCAACGTAGTGTGAAATGCCACCATTCTTTTGGGTAATTTCTAAAACCATGTTTTAACATGACGCTTTGTAAAAGTTGTCTATTGGCTTTTTGTTTATCTGTTATGTTTTGATGGTTTACCCAAGATTCTTCACCAAAAAAATCATAAATACTTCCCATATCTATTGGTATTCCTGTATTGCCATCTACAATAGTTAAATCTAAAGTACTGCCTCTACTATGGCCTGACTTTGTGGCTATATAGCCTTCATTAAATAAATTTTGCTTATCAATATTCGGATAAAATGTGTGCTTGTTAATAGTATCATTTAAGTTTCTAGCCCATTTCATAAAATGATTTACAGCCTGTTGAGGCCTATAACCATCGTAAACTTTTATGCATAAATTAATATTCTGTAATTCTTCATGAACTAACTTTAAAGCGTTAGCTGTTTGCTTTGTTAAGATGAGTTTATTTGATTTATAACCATTAATAGGCTTGCCCACAAAATTATTTGATCCTAAATATCTCAATTCAGTTTCTAAATCAGGAATAACATCTTTTACATAAACAAAACCGTCTGGTAACTGTGCAAAACTGTTTAGGCTAATAAAACTTAATAAAATAATAAAGGTATACTTCATTTTAATTTTGAATTGTGCTAATTTAGATAATAAAATTGTACGATGTTTGAAAGTCCCATTAATTTAAGAATGAAAGATGCCGATGTTGCTTATTATCCTAACTTTTTTGGCAAAGAAGCATCAGATCTTTACTTCAAAAGTTTACTTAATAATTTGAGTTGGAAAGAAGACACTATTAAAGTTTTTGGTAAAACATATTTACAACCTCGGTTAACCGCTTTTTATGCAGATAATACAAAAACCTACAAATACAGTAATATTATAATGATGCCTAATGTTTTTGATGGTGAACTACTAAAAATAAAACGTAGTATTGAAGCTAAATTGAAAATAGAATTCACAAGTTGCTTGGCGAATTTATATAGAGATGGAAAAGATAGTAACGGTTGGCATGCAGATAATGAAAAAGAATTGGGCACAAACCCAATAATAGCATCTGTTTCTTTTGGTGCAGAACGTGTTTTTCGTTTTAAACACAGATATGATAAAGCATTAAAAAATAAACTAACCTTAGAAAATGGAAGTTTGTTATTAATGAAAGGAGAAACGCAGCACAATTGGCTACACCAAATACCAAAAACTCAAAAACCAATTGGAAAGCGAATTAATTTAACTTTTAGAATTATTGCATAAAAAAACCGAGTTCCCTCAAACTCGGTTTTTTCTCAATTTGCTTTTTAATATTATGACGTCAGATTTGGGGTCTCCATATCAACAACATAATGCAAATATTAATTAATTAATCCATTGAACTAAAAAGTGTGTTATTTAGTACACTCCAAATATATAGTTTATAAATAATATTAACCGACTAAAAACATAATTAATCGATGAAATACACTTAATTTTAACATTTATAGACAAATATTCACTTATTATCGATGAAATACACTTTTATGATTTGTTTAAAAATAAAAAAAGCACCCAAAAAAGGATGCTTTTTTCTAACTAACCAACCAAAATATGAATTACAATTCATAAGTTTAAAGTAACCACTCAATAAACTTTTTAGTTTGAATGTAATTACTATGACAAAAGCAATCTCTATGCCAAAAATAATTTTTTTCCCTTTTTTATGTTTTAATTAACAAATGAACTCATCTTAACTTTTTTTAAACCGAATCCCGATAATTATCGGGAGAGATAAAATTCGTTAAGGTGAAACTATTTTTGAAAGTCATAGCATCGCTACAAATAAGAAAATAGCTGAAATATGAGTGAATTTTTGACATTTTTTAGGAAATAGAAAAAGTCAAGATGAGTTCAATAACAAAATACCTTGTTGCAGTTAGTATTTAAGATTTAAATGTAAGATATTTGTGCCACTAAAAAACTCATGAACCAATGAAGAACTTACTATTACTATTATTCCTTTTTTTAATGGTATCGTGCGCCAAAAAAGAGCGTGATTTAACTGTAAAAGGACAAATAGAAGGATTAAAAAAAGGGACCATTTATTTAAAAAAAGCAAACGACTCAACACTTGTAAATGTAGATTCATTAGTTATAAATGGAAGTTCTGAATTTGAGTTATATGGTGATTTAGATTCTCCTGAGGTATTCTTTTTATATTTAGATAAAAATAGTTCTGAAAATGACAGAATAACTTTTTTTGCTGATAAAGGCATTACAGAAATAAATACAACATTAAAAAACTTTGTTTTTGACGCAAAAATAAATGGCTCTGAACAGCAGAAAAAATTAGAAGAGTACCAATTGATAATAGCCAGATTAAATGGCCAAAATTTAGATTTGATTAAAGAAAATTTTGAGGCTCAAAAAAATGGAGACACCACAAAGCTTGATCGCATTCAAAAACAATATGATAACACTATTAAACGAAAATATTTATATACTGTAAATTTTGCCCTAAATAATAAAGACAGCGAAATTGCGCCTTATTTAGCTTTAACAGAAATATATAATGCTAAGGTTAGTTTTTTAGATACTATAAATAATTCTTTAACTCCAAAGGTTAAGTCTTCAAAATATGGAAAAGAATTGCAGCGTTTTATTGATGATATAAAAATTTCAGAGAAATAATAGTTTAATTTCAAACTGGTAACAAAAAAGACTTTGCTCGAAGCAAGGTCTTTTTTGTTTTTTAAAGAGCCTATGGAGGGACTCGAACCCACGACCTGCTGATTACAAATCAGCTGCTCTAGCCAACTGAGCTACATCGGCGTTTTAACGTGGGCAAATATAATATCTAAAATTATATGTGTAATAAATACATTAAAATTTTAACCTAGCTTATTGATTTTTTCAATTAAAGCTCTGCCTTTAGTTTCCAACTCTTGATTAATTGCTTTAAAATGCGCTTTAGCATTATCTACATTTTTTGCGTTTACTTTTACTATCAACTCATCAAAAGTTTGGATAGCTTCGTCAATTATAGCCTCACTTTTTTTAGTATCTTTATCTGTGTTTGAATATTCCCAAACGTAAACTGCTTCTATAATATCACCCAAAACATAATTTATATCTTTTTTGAGTTCTCTAACATTTGCCATTTTATGTGTTTTTAAATTTGTACAAAATTAAACATATACTTCTAAAAGTGTTGCTTTTTTTGAAGTAATTTGATAATCTTTAATAGAGGCTGGTAATAGTAAAGTTTCTCCTTTTTTAATATCCTCTGAATTACCATTTACAGTAATTTTAGCATCACCATCTACACACATATATATTAAAAAAGAATCCTGCTTATTTTCTTTTTTAATAGTTTCTGAAACTTGTAAATAACTGGTTGTGAAATAAGGGCAACTCACCATTTTATTAGATTGATTTTCCGTTTTTGTATAATCTACTCTAAAATTATCTGGCATATTAAAATCAAAAGCATCAATAGCAATATCGTTATGCAATTCTCTTTCATTTCCTTGGTCATCTACTCTATCCCAATCGTAAACACGATACGTAATATCACTTGTTTGCTGAATTTCAGCTAACATAACACCCGCACCAATAGCATGCACACGACCAACTTCTATAAAATAAGTGTCTCCTGTTTTTACTTTGTCAAAATTTAAAATCTTTGGAAGCGTTTTATTTCCTAAATGCTTTAAATATTTTTCGGCGGTCATATCTTGATTAAAACCTACAATAAGGTTTGAATTCTCATCAGCTTGCATAACATACCACATTTCCGTTTTCCCAAATGAATTATGACGTTTTGCTGCTAATTCATCATTTGGGTGCAATTGAATTGATAAATCTTCTTTAGCATCAATAAACTTAATAAGAAGCGGAAATTTATTCCCGAAGATTTTATAGTTTTTTTTACCAATTAAATCTCCTTTATATGTTTCTAATAATTCTTTTAATGATTGTCCTTTTAAACTACCATTTGAAACTACAGATGTATCGCCTTCTACATCACTTATTTCCCAGCTTTCACCAACATTTGGCAAGTTACTTTTTTTGTTTAAAAGGCCTTTTAATTTTTGTCCGCCCCAAATTTTATCTTTTAAAATGGGATTAAATTTTAATGGATATAACATATTTTTAATTTCCTGAATAGGTTACAAAATTTCTTGGTGTTTCGTAAAGTGTAATTTCCAGTTGTAATTTAGAATCTAATTTTGGTTTCATTTTATTATAAATCACAACGGCGATATTTTCTGCTGTTGGATTTAAATCTTCAAATTCTGGTACTTCTACGTTTAAATTTTTGTGATCAAACGCATCTTCAACTTCACTTTTAATAATGTCTTTTAAAATTTTAACATCGATTACGTAACCAGTTTCTGGATCAATCTCTCCTGTAACACTAGCAATTAACTCATAATTATGTCCATGAAAATTTGGATTATTACATTTTCCGAAAATTTCATCATTTTTCTCAAAACTCCAATCTTTTCTATACAGCCTGTGAGCTGCGTTAAAATGTGCTTTTCTACTAACTGTTACTTTCATGTGTTTATATTTATTGTTTTTCAAAGGTCACATGCAGTTCGCTATTAATCATTCCGTTAAATGATAAAATTTTGAACATGCTCGTTTCATGATTTTATATTTATATGTTCGTAGAATTTATCAAAAATTACCTTAAACCATTCCGTATATAATTCTGGGTGAGATGAAATATCATTTTTTACATCTTCAAGAGGCATCCATTTCCAGTCTGCAACTTCATCTAAATTTATAATAGGCTTATCATTATAATTTCCTAATAAAACATGGTCATATTCATGCTCAGTTAAACCATTATCAAATGGTGCTTTATAGATGAATGAAATGGATTCTTGCAAATCTACCACAAACCCCATTTCTTCTTGTAAACGTCTCTTTCCTGCTTGTATATTGCTTTCGCCGTCACGCTGATGACTACAACAGGTATTGGTCCAAAGCCCTGGAGAATGATATTTATCTAAGGCACGTTGTTGCAACATTAATTCGTTTTTATCATTAAAAATAAAAACTGAGAACGCACGATGTAGAAGTGCTTTTTCATGCGCTTCTAATTTAGGCATTAAGCCTATTTGTTCATCCTTTTCATTAACAAGGATAACTTTTTCTTCTTTCATAGTTTTACAAAAATAATAAGTAAAAATGAATATTATCTTAGTAATTACATAAAAAAGACTGCCTCAAAAGGCAGTCTCTTAAAAATTTATAGCAAATAGCTCTAAGCTTTGGTTATAATAAACTCAGATCTTCTGTTTAATTGATGTTCAGCTTTTGAGCATTTTGCATCACTATTTTGCTCACAACCACAATCGTTAACCAATTGAGATTCTCCATAACCTTTAGCTGTTAATCTATCTTCAGAAATTCCATTATCTATTAAATATTGACGTGTAGATTTTGCTCTATTATTAGAAAGTGTTTCATTGTATTTCTCTGGCCCTCTGCAATCTGTATGACTTCTAATATCAAGCTCCATGGTAGGATACTTGTTCATTACGACCAATACTTTTCGCAACTCTACAGATGCATCGTAACGAATATTATATTTATCAAAATCAAAATAAATAATAGGTATATCTAGCATTTTAGCCAAGTCATCTCCAACGACTACTTGCTGCTCATCTTTATCTAATGATAACTGTACTTTCAACTCTTGATTTACTGAAGGTGATGTTATACGCTGCTCATCTGCAATAAAATTATCTTTTTCTGCTCGAATTAAATATTCTGTATCACATTCTAAATCAAATGAAAATTGGGCACCGGCACCTACTGTTATGCTGGCTATTTCATTACCGCGGTTATCAAATAATGTGACTACTGATTCCGGAATAATTTCATCTGTTAAATTATCTTTTACTACACCTTCTAATAATTGTTTACATGCTTCCATAACAACAAAAGAGTAGATATCATCGTCTCCTTTTCCACCATCTCTATTAGAGGTGAAAAATCCTTCTTTAGTCGTTAAATTTTCATAGAATGCAAAATCATCATTTGGGCTATTAAAAGGGCGTCCAATATTTTCTGGTTCAAACCTTTCGTAGGTATTAAAATAACGTTCTTCAAAACCTCTAACTACATATATATCTAAACCTCCCAAACCAGGATATGAATTAGATGAAAAATACAAATCACCATTTTCGTTTATAAATGGAAATGATTCTTGCCCTTGAGTATTTATGCCTGTTCCAAGATTTGATGGTGCTCCTAAAATTCCATCTTCATTAATATCTACCACATAAATATCAGATAAACCGTTGCTTCCTAGCATATCTGAGGCAAAGTACATTTTTGTACCTTGTTTGTTTATACTTGGGTGTGATACGCTATATGAATCATTATTAAAATGAATAGGCGTTATATCGCCCCAATTTCCATTTTTATCTTTTACAGCTCTAAAAATTTTTAATCTGTTTGTACCTCCTGCATCTTTTTTATATTTTTTGTTGAAATAGTTATTTCTTGTAAAAAACATAAACTTATCATCTGGCGTAAATGCTGCAGAAGACTCGTGATATTTTGTGTTGATATCATTATTCATTACAGTAACATTGCCGTAACTTCCATCTTCCTGTTTATTTGAAACATATAAATCTAAATACGGTTGCTCATTCCATTTATAGTCTCGCCCATCACCTCTTGTCGAAGCAAAAATTAATTGGTCTTTATATTTTATAGATCCAAAATCTGAAAGCGCAGAATTAAAATCTAAATTTTTAACCTCAATATCATCACGACTTAACTCATCAATTTTTGATAAATAATCAGGTGTAGACATAAAATACCGCCCTCTAAGATCATCTGTTTTACTTAAATAGAATTTTTTCATCCATTTATCAGATTCATCATAATTCCCAATAGTTTTTAAAGCTTGGGCGTATCGAAAAAAGTATTCAGAATCAACTGGCTGTTCCATGGCCATAAGCTTGCCATACCATTTTGCTGCATCTTCCATCTTACTATTAAAATAATAGGAGTTAGCTAATTTCTGGAATAACTCAACCGATTTATAACCATCTTGAGCAACTTCTAATAAAATATCAGTAGTTTTAAAATAATGAAACTTATCATAAGTATCGTTGGCTTTTCTAATTTTTGCTTTTTGAGAAAAACCAAAACTAAAAACCATTATTAAAATTCCTGAAAGTATATATTTATAAGTGTTCATATATTTTTTTTTAGAAAAACCTTGGTGAAATTAGTCGTCCAATTTCTTGTAATTCAAATCGTAACATAATTTCATGTGTTCCGCTATTATAATTATTTAAAGCGGTTGTTGTAGCATCATAGGCATATCCAATAAACAACCCTGGATTAATTTGAAAACCCAACAAACCACTAAAAGAATCGTCCCATCTATAGGCCAATCCTAACGTAAATTTATCTTTAAATAGTGCATTAACTGAAAGGTCTGCAATTAATGGCGCGCCAGAAACGCCTTTTACTAAAAATGCGGGTTTCAACTTTGTGTTTCCAGTTAAATCAAACACGTAACCTCCTATTAAAAAATAGTGTACACGTTCAGTAGCTATAGATTCTTGAAAATCATCGTAATAAGATGTTGCAATAACATTTGGTACAGAAAGCCCTAAATAGTATTTCTCTGAGTGTAAATACCAAGCAACTCCTATAGTTGGCGAAATTAGATTTACATTTTCGTTAAATAATCTATCTGGATTTCGAAAAAGACCTTTGCTCCAATCTGTATCTAAAATATGTAATCCTGCTTTTATACCAAAAGATAATTTCAACTCATCCCTTTCATCCATTGGTATTGTGTAGGCAAAATTTACATCAATACTAGTTTCTTGTGCTGGACCTAATTGATCGCTTACAATATTTAAACCCAAACCAATTCTATCATTTCTTAAAGGTGAATGTATTCCAAAAGTTACGGTTTTTGGTGCTCCATCAATACCTACCCACTGGGTTCTGTATAAAGCCGTTGCACTTAAAACCTCACGTTGTCCAGCATATGCACCGTTTACACTCATAGTATTATACATGTACTGCGTGTATTGCGGATCTTGTTGGGCCGTGGATTCAATGCTTAATAATGAAGCAAACACTACTAAAAATAAGATTTTTATGAATGATGATTTATGTATCATTTTTAATTTTTTTAGTCGTTTACTTTTATTATCTGTTTATATATAACCATCCTACTTTTGGTTTATTACCATCTCCAAAATCTAAAATGTAATAATATGTTCCCACAGGTAACTCTTCAGATTTATTTATTGTTGCTCTTCCATTGGAAATTCCAGTCCAATCATTGTTATAACCTCGCTTCTTGTAAACAATATTACCCCAACGGTTATAAACTTCTAACGTATTATTAGGGAAGTTTTCAATACAATTAATTATTAAAGTATCATTTATTCCATCGCCGTTTGGAGAAAACTCATTAAAAATAAGTAAACAGCCTAATTGTGTTATTGTTGCATCATCGAGTATATTACCATCAAAATCATCTCCGTTGTCACTCACATCTGTAATAATTTCAAAACTAGGACTTATTACAGTTACTTCAACACTATTACTAACACCTCCTGCATTTATGGCTTCTTGTGTAATTATAAAAGTAGCCGTATATGTTGCTATTTCTCCTGGTAATAAAGTTCCTTCCAAACTTCCTAAATCTGCACCATCAAAATCAGGGTCTTGTGTTAAAACTAATGGATTACTATTTACATCTGTAAATGTATCTATTAGTACTAAATTCGTTAAAGTTACATTGCCTGTATTCTCTACTTCAATAGTGTAACTAATAGTATCTCCTAATTCTGTACCGAATAAATCTGCAGTTTTTGTTACTTCAACACTAGCAATACAACTAACATTTGTAGTTACAGGTAAAGTGATATCTGATGTTCTGTATGAACATGGATCTTGTGGATTTGTTGATATTTCGCCATCTGGTGGGTTTAACTCATCCCCATTACTAACACCATCACCATCACAATCAATAGCATTCCAAGCAATACTTGGTGTTACGCTTACGCTTGTAAATATGAATGAACAAGGATCTAATGGATCTGTACCATCAATAAATTCATCAGTGTTTGTTACACCATCACCATCACAATCATTTGTGGATATTACTGCTACTGTAATATTTGCGGTAATGAACGAACAGTCATCTAATGGATCTGTACCGTCAATAATTTCTGTACCATTTGTTACGCCGTCATCATCACAATCGGCATCATTCCAAGCAGCATTTGGTGCTACAGCAGCGCTAGCTAATATAAAAGAACATGGATCTTGTGGATCAGTGCCATCAATAACTTCATCGCCATTTGTTACACCATCTCCATCGCAATCGGCAACATTCCATGCAGCACTTGGTGTTACAGTAACGCTAGCGAATACGAATGAACAAGGGTCTTGTGGATCAGTGCCATCTGCGGCTTCTACATCATTTGTTACACCATCACCGTCACAATCACTTGTCGAAGTTATTATTAAAGTAATACTTGTGTTATTAAACGAACAGTCATCCAATGGGTTAGTCCCGTCAGTAATTTCAGTGCCATTACTTACACCATCGCCATCACAATCAGCGTCATTCCAAGCAGCACTTGTAGCTACAGTAACATTAGCCAATATAAATGAACATGGATCAAATGGATCAGTTCCGTTAAGTATTTCTATTACATTAGTTACACCATCACCATCGCTATCTTTATTTGGATCAGCATCTACCGTAATAGTCACCGTGGCTGTTGACGTATCGCCATCCGCATCTGTAATCGTATAATCAAACGTATC
>TARA_R110002111_G_scaffold17858_5_pt1 | contig 17291 bp, 15 predicted proteins | sample TARA_R110002111 | Tara Oceans TARA_R110002111 (sample SAMEA4397363) | marine metagenome | biome: Polar Biome; feature: [ZZZ] marine water layer (ENVO:01000295); material: water (ENVO:00002006), including particulate matter (ENVO:01000060) such as... | depth 199 m | reverse complement strand
CCTTCTCCTGCAAACATACGTGCTGGATCTTCGCCTGTACGTTTAAAAGGATATAATCCTGAAGTATATGGAAATTCTCCTGGTACGTTTTCTTGCAATGACCAACGTAATAAATCTCCCCAAGCTTGATACTTTGGTAAAGCTATTCTTGGTATTTGCAAATGAGATAACGACTCCGAATGTGTTTCGATTTTAATCTCTTTATCTCTTACTTTAAAGCTATAAATTGGATTTTTGTATTTACTTACTTTCTCATCCCAACCGGTAATCACTTCCCAATTGTAAGGATTTAAGTTTAATTTTACACGGTCGAATTCACTAACTAAAAGTTTTACAAAATCTTTATTATCTTCATTAGACGCTATAGATTCTGAAGCAATTCCTGCTTTATCTAATTCTGGAGTTGCCTCTAAAACCGATTCTAATGTTTTATAAATTCCGTATAACCGCTGAGCCACTTCAACTTGCGCATCTGCTGTTTTATCATAAGCACGATTACTTTCAGCAATTTCTGATAAATAACGTGTTCTAGAAGGTGGAATCACAAAAATCTTCTCACTCATTTCCTTAGAAATTTCGAAGGTCGATTTTAATTCTGAATTTGCTTTTTCAACCAATTTATCCATAATCGCTTTATAAAGCGTATTCATTCCTGGATCATTGAATTGTGAAGCTATCGTGCCGTAAACTGGTAAATCATCTTGGTGAACATCCCAAAGATTATTGTTACGCATGTATTGTTTTTTTACATCGCGTAAAGCATCTAAAGAACCACGTTTATCAAATTTGTTAATCGCTACTAAATCTGCAAAATCTAGCATGTCAATTTTTTCTAATTGTGTTGCAGCACCAAATTCTGGAGTCATAACATATAATGCAACATCAGAATGTTCCATAATCTCAGTATCTGACTGACCAATACCAGAGGTTTCCAATATGATTAAATCATATTCTGCTGCTTTTAAAACTTCAATAGCTTCGTTTACATATTTTGATAAGGCTAAGTTAGACTGACGTGTAGCCAAACTCCGCATATACACTCTTGAGTTGTTGATTGCATTCATACGAATACGATCACCTAAAAGTGCACCTCCTGTTTTACGCTTAGAAGGATCCACAGATATTAAACCAATAGTTTTTTCCGGGAAATCAATTAAAAAACGACGCACTAGCTCATCGACTAAACTCGATTTTCCTGCTCCACCTGTTCCTGTGATACCTAAAACTGGTGTTTTAGACGTTTTATTTTTAATATGAATTTTGTCTAATGTCGCTTTTGCAACTTCCGGGAAATTTTCTGCTGAAGAAATGACTCTAGCAATTGCTTTTGGGTTTTTAGTAGGAAGCATATCTACTTCGTTACTTAGTGTATCACCTATGGCAAAATCGGATTGTTGTACTAAATCATTAATCATACCTTGTAAACCAAGTGCTCTTCCATCATCTGGAGAATAGATTCTGGTAATTCCATAATCCATTAATTCTTTAATTTCTTCTGGAAGAATAACTCCACCTCCACCTCCAAAGATTTTAATATGACCAGCTCCTTTTTCATTGAGCAAATCATACATATATTTAAAATACTCGTTATGACCACCTTGGTAAGAGGTTAATGCAATCGCATTTGCATCTTCTTGAATCGCCGTATTCACAACTTCCTCTACACTTCTATCGTGACCTAGGTGAATCACTTCTACTCCTGTAGATTGTATTATACGACGCATAATATTTATAGCAGCATCATGCCCATCAAAGAGCGATGCAGCTGTTACTATACGTACTTTATATTTTGGTTTATAAGGTGCAACTTGTTCCATTCTTAAAAATCTAGCTTATTTGAGTGGCAAATTTAAGGAATATTCAAAAAATTAATGCAATAATCGATAAATATCTAAAACTTGAAAAATCTCAGTATCGCTAACATTTTTAATTACTTTTAACAATACATTCAAGTTTAGTTTTATGCAGAAAATTACGTTACTTATTCATTGTGAAGATCAACCAAATATCATTGCTTCGGTCACTAATTTTATGGCTTCAAATGATGGTAATATTGTTTACATAGATCAACACGTCGATAGAGAACAAAACATCTTTTTCATGCGTTTAGAATGTGAATTTGGATCTCATTCATTTTCACTGGAAGCGTTTAAACAACTATTCAATACAACTTTAGCAGATAAATTTAAACTCGATTGGAAAATTTTCGCAGCTGAAAGAAAACCTAAAATGGCATTGTTCATTTCTAAGTATGACCACTGTTTGTATGATATTTTAGGTCGATACAATTCGGGTGAATTACATCTTGAAATTCCTTTTATATTAAGTAATCATCTCGATTTAAAACCAATTGCTGACAATTTTAATATTCCTTTTTATCATGTACCTGTTACAAAAGCCACAAAACATAAAGCTGAACAAGAACAACTAAAATTGCTTGAAGCACATGGTATTGATTTTATCGTCTTAGCGCGATACATGCAAATTGTTTCTGAAACATTGATTGATAAATACCCAAATAAAATAATTAATATTCACCATTCATTTTTGCCTGCCTTTGTTGGTGCTAAACCTTATCATTCTGCTTACAAACGAGGTGTGAAAATTATTGGTGCTACAAGTCATTACATTACTGAAGAGCTTGATGCTGGTCCGATAATACAACAAGATGTTGCTCACGTATCACACACACACTCAATTAAAGATCTTATTGCAAAAGGACGCGATTTGGAAAAAATCGTATTATCTAATGCTATAAAACTTCATGCAGATAGAAAAGTGATGGTTTTTAATAATAAAACTGTTATTTTCTCTTAAAATTCACCATTCTTAGTCCGTTTTTTTTACTTAAAAATAAAAATTATTTTAAATTCTAATTTTTCACACTAAGCTACACACCTCTTTATTTATCTACTATTAAGGCTTCTTTTAGCTTAAAATATTTCCTCAATACAAGTCTTAATAAAAAGTTAATGTGACCTATCTTAAATTATTGTCTCTAATAAGATGTAAGGCATTAAATTTTCTTACCACAAGATATAATCTATTAACAAATTAATTTTTTTAACCATGAAACAAAAACTATTATTATTGGTATGCTTTATTGCAGGAATTGGATTTTCGCAAGCACAAGGTTTACCAACCAACCCAGAACCAGGAAAGTGTTACGTAAAATGTATCACTAAAGATTCTTTTAAAGAAGTAGAAGAAACAATACAAACGTATCCTGCTTACACAACTTTACAAGTTATTCCTGCAACTTACAAAACTGTAGAAGAAAGTGTATTAGTAAAAGAAGCTACAAAGAAATTTGTTTACGTACCAGCTACATACGAAAATGTTGAAGTGCCTTACGTAAATCAAGAAGGACGTACAGATTTAAAAGTTATACCAGCTAGTTTTGGTAATGACTCAAGAACTTTTGAAGTTCACCCTCAAACTTCTGGTTGGGAATATAAAGTATTAGAAGATTGTCCTTCAGTAAATAAAGATGATTGTGTTGCTGCATGTTTCGTTGAGTATCCTGCACAATCTAGAGATGTAAGTTTTACAACTTTATCTTCAGACGCTAGCACAAATGCTGTTCCTGTATCAGAAAAAACTACCACTTACACAAAACGTGTTATTAAGACTCCTGCAAGAATGGATGAAATCCAAATTCCTGCTGAGTACAAAACTATCAAAAGAAAAGTAATAGCAACTCCTGCTTCTACAACTACAAATACTATTGCTGCACAGTACCAAACTGTAACAAGAACTGTTTTAGACAAAAAAGGTGGTATTACTACTTGGGAAGAAGTTGATTGTGAGTTATTAGATCCAAACGTATTACCTGTATTTTATGAATTAGGTAGTGCAAGATTGACACCTGCTTCTAAAAAGACTATTGACGAAACTTTATTACCAATCTTAACGGATTCTAACGTAAGTATTGAAATTATGTCTCATACAGATGCTAGAGGTAATGATGATTTTAACCAATCTTTATCTCAACAGAGAGCTAATTCTGTAGTAAACTATTTAGTATCTAAAGGTATCTCAAGAAGCAGATTATCTGCAAAAGGATATGGTGAAACTAGATTAACAAACAGATGCTCTAATGGTTCTGATTGTTCAGAAGCACAACACCAAAGAAACAGACGTACTGAATTTAGAGTTTTAAGTAACTAAGAATTAAGTAAGTTTTAATATTACAAAGAGCTCCTATTATAGGAGCTCTTTTTTTATACGCATTCATCAATATTCTAAACTTTATAACTTCTGCAATTAACCTGTAACTGCCGTATAATTCATACTATAACATCAAACTAATGCATCTTAAGTGTTATAATTCGATTTTAGAGCCATAGCTGTTTGTAATACAATAAAGAAATACCCTGTTCTAGAACTGATAAACTAATAGCATTGACTAACAACCTCAATCTTAATTCTAAACTATTACAATATTGCATAGGCCAAAACAGCTATTAGTCAATTAATCAAAAAGATAATATCCTAATATTTATAAGTTATATTTTAGGACTACGTATGTATTTTTAAGGAGTATTCTTTTGTATATGATATACTGGGTAAGACACTGTTTTCTTTTCTGCAGTAATACCAAAATTATCTTCTAAGTCGGTTTGCATCAATTGAAAAAACTTATAATGAAAATCCCAATCGTGAAGTGAGAGGCTAATTTCATTATCATCAGGAACAATTATTGGCATATCTAAGACATAAGACAATTGATATGCAATATCTTTTAAAGATACGTTATCAGCTTTAATTTGAGAATCACCAACTAAATACTTCGCATTGTTTTTACCCCAATCTATTTGATCTGTGCCCCAAAATCGAGGAGTTGTTACCACAAAACTAATTCCTTCACCTTCACTGTATTTTCTATTTATACCAAGTTTCATTTCTGTAATAAGCTTAACAGCAAGATTTTCATTTTCGTTAAATGGCTTTTTAAAATAAATCTCATAATTGGTATCTAACCCTTCGTCTAACACAATTTGATTTTTGTATATTTTGGCTAAATAACTTACAATACGCGTTAACGAACCTGTTAGCTTTAAATAGTTATCAGCATCTACTACAGATAAATCTTCTACTTCAACAGACAATGGCTTTATCTCTAAAGCTTCTTTTGGTATATATTCTTCGTTAAAGTCCTCTTCTTCTGTAACCACTTCAAAAAAGGCACTAAGAGATGTATTTGACGTTTGTTGTTTTAAAAATTTAGCTACAATATTTGCTTTTAAATCTGGCGCTCCACCTCTCCACAATACTTTACCTTTGCTATTAAACAAAACTCCGTCTGGTATTGCGGTTACATTAAATTCTTTATGAGTTTCACCATTGTAATCAATAGCAATGGCTAATTCTGCAGGCTTCCTTTCTAAAAAACGCTCTACAGTAAGTGGATTTTCTTTAGTCATTGATACAATATATAAATCTTTAGGAAATTGCTTTTGCAACACTCCTAAATGTTCCTTAGCCGTAATACATGGACCACACCAAGTCGCCCAAAAATCAACAAAATAAAGTTTATTGTTAACTGGTGTTGCTATTTTAGATTCTTGTAAAAATTCAGAAACCTTAATTTGGTTTTGTGCATTAATACTAAAGCACACTAAAAATGAAAGCAATCCAAATAGGTTTTTTTTATACAATTCCATAAACTATATTATCTTTTAATAAGGTATAATCAAATATGATGCTAAAATAAGGATTTGAAAAAATAAAAACTCATTTAACAACAATACCTTGAAGCAATTATACATTAATAATTTAAAATTAACCAAATTATAACCTGAAAACAGAAAAGCACTTTTAAGATTCATTTGGATAATAATAACACTATAGCTGAAGTTTTATTTTATCTTTGCAAAAAAATACACTTATGAAAAAATTTTTGACCTCAGTTTTATGTCTTTCTCTTTTATTTTCTTGCGCAGAATTGCAACAAGTTGTGGATTCATTGCCTCAAGCAGAAGGCGTACTTAGCAATACCGATATTGCAGCTGGCTTAAGACAAGCCTTAGATCTTGGTATTGACAAACAGGTTAGTAAATTGACTCAAGAAGATGGTTTTTTTAAAAATGAATTAGTAAAAATAGTATTACCAGAAGAATTACAAAAAGTAGATAATACCTTACGTAAAGTAGGCTTGAGTAGCTTAGCAGATGAAGGTCTTAAAATATTAAACAGAGCTGCAGAAGATGCTGTTAAAGAAGCCACTCCAATTTTTGTGAATGCTGTAAAAGATATCACTTTTGCTGATGCTAAAAATATTTTACTAGGTGAAGATAATGCTGCTACATCTTATTTAACTTCAAAAACACAAACAGAACTTTATAGTAAGTTTAAACCTGTTATTGAAAACTCATTTAGTAAAGTAGGTGCAGACAAAATTTGGACTAACTTAATCACAAAATACAATAGCCTTCCATTAACGAGTAGTGTAAATCCTGATTTAACGGATTACGTTACAAATGAAGCTCTAAAAGGTGTATACACAATGATTGCTGTTGAAGAAAAGGAAATAAGAGAAAAGACATCTTCTCGAAGCACAGAATTATTGAAGAAAGTATTTGCACTTCAGGATTAAATAAAAGTTGAATTTTATATTTTTTTATTGATTCTAAAGATAAATCACTAACTTTAAACAACTAACTATTAATACGTTTCGTTGTGGCAAATCTAAATAGACTTCTAAATAAAAAGAAAAGACTACATAAAAAATATAGACAGCTTATTGAAGATGCTTATAATTTAAGACCAACAGATCATGCATTAAGTGATTTTTCTGAATATAAAGCTACTAAAGTGCTACATAAAATTAATAAGTTAGAATTTGTCATTGGAGATACGCAACTACAAGCTAATTAAATTATTAATAAAAAGTTTTTATTTAATTATATCCTAATATTAACATAACGTACAACTTACAGAATATAACCATCTTTGCAATGCAAGAGATTGAGTTAGTTAAATCTTAAATTTAGAATTATTAGTTTAAAGTCGGTATTTAGTGAGGTATCGACTTTTTTTTGCCTAAAGATGAAGTGTTTGAAAATACGTGTAAGACTTTAATAATCGGCTGCCGTACCAAGAAAACAATTCACCATCTACAATTTTGATTGTCTTTTCTGGAAATTTAGATTGTAATTCTAAAACATGCTCTTCTTTAAACGGAAATGGTTCACTAGAGAGAAAAATAAGATCAGCTTCTTTTAATTTCGGATTATTTAGGTCGATTTCCGGATAGCGTTTTTCTTCTTTATAAACATTTACAAAACCAGCTTCTGTAATCATAACATCTATAAAGTTGTCTGATGCTGCAACCATCCAAGGTTTTTTCCAAATGAAATAAGCGACTTTTAACTTATCTCTATTTTGAAATTGAAGCTGAAATGCTTCGCGTTCTAATTGAATATTTGATACTAAAGTTGAAGTTGTCCTTTCAATATTAAAAATCTCTCCATACATGTTAATGAGCTCAAAGCAATCTTCCAAATTATAAATATCACTTACGTGAATTGCCGCAATTTCTTTTAAACTTTCAATTATTTCCTTAGTATTTTCCTCTTTATTACAAAGAATAATATCTGGACGAAGTGCTTCTATTTTTTCAATATTGATTTGTTTTGTCCCTCCAACAACGGCCTTAGACATTCTAAGATGTTTCGGATGCACACAAAACTTAGTAACGCCAACAATTGAAGATTCTAAACCTAAATCTACTAATAATTCTGTCTGAGAAGGCACTAACGAAATAATACGTTTGGGTATTTTATTGAGTTGGATTTCTCGTTTAAGTTGGTCGATATATGTCATTATGAATACTTTGGCCGCGATCAGTATAAGCTGAGTAAAGCAATCTGTTTAATTAAAATTCTGTTTCAGGAGATTCCCTCGTCTTAAGTCGTCGTAATGACAGTTCACAATTCAACAGACATCTGTTTTTGTAATTCTTCAGCTTTTTGAGCTGCAGCTTCTGCAAAATTTTCGTCTTGTGAGGCGTAAATAATACCTCGAGACGAATTAATTAATAAACCGACAGAATCGTTCATTCCATATTTACAAACGTCTTGAAGATTACCTCCTTGCGCACCAACACCAGGAACTAATAAAAAGCTATCTGGAATAATTTTTCTAATATCACCTAAAAATTCAGCTTTAGTAGCTCCAACTACATACATTAAATTTTGTGAGTTTTCCCAAGATTTAGAAGTCTCTAATACTTGTTTGTACAACTCAACACCATCAATCGTTTTTGTCTGAAAATCGAATGCTCCTTGATTTGATGTTAATGCTAGCAGAATGGTATGTTTATCTTTGAAAGCCAAGAATGGTTCTACTGAGTCTTTTCCCATATAAGGTGCAACAGTAACACTATCAAAACCTAAATCTTCAAAAAATGCCTTAGCATACATAGTGCTTGTATTACCAATATCTCCACGCTTGGCATCTGCAATAGTGTAAATTTCAGGATGGTTGTCGTTGAGATAGTTAATCGTTTTCTCTAAGGCTTGCCAGCCTTTTATTCCGTAGGCTTCGTAGAATGCAGTGTTTGGCTTATACGCCACACACAAATGATGTGTTGCATCTATAATCGCTTTATTAAAAGCAAATATTGGATCTTCTTCCTTTAATAAATGTTTTGGAATTTTATTTAAATCGACATCTAATCCTATACAGAGAAAAGATTTCTTTTTTTTGATTTGGGATATAAGTTCTTGTGTTGTCACTTTACACTAAATTAATTAATAACTCGAGATTTAATAGTATCTGTAATGTCTTCAATAGATCCTAAACCATCAAAATCCTCAACATGTAATTTTGTTTTCATATAAGCAATTGCTGGTTTAGTTATATCTTCAAATACATCAATACGTTTTAAATGAATGGCTTTGTCTTTATCATCTTTTCGATTTGAAGTTTCTGCTCTTTTTTTAGCTCGTTTTAATAACTCTTCTCTTGGAACTTCAATATTAATAACTGTACTTATTTGCAGATCCCTATTGCTTACAATTTCAAGCAAGTCATTAACCTGAGCAATGGTCCGAGGATAACCATCTAAAATAACACCATTATTATCAGAGTTTTCGTCTAATATATTTCCGAAAAGATTTTTCATAATTTCATCAGGCACTAAATCTCCCTTCTCCTCATACTGAGACATTATTAAACCAATGCCTGTCTTATTTTGTTTTTCTAATCTACAACGGTCTCCTGTAGAAATATGCTGATAATTAAAAATCTCTTTTAAAAACTCGCATTGGGTACCTTTTCCGCTATAAGGTGGTCCTGTAATAATTATTATATCCATTTTACAAATAAAAAAAGCCTCAAAAAAGAGGCTTCAGTTTAAATTACATCATCGCTAGCTTTCAACAACTCGGTGTTTTCTGCTAACATTAATTCGTCAATTATTTTTTGAATATCACCATTAATGATATTTTGCAAATCGTAGAGTGTTAATCCTGGTACTCTATGATCCGTTACTCGTCCTTGTGGATAATTGTAGGTTCTAATCTTAGCAGATCTATCACCAGAACTTACCATACTCTTACGTTTTTCAGAATCTGCAGCTTGTTGTTTTGCTAATTCTAAATCGTATAAACGCGAACGTAAAACCTTTAAGGCTTTCTCTAAGTTTTTGTGAGATGATTTCTGATCTTGACAACTTACAATCATTCCTGTTGGCTCGTGATGCAACTTAATTGCTGAGTACGTTGTATTCACCGACTGACCACCAGGACCTGTTGATGTAGTACGCTCAATACGCACTTCTGTCATGTCTAATTCATAATCAAATTCTTCTGCTTCTGGTAATACCATAACGGTTGCTGCACTAGTATGCACACGACCTTGAGTTTCTGTCTGAGGTACACGTTGCACACGGTGAACACCTGCTTCAAACTTTAAGGTTCCGTAAACATCTTCTCCAGAAACTTCAAAAATTATTTCTTTAAAACCACCAGATGTTCCATCACTCTGACTTACAACATCTACTCTCCAGCCTTTATCACTGCAATATTTAGAATACATTCTGTATAAATCACCAGCAAAAATACTAGCTTCATCTCCACCTGTTCCTGCACGTACCTCAACGACCACATTTTTAGCGTCATCTGGATCTTTAGGAATCAACATAAAACGAATCTCTTCCTCTAATTTATCAATAGTTTCTTTAGCCTCCTCAAGTTGCATTTTGGCCATATCTACCATTTCGGCATCAGAACCATCAGCAATTATTTCTTCAGCTTCGGTAACGTTATCGGTAGCTTCTTTATAAATCTCACCTTTATCTACAATTAGCTTAAGATCTTTGTATTCTTTCATCAGCTTTGTGTAGCGTTGCTGATCTGATATAATATCTGGCTGAATGATAAGGTCATTTACCTCATCAAATCGTTGTTTTATAATTTGTAATTTCTCTAACATCTCTCTTCAAAATTGGAATTCAAAAATACGTTTTTTTATGGATTCTCTTGCTTCCATTATCAGGACATTTTTACAATCAAAAAATAAATACTCTAAAATGAACGTTTAGTATGTAATATGTATCGTTTCCTAGCTATACTATCATTTTACAAGCCGTTTGTGGTTTGGTCGCTTCTGGTAACTGTTGTCGTTGCATTTTTCAATGCACAGATTGCACCAGCAATTGCTACTAAACTATTTCTTACGGTTTTTGCATGGTATTACGTGAGTGAAACACCAAACAAACGAAAATTAACCTTTTATAAAAATATAGGCATTTCGCCATTGAAGCTTTTTTCTATTATGTTTATAGTGGATTGCTTTTTAACTGTTATTTACCTCACTATTTTTAAAGAATTTACTTAGGTTCTCATAAAATTTTGAAAGTATATAAAACATATTTTACTAAAAATTAAATGATATTTGAATTAGACAATGTAGAACTTTACTTTAAAAACAAACGCATTTTAAACGGTATTTACCTAAAAGCAGAAACAGGAAAAGTGACTGCAATCTTAGGCCGAAATGGCTGTGGTAAAAGTAGTTTGCTCAATATTGCATTTGGAAATTTAAAACCGAAATATAAATTGATTAGGTTAAATAACAAACCGCAACTAAAACCATTGTACTCAACAGGAATTGCTAAATATTTACCTCAATATAATTTTATTCCTAACGGAATGAAATTGTCGTTTATTTTTAAATTATATGCACTTGATTGGGATATGTTTACTGAAAAATTCGATGCTTTTTCAATTTACAAAAACCATAAATTTAAAGCCTTATCTGGTGGTGAAAGGCGACTTATTGAAACTTATATTATTCTTAAATCAGAAAGTAAGATTGTATTTTTAGATGAACCGTTTTCTCATTTGTCTCCATTACATATTGAAACTGTTAAACAGCTTATTGCTGAAGAAAAGAAAATGAAAGCTATTATTATTTCAGATCACATGTATCAACACATAATTGAAGCTTCTGACGTTATCTATCTATTACAAAATGGTACTACAAAACAGATTAAAAAGCTAACCGAACTTGAAGATTACAAGTATTTAAGTAAAGGTACCCTAAATTAGATTAAATTCTTTTATAGAATATTATGAGGACGTATTTGACTTAATAATATTATCTAAATCCACCACAACACCTACTCCTAAAATTTGCTTCCACTGTAGTTTTGGGCCAATAATTACAATCTCTTCGTTGGTTATTTCATTAGTTTCTACTTCAACTTTAATATCATCATCATACCTTAGGTGAGAACCTAATGTAGCTTTTACAAATTTGTTCACTTTCATATCTAAGTTAAGCTCCCATTCTACATCAATATTTCCAAAACTGTTGATGTAGTCTGTATACAAGCGTAAAAGACTCGTGATTTTTATATTTTCAAATACTTCTTCCTGAAATTGATTAGTTAAAAGAATACCCAATTCTTGTCTTACCTTTTTTCCATCCTTAAGAATATTACCTTCTAAATCATAAATTGCTGGATCAACACCAAATGCTCCTTTATTAGCTAAGTCTTTATCTAAAACAAAAGTCGTTTTTAAAGTGAATGGAGACGCATAAAAAGACAAGCGTTCAATATGTCTTCCGTATTCCATACCTAAACCAAAAAACATATATCCAGGAGCCAAGAACCTTGAAATAGGATTATCTCTATCAGGATAGTTATAACCATTAGCTAACTGTGTATTAAGACTAAATCGAGCAGAATAAAACCAATTACTTTTAGAATCTTTTTCTAGTCCAACATTAGAAATCACTTCTATAACATCATCCGTTTTTTTAATGACTTCAGCATCTTGCTTATTTAAACCATAACGCACATTAAAATTAGAGTTCCAGAACCATTTTTCTTGTTTGTATTTTGCTTCAGCTTTACCAACTATTATGCCCGAAATTGAATTGGTACCACCAGAATTCCAGTTGGTAAAAGACACCTGATTAAGATTTAAGCCAACTTCCTTTTTTGTTCTCCAACCCAACTTAATAGGCGCTTGTTTTTTCTTTTTAAAATATAGTGAATCTGGTTGTGCTGATAAGATACCTGAACACAAAATAAATACTCCAAAAAGAAACCACGAATAGCTTTTCATACCTTAAAAATTAATAATCAAACGTTCCATATTCGCTTTTTATGGTAAGCTTCTTTTGTTCTGAAGCTTCTACCCTACCAATAATTTTAGCATCTACATTAAAAGACTTAGAGATCTCAATAATTGCATTTGCTTCTTCTGGTTTTACATAAAGCTCCATACGATGACCACAGTTAAATACTTGATACATTTCTTTCCAATCCGTTTTAGATTGTTCTTGAATGAGCTTAAATAACGGTGGAATATTGAACATATTATCTTTTATAATATGAAGGTGATCTATAAAATGAAGAATCTTAGTTTGCGCACCACCACTACAGTGCACCATGCCGTGAATAACATCACTATTGTATTTATTTAAAATTGCTTTTATTATTGGCGCATAGGTTCTAGTAGGAGAAAGCACTAGTTTACCTGCATCTATTGGTGAATTTTCAACAGCATCTGTAAGTTTTGTTTGTCCAGAATACACTAAATCTTCTGGTACAGCTGCATCATAGCTTTCAGGATATTTTTTCGCTAAATATTTAGAAAACACATCGTGTCTTGCTGAAGTTAATCCATTACTACCCATTCCTCCATTATATTCGGTTTCATAAGTTGCTTGTCCAAAAGATTCTAAACCTACAATTACATCACCTGCAACTATACTTGCATTATCAATAACATCACTGCGCTTTATGCGAGCTGTTACCGTAGAATCTACAATAATGGTTCTTACTAAATCTCCGACATCTGCAGTTTCTCCACCAGTTGAATGAATGGTAACACCAAAAGATTTTAAATCTTCTATTAAATCTTCTGTTCCGTTAATAATAGCAGAAATAACCTCTCCAGGAATTAAATTTTTATTCCTACCTATGGTTGATGATAGCATAATATTATCAGTTGCACCAACACAGAGTAAGTCGTCAATATTCATAATTAGGGCATCTTGTGCTATACCTTTCCAAACGGATAAATCTCCAGTTTCTTTCCAATACATGTAAGCTAATGACGATTTTGTACCAGCTCCATCTGCATGCATAATAAGACAATACTCATTATCATTGGTTAAATAATCTGGTACTATTTTACAGAATGCTTTAGGAAATAAACCTTTATCAATATTCTTAATTGCGTTATGGACATCTTCTTTTGAAGCAGAAACACCTCTTTGTGCATATCTTTTACTAACCGAATTACTCATGGAACTTTTTATTTGTATTGGTCTTGCAAAAGTAAGAATTGCGTTTAATTATAAGGAATGATTAGGTTGGAATTAATTACAGTTTTCATTTTTCTCCGTAACGCTTCTTTTTTCTTGCTACCACCAAAGTAAATATTAAGCCCTAATCCCATTCTAAGCAACACATCATCCGTGTTCCCTTCTATAATTCCATCAATTTCATCTGTAAGCATATAATTATATTCACCTAAAAGTTTTAAACCAACTCCCTCCACTACCATAAACTCAAAACCTATACCTCCTTGAGCTTTATAGGTTGTACTTACAAAATAATTAGAAGCATTATATCCTGCACCTGCATATATGAAAGGTGTAAATTTTGTAGATGGGCTAAACAAGAATTCTAAATTTAAATCGAAAGACATAAAACCTTCATTGTAATCCTCTTTAATTACAACGTCGTATTTATTGAAAGTAAAGTTAATATTTAGGTGACTGGTAAGATGGCGTTTATAACCTATTCTAAAATATAAAGCAAACTCCGATTTTGGAGAATCACCTTCCACCATTAAAGAACCAACTGCTGTATCTATAGCATTGGACCCTCGTAAATTGAAGAAAGCATATCTTCGATTAATCGTTTTTTCACTTTTTGCGTCTTCATCTTGTGAGAACGCTGAATTAAAAAAGATAAAAGTCATTGCAATACTTAATACAATTGCATTGAATTTAGGAATCATATATCTTTAATTAGAAGATAAGTCTATTCCTGCGTAGATTTTTGAAGGGTTGGCAATATATATAAATATTTATAAAATACTGAAAATCAATAATTAAAATTTTAAAAATAAAAAAAGGATGAAACCGAATTATCGATTTCATCCTATTATCTTAATAGTAATAAATACTTTTTGACTTTTTAAGATTCAGCTTGTAGCGCTGATTGTATGTTAACAACATCATCCTTTGTCACTTTGTTTAAATCATCAGATTTACCTTGTGAAAGAATTAGAGTTGCACCTACAAGTATAGCTACACTAAGTAGTAACTTTTTCATTTTTACAAATATTGATTAATAGCCCTACAAAAGTACGGAACAATCGCAGTTTGAAAATGGTTATTTTCAATTATTTAGCACGAAACCACTACCTTTTCGATGATAAGTTTGAAGTTATCGACAAACGACACAAAACACAATTAGTTTATGTCATTTTATACGTAGTAGTACGTATGCATTAATACTTAGTTATCATTAAAACAGCCTTAAGTCACTGAAATGTTATCATTTAGTAAACAATAACTCTCTATATTTGGTTAGAGGCCAAAGCTCATCATCTATCATTAATTCTAGTTTATCACAGTGATATCTAATCTCTTCAAACAATGGTTTTACTTTATTACAATAGCCATTAGCTTTCTTTTCTATATCTGTTTGTTTATTGAGCGACTTACGTGCATCCGTCATTTTAGTAACTAATGAATTTATCGCTTCGATATGATGAGAAATCTGTTCAATAATCGATAATTGCTCTTTGGCAAAATCCTTAAACTTATCTCCATAAATAGTTTTAAGGCCAGTAACATTTTCTATCAATATATTTTGATAACGAACAGCTGTTGGTACAATATGGTTTCTTGCAATATCTCCGATAACACGACTTTCTATTTGAATATGTAGAATATATTCTTCCATTTCAATTTCATAACGTGCTTCAGACTCTACCTTATTCATTACTCCTAAACTCTCAAAAAGATCAATTGAAGATTTTGCAATTTTAATTTTCAGTGCTTCTGGAGTCGTTTTATTATTACTCAATCCTCGCTTTTTAGCTTCCTTTTCCCATGCGTCTCCATAACCGTTACCTTCAAAAAGAATAGCTTTAGATGTTTTAATGTATTCTCTTAACACATTAAAGATAGCATCATCTTTTTTCATGGTCTTTTTATCAATTAACTCGTCCACTTCAACTTTAAAATCCATTAGCTGCTGAGCAACTATGGTATTTAAAACAGTCATGGGATTAGCACAATTGGCTGTAGAACCAACTGCTCTAAACTCGAATTTATTTCCTGTAAATGCAAACGGTGAAGTTCTATTTCTATCTGTGTTATCTAATAATATCTCAGGAATTTTACCAACTACATTCAATTTTAAATCTGTTTTTTCTTGAGGCGATAATTTCCCTTTAGAAACGCTTTCTAGCTCTTCTAATACTTTTGTTAATTGCTCTCCAATAAAAATAGAAATTATTGCAGGTGGTGCTTCATTTGCACCTAAACGATGATCATTACTTGCTGAAGCAATTGCTGCTCTTAATAATTCTTCGTGAGTTTGTACTGCTTTTATTGTATTAATAAAGAAGGTTAAAAACTGTAAATTACTCATAGGAGTTTTACCAGGTGACAATAAATTAACACCTGTATTTGTACTTAAACTCCAATTGTTATGCTTACCAGAACCATTAACACCTGCAAACGGTTTTTCGTGCAACAATACTTTAAAATTATGACGCTTTGCTATTTTTTGCATCACATCCATTAACAATGAGTTATGGTCTACAGCTAAATTTGCTTCCTCAAATATTGGAGCCAATTCAAACTGATTTGGTGCGACTTCATTATGCCTTGTTTTTACAGGAATACCAAGCAACATACATTCATTCTCTAAATCGCGCATATAAGACATCGCTCTATTAGGAATAGTACCAAAATAATGATCATCAAGCTGCTGACCTTTTGCTGGAGAATGCCCTAAAAGTGTTCTACCTGTTAATACAATATCTGGTCTCGAAGCCGCTAAGTCACTATCTATTAAAAAATACTCTTGCTCCCAACCCAAGGAAGCATTTACTTTTTTAACATTTTTATCAAAGTATTTACAAATTGCAACAGCTGCATTATCCATTACTTGTAGCGCACGTAAAAGTGGAGTTTTATTATCTAACGCTTCTCCTGTGTAGGATACAAAAACGGTAGGAATACATAATGTTGTACCATATATAAAAGCTGGAGACGTTGGATCCCAAGCCGTGTAACCTCTAGCTTCAAATGTGTTTCTAATTCCTCCATTAGGAAAACTAGAAGCATCTGGTTCTTGTTGCACTAATTGGTCTCCTCCAAATTTCTCAATAGCAAGTCCATCTCCTATTGTTTCAAAAAAAGCATCATGTTTTTCGGCTGTAGCACCTGTTAATGGTTGAAACCAATGTGTATAATGTGTTGCCCCTTTAGAAATTGCCCATTCTTTCATTCCGGTAGAAATATGATCTGCTACTAATCGATCAATCTTTGTACCTTTTTCGACAGCTCCCATTATACTCGTCAATGCCGTTTTAGTTAAATACTGACGCATTGCGGCTTCATTAAACACATTCTGACCAAAAATTTCAGAACGTCGTTTTTCTGCTTTAATCTTTACTGGTTTCCTTTTTAAAGATTTTTTTATAGCATGAAATCTAAGTGTTGACATATTGATAATATTTTTGTTCAAAAATACGAAATATTTAAAATTTGAACAATCACCCACCAAAAATTAGGGT
>TARA_R110002111_G_C6006949_1_pt1 | contig 17315 bp, 9 predicted proteins | sample TARA_R110002111 | Tara Oceans TARA_R110002111 (sample SAMEA4397363) | marine metagenome | biome: Polar Biome; feature: [ZZZ] marine water layer (ENVO:01000295); material: water (ENVO:00002006), including particulate matter (ENVO:01000060) such as... | depth 199 m | reverse complement strand
GTCTTTGATGCTAAAAACTAGTCTGAACCGATGTCAAAGAAATTTGCGTAAAATAGGTAAAATATAACTACTGGATTCCACTTGTAACAGTCATGCAAGCAACACAAAACCTGCAAACCCGGTAAACATATCGCGGGATAACAATGAGCGAATCGCTTCCGTCACTCCCTGTCCCCACTTGGAAAGATCACAGTACAGACGAGTGACAACAGCAAAACTAACGAGGATTCATTTCCAGGTGGCTGCATTTCAAATTTTTTTCTGAATTCACAACTCTATTAGTAGGAGTGTGTTATAGAATCAAGTTCTCGAAACAATGGGCAAATTACAAAGAGATTTACGGCAACCCCCTCTATACATTCGAATCATTTGAGGCGAAAAATCGTACTGTTTTTACAAGATGTAACGTTTTTAATGGTCTTCTTGGCAATAACGAGCCGATCAATTATGACAGCGGGTTATCTACACAGCCCCACCTTACTGCTGTACTTACGAACAAGATTAAACTCTGAACTCACAACGTGTGTTTTGTCGGAGCGGTTAGTTTTTAATTGGCATCTTTCAGTCAACGGAATCCCGAACGAATTTTGCTTGAACTGAAATGGAGAGATTAAGCTATGAGAACGAACGGATTCGTTGGCTTGATAATTGCGGGAATCTGCTGCTTTTCAATGCAGCCAGTTTATTCTCAGACAGATTTCGCTGTCGAGCCATCTAATGAATCTGAAGGGGTCTTCAGAATTTCAAATGCCACAAATGAGTATGATCCAGCCATTGATGCTGTCTCATTTGCACCATCCTCGCCGCGGACATCCGATTTATCTCCCATTGCAATGCCGGAAGATTACAATCCGGGAGAGTATTATGGACCGATTGAAGAATACACCCAGGGAGACTGGATTGAAGATCCGTATCTCGAAGGTGCGACTTACGAACGCCTGGGAATCGTAGCCGGTGTGGCTGCTGTTTTCTTAAAACCCGGTTTCGATACCGATACCGCATTTTATACGGAAGACCAGACGGGGATGACAACCATCACAACCTCAAATGACTTCCCCTACAATTATCAGTCTGCTCCCCGGATCAACCTGGGACTGATTGACAATGAGGGTCTCAGTGCACAGGTTCGCTGGTTCCAGTTTGAGGACAATTCCAGCAACGGTGCGACAGCCCCAAGTAATTTTATCTTCTTCAATGCTCTGCCGACCAAAACGGCAATCGGTGGTATCTCCGCCGGTGGACTGGCAGGAGACACGATTGCGACCTCCAGCAACATGAAGCTCTATACCATTGATTTGGATCTTAGCCAGGAACTGAACTTTGAACGCTGGCAGACAACCTTCGGTGGTGGTTATCGCCATGCTTCGGTGAGTCAGTCATATCATGCTCAAGGAACCGCCAGTGGCGCTGCTGTCTCCTCAGATGTAGGGCATCGCTTCGATGGAAACGGTCTGGTGGTCTTTGGTGAAGCAAGACGTCCTCTGGGACTGTTTGACAGACGCTCCAAAGGAACATCCAGCCTGTCCTTGATTTCCAGTCTTAAATATTCAGCCTTATGGGGCACATCCAAATACTCGGCAGAAGACAGAACCACTGGTCCTGTCATTGCTACCGCACAAACGGACTCCAAAAAATCATTGAGTATTGCTGAGGTTCAAATTGGTATGCAGGCCGATTTTGTTCTGCAGACCGGTGCTCTGGTCTGGGTCCGTGCGGCCTGGGACGGAATGTGGTGGAATGGTGCCGGCTCGGCTGCCAGTGAATCGGGAGACTTGAGTCTGCTCGGTGGTTCCATCAGCCTGGGGATGGATTGGTAAGCCTCTCCCAAACACGCATCAATTAAATCAAACAGCCCTGTCAGTCTATTCTGACAGGGCTGTTTTGTTTGATTCAAAGCGAACACTTTATTTTTGAGGTGGCGCTTCCAGCGTTTTGATAAACTCCAGCAAATCTGCCATCTGCTGATGGTTCACCTCTTTCTCCAGGCCATTCGGCATCAAAGAGACACCGTTAGAGAGCAGCGTATCAATGTTATTTCGCAGAATGATATCTTCTTTTCCTTCTGCCCGGCGAATCGTGTAACTCGTCGCAGTTTCAGCGGCGATAATGCCCGTATACAGCTTACCCTGCTCCGTCACGATCGTATAAGCATTGTAGTTAGACTGTGCTTCCCGGCTGGGGTCCAGGATGGCAATCAGCAAGTCGCTGTTGGATTTATTCTTGGTTGTCGCCAGATCAGGTCCGACGTTATGTCCCTGATCCCCCACTTTATGACAACCGGCACAGTTCTTCATATAGATCTGTTTCCCGCTTGCGACATCCCCCTTCAATTCCAGGGCTGCCTCATAAGCAACCACGATTTTTGCACGGTCGCTATTCACTTCGCCCCCCAACACTTTTCGGGCGCGGCTGCGAATTTCCTTATTCGGATGATTCGTCAGCAAATCCTTTTTATCTCGGGAGATTTCATTGAGTTTAACCTGCTTGTCTTTGATGGCATTCAACAGACTGTCAATCCGCTGTGATGAACCCAGGAGTGCATCTACCACTTCTGTCCGGACAGCCGGGCTGAATCCGGACCAGTTTTTCAAGAGCGCTGTACTCACATCCTTGTGCCCCATCCGGGATAACGCCTCGACGGCCGCCAGTTGAATTTTGGGTGAAGAGCGCGGATTCAAGACTTCTCCCAGAAGGTCTCCCGCAACGCTGTAATCCAGAAAACCCAGTAAGCGAATCGCGGCAATACGCTCAGCGAGTGGCTTGTCTTCATTTTCGACCGTTTGAACGGCATCAGCGATGGTTTTGTCAAACCGTTGTTTGATGACGGGATCAAGTTTGTCGTCATTCAGTAATGTTGCCAGAGAGGCCCCGCGACGTCCCAGCCCTTCTCCCAGCGCACCCAGAACCAGTTGTTTCTGCAGCAGAGAGATCGATTCATTGCTGATATAGGCCAGCACTGCCAGCGCGTCATCCGTTTCCTTTTTGGCACCGGCGATGCGTAATAATTCAATCACCAGAGAACGCGTACCGCTGGAAAGTGTTTCAGGAGACTCACGCAGAAAATTGACCGCTAAAGGCCCGGCAATATTCGCCGACGAAGTCAGAACCGCCACCTGCATATCACCATCATAATTGGGGGAACCGACCAGTTTCGTCAAACCGGCAATCGCGGCCTGCCTGTCAAATTCACCCAGTGAAAACGCTAATTGCAGTTGCACGCGATATTCCGGATCTGATGTCAGTTGCAGCACAGCCTGAGAGAGTTCTGGGTTTGCCTGCGAAAACTTCTCAGAAAGACGGACTGCATGCTCCCGGATTCCCGGTTCCTGATCTTTCAAAGCCGCCAGCAACAGTTCCGCGTTCAACGCATCCAACCCGTCCAGTGTCCATAAGGCGTGCAGGCGTCCCAGCGGTTGCTTGGAAGATTGAAGCAGCTTCACCAGATAGGGAATTGCTGACTTGTCCTGACGTTCCCAGATCAAACGCTGGGCTGTTTCCCGGTTCCAGCTGTTCGGAGATTCCAACTGTAATACCAGTTGATCTACGGGCATTTCTCCTAATTTCGTTACCTTGAATCTGGTCCCTTCCGGATGAACCAGGCGATAAATGCGCCCCCGGTCATGACCGCTTTCCAGATCAAGATGACGTTTAATATCTTCCGGAATGGAAAACGGATGTTCGATCGTTTCACGGTACATATCAAGTACCCAGAGTGTGCCATCAGGGGCATTCACAAAGTTCACGGGGCGAAACCAGTTGTCATTCGAAGTGATAAATTCCGTATTCTCATCGGCGCGGGTAGCTACATATGTGGCTCCCTTGGCGCCCATTGTTTTACGATGAATCAGATTTCCGCCAACATCACCGATAAAGGCGTTTCCCTGATACTCTGCAGGATAAGCGGCCCCCCGATAGATGGTGACGCCTGTCGCAGAGGTAAAGAAACCGGTCGCTACCAGCTCCGTAGGAGAAAGACGCTTCCGCATCTCAGGGTCTGCAGCGCGGCGTGCGGTGCGAACCTCTCGATAGGGCTCCGGGGGACTGCGCCGAAACACGGGAGCAGCGGCCCCTCTTTTGGCGGCGGTCCGCAAAACACTGGGTACTGCCAGATAGGCATTTCGCTTCAAATAGTGACTGGGATATACCACATGCTGAATATGGTTACTGTTATTGCAGACAAATCGATTTCCCCAGTCATCCATGGAATGACCGAACTGAGAGCCTCCGGAAACCGGTTCTAATTCTCGGGTCCGGGGATTAAACTTCAGATCACGACGCCCTGCGGGAACGACTTCCTTGCCGTCCTTTAAAATCGAGCCCCCATTGGTCCCCCCGGCAAAATAGATATGGTTATCCAGGCTCCATTTCATATTGTTAGCCAGACCCTGCACATTGTTGGTTGGCAGCCCTGTAAATACGGTCTCACGAATATCTGCTTTGTGATCGCCGTTCGTATCTTTAAAATAATAAATCAGCGGAGGGGCAATCACATAGACGCCACCATCATAACAGCAAACGGAGGTCGGCCAGGTAATCGTGTCTGCAAAGACAAAACTTTGATCCATTTTCCCATCACCGTTCGTATCTTTCAATAAACGAATGACACCCGCGTTCTTTCGCACAGGCCCGGGAATATAATCCGGACGCTGTTCCGGGAGATAAGGATAACCTCGCATTTCGGCAACATACATCTGCCCGTTTTCATCGAAACAGGCATCAACCGGATCCATTACATCCGGCTCGGCTGCCACTACTTCCAGTTGAAAATCATGCTCCAGCTGAAAGCCCTTCAAAGTCTCCTGAGGAGGGGTTGCAGGAATTCGTTTCAGCCGCTTTGCCAGGTCGCCTTCGTCGGCGAGAGGTTTTTGGGCAGTCGCTGCTGAAAAATAGCTGCCACCCAGTAATATCAGGCCTGATAAACAACCTACGGTCAGGCAAATCATTTTTCTCTTAGAAACCGAAATCATGTTATTCGACTTTCTCTGTCAAGCAGTGCAATAAGAACGCGTGAGGAATCCAAAGGCAGGAAAAAGCGTGTGAACACTGCGAAATCGAATCGACATGACAAATCGATTGCGAAGTACATCGCTCAGGCTTCTGGGGTACATTCCATAATAAAGAACATTAACGAATACGTTCTAACATACCCGGATTGCAAGGGAAATCAAGCCTGTTTCAACCCAAAAATGGAACCTCATCACTCGTGTCAGAGATGACTACGCGTTTCGATTCGCCATCAACAGCAGAAAACTGGCTTGGGAGTGGAAATTATTCCCATTCGATCGTACTCGGTGGCTTTGAGCTGATGTCATAGACCACGCGATTGATACCCCGCACAGTATTCGTAATGCGGGTCGACATTCTTTCCAGAACCTCGTGCGGCAGCGGCGACCAGTTGGCGGTCATAAAGTCGTCTGTTTCGACGGCACGAATGGCAGCCACATCCTCATAAGTACGCCCATCGCCCATCACACCGACCGAACGAATCGGCAGCAGAACGGCAAATGCCTGTTTGGTTTTTCGGTACAGCTTTGCCTTGTGTAATTCGTCAATCACAATCAGATCCGCCTCACGCAGCACGTTCAAACGTTCTTCCGTGACTTCACCCAGACAGCGAACCGCCAGACCGGGGCCTGGGAAGGGATGCCGGTAAATCAGCTCGTCCGGCAATCCGAGTTCATGACCCATTTGACGCGCTTCATCCTTAAACAGCTCTCGCAACGGCTCAATCAGTTCGAACCCGAGTTTTTCGGGTAACCCTCCTACATTATGATGCGACTTAATCGTCGCAGCCGGACCATCGGCATTGGCCCCGGATTCAATCACATCGGGATAGAGGGTTCCCTGTGCGAGAAAGTGTGCATCCTCAATCGATTCGGCTTCTTTTTGAAAAACCTCTATGAACAGTCTGCCGATGATTTTCCGTTTTTCCTGCGGATCAGTAACCCCCGCCAGTTCCGATAAAAACATCTGGCGTGCATTCACCACATGCAGATCGGTTTTAAAGTGGTCCCCAAAGCGACAGGCCACTTCGTCGGCTTCCCCTTTTCGCAGCAAGCCATTATCCACAAAGATACACGACAACTGGGAACCGATCGCGCGATAAAGCAAGGCGGCAACGACTGAAGAATCGACGCCCCCTGATAAGCCGCAAATCACACGCTTGTCGCCGACCCGCTCACGGATCGACTCGATTTCCTGCTCGATCAAATTGGAAATTTTCCACGTGCCCTCACAGCCACAAACTTTTTGAACAAAGTTCGACAGCAGCATCCCGCCAAATTCGGTGTGAGTGACTTCCGGATGGAACTGCAGGCCGTACAGAGGCTTAGTATGATGTTTGACAGCCGCAAACTGGCAGGTTTCGGTGGATGCCAGCGAGGTAAAATGTTCGCTCAGGTTCTGAACCTGATCGCCGTGACTCATCCAGGCAATAAAATTAGACGGAACGCCTGAAAAAATGTTGGAATGGTCGCTGACGGTACTGGGGGTTCTGCCAAATTCTCGTGATTCGCTTCCTTTGACCTCGCAACCCTGTGAGGCGCAAACCAGCTGCATTCCGTAACAGATGCCCAGAATCGGAATTCCCAGGTTAAAAATTTCAGGATCCGGCTGCGGTGAATTTTCACCATAAACGCTGGCAGGACCACCGGAAAGAATAATGCCTTTCGGATTCAGTTCTCTGATTCGGTCTACCGACAGATTCGGACGAGCCAGTTGGCTGAAGACATTCTGCTCCCGGACACGTCGCGTGATCAGTTGCGAAGTTTGAGACCCGAAATCCAGGACCAGAATCAATTCTTCCTGCTTGGTATTAATTAAACTCTGAGAAAGAGCATCCTGCTCAGAGATTGGGGGATCGGTCATTACGTTCTCGAAATCTAGATGCAATCGAAAGGAACATCAATGGCATTTGCGCCAAGGCCGCTGATGAATATCGCTGCGATTGAAGTTAGCCCGGTTGAATTAAACGATTCTGCTTGAAAAGCAAGCCGCTATCTTAGCGATTCCATTTTCGAAATCCAATTCAGCACAACGAATTCAACAAGGAAAGCAGGAATCGATACAGAGCAGTCAAAATACAAAAGATACGGCAGATATATGCTCACGAACACCAGAATCCAGATCAGCCGTTTTCACTTTCAACCACGATTTACAACAGAAAACTGAGCTCTGACAAGTGTTTACAGCATTTCAGGCAGATCAAGATAATTTGAACCATTCCTGCCGATCTATCCGATAATTCCAGTAATACGAAAATTGCGGAATATAAGCACTCAACAGGAATAGAAGCCTTTCGCTCACACCTGAATTAATACATTCCAGGCGTAGGGTACAAAATGGATCCCTCGCTCTTTCTTTCAACTCATTTTCGGAAACAGTAAATCATGCTTCTCAAATGGAATCATTTTTTTTCCAGACATTGTCTGGCTTTTTTTGCAGGCACCTCAATTCTGATCGCTGGAGCGGATTTGAATGCACAGGTCATACCTGGCACCGGAACACGGGTCGAGGGATCCTGGGATGATTTTGAAGATGAGGCTTGGGAATACATTACAAATCTCCCCAAAAGCAGCACCAACGTCGATGAACAGACCCGCTATCCCCTGGGGCAATCTTCAAATGGCATCTGGACGGAAAGTGCCAAACGCGGGCAACCAGACATGATCCAGAGGGTTCCCACCCCCCCCGGAGGCATCCCCGGCAGTAAAGGCTCTCTGCTGATGAAATCCCTGCATACCGGAGTTCCCGGACAAGGCAGCCGGGGAAGCAATCAGGACGACCTGATTATGGCGGGAACGATGGTCTCGGTCAATTTTTCGCCCAGTGTCGTCACACGCGTTTACATTCCCCCGTTTGAAGAATGGGAAGACAAAACCGGGACTTCATTCGGATTCCGTGCTGCTGTCAAAGCCCCCACGACGACGAAAGGTTCAGGCAGACGCTTCTTTTCGCGCGGCCCTACCACAAAAATCGAAACCATCTATCTGGGCATGTTCATTCAGTTTAACAGCAAAACAGATAACCCCGGCACGGAAGATTCAGCCGTGTTTGTCGTACGGGCTGACACTTCAGGACAGGATTTTATTGGACCGGAAATCAAACAGACCGGCTGGTGGACACTGGGAATGTCGTTCACCCCCGATGGACGGACTCATTATTATGCCAGCCCAGGCGTGGACCCTTTGACTCACGCGGACCGCTTTGCATCACACTATCCTTATGGATCGCGGGTTCAGTCTTTCCACACAGCCTTCTTCAATATCTGCAATCAGGATAATGGCCGTACCTGGTCCACCGAATGGATCATCGACGATCCGACAATGTATTACATCAGCCAATAGTCTGGCCGGGGAACGGAATTCCAACAAAAAATAATAAATCAGAAACGGCATACTCGCTCAGGGTATGCCGTTTCTACTTATCCGCATATCATGGTTTTTCTGTTCGTGCTTCTTCCGATTCCAAACACAAACCTGTTTTTTGCTGGACCCTGCCATGTTCGAAAATAAAATCAAAACACTACTTTCTCAAGGAGGCGTGGCTCTGGGTCTCGGCATGCCTGATGCCTCGGAAATTCTCGCAAAACTCTCTGTTGATACGGGCATTGATTTTTTGTGGATCGACCTGGAACACCGTCCCTATGGCGTGAATGAAGTCAAACACATCCCCGTGATCGCCCGCAGACAAGGCTGCATGCCTATGATTCGCGTGCCCGGTCTGGACCCGAGCTACTTCAAAAAAGCGCTGGATATTGGTGCCAACACCATCATGGTTCCGCAGATCAATAACGCAGAAGAAGCGAAACTCGCAGTTGAGTACGCCAAATATCCGCCCGAAGGAACACGCGGCGTTTCGCCCGACTGGACCATGTTTATGGATATTTCCTTCGATGAATATCTGCCTCATGCTAATAACGAAACAGCGATCGTCGTTCAAATTGAATCACCGGAAGGAATCGAAAATATCGAGAAAATTGCCGCCGTCGAGGGCGTTGATGTCGTCTTTGCCGGCCCGATGGACCTCTCCGCCTCCCTGGGTATCATCGGACAGATCCAGCATCCGGAACTCCTGAAATTACTGGCTGATTTTCCCAAACGGGTGGCAAAAGCCAATAAACCCGCGGGAATCACTTTTGGAGATATGGACCGCTGCCGTCAGGCCATCGATGAGGGTTATCGTTTCGTCAATATCGGCTCCATTGCGTCCCTGGGAGCCAATGGAACCCGTACAGCCCTGTCAGAACTACGTGAACGGGCGAGAAGTTAATTAATTTTAAGATCTTTCCAAGCCCCTCTGGAACACATAAGCACAACTTGATACAATCGCGCTGTTATCAAGATTCCAGACTACGGTAGGAGCGACACCAGTATGCTGACACTGCTTGGACAAGGCCATTCACGACAGTCGTTTTGTGATCAAATAACGCGACGGAATTTTCTCCAGATTGGCAGTCTCGGCCTGTCCGGGCTGACGTTACCCCGCCTGTTACAGGCGGAAGCGGCGAACCCGGCTGGCAAAAAGCGTCAGAAATCAGTCATCATGATTTATCTGGTGGGGGGGCCGCCTCACCAGGACATGATCGATCTCAAACCGGAAGCCCCTAAAGAAATTGCAGGCCCCTGGCGTCCGATCGCAACCAACGTTCCCGGAATTGAAATCTGTGAAGCCTTCCCGCGAATGGCGCAGCTCATGGATAAAATGGTTCTGGTTCGTTCCATCGTCGGCTCTCAGAGCGGTCATGATGCGATCCAGTGTTTTAACGGCCATGATCCCAAAAAACCGAAACCACAGGGAGGCTGGCCGCAATTCGGTTCGACGGTCTCGAAACTCCAGGGCCCGTATGTGGAATCGGCGCCCCCTTTTATCAGCCTGTGTTATCCTTGTACTCACGGCCCCTATAATGAACCGGGCTCGGGATTTCTCGGCTTATCGCATTCCCCCTTTCGTCCGATGGGTCCCACTCGCCACGACATGGTGCTGAATGGCGTCTCTCTGGAACGACTTGCTGATCGAAAACAACTGCTGCAAGGTATCGATAATTTTAAACGGGAAGCAGACGCTTCAGGCATGATGACCGGCCTGGATACATTTACCGAACAGGCAATGGGCGTGCTGACTTCTTCCAAACTGGCCGAAGCGCTGGACCTTTCCAAAGAAGATCCCGAAACAGTCAAACGTTATGGCACTGGCGATCCGACGAAATTCATCGACGGTAACGGCGCACCCCGCGTACCACAGAGCATGCTGGCCGCTCGACGGCTCATCGAAGCCGGCGCGCGTGTCGTCACTTTGAATTACAGTAAATGGGACTGGCATGGCGGATCATACAACACCATCTTTAAACGCGAAGAAGAAGACTTCCCCGCCTTTGATCAGTGCGTCAGCGCCTTGCTGGAAGACCTGCATCAACGAGGTCTGGATCAGGATTGCACGGTCGCCATCTGGGGCGAATTTGGACGCACCCCTAAAATCAGTGCCCAGGTCGGCCGCGATCACTGGCCGCGCGTGAACTCGGCCATTCTCTTCGGCGGTGGCATGAAAACCGGTCAGGTCATCGGCGCCACCGATCGACTGGGAGGCGAAGCCATCGATCGCCCCGTCACATTCCCGGAACTCTTTGCGACGCTCTATCACAATCTGGGAATCGAAACCGAGCATACGACCGTGGAAGATTTCAGTGGTCGCCCACAATATCTGGTCGAGGGACACGCTAAACCGCTGCCGGAACTGATCTAGAGCGTCTCTCACTCTACCATACTCGGTCTAAATGGCCCTGCAGACGCTACAGGAAACCTGGACACAGGCTAATCCCCCGGCGAAGGAATTTGACTCTCTTTGTCCGCTGAGCCGATTAAAACTTGAATCGCTTCAACTGAAAGCGTTAAAATAGTTTATGGCAATATCATGGATATTGTTCCCACCATATTGAAAATGCGCTCCACGTTATACGAGCTGCTAAAACCATCTTCGGCTGAATCACGACCTGAACTCTGAAAAAGAAGTCTCTGAGTATGAAGCATATTCTCCGAATCATATCTGTTTTCCTGCTGCTGATCGGCTTCGTCAGTTTCTCAACTTCGGCAGAAGAAGCAAAAACAGATACCGTTCCCCGCTTTTCCCCGGAACAGTTGGAGTTCTTTGAAAAATCGATTCGCCCGTTGCTCGCCGAACATTGTTACGAGTGTCATAGCGGCCAGTCCAAACGACTGGAAGGCGGACTACGGCTGGACTCGCGTGCCCTGCTGCTCAAGGGGGGAGATACTGGTCCCTCAGCGGATCTCAACAAATCACATGAGAGTCTGCTGCTGCAAGCCGTGCGTTATGAATCGTTCGAAATGCCCCCCAATACGCGACTGAAAAAAGAACAAATCGATCTCCTGGCACGCTGGGTCGAAATGGGGCTCCCCTGGCCCGACGAAAAACCGCCCGTTAAGGGAGGCGCTGCCGATACCTTCGATCTGAAAAAACGACGGCAGGAACATTGGGCCTGGCAACCAATAAAAGATGTGCCGCCTCCTGCGGTGAAAAAGCAAGACTGGTCTACTCATCCCGTTGATCAGTTCATTCTTTCGAAACTGGAAGAAAAACATCTGCAGCCAACTCTACAGGCGGACAAGCGAACCATCCTCCGTCGCCTCTATTTTGACCTGGTCGGTCTCCCTCCGACTCCCGCACAAATTCACTCCTACCTGAATGATGCGTCTCCCCATGCCACGGAAAAAGTCGTCGATCAACTTCTGGCGGCTCCTCAATTCGGCGAACGTTGGGCGCGACACTGGCTGGATCTGATGCGTTATGCCGAGTCGCGAGGTCATGAATTTGATAACGATGCCCCCAACGCTTATCAGTATCGCGACTATGTGATTCGTGCCTTAAACGCCGATCTGCCTTACGATCAGTTCGTCACGGAACATATCGCCGGCGATCTGCTGCTACAACCACGGCTGAATCCAGAAAATCAGTTCAATGAATCTGTTCTGGCAACCGCGTTCTGGTACCTGGGTGAATGGGTGCACTCCCCCGTTGATATCCGCAAGGATGAAACCGACCGCTTTGACAACGCGATTGACGTCATGAGCAAATCTTTTCTGGGCATGACCGTTGCCTGTGCCCGCTGTCACGATCATAAGTTCGATGCCATCTCGGCGAAAGACTACTATGCACTGTATGGGTATCTGCAAAGCAGTAATTACCATCAGGTACGTTTTGAATCGATGGTGCAAAATCGAAAAATCGCGCAACAGGCCGAACTGCTGCATAAACTGAAACAGACCGTGCTCAAAGCCAAACTGAAAAGTACGTTTGCGGCGGGCGTGAATCACTTCGCGGAATACTTTCAGACTGCTAACACAATCGCGCAACAGTTTCCCGATGATAAATCACCTGCCCCTGCGCTGGATGAGGAAATCAAACACCAGGCGACGGCACGAAAACTCAATGCTGCAATTTTGAAAAGCTGGGTGCACTTCCACCAGAATAGCCCAGAGAAAGAAAACGGTTTTTTCACCTCGCTGCTCAATGATGCTGTGACACCAGTGACTCTCGAACCGGCGAATTCCCAGGCGACCGGCAATACCGATTCCTCAGAAACCACCATCATCGATTACGCAAACTCTGCTCCCGAAGATTTTATCGCCGACGGTTTCAGTTTCGGTCTGACTCCTCGTGCGCGTGGTACTCTGGTACTTGATCAAACCAACCAGCCGCTCCCGCTCACTGCACTTTCGGAAGGCGCAGCACGACGCGATTTTCTGTGGAATGATCTCGTTGATGTCAAAACACTGGAAATGAATCAGAAAAATCAACTGGAGTCCTTTCCCCGATCAGGGCGCACGTTAAGAACCCCGACCTTTGAAGTGCAGGATGCGGTTTCCTATCGGATCAAAGGGGGCTGCTGGGTTTACGCCTGTGTCGATTCTCATCGATTGCTATCCGGCCCCCTGCATGGTTCCACGCTGAAGAAAATTCCAGCCACGCCAAAAAATCAACCGCGCTGGGTGACACACGACTTATCTCGCTACAAGGGACATCGCATTCATCTCGAATTTACCGTGCTGGATCAAGAACCTCTGGAAGTTTATCAGGTGAAACACGGAACACCGCAGGCCAAACAACCTTTGACGTCGATCAGCGTGAATAATACCCAAACAACAGCCGAGGTCCTTCAGAACCAGTCACTCAGGGGACAACAGGTTCTCCAGAATGCCGTGAAGGAATACTTCCATGCGGATAATACACCGAGTACGGAAACTGTTGCCGTCATCAACTGGATCATCGCGCATCCCGACCTGTTTTCAGATCCGCAAAGCAAAGAACGACTTTCCCTCACGCAGGAAATCGAAAACTATCGCGCACAATGCGAACAACTGAAGTCGGCAATTCAAACCAGATCACAGACTGCGATGGCCATCATGGATGGCAGTTCTGAAAATGATCACGTCCTGATTCGCGGCAGTCATCAGAACCCCGGCCCCCTGGTCGAGCGACGTTTTCTGGAGGCGCTGGAAGGTGTCTCTCCCGGTAATCTTCCGGGAAGCGGACGACTCGAATTAGCGAAATCCATCAATGACCGTTCCAATCCCCTGACGCATCGCGTGATTGTGAATCGCATCTGGGCGCACCTGTTCGGTCGCGGCATTGTTCCCAGCGTCGACAATCTGGGAGTCCTCGGAGAACGCCCTTCGCATCCGGAACTGCTGGACTATCTTGCTCTGCAATTCTTAAAGCAGGGACGTTCGATCAAACAGATGATTAAATTGATTGTCCTGACGCAAACTTATCAACAGGCCAGCCAGACTACGTTGCCTGTGTCAGAAATCGATCCGAACAATATTTATCTCCACAAAATGCCCTTAAAGCGACTGGAAGGCGAAGCGATTCGCGATGCGCTGTTGAGCATCTCCGGCCGAATTGATTCTAAAATGTACGGCCCGTCTGTGCCGGTTCACCTTACCGGATTTATGGATGGTCGCGGGAAACCACCGGTGAATGGTCCGCTGGACGGAGACGGCAGGCGTTCCATTTATATCCAGGTCCGCCGCAATTTTCTCGCGCCGATGATGCTGGCTTACGATACACCAAGCCCGTTCAGCACAATGGGTCGCCGCAATGTTTCGAATGTTCCGGCACAGGCTCTGATCATGATGAACGACCCGTTTGTCCTTCAACAGGCCCAGCTCTGGGGAAAACGGGTGACCACCGATTCGAATCTGCAAACAACCGACGACAGAATTCGCTGGATGTATGAATCGGCGTTAAGCCGTCTGCCAACCCCCGAAGAGTTGACAGTGGCACGTCAATTTATTCAGGAAGGGAATCAGCAGATCCCGCCAGCAGCTGATCCCGCGATCGTCTGGGCAGAGCTGGGACACGTTGTTTTCAACCTCAAAGAGTTTATCTACGTTTTCTGATTTTACAGGAATCCTCAGAAAGTCTGCCACATGCAATGCGGTCAATTCAGACAACAGTTTACGCGGCGTGATATGCTCAAGCAATGCGCTAACGGTTTTGGCGCGGCCGCGTTGACAGCACTCTTGCAGGACCAGGCGTTCTCGGGAGAAGCCGTAGGTAAAACTCATTTCCCGCCTAAAGCGAAAAATGTCATTTTCCTGTATATGGACGGCGGACCTTCGCAGGTAGATACGTTCGACCCGAAACCACTGCTGAGCAAATTCAACGGCAAGAGTCCCGGCGATTATTTCAAAGTCGAAGCGACGCAGTTCGATAATGTCGGAAAAGTGCTTGCGAGCCCGTGGAAGTTTAAACAATACGGCGAAAGCGGCATCCCCGTCAGCGATCTCTTCCCTAACATCGGCGCGTGCATCGATGACATGGCAGTGATCCGTTCGATGGCCTCTCAATTCCCCGAACACACCTTTGCTAATTACTTTCTGCATACAGGCAGCGGCTTGCAGGGGCGTCCGAGTATGGGCGCGTGGGTCAATTACGGCTTAGGCAGTGAATGCCAGAACCTGCCCGGTTTTGTCGTCATCAATGGCGGACTGATTCCTCCGGGTGGGCTTGACTGTTTTAACAGCGGGTTTTTGCCCGCCAGTTTCCAGGGTTCTATTTTCAAACCCGGAGGCAGTGGAATCGCAAACGTTAAACGGCAGGAAAAAACCAGCCAGACCCAGCAGCAAAAACTCAAACTCATGCAGCAACTGGATCGCTTTAAACAGCAGCAGACCGGAATTCACGACGAAATTGAATCCGCCATCTCGAACTATGAACTCGCCTATAAAATGCAGATGGCGATTCCCGATCTGATGTCGTTCACCAGCGAAAGCAAATCCCCCCTGGACCTTTATGGGTTCAACGCGGAATACGAGCCGACCCGCACTTACGCAGCAGAGTGCCTGCTGGCGCGCAGACTCGTCGAACGGGGAGTCCGCTTTGTCGAATTGACTTGTACTAATGTCAAAAGTGACCGCTGGGACCAGCACAGTAATTTAAAACGCGATCACGAAAACAATGCCCGCGCCGTCGATCAGCCCATCGCCGGCCTGTTGAAAGATCTCAAACAGCGCGGCCTCCTGGAATCCACGCTGGTCATCTGGGGGGGCGAGTTCGGTAGAACGCCTTTTGCGCAGGGCACCGATGGGCGGGACCATAACCCGTTCGGTTTTTCCATGTGGATGGCGGGGGGCGGAATTAAAGGGGGCATGACTTATGGAGCCACGGATGACTGGGGCTATAAAGTGGTAGAAAATCGCGTGGAAATCCACGATTTGCATGCCACGATGCTGCATCTGCTGGGACTGGAACATACGAAATCCACGTTCCGTTTTGGTGGTCGCGACATGCGACTGACCGACGTGCACGGACATGTCATACATGATGTGATTGCTTAGATGAAATCGTTCCTTCTGTTTCGATCACAGTTTCAAAAAAGGCGTTCAGATGAAACATTGCTTACATGTTCTGATCTTTGCGTTTTCATCTTCACTAATTCTCGGTCCGACATTACTCACCGCGGAAGACTGGCCCGCGTTTCGTGGTCCCCGCGGAAATGGGACTTCGCTGGAAACCGAGGTCCCTCTGAAATGGAGTCCCAAAGAGAACATCGCCTGGAAAGCGGCTCTGCCGGCTGACGGCAACAGCAGCCCGATTGTTTCAAACGGACGTGTGTTTGTGACGTGTGCCGAAAACAAAGGACGCAAACGCAGCCTGTACTGTTTTGACCGCACGAATGGAAAACCACTCTGGATCCGTACCGTCAACTTTGACAAAGTCATGCCCACACATAAGACCAACAACTATTGCGGCTCCACTCCCGTAGCAGACGGAAAACGCGTTGTGGTCTGGCACGCTTCCGCCGGCCTGTTTTGTTATGACTTTGCAGGCAACGAGCTTTGGAATCGGAATCTGGGAGAGTTTGAACATATCTGGGGTTACGGAGTCTCACCCGTCCTGCACGAAGGAAAAATCATTCTGCACGGTGGCCCGGGGAAGCGCGTCTTTATGACGTCGATCAACCTGGAGAACGGCGAAACGATCTGGGAAACTGAAGAACCGGTCGAAGGGGATGGTCAACGCAACCAGGATCGAAAATACATGGGCTCCTGGAGTACGCCCGTAATTTCAGAAATCAACGGACAGAAACTCATCATCTGCAGCATGTCCCTGCGTGTGAATGCTTATGAGCCAGACACAGGAAAGATCATCTGGAGTTGTGACGGCCTGCGAGGACAAAAGGGGGATCTGGCTTATGCTTCGCCGGTTCTCGCGAACGATGTTTGTGTAGCGATGGGAGGCTTTAACGGCCCGGCAATTGGTTTCCGCATGCAGGGGACAGGCGATATCACTCCCCAACAGCGGCTCTGGAGAAACGAACCAAACCCCCAGCGTATTTCGACGGGCATCTTCACGAAAGACCATCTCTTCATGGCCAATGCCGGTCCGAATATTTTCCAGTGTATCGATCCGGCGACCGGAGAAATCCGCTGGCAGGAACGGGGAGGCGCAGCCTGCTGGGGATCGTTAATTCTAGCCAATGATCATCTTTATGTGACCGACCAGAACGGCACGACACACGTTTTCAAACCCGATGTAAAACGTTTCGAAAAAGTGGCGCAGAATGAACTTCGCGAAAAAAGTAATTCCACGCCCGCCTTTTCCGACGGGCAGATTTTCCTGCGCACGTTCCAGCACATTTACTGTATTGGAAAATAACGAGGCACTCTGGTTACCAGAGTTCGATTTCAAGTTCGAGTTCCACGCCAAATTTTTCGGCGACCGTGTGTTGCGCCAGATTGATCAGATCGTGTACATTTTCCGTTGTCGCATTTTCATCGTTGACAATGAAATTCGCA
>TARA_R110002111_G_scaffold228426_1_pt1 | contig 17363 bp, 10 predicted proteins | sample TARA_R110002111 | Tara Oceans TARA_R110002111 (sample SAMEA4397363) | marine metagenome | biome: Polar Biome; feature: [ZZZ] marine water layer (ENVO:01000295); material: water (ENVO:00002006), including particulate matter (ENVO:01000060) such as... | depth 199 m | reverse complement strand
GAAGCGGGCCCTTACGGATCAGTTCCTCGATAATTTCGATCGTTGGCTCAGAGGAGAAGAGTTGTTCAATATGGTGGATAAGAAGTTGGGGTACGCCAGTAAGTGAGCTGTTGGATCAAGCGAACTTATAATCCGAAAAACCAACGGCCACAGATAAAAAGCGGGATCCTGCAGCACAAGATTCCCGCTTTATGTATTCATTAGAATATGCGGGCCTACTCCACCATATTTTAAGACGTGCCTGGCTGTTTGCCTTCACGCCCCACCGACAATTTAGGCACCCACCAGATTTGACACATTCTAACAACTCGATAAGAATGCGAAGACTTTGCAATGGACGTGCAACTACATGGAGGTTTTATGGCGTTATCCCGCATGGCGGCGGTTGTGCTGCTGCTTTTTACTGTTCACACTCAGGCTGGTGAGTTGGTTCTATCCCAGAACCTGAAGCTGCAATACTCGCAACCAAACTTGATATCTCACTCCAGCAACACCCTAATCCTGAAGTACGACGACTGGGTGGTCTCTCATCAGCTAGTAGATCCAAAAACTGTTTATACGAGGATCGATCTGTCAGGTATTGAGGAACAGTACATAAAGTCACTGTTTTTACCTGAAATTCGCAATACCTTTCCTGAGTGGCTCCAGTCCCTTTCAGCGGAACAAGCGCTGCAATTTGATCTGCCAGTAGCCGCAGTTACCCAAAAACAGGTTGGAAACGCCAAGCTGATTGGTACCTACAGCAAGAAAAATGGAGAGGGCTATCTATATATTTTTGACAAAGCCGCCATTCACCAATTCAGGGTCATCGGAAGCGAACAGCAATACCAGCAGATCATTGAAAGCATCAAGGAGCGATGACAATGGATATTTACGACAGAGAACACCTGAAACAATTTCTGGTAGCGCTGTTCGGCCAACAGGCAGCAAACTGGTACCCAAACGAGCAACTTTTCAACCTGACTTATGAACTGGTTGAAGAGTCAGGTAGCTGCAGTGAAGCGATCAAGTATGTCCCCGGACCACTTGGACCAGCGAGAAATGCGTTTAAATGGATGGCTCGGGAGGCGAGAAGCAAGTTTCTGAAGGCACTTTCCGAAAACAAGGACCATTACACGATATGCATTGGCGCCGCAGCTTATCGGATGGTTCATCGTTTTCATTTGGCGGCTCAGGGCGTTTGAGCCCACCTAGCCAAATTCAGAAGTATATAGTCAGAAGATAGCCTCTCCTGCTCAAGGCGAGGCTTGCCGAAACATCCTTCGCGCAATTTACAGAACAGATCGAACTCATGGTCTTTCAGGTTGCCTGGAAACGCTCTCACGAAGTCCGGCTCCTCCACCATCCGGCTTGAAAATTTATCAACAGTTTTCTCGTCCATCATCAGGGCGTTGATGATGGAGCAGCGGCCACGAGCATCGCTCAGAATACCAAGGCCTTCTGAATCTATATCCCCCCAATAGGCCACTTGTTTGGAAATAAGCCACGTAGCCGATAGCCATGAGGTATTCCTGCCCCCTCCAAACACGGCAATCGTATTATTCAGTGGAGGCAGTGCCAACCCCGACTGAACATTCTCCACAACCAGAATATTGCTGGCTGGCAACTCAAAATTTTGCAGGGTAGCTGTATCCATCTGCAGTATTGGCAAACCACCTAATGCGGCCTGACTGCTCTCACACAAGGGGCGGACGAATAGCCAGCCTTTGGGGTTTTCTAGGCAGTTCAGCCAAGCCAGCAACCCGCCTGCTATCGTCACACTTCCCTGATACTGAACGTCTAACAGCCGCTCGACGAATCGTAAATTTTGCTCAATGAACTTTGTATCCACATAAACCACGGGCAAAGCGCGGAGGTAACAACCTGCCCCCAGACCCGGCTTGAGTTGCGGGATCAGCTTAACCAGCAGCTCCAGGTCGTTTTCGGAAAACCCGTCGAGAACCTCCAGATGGTCCACCAGAACATCAAATAGCTCCTTCTGAGCCGCCCCTTCTTGAGCAAATGGTTCCGCAAGAATACGTGATATCCTTGCCTCCCAAACAGCCAATGCCGAACGCTCTTCCTCGCCCAGCAACTCTGCCAAAGCTCCAATATCATTTACCAAGAAACGAGCCGGCAGGGTCTGATCAGATAATTGGCGAAAAGTACGGCTTTCCCAGACAACACATGACTGGTTCGGGAAAGCCCTCCAGGCTTCTACGAAATGCTGATATTGCCTCAATCCGACGGCCGCCTCCTGACCACGAGGTGGCTTAAGGCTAATGGATATGGGAAATGTCTTTTGCCCTTTGAGCCTCGCCTTTAAAGCGCGAGGGTTACGCCATTCTTTCTCCCAAAGTCTCTCGATCACCTCCTCTGGCAGGAGCCCCCATTTACGATCACCCATCAACGCCAATTCCCAAAGACTCGGTATCGCTCATTACCAAACTGCGATTTGCATCTGCCAATTTCTGGTCAATTTCCTCCCAGGTCAGCTCACAAAGCTGGCTTTCATGGGTTTCGGCATCACGTTCAGCAATCAGTAACGAACGTGCGGATTCACGGGCCAGGTTGAGGTTCTTGTAGGGCGTAATCAGGTTTACATGGATATGAAGTTCCTTGAAAACCTTGAGCACTCGCCGGCTTACAGACTCAGCCGTATTGGAGAAGGCTTCATCAAGGAATACCGTACTGTAAACAGGTTGATCGCACCCATCTGGCGTAAGGACATACGCCAAGCTTGCTGCCACGACCATTCCGGCAAATGACTCTTTCTCTCCGCCCGACTTTCCGCTGGACGAGTCGAGAACATCGCGAATGTTGAGGGTATTGGCGTCCACTTCCTCGGCATAGAATGTCATCTGATAACGGGGGTCCAGCAAACGCATGCTTTCCAGCGAGCTTGAAGTTCCGGATGAACTGGCCTTATCAAGCACTGTGACCACTTCAGATAAGGCATTGAACCGGCCCTCGTGGTCATCACTGGTGACTTGGCCCAAAACTCCCCGTAGTTTGCGATCAAATTCCAGTACATGGGGGAACTTCTCCCTGCGTGTACCCAACTTCAGATAACTGCCTACACGAAATTCTGTTCTGCGAAGCACATTGTTAATGATACCGATACGCTCAAGGATATCTTCGCGCTCCGAATCCAGCTTGCTCTTGATGCTTGCAAGCGACTGGGTGGCGTGCTTGTTCAGCCGCTCCCGGAACTGGTCAACCAGCGAGGGAAGGCCTTCACTCTGCAACTGGTTCAGATGCTCAAGAAAATTAGCAAGGGCCGCAAGGCCTGTCGGCCAATCCAGCACTATAGGGCGCCACTGATCCTTGCCACGAAACAAACCCATAATGCCGTTGGCCCTACTCTCCGCCGTGCTTTGGCTACTGCGCTTGGCGTCGATAAGTGCATCCAGCTCTTTCTCAACCTCAGCGTAACGGTGTGTCTCATCTAACGTTACGGCGCCCACCCGCTGAGTCAGCAAGGCCCGGCACTCCTCCGTGAGTCCGGGGGCAGCAGCCTCAAGGTTTTTACTGAGCGCCTGATTAGCACTTTCCAGCTGGTTAGCGACGCTGCCTTTCTGAACCTTGACCTCACCAGCGTCTTGCTGAATTTTCTGCCTCTCCAGCTTGGCTTCTTCCCATCGTTTTTTGGCTTCCGCCAGATCGCCCTGCGAAGCCTCAAGCGTGCGAAGATCTGACTGCAATCCCTCTAATTTCTCCTGCCAGTGAGGTACATCGATATCTTCCCAGTGAATACCTGTTACTCGTTCCAGTATTGTTTTGCGCGTACCCACCTCATCCATGGCCTTTCGGGCTTCAATAACCGCGGCTTCAAAATCTTTAACCTGCTGCTGAAGCTCCTTCATGTCGTTGCTCAGTATTGCCAACCTGCCTTTATTGGAAAAGCCCAGGCTCCAGCGACGACGATCATCAATTTTGAACTGATCTTTTTTCTCGAATCGCCCCTTCTCTTTATGAATCAACCCTTCCCGGGTCATAGAGAAGGGCGTTATATCCAGATCTTCCGTGGTGTTCACGCAGGCAAGATCGAACTTACTCAGATGGTGCTTGAGCCAATCGCGATAGGGGTGCTGGCGCCAGTCCAGTTTTCTGAGAAAGCCACGTTCAATAAACTCCGGTGATTTCCATCCCCCATTGCTGTCACGCACCACCTGGACCCGAACGTGGAGACCGGTATGACGGGCATTAAGCCAACGAGTCACCATTGAGTAGCTTGCAGCAGGAACCAGCAATGTTGTTGGCAAACCACCCAGTGCCCGCTCAATAGCGCCCTGCCAAGGGCGTTCCTCTTCCCGCACATCGATCAACTCACCAATAAATACCAAGTCCTCAGCGGGCAAATTGAGCGATTGCACCAGCTCTTCCCGCAGCCGCTGAAACGCAGGTGCAATATTGGAATCGGGCCGCGCTTCAATTTCACGGATTTCTTTTCCCAGATCACCGAGGGCGTTCTGTGCCTTGCTCCATTCACCACTTGCCGCACCAAACCGATCCTGGCTGGCTTTTGTATCTTCGTGCATACGTTCAAGCCAACCCGCCACGACCTGTTGGTTATCCTGAAACGAGCGCTTTTCCAGTGTCTTTTGCAAACCAAGGCTGGCCATGTCCTTCTGATACGCTGAGGCCTTCTGGCTAGTATCGGAGAGCTTGTTACGGCCAAGCTCGATATCCTTTTTCAAGGATTCGATTTTGTCTCCACCATGTTGCAAATACTCGCCATGGCGGCGTTCAACCAAAGCCTCTGCATCCCATTCCTTTCTTGCCAGCCCTTTGAGCTTACCCTCTAGCCGATCTACCTCAGCGTTGAGCTCTCTTGCCCGAGCGGACCAGAGTGCAGCCAACATTTCTCCAAAGTATATTCCCAGATGATCTTTCTCCAGGCGAAGCTGACCAAGGGCCAGTTCCGCCTGCCGAAGATCGTCTGCCAGACCAGGTAAAGGGCTCAGGTGATCGACCTGAGCTCTCGCATCCACCAGCCTGTCGTGGGTCGCAACCAGATCACCAAACTCTTCCACAGTTTTTCTGGCATCGTCGCGGATGGTGCTGGGCTCAAGCACCAACTCACGGATCAGCCTGGTCAAGTCATCAATCTTTTTGAGCCCCAGCGCCCGTGATAACAAGGCAGGGGCATTTTTGTTCTCCATGTACAGCGATCTTCGGTAAAGCTCCTGGTAGTCAGAGAAGCGATCGTCGCAACATGTAATCAACGCATCATTACGCAACCATTGCTTAAGCGATGTGGCGCTCCCCTCCCCGAACGCATCCAGCATTTCTTTCAGTTCGAGGTTACGGCGAGCGACCACGTAAATACGCTTTACGTCAGTCAGCGCATTGGAAGCCTGTGTGGTCCAGAACAATGCCGCCAGCGTTATCTCGGATTCATCATCGGCCCTGTACAGCGCTCTGAGCCCTGTCACAACGGATTTTTCCCGCTTGCTCTTTACCCGGGTGCTCGAACCCTCATGGGCAGCTCCATAACTACCACGCATATAAGAGAGCAAGGAGCGATCTGTCCGGTCTCCCTGAGCGGCAGCAACATTAAAAGTCGCCCGCCCAGCGGGTAACAGCAGGGCCATCAGGCCATCCACCAACGTCGATTTTCCGGAACCATTGTCCCCTGTAATCAGTGTGCCCTCAGGGTCTATTCTGGCAGTATGCAATCCCTCAAAGGATCCCCAGTTGTATACACTCAACTCTGCCAGACGAATCTGCCCTTGCTGGAAAAAGGTATCGCTGTAATGCTCCATGCTGGTCATACCCTATAGCCCTCCCAGCAAATCGTCTTGGTCTACACGCGTCGGGCTCGATACCGGGTCGTTGGCAAATCTTGAGTCGATCGCAATATTCGCCTCCCGCGCAAGCCGAAGATATTCCTCCAGCATGGATTCAAGAAACGCTGCGTCCACCACATAGCGAATAATGGGGGTAATTTCATAGCGATCTTCTGATCCACGGGCTGCGGCCAACACTTTTTTCTGTATCAATTTCTGCACGGCACTGTTGAGTTTTTTGCGGTCTGATTTTGCGTGATTGGTTAATGGTAGAAAAGGCGTGAGGTAGGATTCCAGGCGTTCCATATCGACGGTAATTTTCTGTTCGCCTGCCGATTCCCTATCCTGGTAATGGCGGCGAAGAACCAAAAGCAGCAGAGTGTCATACAGGGACAGGGTGCGTTTTGAAATCAACGACACTGGTGCTTCATCCGCCGGGTTGTCGTCACCGTCGGTTTCTGTGTCACTCAGGGCTACAAATGCGACGCCTGCCCTCTCATCCAGAACCAGGCGCAGGTATACCTCAGACAGGTGACGACGGATCATAACCTCATGCCTGCACAGGGTCTCAAAAACCTTGGGTTTCTGGGCGCTAATAACCGCTCCCTGCCGCATCAGGTAAACCAGCACCCGCCGTGCCTCGTGAGGTAAATCGGATGTGCCGTCAGATGTCTCATCTACAACATCGTCTGCCAAGTCGGCCGTCTCAGACCCCTCAGAATGATCCTCAAGTGTGCCGGCTTTTATATCTGAGCTCGGCCCGGCACTATCCGGGATATCATTATGGCTCCGCACTCTGTCGAAGAAACTCGTGCCCGCTGCTGAGCGCTCATGTGATGGCTGTTTTTCATTGTCCGGGCCCTTCGAATTTTCGCTATTACTGGGCATATCAGCTCCTTCCTTAAAGCACCAGCTCATCCAGGTCGGCTGGGAATAGCTCTGCGCTCAACATATAAGTAGGCAATGTAGCGTGAAACTGCACACCGTTTTTGTCAGAAAGCTGCACTCGCTCCACATCTTCCAATTTCGCAGCACTAACAGACTTAGCCACTCGCACATAGGCAACAAGTTCTTCAAGCCCGGCAGTTACAGGGTGGTGCGTCACAAGCCCTGCAATCGTCATGGGGCCCTTTGCGGTCAGCGTTCTGAAGGTGTTTTCAGCAACTTCCCGAACCCGCACTGTTTCCAGGCTTTCCAGAATGTGCTCACTCAGTTCTCGCGTATTTTTCTTTACTTCTACACCGCGAGTGTCGAGTTTTTCGTCCGGGCTACGAAGGCGCAGAGTCTCAGGGGATGAGAGTTCCAGTGGCCCAACCGGCAAGGACAACGCTGTGTCTGCACGCAGATCGATGCCACCGTCCCTCAAGGCTACGGCAACCCTCTCGAGCTTGGCCAACAATTGGTCAACCGCGCGATTTTCACTGGCGGCGCCGCTCTCAACATAGGCTCTCAGGCTTTCTTCAGTTCGCCGTCGCACCTGGAAAACACGTTCACTTTCACGGCCCAGTTCGCGCATAAGGTGGGCAAGAAACTGTTGCTGGGTGCGAGATAACTGCTGCGCAATGGGCTGGCTCAGAATGCCACGAAGCTGATCCCGCAGCTCAGTCTGACGGTTCTGGTCACACAACAACTGAAAGAAGCCCTCAAAGGCGCTGCCTGCGTCGGTTGAAGACAACAACGCCTCTTTCTCCATGACTGACAGCAACACATCGCCCCGGGTTGCGCCGCCTTCTATAAGCTGGATTCGCAATGTCTTGTCCAACTGTCGTATGTCATCCTCGACCCGTCGGAAATCGCCTGTTAGTACCGACGCGAGCTGGTATACCTCGCGGATACGCTCGCGCTTTTGTTGCTCGCTGAGTTCACTCACTACCCCCGCCCTAAGAGCAGCGATTTCCCGTTCAAGTTCTGCTTTCTTGTGTTCAAGCAGGGCCACTCGCTCATCAACATTCGGGCTGATGGCGACGGCAAGATCCCGCACGGCTTCCTGCACTATTCTCAAGTGAGAGGCGGTCGTTCCGGCTGTTCGCTCTTCCAGTGAACGGCAAAACCGTAAAGCGGTTTCGCTGGCGTCGGTTTTGGTGAGCGTATCATCCATCTCGCGCAGCCAGCCCGAGGCAATCCACTGATTCAGGTATGTGTTGGCTGCCGTCTCCGTTTGCCAGATACCCAATTCCCGCGAACGGTCTATCTCGGCATCCAGGTGAACGCGGGCCTGCCCAAAAAGTACTTCACTTTCTTCAGAGAACAAGTCGGCGATGAAGGCAAGAATATACGGGGCATTATCCGCACGCAGCAGCTTCCATGCCGCGCTCTCACCAAGAAGGCGATTGAATTTTGCCTGCAATCCCTGAAAGCTCATTGCGCCCTCCTAAACTGCGGTCACCTCAGCCACCGACGCTGCCACTTTATAATCAATATCCCCCAACGCCTCGAAATGCGCTTCGCCACACAGAATTTTGAGGTTTTCGTCCAGTCGGCGCTTGTCACTATCGTGGGTGGTTTTGGTTTCCCGAATCAAATACACCTTGCGATCTTCTTCCAACACCACCGCCCAATCCGGATTGTAGTCGCCAACCGGGGTGGGAATAGTGAACCAGCGAGGCAATTTGCAGAAGAACCTGACGTTATCCGCACCGTCGAGCGCCTGCGCAGTCATTCGCTCAATGTGAGAGTCACATTCAATGTAGTCGTAAGGGGTCTGTACCTCGCGGCCCTGATTTCCATGCCGGACCTGGTAGGAGCGGTCTAAATAGGCTTCCAGCTCCGGTTCATTGAATAGCTCCATTTTGTAGTGCTCACCCGCCAGCTTTTCGTAGCGAATGCCATCTACCAGCAACTCATCGAGAGCTTTCTGTATTTGCCGGGTAGCCTCCGTAATGAAGCCCTGCGGATTAGCTTTGAACTCGCCCAATCGTTTGCAGTTTTTGATGATGATCAGCACGGTTCCCCGCGTTAGGTGGGTGCGCTCCTGCAGAGCGCCTATCAGATCTGGCAACACTTCGTGGGAGCTGACATACCGTTCTTTTGTGGTCGAGATTTGGCGGTCGCTGCCAAACCCGGCATCCGTCAGTTTGGCCTGGGTGTGATCAATGGTGAGCGTTACCGGCTTGACCACCGGCATGTTCTGGAGTTTGTGGCTGGCCAGGTCGATCAGCTGCTGAGTGTCAAAGCGGATAGAGTAGCGGGTTTTCTGGCTGATTTTATCCCACAGCGCCTTGAAGTCCGGGTTTAGCTCAACCCGCTTGTTGTAGGTAACTGCCGTGCGCTTGCGAGCATCCTGAACCCGACCCGCAAACATGAAGCTGCGTAGGCTGTCGATGATCTCGTTTTCCAGTGGCTGATATTCCTGGGGCACCTGCAACTGGAAGTACATATCATCGGGTTGAAATCTGGCGGTAAGGTCGCCCTTCCCGTCCAGATAGCCCTCTGCTTTCAGTGCCTGCCAGAGGTGCCGGGACTTTTCCTGGCCCAGGGTTTCAGTATCGTTGATCGCCAGAGGGGCAAACGCGATGGCGGGCACTCGGCCAAACTTGAACCCGCCGCCAATGTCTTTTTCCATCTCCGTTTGCAGGTTCTTGGCGTAGTCCTCGAAGGATTCGCTGGCCACCACCGTCAGGCGGTTTACTTGCGGGTCGTAAACGCGATCGCCATTGGCATCCACAGACAAGCGTAGGCCGCGGCCCAGAGTTTGGCGACGTTCCTTTTCGCTACCAAATTCCCGCAGGGTGCATATCTGGAACACATTCGGGTTGTCCCAACCTTCTTTCAGGGCGGAATGGCTGAAGATGAAACGCAATGGTTCGGCATCGTCCAGCAGCCGCTCCTTGTCTTTCATGATCAGCTCATAGACTTCCCCATCGCTGGCAGTGGTGCCGCTGGTATCCTTCAGTTCCACAACCTTCCCCCGCTTTTTCACCTCTGCGAAATAGCCGTTGTGCACCTGCTCCACGGTTCGCTTGGGCAAATCACTAAACAATGGGCTAGCGGCCAGGTCGCAATAGGCTTCCTCAAACCATCGGGCAATCTTGCCTTTTTGAACAGCCCCATGCTCATCGTAATAACGATAATTCGCCACCTTGTCGATAAAGAACAGCGACAACACCTTTACATTCAGCCCCTGCTTCTGCAGGTTGCGCTCTTTCTTAAAGTGTTCTTCGACCGTCTGCCGAATTTGCTCTTTGAGCACATCGTCATGAATACCGTCCTTTTCCTGCTCCGGCTCCAGAACCACGTTATTGGCGAAGCGCACGTATTCCACACCCGACTCGGCATAGATCTCATTCACAACATAACTCTGGTAACCCGGCCGGTTAGTGTGGTCGGACAAATCCGTACCCTGTTTGAGCTTAACGGTTTTCTCTTTGGTGCCGTTGGGCGTGTCTTCAAAAATAACCACCGAAGCAGACGGTGTTTTTGCCTTGCCTGTGTAGCCAATTTTCGCCAACTTCAGGTAAGTCTGATTAACGTTGCTTTGGGACTGGATAGACGCCACTGAAATCTGTTTAACCAGCTTCATGTCATAGGCCTTCACGGGGCCAAGTTGGTAAACCACGTTATAGGGGTTTCTGTGCGTAGCGGAATAGCGCAGTGCAAACAAAGGCTTGAGATGATTAATAGCGCGCCGGGCTTTGGGGGTATTATCCACAGACTGGGGCTCGTCAATAATCAGTACTGGCTGCACATTCTGAATAAACTCGATGGGTTTAACCCCCGACATACGATCCTGCTCCCGGTGAATCACCGAAAGCTTTTTAATCTGTTCTGGCGTCAGGCTGTCGTAACTCTCCACATCCCCAGCATCCCGCTGGAAGGCCTGGATGTTGATCACCATAATTTGCAGGGTATTGGCAGTGGCGAACTGGCGCACCTTGGACAGATCCTTGGCGCTATACACGTAGTGGTCGTAAGGCACCTTGTTGTACAGGCTGCGGAAATGTTCTTTCATCATGGCCAGCGAGGACAACACACCTTCCCGGATGGCGACTGATGGCACCACAATGATGAACTTTCGCAGCCCCAAGCGCTTCTGTAGCTCGAAAATGCTGCGCAAGTACACGTAGGTCTTACCAGTGCCAGTCTCCATTTCCACCGAAAAATTCGGAAACGGGTAATCGTCACCCGCCTCGAACAGGCTTGCGGACTTCTCGATAAAATTCTGCTCCTGCACCCGGTGCAGGTTGTCCAGCAACTTGTCCGGATCCAGTGCCAGGGTATTGGCGATGCCAAGCTTGCGATATGGTTCGCCGGCCGTGGACAGGCCATCGAACACCGATAGAGTGGATTCGATGGCATCCTGCTGGTAATCAAGATTGGGGTTGAACTTCAGTTTCATGCCAGCGCCCCTTAAACCGTTTTGAAATCGATCTGGTCGATTTTTTCCTTGCCTTGGTTGAAGGCCTCGAAGGTTTTCACCGCGTTGGTCTTGAGTTGATCGTTACCGTGGAAGGCTTTGTCCAGGCAGATAAACTGACTGGGGGCTTTAGCCAGTACGGCATCCATCAGGGCCTGGTCGGTATCGTCTTCAAGATGCACCAACAAGGCGCCGTCTGCCACGGAAAACAGTTTGCGACCGGTCAGCTCGACCTGCTCCACTTTTTCGGTGGGCATGACACCAGCTTTAATCAGCAACTCGTAAAGCAGGTCTTCCTGGCTGGCGTTGGGGTCTACGTGATCGACGTTCAGCTCCATTTGCTGGAGGAGGTCTTCGTCGGAGATGTCTTTGGCGGGGGCCTGCCAGAGTTTGAAGTTACTTTGGTTGAGTTTGAGGACTTTGAAGCCTAGATCGAGTTGTTCACTATTATTTAAGCTAAGCTGCTGGCCATACTCTGCACGGACTTTTTCACCTGCTCGACGAACACGCTCTTTGGCAATGTCGGCTATCGTTCGATATCCCGACTGGTAAGCCTCTGTTCCCTCGACAGTCTTCTCGGGAAGTTGTACCGCAATAAATTTTACACGGTTTCCTTCAGTGTTTTTTAAGAAAACCGCCTGGGAAAATACAGATGAGCCTGCAAAAAAGTCCAGGACGATGTCATCGTTTCCACTGGAAACATCTAGGATTCTTTTGATCAGCCTCACCGGTTTGGGAGTTGAAAATATTTTTTTTCCAACTAAATTACCCGTCTCTTTTTGGGCCTCATCATTGTGACCTGCATCATCGAACGTCCACCACGTATTGGGAACAATGCCATCCTGTATTTCCGACAGATAACGTTTTAGACGTGGTCTCTTATAGGTCTCATTTGGCCCCCAGTATAACCGCCCCTCTTCCTCCAGTTGCTGATGCTTTTTCTTTGAATATCTCCAAACGGCACTTTCATCAGGCCAGACCTCTTCACCCGTTTTAGGATGAGTGATCGGGTACCAAAGTGTCGGGCGCTCGTACTTTGACTTGTTGCTAACATAATTATCTGATGCCCATTCACCTCTTGGGTCATTATCCTGGTTCTTATATCGCGAATTCTGCTTTTCTGATCTGGGGAGCAATATTCGGGAAAACTTACCACTTTTACCATAAACGACGATGTAATCGTGCATGACACCGAAACCTGGGTCATCATTCGAAACAGCGTATTTTTTTTGCCAGCAAATGCATGCAACAAAGTTCTCTTCCCCAAAAATCTCATCACACATCCGCCGCAGGTTTTCCACCTCGTTGTCGTCGATGGAAATAAAGATCACCCCGTCCTCCCGCAGCAGGTTGCGGGCCAGGTACAAACGGGGATACATCATATTCAGCCACTTGGTGTGAAAGCGGCCTTCGTTGGCGGTGTTGGTGGAGAAGGTGCGACCTTCGCTGTCTTTCAGGCCGGCGTATTGCAGGTAGGTGTCCAGGCTTTCGCTGAAGTTGTCCGGATAGATGAATTCCTTGCCGGTATTGTACGGTGGGTCAATGTAGATCATCTTGACCTTACCGTAGTAGCTCTTTTGCAGGAGCTTGAGCACCTCGAGGTTGTCGCCCTCGATGAACAGGTTTTCGGTGGTGTCGAAATCGACCGATTCCTCCCGACAGGGTTCGAGAGTGGCCGTGGAGGGCTGCTGGATCAGCCTCAGACAGTCCCGCTTGCCGGGCCAGTCCATGCCATAACGCTCACGGCGGCTGTCGTAGATGTCGGTGAACTCACCCAGTTCCGCTTTCAGGCGTTCCAGATCAATGGTCACCTTCAGTTCGCCATTATCATTGCGGGTTTCGGTGAAGATGCCCGGGAACAGCTGTTCGAGATCTTTTCGGCGCTGCTCGGCAATATCCAGGGACTGGCCGTTCATCTGTGTTTCTGGGTTGGTCATGTTACTGCGTTGTCCTTACTGGCGGCGTAGATGGTCAATAACAATTCGCTGTCGTCAATCATTCGATATTGTGGCTCTTTACCACTCAATTCGCGGCTTCGGTTGACAATTTTCGGTACACCCTCCCCTCGCCGTTCTATCAGGGCCTGGCGGCCGGCTTCTTCTCGGGCCTGGTAGTAGCGGCTCAGCAGGTTCACCAGAGCTTCGTTTCGGGTCACGGTATTTTCCATCAAACCATCGATGGTGAGGCTGTTAGACAGTTGCCCGGGGGAATATAACTCCAGGCGGTCTGCAAACATGTGCAGGCGAATTCGCCTGCCCGTCATGGAGTAATCACGGTGAGCCACGGCATTGACCACGGCCTCAAAAACAGCGCCCAGGTCGTATTGGGGAATGTCGATACGGCCCAATTCTTTTTTGGCTTCTACGCGCATATTACGCTTAACAAAATCGAGCGCACCGTTGATTTGCTGATCCACAGGGCCGGTGTAATCCTGCGCGTCCAACTGATCTTTGGCGTCGCGTTCGGTTCCGCTGTAGAACACACATTGTACGTAGGCGTTGGTGAGCCATTGTGTCGGATCTGGGGTGAGCAACAACACACCGCAAACGGACAACCCCTCATCGTAGTCGTCCTTTGCGGTCAGGTGTAGCTTAAGGAGCTGCTCTCGCTCCGGCGTATTGGGCTTCAGAAATCTTTGCTTGAGGGATTTATCGACATCCTCAAGCGTTGTGCGCGGCACCGGGGACTCATCAAACCGAATCAATCTGGCCTGGGAGCGTTGCTGAAATAGACGAGCCAGCACCTCGGGTTTCATTTCCTGTTTGGTTGAGCCCACACGCTGGTAATAGCGCCCAGCACTTTGGTGAACCGAGATGCTGCGAGGCACGTCAACGCAGATGACGGTTTTCAGATCGCCCTGCTGATCTGGTAACTGCAACAGGCGCGTATCCAGTCGAACCGGTGGGTTGATACTGCTTTGGCTGATGTTGACCACCCACTCCTCTGTTTTTGCGACCTTGTCATCGTCAATTCCGACGACGTCTCGGGTTCGATCTGTCACACCCAGTATGAGCCTGCCGCCCTGCCCGTTGGCAAAGGCCGCAATTTCGTGAGCCATTTTTTCGCGATTTGGCTCTTTCGGGCGACCACCGTCAAAGGTGACCTCTTTGAATTCGATGCTGGAGTCTTCGCCCAGACGAATGTGGAACAAAAGGTCTTTAACGAGTTTTTCCCGTTCCATGCGCTATCTCGTAGAGGCTTAGTGGGTAAGGGTCCAACGGGCAGTAAAGAGCTCTTTGATTTCAGAGGTTAATTCCAGTTTCTCACTGACCTCATCCAGCAGACGATCTTCTTCCCGTTCGATCTGTTTTTTGGACTGGTGGTATTCTGCCAGAGCGTCATCCCTCTTGCGCTCCAGTTTTCGCAATGCCTTCTTGGCTTGAATCTTTTCCGCTGTAGAGGCCAACTGGCGCGCCTCTTTCTTGTAGGCGCGAATCTGTTCATCCAGCTCATCGACGGTGGCCATGAGCGCCTTACGGCGATCTTGAGCCCAGCGTTCCAGCTTCCCGGATTCCTGTTCCAGGTAGTTATCCAGTTCGGCCTCTGTTTCTGCCTCGGCTTCTTTTGCAATCTGGGACTGCCAGGTTTCAAACGTTCCCGACGGGATGGCATCGGTGAGTCGCTCTTTATTGGCCGGTACGCTCATTAAGTGGTCAGCGTTCTCCAGCGCCAGCTTCTGGCCATCGTCAGTTTGGGCCAGCACCACCAAGCGGGTATTTTGGGTTTTCCCCCGGTTATAGGTGAACTGGATTTGCAGTGCAGTCAACACACCAGACTGGCCAATATATTCCTTCAGGGCAGCATACTGACCCTGAAGCTGGTCGTACTGAAAAACAAGGTGTGCCGGTTCGGGTTCACGGTTCTTGGCTCTATGCACTAAATCCCAAGCCAGGTAGTGTTCAGCGGCCTGTAAACGGAAAAACTCGGAATCGTTCTGTTGTGCCAACGGCCAACTCAGGTCGTAGCGCTGGCCATCAATGTAGAAATGGTTGTTGTTAAACTCTGCGCCTGGCAATTCGGCTCGGGCCAGGTCCAGAAGGACTTGTTCGTATTCCTGCAAGAAATCGTTACTTTGATCCCGGCGAGTCTTGAGTGCCGACACCACATCCCGGTCAAAATTGTCTAACAGTGCTTCTCGGGCGGCTGTCTCGCGCACCGCCAGAGTTTCTTCGAGGGCTTGCTGAAGCTGATCGAACTCGTACTCAATTTCCTGATCGGTACGGCATTTCTGGTAAATCTCGTAAATACGTCGTTCAATATCGATACTGCCTTCGATGGCTCCGAGCACTTCGTCTGAGGCGCCAAATACGCCCTCAAATAGCTTTAATTTTTCATTCAGTAGCTGGAACACCCTACGGTCTGCGGGATTCTTGCGGTTTACGAAGTTCACCACCACGACATCATTCTTTTGGCCATAGCGATGCACCCGGCCGATTCGCTGTTCTACCTTTTGAGGGTTCCACGGCAAGTCGTAGTTGATCAGCACCGAGCAAAACTGCAGGTTTATACCTTCGCCGCCTGCTTCGGTAGAGATGAGGATGTCGGCTTTTCCACTCCGAAACTGATCCACCAGCGCTGCTTTCATATCGGAGGCTTTTGAACCGCTGATGCGGGCAGAACCTTTGTGCTCCTCAAGCCATTCCTGATAAATGGCCTTGGAGCGCGCGTCATTGTTGGAACCGTTCAGCAAGACGGTTCTTCCAGCGTACCCGCTGGTTTCCAGAAGGTCGTGCAAGTATTTCTGTGTTCGGCAAGACTCTGTAAACACCACCGCTTTGCGTTGGCCACCCAGGTTCTCCGTCATAGCAAGAGCCTTTTCCAGCACCGTGAGCAGGGCTAACCCTTTGGCGTTGCTGGATATGCTTTGGGCAAGATCCCGAAACTCGGTGAGCTGGACAATTTCCTGGCTCAGCTTACCCAAGGAGCCTGGTTGCCTATCACTATCACATTTGCCGTTGCTTTCCTCGTCTTGAGACTCCAGCCAATCGTCTATTTCCTCAATATCAGAGAGTGCCTCTTCATCGAGACGCTGCTGTGCTTCAAGCCGCTCAATCATGCCCTTGAGTGTTTCAGCAACGGCAAACGATGACGATGCAAGAATTTTACGTAAGCCCATGCTGACTAAGTGTCGGGCGCGGGGATTGATCGCTTCGTTATCAGGGCGCTGCAGGTAATGGGAAAGCTTCTGGTACAGCTCCCATTCGTCTGGCAGCGGTGTAAAGTCCTGAGTGATGGAGTAACGGTTGGTGAAGTTGATGCCGCCCTCTTCCTGAACCTGCCGGCGCAAGGTTCTGTGGCAGAGCGGGCGAATACGGCGCTTCAAATCCTCCAACGCTTTTTGGTCCCTCTGGCGATTTACGTAAAGCGCGCGGAAGGATTTCTCATCACCAAAAAAGTGGGGGTCGATTACCTGGCTCAGGCCATAAAGCTCCATCAGATTGTTCTGAATCGGTGTAGCCGATAGCAATACACGGCTATCAGCGAACTCAGTGGCCTCAACGAGCGCTTTTGCCCTCTTACTGCCATTATTCTGATAGAGGTTCCGTAATTTATGAGCCTCATCGAACACAACTAGATGCCAGCTCACCAAGCGTACGTAATCCCTCTGGCGTGCTGCATACTCATACGAGCAGATAACAATCTGCTCGTCCTGATCGAATGGGTTGGTTTTGCCTTCTTTTTTTAGGTTCGCGGCCACCTTGCCGTCGATGATGATTGATGGCAATTCAAACTTGTCGATTAGTTCCTGGCTCCACTGCTTCCGCAGTGAGGCTGGAACAACCAGGAGAATATTGCGCTTGCCCTCAGCCCACTTCTGAGCCATCACCAGACTGGCTTCGATCGTTTTACCCAAGCCCACCTCGTCAGCAAGCAACACCCCTTTTTCCAGCGGCGATTTCAGTGCAAAGCAAGCGGCATCGATCTGGTGCGGGTTCATATCCACACGGGCCGAAGCCATGGCCCGGGAGACCTGGTTTTCGATTTTGCCAGATTGGGTAAGCCAGTGAGCAAAATAGGTGCTTTGGTGAGGGGTGAACATCTCCGATTTCTCTCGTAAACAATACGCCAATATAGTTGTCACCCTACCCACTCTCAAGGGTTATAGCCTATAAATCAACGGGGTCTATCTTTCTGAACGAAAACGGGAGCCTTAAGGCTCCCGTTTCGTACTCACGCCAGAAAAACTCAGGCTCAGTTTCCGGACAACGACTGATCAGAGGGATCAATCTCCATCTGCT
>TARA_R110002111_G_scaffold110359_1_pt1 | contig 17384 bp, 20 predicted proteins | sample TARA_R110002111 | Tara Oceans TARA_R110002111 (sample SAMEA4397363) | marine metagenome | biome: Polar Biome; feature: [ZZZ] marine water layer (ENVO:01000295); material: water (ENVO:00002006), including particulate matter (ENVO:01000060) such as... | depth 199 m | reverse complement strand
TGACCCAGATACTGGTTTAGCCCTATCTGCTCGTTATCAATGGGTAGCGAATAGTCAAGTGGCGAGCCCAGTACTGTGCGCATTTTTTTTATTTGCCCTGAAATCATCAACCTACCCCATTCATTAAAAAATTAACTGTTTTATCCAAAAATTTCTCGTAGCCATCAAACGCATGGCTACCACCTGTTATTACGATTTGCTCACTGCCTTGGTAATAGTCCACACCCTGTCGGTAATCTAAAACCTCATCCGCCGTTTGACTCAATAACAACATGTCGCTTGGTTGTTGCAAGCGTGGCCTATACATGGCCTGCAATTGTGTCAAATGCTGCTTGGTGAAGACAAAGGCTTGATTTGAATGGTAATTGTTATTTTCTCCCAACACCGCTTCTAATAATAAATGGGGCCTTACCGCGGGATTAATTAGCACCGCTTTTTTGCCATACTTATCACCTAAATAGCTGGCATAAAAACCGCCTAATGAACTACCAATTAAGCCCCAATTGGGGTCATCCAAGCTGGCTATATGCGATTCCACCAAGGCCATGGCTTCGGCCGGCGCATAAGGTAAATCGACGAGGTATAACGAATGCGCCTCTTGTTGATCAATAAATTCCTTCACTTGCTGCGCCTTAAAAGAGGCCGCAGAACTACAAAAACCGTGTAAATAAATAATGTGCACTAAAAAAACTCAATAAAAATAAAACACTAGGATAACCGACCCTTTACACACTTGTCATTAGCCCTATCGCAAGGCTTATTGCCCGAGTCGTAGATTAGCGCGTACTGCTGTTGAGGCAAACCATCACGATTAAAGTACTTTTAAGCGCTTAGTAGATGGTTATAATAACGTTTTATCATCAACTTTACGGAGTGACACAGTATGTCATGGATTTCAAATAAGCCCATCCCAGTTAATGAACGCCTAATTGTCGCGTTGGACGTGCCTGATATTCCAGCAGCAAAAGCCCTGGTTGACACCTTGGGGGACAGTGTTGTGTTCTATAAAATTGGCCTTGAACTGTTTATGTCAGGGGATTATTTTGAACTCATTGACTGGCTGAATGAAAAAAATAAACGCATTTTTGTTGATTTAAAATTTTTTGATGTACCGGCTACGGTCGGTCGTGCCGTTAAACAACTGAGCGATAAAAAAGTTGATTTTGTTACAATCCACGGCAATAACGCCATTATGCAAGCTGCAGCCGAACAAAAAGGCAAATTAAAAGTGTTAGCTGTTACCGTATTAACCAGCTTAGATCGGGGTGACTTAGACGATTTAGGTTTTCAATGTGACGTGGAAAAACTCGTTACGTCGAGAGCCAAACGTGCCATTGAACTGGGTTGCGATGGCGTTATTTCTTCCGGTCTTGAAGCACCCGGGCTTCGTGAGTCCTTAGGGCATAATTTCTTAGTCGTTTCGCCCGGCATCCGCCCGGTAGATAACCGCCCAGAAGACGATCAAAAACGTGTTGTTAGCGTTGAGCAAGCGTTCCATAATGGTGCTGACCACATTGTAGTCGGGCGACCCATCCGCGACGCCAAAGACCCTCGGCAAGCTGCTTTAGCTATTCAAGACAGCATACGAAAAATATTCCAAAGCAATTAACACCCGCGAGGTCATTATGGTTAACAACATAGTAGGCTTTACCCAACCCATTTCAAAGCTTGTTGAGCTAAACATCCAACACTTTGACACCTTAATGAATGCACAAAAACAAGCCGTTGACGAATACCGTTTGCTGGTGCAACAGCGCATGCAATCTGCATCAGACATTAAAGATCCTGTCGCCTTAGCGCAGTTTGTTACTGAACAAATGGCGATGGCGCAAAGTAATTATGAAAGCATGGTCAATAATAGTCGCGCGTTATTTGAGGCGATGACAGACTATAACGCCGAGGTTATCCAGTTGTTCCAAGAAAGCACCCAGCAATTAAAGCAACAGATCCAACAAGAAACCAAACAAAAACCATAGAGGGTCTCTTATTCCACGTCAGCCAAGCGACTCACTCCGACTGAAAACCGAGGGGGATTAAAAGCAATAATATTTGTTGCAGTGCAATATTTAACTGTGTAGACTGACACCAACAAATTAACATTGGAGACATCCCATGAATGACTTTAACGCACTTGCTGAACCAATTAAAAAACTGATTGAATTAAATAAGACTCAATTTGAGAAACTCGCAGCGGCACAGCAAGAATCTGCTAAAAATTATATCGCCCTGACCGAAGCTCGAATCAAAGCAGCGTCAACCATCAAAGACCCTGAAGCGCTTAAACAGTTTACCACCGAGCAAATCGAGCTCGCTCAAAGCAGCTATGAAAAAATGCTCTCCGACGGCCAATCCTTATTTAAAGATGCCCAAAACTATAACGAGCAATTATTAAACATCATAAAACAAAGCAGCCCGTCTTCTACTGACAAAAAATAAAACGCAAACACAGCGTAGGCAAATTAAAAAGCCATTGCCTTTGGGTAGTGGTTTTTTTATGCCTAATCGTTTATTTAAAATAGTAAATAAGGCCTGTAAAAGTTAAACTATCCAGCAATAACCCATTCACACAGTGAATCGGAAGAGACACTACTACCTTACAAGGAGATTTCTTATGGCCTTAATTTCGTTACGCCAATTACTCGATCATGCAGCAGAAAATAACTACGGCGTTCCCGCGTTTAATGCAAACAACATGGAGCAGGTCCACGCTATCATGCAAGCGGCAGCTAAAACGAATAGTCCTGTCATTATTCAAGGTTCTGCAGGCGCAAGAAAGTACGCTGGCTCATCCTTTTTAAAGCACTTAATCATCGCAGCGGTGGAACAATACCCGCAGATTCCCGTGGTCTTTCACCAAGATCATGGAACTAGTCCAGCGATTTGTCAGCGTTCAATTCAACTGGGTTTTACTTCGGTAATGATGGACGGCTCTTTAGAAGAAGACGGCAAAACGCCCAGTAGCTATCAATACAATATTGAGGTAACCCAAAAAGCCGTTGAAATGGCTCACGCTTGCGGTGTCTCCGTTGAAGGTGAGCTGGGTTGCTTAGGTTCTTTAGAAACAGGGGAAGCGGGTGAAGAAGACGGTGTTGGTGCTGCAGGTATATTGACGCATGATCAAATGTTGACTGATCCTGAAGAGGCCGCGGATTTTGTCAAAAAGACCCAAGTAGACGCCTTAGCCATTGCTATTGGAACGAGTCATGGCGCGTATAAATTCACCAAACCGCCGACCGGCGACACCCTTGCTATTCAACGCATTAAGGAAATTCACACACGTATTCCGAATACTCATTTGGTAATGCACGGCTCATCTTCTGTGCCACAGGAGTGGTTAAAAGTAATTAATGAGCACGGCGGTGACCTTGGCGAAACCTATGGCGTACCGGTTGAAGAAATTCAAGAAGGTATAAAGTTTGGTGTTCGTAAAGTGAACATTGACACCGACTTACGATTAGCCAGTACTGGCGCTATTCGTCAATACCTTGCTGAAAACCCAAAAGATTTTGACCCGCGCAAGTTTCTAAAAGTATCGACCGATGCCATGCAAGCTATTTGTGAACAACGCATGGATGCATTTGGCACATCGGGTCAAGCGAGCCGTATTAATCCTATTGATTTAGAAACAATGGTTAACCGCTACCAATCGGGAGAACTAAACCCTATCATTAAATAATGATAAAACTAGCCCAGCGAGTCAGGCGACGAATTATTGCACCGTTGTTCTAAGGTTAGATTTACCAAGGAGACCGTATGCGACAAATTAGTATGATTTTGGTACTCGTTCTAATCGTTGCGATTGTTGGCTATTACAATTTTGCCGGCCCTAGCGTTGATCCTCAATTATTACAAGTTACTAGCCATAATTACCTCGAACCTGCCAATAAAACCTGCTCCACCGCTCCCAGTGGTGCAGCAGGTAGTATTGATGACAATATAACGCCCACGGGCGCCCGGTATAACCTGCGTACGCCTACTAATTATCAGGCGTCCGTTGCACACCCGTTAGTGGTCGTTTTTGCCCCAGCTGGAACTAGTGCAAAACGCTCTGAGCGATTAACTCACTTAACACAACAGGCGACCGCAAAAGGTTTCATTATTGCGTATGCCAATAACATACGACTGTCACTCAAGGCGATTGAATCGCTCGCCTCCATTCCAACGGATATTCAAAAAAAATGGTGTATCGACCCTGAGCGTATTTATTACACGGGCCACTCTGATGGTGGAACCGTTTCTCACGCCTTAAGCTTTCTACCCGACTCAACCGCCAAACCAACAGCCATTGCCCCTAGCGCAGCAGGGCTAGACACAGTCAGCCTACAGCAATACCCCTGCCCTGCACCGACAGCCGTTATGGTGTTTCACAATACCGACGATTCACACTTCGACGGGTTTGGCAGGCAAGCAGCTGATTGGTGGGCCAGTTGCAATCAATGTTCGGGCGAATTAACGGCAGTTGATCAACAAGGCTGCCGTCGCTATAAAGCGTGCCCCTCAACAGGGGCTCAAACTTACTATTGCGAGGGACCAGGAACACATGTCGACTGGCCTAATAAAAATGCGTTAATGCTGAGTTTTTTCGCCCAACATTAAACGACTTTAATGATGAAAAGCCGCTTACCCGCTGTTTTTTCTTTTTTAATGAGTGCTCTGTTGCTCGCCCAGTACTGCCCTCAAACGTACGCAAGCAAGCTGTCTCTTCCCTTCAAGAAAACCGATGACTCAGGGCAAGTCATCAACAAACTAAGCATTAATAAACACTACACTCTGTCGATATATGCTGATAATTTACCTGGCGTGCGCACCTTGGCGGTCACTAGCCATGGGGATCTAATCATCACCCAACCTAATAAGGGTACGCTGTCGTTGATTTTAAAAGATAGCGCCAATGGCAAGCGCTTACTGTTAGCTGAAGGCCTTAATAGACCTCATGGTTTAACCTTGCATGATGGATTTTTATACTTAGCTGAAACTGATACCGTGTTACGTATTCCATACGACAGCCAGCAACATAAATTTAGCGGCAAGCCGGTCACCCTGATCAAAAATAGCTTCCCTGGTGGTGGCAACCATTGGACTCGGACCGTTAAAATTAGTCCGCATAATAAATTATTGGTCAGCGTGGGTTCTAGCTGTAATGTCTGTATCGAACGTTCGGCTATGCGAGCGAGTATTATGCAATATGAGTTAGATGGCAGTAAACCAACGTTATACGCTGAAGGATTAAGAAATACCGTTGGGTTTGATTGGCACCCAGTCAATCACCTGATGTACGGGGTTGATAATGGCCGTGACTTACTGGGTGATGACAGACCACCCGAAGAGCTTAATCAAATCAATCAAGGGCAACACTATGGTTGGCCTTTTTATTACGGCAATAACAACATCGACACCACGTTTAGAAAACAGCCACCTTCCGGCTTAATGCCCATACCAGCCCGACATTTTTTTACCGCACATAGCGCGCCGCTGAGTTTACTATTTTTACGTCATAACCCACATTTACCTAACACCGCACTTATCACATTACACGGCTCTTGGAATCGGTCAGAAAAATCGGGTTACAAGGTGGTTGCTGTGTCTTTTTTAGCCGATGGCTCGATTGCGCAGACGGATTTTTTAAGCGGCTTTTTACAACACAATGGTCGTGTCTTAGGTCGTCCTGTTGACCTTGCGGAAGATAAAGCCGGCAATATCTACATCAGTGATGATTACGCCGGTCGCATCTACAAAGCCACCCCCAACAATCAATAATTTGACGCTACAATGTGCGGCCACAAGAAACTCAACGCCAATTTAGGGCTTACGCGCCGAAAACACCCCGTAACACCCAATGCCTTTATGTAACACGTGGTATTGACCAAAGCAGGCATTAAAATTACCACTTTGAACGGCGCTTCTTAAACCCGTCCAACTCATTATTTTTTCCATCGGGTAGGTTAACCATGCTGTGTAATAAAGCCGCTTTGAAGAGGGTAAGGTATGGCCAGTGATGTCTCGATATGCAATATTAGAAAACCCGACCGTCGACAGATAGCCATTAAACTCATCGGCTGTAGCCATATTCGGCATCGACCAACCATTTAAAACTTTCAACACCTGCCGCCATTGTTGTGGCGTCAGCTCCCGCTTATTGGCAAAACCATCGGCTACCGCAAAACCACCACCTTGGCGTAATAACCTAAAAGCCTCTTTGACAAAATCAGATTTTTTTAGCGCATAACACACGCTTTCAAGTCCCCATATATGGTCAAAACTTTCGTCATTGAATGACGTTTGCGTGTAGTCTTCTAGCTGAAAACTGACTAAATGTTCGACCCCTCGTTTTTTTGCATTTTTAATCGCCTGGTCAATTTGTTGAGGCGCAATAGTAATCCCTGTCACTTTGACCCCAAACGTTTCAGCCAACCAAATCGAACTACCACCCACCCCGCAACCCGCGTCTAACACATGGTCACCGGCCTTAAGGTCCAGTGTTTTGGCCAACATAGCGTTCATTTCGATCAGCGATTCACTGTGTGATCGGGTGCTTTCTGTCCAGTAGCCGTAATGTATGGCTAAATTTTTTGCATTCATCCATGACGTTCTATAATCCCAATAACTCTGGTCGTAATAATCGGCGATATCATCGTTCAAACCCTCACCACGGTGGGTGCGGTGGTCGACGTCAGGTGCAATGGAAACAATGTCCTTGCGTTGTTTAGTGCGTGCCATCTAGCTAACCACCCATGCGACAAAAAGGTAACGGAGAAATTTACCGAGCATAATAAAACTTAACGATTTTATGAAATTTAATTTAACCCAGCCTGCAGCCAAACAAAGTACATCACCAATCAACGGCAACCAACTCAGTAATAAAGCAGCGCTTCCATAGCGCTCAATTAAGGTTTGCGCTTTGGCAAAGTTTTTTTTGTTATTGATTTTAGCGGCAAATTTTGTCGATGCAAAATAGGCCATATAATAGGTCGTCAAAGCGCCTAGGGTGTTGCCACAGCTTGCCACGAGCACATAATAAAACCAGTGTTTTTTATTTTCATGAATCAAATAAACCAGCACAGCCTCCGAACCACCCGGCGCTAGGGTCGATGAAACAAACGAGCTAACAAACAAGCCCAACGTTCCATAGCTTTCAACCAACTCATTGAACATCATGTCGTTAGTTTATTTTTTATTCCTACGGTATAAAAACAAGCAGCCAGCAAAGCCTAATAGAAACAGCAGCGATATCAGCAGCATATTTTGAACACCAAGGTCTAAGGGATACCGGTCTTTATTCAACTGGCCAGAGACACCGGGAATGGACGGTAAATCACCGTTACCCCCACCCACTTTTACTTGCGCTTTCATGCCTTTTTCCATGTGTTGTGCTACGTCACAATGCGCTAAATACGTCTCTTCAGTATTCGGTGTAATAAAGGTACCTTGAACTTCACCTTCCCCATACAGCTCCATATGAAACATCCCTTGTGGGTGCAAATAGGTGGGTAAACCATGGATCATAAATTGGTGACGAATCTGGTCTTCATTGATAAAGTTAACCGTGACACGCGTACAACGTGGGAAACTAAACGTATGCTGATCGTAACCAAAGATGGTGCCCGGAAAGGCTTTGGCATACTCGCGCCCCGCTTTAACCGTGATGCTTTGTTCGCTTGCAATGCTGTCACATCCTTGTGGTAATTGTTGGCTGTTTTCGTTCATCACCATACCCCAATCACCCATTCGCATGCTGGCCTGTGACGCCGTAGCTAGCGACAACAATGCTATCAATAGTAATCCACTGCGTTTGATCATTGCTTGTTATCCCGTTTCATAAAGAATGTGTACACGCCAGCGAACAACCGTACAAATAACAACACGATAAGGGCAAACAGCACACCCAGTACGATAATTAATAACACCTCTTTATAGGAACTTATTTTAGCCCCAGCAACGTCATCAAAAAAGCCGAAGGGGTCTGCTGCACTCCAAGTCGCTAATTTTCCTTGGTAGTACTCGGGGTTAAAATAAGCACTCAGATCCTCACCCTGCGTGGTAGCCATGGCATTTTTATTGAGGTAATTTCTGTATACAATTTGTGAAATATTGCCACCTGGGGCGATCCCGTCGGTCGTTATTGCACGCTCTGAATGATCGTGCATTAACCACACACCTTCACCGTAACTGTTTACACCATTATCCTTAGTATACAAATCCAAATCGATTCGCTGCGCGGGCGATACGCTATAAACATCGCGGGTTATTTGCGCTAACGGATTAACATCAACGCCATCATAGGCAGTAATGGTCGCCTTATGGCCGTGGGTGTGTAATGCTAAAATTTCTGGGCTTCCATTTAAAACCCGTAACTTGGTATGTTGGTTCGGTTCAACCGTGATCAATGACTCTCTTAAGGTATACGGAAATGATCGTCCATTGAGTAAAAAATAATCATCTGTACCATCCGTAATGTCATATATACGGTTCATTCTTTTGGCTAATTGACGCGGGTCATTGGATGTTTGAATTAGATTATTCAACGAAGTATCAATCGCCTGATAGTGCAGATCATATTCTTGCGCGTACGTTTCTAACACACCTTGCGACGGCTTTCTGACTTTACCCGCCCCTATATTAAATGTTTGCACCCAGTTATTGGGTTTGTTTTCTTCGACAATAAACAAGCCTTGCAAGCCCATCATATAATGAACTTGAACTTGCACATGGCAATGGTAGTGCATGGTACCGGCATGACGCGGTTTAATTTTATAAACTTGCTGCCCACCAGGCATGGTTAGTTTTTCATTGGTTTGAGGCACGCCGTCATATTCATAACTATGATCAACACCATGCAAATGAATGGTATGCGGGAAATAGTGGGTATTTTCTAGAATTAAGGTCACGTTATCACCCTCTTCCACCCGAATCGGTGCTGAAGGTAAACGAAGCAAATGATTGGCTGTAAGGTCCAATCGATTAACCGTCGCCATGCCACGACTTTTAGGTGCAAAAACCCATGCGCCCGGGGTGATCCCTGGTGCTATTTCGTAACCAGGAATTAGCTCTTTGCCATCCGGTGATCGACCATTTAATTCGGCCACTTCAACGCGAATAACAATATCGTCTGGGTCACCGTCACCATCAATATCATTGGTTTTAACGACCGCATCATCGGCTAGTTGTGTTCGCATTAACACCGGCATAATGACATTATTTGTCCCCCTGACAAAGGCGGCCACCTCATAAGGGTTATCTGGATTACACGCATCAGATGCTTGAATATCTATACCACCTATCGTATAGGCCTTACGCCATTCGGGGTATTGTTCGTCACATACGGTTATTTTTTCAAGGTCTGGTTTAGGTTTTGAAATGGGCGCTTCTTGGTAGGCAGGCATCCCTATGTAGTCAAAAAATCTGGCATAAACCAGTGATGGCTCATACAGCAGAACAGCAACGAGTCCCAAAACAATTGAACTGATGAGCAAACTAGGTACTGAAAAAAGCCGCATCTTAAACGTCAACTTTTTACTCCTTTACCTTCGTATCACGGTTTTTAACCGGCTCTTTACGCGAAAACCAATACATCAAAAAGCCAAACGACACTATGATTATTAATGGAAGCTGCATTGCATCGGGAATGAATCCCTGTTCGTAACCGACTGAGAAAGGGAAGCGTGAAATGTGCTTTTCATTGTCTCCTTCAACGACCACGTAACCCACAAAGTGACCCTTTTCTTTAAACTCTTGACTGATTTTCATCGTGCCGGAAGGGTAAATTTTTGCAGGGATTTCAAAAAACGCTTTCGCTGCTAACTCGGCCTCATTAACCATCGCATCATCGGCTGTACCAAGCGCCGCTCTATCAGCATTAATAACTTTAAAGCTGACCGTCATACCCAACAGCTTACGATCAATAAAATCTAGTACGATAATGGATTTTCCAGTATTAGGCATATCATCACAAAACTGCTCGGAAAGGTTGTTTTCCGGTTGGTAACCTGAAAACCCCATCAAATAAGGCCCAACGCTTAACTTACATTCATTACCATCATTTGACACGCCGCCATGCCCCCATACCAGTGGTGTAGTAACTAACAGTAACGCCGCGCAGATAGACTTAATCATTGATTTTTCCTTGAGGTAAACACTAATAAATTAGCTTCGATTATATAAAAAAAAACCCTTGAATGGGGTTTATATTAACCAACAGTTAAATCCACAACGTAATTTAGTAATAATCCTGTTCCCCACCTGACGCCTTAACTTTAAACGTTAACCAGCTATCAGCCAGCACCGAGCGAATAGGTAGCTTAAACACTGTACGCCAGCCCCTAATTTTATCGTAACTATCAGAGAGTTTAACCCCGCTATTATGCTCAAAACAAACAACACTATTCTTTTAATTCGTCTAGACTTGCTAGCATGTATAAACGCCTTTTATGTCGCTTACTTGTTGCCTATATTATCCTTTGTGCTTTTTCGAGCTGCTCAAGAAACCTCAGTGCACTTGATGCTGTTATCGAACGAGGTGAACTGGTTGTATTAACACGCAACGACCCAACCACTTATTTTTTAAGTAACGGCATTGCCACGGGGTTCGAATACGAACTTGCCTCGTTGTTCGCTGAGAAATTGGGGGTTAACGTTCGCTTTATCTTTCCGGCAGAGTTTCACAACATTCTCCAATTATCAGCGGCAGATGAAGCCGACTTTGCCGCTGCTGGTTTAAGTATTACACCCCAGCGAGAACAAACCCTTCGGTTTACCCCGGCCTACTATGAAGTCACCCAACAACTGATCTATCATTACCGAACCCGCCGCCCTAAATCCATTAAATCACTAAAAAGCCCATTTTTTGACGTGATAAAAGGATCGAGCCATTCTGAAAACTTACACCAACTAAAGCTTAAAAGACCTGTGCTAAATTGGGGCGAGATTAGTCAAACGACTGTTTTTGAACTCGTCTCCATGGTCAATGATGGTTTACTGGATTACACCATTGCCGATTCCAACCAATTTCAGCTTATTCGAGGCCAATTTCCAGAACTTAATGTCGCGTTCAATATTTCAGGGCCTGAAAAAATAGCTTGGGCGTTTCCAAAAAATAATGATGTGAGTTTATATAATGCCGCTGTTAACTTCCTAGATGAGCTGAAAAAAGACGGCTCCTTACAACAACTACAAGATCAGTTTTTTGGCTATTCAAAAGCCCTCAACTATGTCGGCCTTTGCACGTTTGATGCCCACCAACAAAGTCGGCTCCCCAAACTTAAACGCTTTTTTCAGGCGTCCGCGGCTAATTATAAATTAGATTGGAAGCTGTTAGCCGCCGTTGCTTACCAAGAGTCACACTGGGATCGTCACGCCATATCACCCACCGGTGTACGGGGTATTATGATGCTGACCAAACCCACTGCTAAACAAATGGGCGTTACTAATCGGCTTGACCCTGCCCAAAGTATCAACGGCGGTACGCGATATCTCGCCTCAAGAATTAAAAAAATACCCTCTCGAATAGCCGAACCTGATAGAACCTGGATGGCCTTAGCCTCCTATAACATTGGCTTTGGTCACCTTGAAGACGCACGCGTGTTAACCCAACAGCAAGGGGGAGACCCAGACCGTTGGATTGAGGTAAAAAAACGTTTACCCCTGCTGGAAAAAAAACAATGGTATACGCAAACGAAATACGGTTATGCCCGTGGGACAGAAGCACTAAAATATGTGGAGAATGTTCGTCATTACTACAGAATATTATCTAGAACCAACAAACAAAGCCCTGCTCTTAACAAACAGAAACAAAATGGCGGCGCCTTACATATCCAGCCCCCGGCACTATAGGGGGCGAAGAACTTCTTTAAGCCAGTCTATAGAACAGTCAAACACGGCCTCTTTTTCCATTTCATGCTGTAACTCATGAAAAAGGCCTGGCCATATAACCAATTCACAACGCTTCCCGGCTTTTTCTGCCAGCAATTCACTTACGTGATGACACGTTATTCTATCCGCATCACCATGCATCACGAGCAAGGGAAAATCCACCGTCTGCATAGTGTCTAATAAATAACGGCCTTGTTTTAATAACTGCAGCCCTAATCCGACAGACAAGCTGTTATGGACCAAAGGGTCTGCAGTATACTTCTTCAAGACCTGAGGGTCCTTCGATAAAGCCGCAACCGGCACTTCATTCGATAACAGCACTGTGGGCCAAAGAGTTTGCAGGTAAGCCGCTAGTATTAACTTCCATTTAGGCGGCTCAAAAGCCGGTTTTAAAAATGCTGAACTCAACACCACCGCTCTATTAACTTCCGGATAGCTGAGTGCGTAACTTAGCGCTATCATGCCGCCTAAACTGTGCCCATATACCCCGTATGGTTGCTGCGTATTAATCCCGGATTCATAACGTAAAAAATGATCCACGTCTTTAATGAGATCATCAAAATTATCGCTATGCCCGCGTCGCCCTTGCGAAAGCCCGTGCCCTCTTAGGTCAAACGAGTGAACATCTATCCCACGAGAAACATAATAATGTGCTAATGCAGAATAACGACCACTGTGCTCACCTAACCCATGAATCAAGCAGATGACGTAAGTTGATTTAACAGCTGACGTCCAATGGACACCGTGCATACGCGTTCCATCAAAGCTCGTCCAATCAGTTATTCTTTTAATCACCGGTGTTTGCATGAAGTTAGGCTTAAAAAGTCGTATATCGGCAGACTAAAGACTATCGCCGGCGTTTAAAAAAGTCGCTTAATAAGGTCGCGCATTCGGAATCTAATACCCCAGCCGTCCATTCGATGTGGTGATTCGCGTAATCCGCCTCGGCAAGATGTAGGGCGCTACAAACAGCCCCGCGTTTTGGATCGGTCGCAGCAAAAACAACGCGCTTAATCCTTGCGTGTTGTATTGCCCCCATACACATCACACAAGGTTCAAGCGTCACATATAAAGTACAGTCAACTAAACGGTAATTTTGCAAACGTTGGCTTGCTTCGCGAATGGCTATAATTTCGGCGTGCGCTGTTGGGTCTGAGTTTTGAATTGGCCTATTGTGACCTTCAGCAATGCATCGGTCTTGCTTTACGATCAGCGCACCTACCGGTACTTCGCCCAATGTTTCTGCTTTGCGCGCCAACTCAATAGCCCGACGCATCCATACCTGATCATCCATAAGCAATGATTATCTCCCATCGGTTGATAATAACCGATGAACATTTGATATTGGTGTGGGCTTATTAATAGTCGTAAGTGTCAACAGCATGTAAAAATTCGTTATATTTTTTAAAGAAATATAATACGCTATTATTTAACTCGCTGGTGCAAGGCTTGCATTTGTTGCAAAAAAAATCCGCTGCCGAGGTTTTGTTTCTACCTGATTTCAGCCTTGGAAATCACGGTTGCTTCTGATACCTCAACAGTACAACGATGACTAGTCGTTGCCTTTAGCAGCGTCCTGGATACTTTCGCCGGCCGCTTCGATTTTTCCACCGAGCTTTTGTGTCGTCTGGTCTATTTTCTTACCCGCTTTTTCTACCGGACCTTCGTTCCCTTCACAACCGGATAGGACGACAAAAAAGGCACTCATAATGAGGGCTGTACTGATGGTTTTGGCTAAGTTCATGATCTATACCTTTTGGTTAATTGACTCGAGCCTGAGTAAGGTCAGCGCAACCGTCTCGATTACGCTAGAGCTGTTGGGATATAACCCGCTCTGCGTACCGAAGAGCGGGTTATAGATTCACGACTTTACCTAGACCCCCTAGTTTAGTCTGTACGCTATCGCACACACAGAACAAATGCTATATGATGCGCTAGAACACTATACAGTTGAGCAATTTCGCGGTTACTGATAGCACGGAGTACCCATGCACGACCAGCACTCCCCCACGCAGAACCACTTGCTCGCCGCTCTAACAACACAAGAACGAGAGCGCCTGATTCCTCACCTTGAACTGGTGCCGATGCCGTTAGGCGATGTCCTTTACGAATCCGGCAACGAGTTGCGTCATGTCTATTTTCCAACGACTGCTATTGTCTCTCTACTGTATGTCATGCTCGATGGTGCCTCAGCCGAGATAGCTGTTGTTGGCAACGAAGGCATCATCGGCGTAGCCTTGTTTATGGGCGGCGAAACCATGCCCAATCGCGCCGTTGTACAAAGCGCGGGGCACGCCTACCGCTTAAAAGGGCCTCTGCTAAAACAGGAATTTAATCGCTCCGGCGATCTTCAACATTTGTTGCTGCGCTACACTCAAGCCCTACTCACACAAATGGCACAAACCGCTGTGTGCAATCGACATCACTCCCTCGATCAGCAGCTTTGTCGCTGGCTGTTGCTAAGTTTCGATCGTTTATACTCCAACGAACTGATTATGACTCAGGAATTGATTGCCAATATGCTCGGCGTGCGCCGCGAAGGTGTCACGGAAGCTGCCGGTAACTTGCAAAAAGCCGGCTTAATCGTTTATCGTCGCGGCCACATCACCCTGGTCAACCGCGCGGGATTGGAAACGAGAACATGCGAGTGCTATGCCGTGGTAAAAAAAGAATTTGGCCGCCTACTACCTGAAATAATTATGCCTTGATGATAAGTTGCAGCGCATATCACATCAGCCAGCGTTTTTTCATCAGCCAGTAGGAAAGAGAAAACATCAACGACCCAAGCAGCAGTAAATAGCCGCCCTCAAAAACCATATCCGACACCCTAGCGTCTTCCAAAAGTATAGATTGAAGCGGTTTGAACAATTGATATGATGGCAAAAAAGGTGCAACGGCCGTTAATTTTTGTGACACATCGGCCATCGCAGACGGAAGCAGGTGTGGTAAAAAAAAGATAACACCTAGCGTTCTGGCGCTTGCCTGAGTTCGACAAAGGAAGCCTAAAAAAATCCCGCAAGCACTAAAACAAAAACTGCCGACGGTAATAAAAAACAAATAGTCCAACACATGTACCGGACCAAATTGGCCTAACAGATGGAGAAACAGTACCGCGGTCATAATTAGCACCATACCCAAAATCAATTTCGAAATGAGCCATTGGATTTCGTGTATTGGTGTTTGCAGAAGGCCAAGCAGCAGTTTTTTTTCTTTTTCTTCGGCAACTTGCACGGGAAGGATAATAAAGCCTATAAGCAAAATCAGCATCAACACCCAAGTAGGCAAGGCCTCTCGTTGCACATCGCCTTTATGCAACGATTGGATGTCGCCGATCCAATCAGGCGGGCTGCCTTCTGCTATTTTTTGTAACGCAGTAAACGTTTGCACGACCGCAATGGTATGCAGCGATTCTTTTTTTAAGACCAGTAATACAAGCGCGTTAGGTGTTTTTTGATTGACACTGAGCACCCCGTCAATCGCGCGTGCCTTTAATTGTTTAACCCCCTCTTCTTCGCTTTTAAGCCAACTTACTGTTAGCTGCTTTGGGTTTTCTTTGATGCTAGTAATAACGGCGGATGTATAGTTTTGTCCGTGAATCATGCCGATTTGCACTTTGCTCGACTCTGCGTTGGTTTGGTCAACTAAGTTCAACGTGACAAAAACAAACAACGGAATAAACAGGATCAGAAAGAAGGTTTTATTTTTGAAGGCTATGGCTAAATCGTTGAGCACAAGGATTAAGGTATTTCTGATCATCATGCGTACAACTCTTCATGAACTTTAGATTGAAAATAGTCATCTGGCGCCCCGTCAAAAATTAGGTTACTTTCGTGCAGCACCATGATGCGCGTGGCGAGATTTTTTATTTCTTCAGGACGATGAGAGGTAAAAAAAATGGTTTTTTGTGCATCATGCATGGTGTTCAACAGCCGGTATATTTCCCGAGTCATCTCAAAATCCAGACCCGATGTTGGCTCATCCAGTATTAGCACCGGCGGATCTGCCAATAAGGCACGCCCGATGTTTACCCGTTGCTTCAAGCCTTTTGACAACGACTGCACCTTGCTTTTGCTAAACGGCATTAAGTTAAATTCGCCTAAGATATCAGAGACTCGTTGGTCCGATGATTGGGTCAGCGCGGCAAAGAGTTTGAGGTTATATTCAACCGAAAAAAAGTCAAACAGATTAGGGTCTTCTGGGATAAAACCCACTTTTTTAACAACTTCGATCCTATTTTTCAGGTCTACCCCGTCTATCCTTACGCTGCCACCGTCAGGTACGATCCAATTGGCCAGCATTTTTAGTAGCGTGGATTTTCCGGCGCCATTATGGCCAACAATAGCGACCAATTCGCCTTTTTTTACCTCAAAACTTGTTGGCCCAAGCCCCCTTTTTTGATCATAACGCTTTGTAAGGTTGCGAATTTCCAGCTGCATAGGCAATTGCTCTATCTTTTAACTACCAAAATCATACACAACAGCACCAGATTTTTGATCTGATGCTGCAAAGATGATTACCGCTGGTATTGCAAGCTTGATGGCTTAACCAAGCAGCGGCAACCCGCCTCACGATTCAGGGATTGCCTGAATTACTGGTAATCCAGCGACGTAAGGTTTAGCTATAAACTACAATACAAGAATAAGAATAACGATAACTAGTAACAATGCAACCATGACTAACTCCTTAGTATAGGGGGGGGTGTGGACTGGTTAATGCCCATATGTTTTAAACCTAATTACCCTAGGGAAATAAGATTTTAAACGCTCGTGATAAACCGTTGCTTCGATATACCTATGTTATTTTAATTATAATAATAACGATAAGTACGACCAGTATTAATTCGACCATGATTATTTCCTTAACTATTAGAGCAGCCTGACAAACCCCTCTAGATTAATATTATTTTCTACAGCCATCAGATCTTTAATTTTGCGCTTCTCGGACGATTATCTCCGTACGTTAGCGTACATAACGATAAAATATACCGATTAACTTAAGAGGACATGAGTACTTTTTCGATCGCATACAAGCTACTTATTTGGCTGATATGACTGCGTTCAATATGAGGCTGTAACGGTTTTTTCTCCTGAACAAACCAGTTTATTACTTACCCCAATTAATACTGTCACCAAGCCCACTTATGTGTGCCAGCGTACAGACCATACCGACCCATACGTTCAAACTGAGGGTGTATAGATAGCTATCGTTCAACAACCCACCGTATAAGGACATTTATAATGACGACACCAGTCAAAACATCACCATCACCCTTGCTATGGATTTCGTCCATCGCGATTATACTTTTCAGTGCTGTTGGAATTGCAGCGTTTATGGGCTGGTTGCCTACGGCATACGGCGAACAAAACGCAAACAGTATCAACAAAGTAGCATCGCACACCGAACGGCCTGTTACGAATAAGGACATCTGCGCCAACTGTGGCGTTATTGTGTCTACACAGCTAATTAACAACGTATAAAAATCTCGACTTTGGTAGACAGTTTATACTGAATATCACCTC
>TARA_R110002111_G_scaffold65277_1_pt1 | contig 17491 bp, 19 predicted proteins | sample TARA_R110002111 | Tara Oceans TARA_R110002111 (sample SAMEA4397363) | marine metagenome | biome: Polar Biome; feature: [ZZZ] marine water layer (ENVO:01000295); material: water (ENVO:00002006), including particulate matter (ENVO:01000060) such as... | depth 199 m | reverse complement strand
CAACTAATGACCTTGTCTTCGCATAAGCTATATGGCCCAAAAGGTGTAGGTGCGTTAATTTTCGATAAATCCGTACCTTTGCAAGCTATCCAACGTGGTGGCGGGCAAGAGTTGGGTTTGCGGCCCGGAACCGAAAACCTAGCTGCTATTGTTGGTTTTGGTAAGGCCGCTGAGTTGGCTTTGCAAGAGTTATCACAGCGAACAGCGTTTCTTTTAAGCTTGCAAGAGCGGCTTGAACGCCAATTGTTGGCAATAAAGGGGATCAGTATCGTTGCCGAAAGCGTTGATCGACTCGTTAATACCACCCAAATTGTCGTCGATGGTATGGATGGCGAAATGATGTTAATGCAAATGGACCGACAAGGTATTTGTATCTCAGGTGGGTCTGCGTGTGCTAGTCGTGTTGTAGCGCCTAGTCCTGTTTTAACGGCAATGGGCTATGATAAGGAGCAGGCCCTAAGCGCCATCCGAATCAGTTTAGGCATGCAAAATACAGAGGCAGAGGTTGATCAGTTTTGCCATGTTTTAGCTGACATTATCGCCAGTTACAGGCTATAACACTGTCCGCTTTGATCACTGTGAATCACCTGTAATATCGCATCAGCTAGCGTGTCAGTTGTGCTTAAACCGTCAACTTCTTCACCAGGGTGGGTTTTTTTTCTGATGGGTAAAACGCAAGGCCCAGGAATGAAGACATTGCAGTTGATTGGGCTGTTTTCAAACTCATCCGCAAGGGTAGCTGAAAAGGCTTCTAAGGCGCTTTTAGATACCCCATAAGCGCCCCAATATGCCTTGTTTTGACGTGCAGACGAATCAGAGATAGCGGTTATAGAAGCGGCGTCTGATTGTAATAATAGGGGCGCGCAGGCCTTATTGATTAATAAGCAAGCATTCACATTCACCTGTTGAGTTTTTAACCATTCGCTAGGTTCTTGACTGGCCAGTGGGCCGATAACGCCTAAATGACAAGCCGCATGAACTATACCATCTAACCTTTTGAATTCATTGTATATTGATTGAGATAATTGCTCGTATATTTGGCCGTCAGTTAGGGCTAAATCAAAGGGAATGATCGCCGCTTGTGGGTAGTTTTCTGCCTCAATAGTATCGTATAAACGGTCCAGTTTTTTTTCGTTACGGCCAGATAAAATCACGCTGGCACCTAGTTTGGCAAGGGCCAAGGCTGTTACGCCACCGAGTGCGCCGCTGGCGCCTGTGACTAGATAGACACGGTCTTTTAATTGGTTATTTTGGAAGTGGATAGAAGTGGGTACGGGTTTAGTCATCGGTTAAGGTTTTCGGTGATGTTTGTTTACGGGTTGATCGTTCAATCGGTTCTATTTCAGTCAGTGTTTTGCGGCTTTCAATGCCTAAATCTTTAAATTTTCGGGCATTAGGGAACACTTGCCGTTCGAGTGAACCCACGGCTTTATTAAAATGCTCAACGCTTTTATCGAGTGAGTTGCCTACTTTGCTTAAATGCTCGACAAAGGTGGTTAATCGGGCGTACATGCTTTCACCCAGTTGACGTATCACTTCCGCATTTTCGGTGGTGGCCTGCTGTCGCCAACCAAAGGCAATGGCACGGAGTAGAGCTACTAGGCTGGTTGGGGTGGCTAAAATAACGTGTTGTGCCAAGGCGTCTTCGAGCAAGCTGTTGTCGTATTCTAAGGCGGCGCTTAAAAATTGATCACCGGGAATAAATAACACCACGAAGTCTGGGGTATTTTTAAACTGTGACCAATAGGCTTTTTTGGACAACTCTTTAACCCGTTCACGTACTTGTTTGGCGTGGCGAAGCAAATGTGCCTGACGATCGGCATCATTGCTCTGTTCAATAGCGGTTAAATAGGCATCTAAGGGTGTTTTAGCGTCAACAACGATATCACGTTGATCAGGCATGCGAATAATCATATCGGGTCGCATGGCCCCCTCAGTGGTGTTCTGGTGTTCTTGTTCAAAAAAGTCACAGTGTTCAACCAAGCCGGCTAATTCAGCTAGCCGCTTTAAGGTTAGTTCACCCCATTGGCCCCGAACTTCGGGCCGTCTAAGCGCTTGTACTAAATTACGTGTTTCGCTTTGCAGTTGGTTTTGCGTTTCGGTCATGTTTTGCAAAAACTGACTAATCGAGCCATGCGATTGTTGCCTGTCGGCCTCCAGTTTTTTGAGCTGTACATCGGTTTGTTTAAGAATGTCTTTTATCGGCGATACCAGATCGGCAAAGGCCTTTTCCTTTTCACTTAAACGTGACTCAGCCGTGTTTTGTTGTTTGCTAAAATTTTCACGCGCCAGTTTTAAAAACTGCTCGTTATTATCCCGTAAGGCTTGTCCAGACAGGGCGTAAAAACTGTCACGGAAGCTCTGCATGAGCTTTTCTTCGTTATCTTTAGCTTTTGCAGTCAGTTCTTCTTCAACCGTTAGGCGTACCTGATAACCGTGTAAGTCGTTCTGTAAACGGGTGATATAACGCGACATAATGAGGTAAACGAAGAGTGCGCCAGCGGCAAAACCGCCTATCAGCCATAAAGTTGTATGTCCCATGAAGCTATTGATCATTGTGAACGTCCTTGTTTAACGGGTGATGTCAGTGATTGCGCCAACGTTAACAGTTCGGCCGTTTCGTTAACAATATAATCGGCTTGCCAGTCGCTTATGTCTTGATCGGCTGGGATGTAACCATAGGCACAGGCAATGGTCTGCGTGCCGGCTAATCGGCCTGCGCGAATATCTCGTTCAGCATCACCGATATAAAGGGCGGTACTGGGTAGCACACCAAGTTTCTGGCAGGCCAAGTAGATGGATTCTGGGTGTGGTTTTGAGTTAGCCACTTGGTCGCCGCAAACCACACATTTAGCGCGCGAGGTGAGGGCTAATTTGTCGACCAAATCAACCGTTAAATAGGCCGGTTTATTGGTCACAATACCCCAGGGTATATCGTTTTTATCCAGTGCTAACAAGGTGGCGTCTAAGTGCTCAAATAAGGCCGATTCGTTGGCAATATTTTGTTGATAGTGCTCAATAAACTCATCTTTGATGAGTTTAAATTGCGGCTCACTCAAACCGGAACCAAACCCAAGTGTAATAAGGGCATTAGCACCATTAGACACAAATGGGCGTATCGCAGCATAGGGTAAGGTGGCTAAACCGTGCTGTTGCAATAGGTGGTTTAATGCGGCGGCTAGATCCGGTGCGCTATCGACCAAGGTGCCATCCAGATCAAACAAAACGGCATGGACGTTAGCGGTTTTTAGCGATTGCAGCATAGGGGCTTAGCAGGGTGTGTCGGTTTTTTTAAAGACACAAATGTAATTGACACTGATGTCTTTTGACACCGAAAACCGTTGGTTCAAGGGGTTATATTCAATGCCAACGCTATCACAAAGTTCCAAGTCTGCTTGGCGACACCACGCGGCTAATTCTGATGGCTTGATAAAGCTGGCGTAATCGTGGGTGCCTTTGGGTAACATGCCCAAAATATATTCAGCACCTACAATCGATAATAAATACGATTTAGGGTTGCGATTTAAAGTGGACAAAAACACATAACCACCGGGCTTTACTAAGGCCGAACAGGCTTGAATAATGGCACTGGGGTCTGGTACGTGTTCAAGCATTTCCATGCAGGTAACGGTATCGAATTGTCCCGGTTGTTGTTCGGCCAACTGTTCAACACTAATAAGCTGGTAATCGAGTTGAATACCACTGTCTAAGCTGTGTAATTCGGCGACGTCAATCAATGCTTCAGCCAGATCAATGGCAGTCACCTGTGCGCCTTTTTCAGCCATTGATTCGGCTAATATGCCGCCACCGCAGCCAACGTCTAATACTTTCTTATCGAGTAAGCCAACGGTTTCATCAATGAGCTTAAGTCGCAGTGGGTTAATTTGATGTAGGGTTTTAAAGTCACCGTCTGGGTCCCACCAGTGGGAGGCCATGGAGTCAAATTTTTCAATTTCGGCGGGGTTTACATTATCGTCTGTTGATTTCATCAGAGTATTTTACACCGCTTTGTAGGATTGATGATGGAAGGGCGCGATTTTTTCCCGCCAAGTGTGCAGTTTTTTAAGGAGTTGGGCTTCATTAATGTGATTGAGCTGGTGATGGCTCATTACAGCTTTGCCAGCGACCCATACGTCACTAATTTGTGATCGATTGGCAGCATAAACTAGGGTCGAAATAACGTCATACACCGGCTGCGTTTCAATGGCATTTAAATTAATGGCGAACAAATCAGCCTGTTTACCAATCTCTAGCGACCCTATTTTATCGGCTAAGCCCAGTGCTTTGGCGCCATTGATAGTAGCCATTCGCAAGGCTTGATACGCTGGCAGTGCATCTGCTTTTTTTGCTACACCTTTTGCTAATAGGGCGGCGGTACGCATTTCACCGAGCATATCAAGGTCGTTATTACTGGCTGAACCATCGGTGCCTAGGGCGACATTAACACCGGTGGCCAATAAATCGGCGACCGGACAAAATCCACTTGCTAACTTTAGGTTGGATTCGGGGCAATGCACAATATGCACACCATGCTCAGCGAGTTGCTGTATCTCGGTCTGGTTAAGCTCGGTCATATGAACTGCGATCAGTTCGGGCCCGAGCAGGTCTAATTTATCAAGTCGCGCGAGCGGCCTAAGGTGGTGTTCGCTAAGCGATTGTTCAACTTCGTTAAGCGTTTCGTGTAAATGCATATGCATCGACAAGCCCAATTCATCCATTAAAGGTTGGATGCGTTGTAGCGATGCATCGGACACGGTATAGGGGGCATGGGGGGCAAAACTAAAATTGATCAGCGGGTCGTTATTGAATCGATCACGTACCGCCAAGCCTTTGCTGATGTATTCTTCTAGCGTATTAGCCCATCGCGTTGGGAAATCGATAATGGGTATGCCAATATTAACGCGTATGCCAGCCTGTCTCGCGACCAAGGCGGTTTGATCGATAAAAAAGTACATATCGTTAAAGCAGGTGGTGCCGCCTTTGATCATTTCAGCAACGGCCAGTTCAGAACCCTCTTTAACAAACGCATCATCAGCCAAGGCCATTTCAGCAGGCCAGATGTGTTCTTTAAGCCACTCGTCTAATCGAATGTCATCCGCTAGGCCTTTCATTAAACTCATCGCTGCGTGGCTATGAGCATTAATAAAGCCAGGCGCTAAGGCATGGTCATTCAGATCAATTAACTCAACGGGGCTGTATTTATTAGCCTCAGATTGAGGCAGAATATCTATGATTTTATCGTCTTGAACGATAAGCGCGTGATTTTCCAGTACGTTGTTATTCTGGTCTACCGGTATAATCCATCGCGCATTTATTTGAAGGGAAACTTGCATACAGTGATTAAAACAGAAACTTTATTATATGACACCATTCGTCCGGTCAGTTGGCATGCGAATGGCATACGTTTGTTAGATCAGCGGCAACTGCCTAGCAAAGAAGTATATCTTGATATTAACAGCACGCAAGCCTTGTCGCAGGCAATCAAAGATATGGTTGTTCGTGGTGCACCGGCTATCGGTATTGCCGCGGCATTTGGTGCGGTACTGGCCGCGCAAGAGGCATTAGCCGAGACCAGTAAGGGTTTTTTAGCGGGCTTTAATCAACGGCTTGATTTAATAGCGGCCTCTCGTCCAACGGCCATTAATTTATTCAATGCCCTAAATACCGCGCGCGAGCTGGTTAACACCATGCGTGACCCAGTCGCTGACTTATTGCAATGGGCCTCAGTTTGGTTAATTGATGATATTCAGGCCAATATTGACATGGGCGAATGGGGTGCAAGCTGCTTTAGTAAAAACACCCGGGTACTGACACACTGTAATGCCGGCGCCTTGGCAACGGGCGGCTACGGAACCGCATTGGGGGTTATTCGCTCAGCGCAGAAAAAGAATTTGCTTGAGAAGGTCTATGCATCCGAAACACGCCCGTGGAATCAAGGCGCACGACTTACTCTCTGGGAATTGCAGCAAGATGGGATTCCAGTAACCCTAATTGCTGACAGTAGCGCCGCTTCGCTAATGCAACAAGGCCTGATAGATTGGGTCGTAGTCGGCGCAGATACCATCTGTATGAACGGCGACATAGCCAATAAAATAGGCACGTATTCACTGGCTGTGCTAGCTAAATACCACGGCGTAAAAGTAATGGTTGCTGCGCCTACAACAACCATCGATTGGAAGGCCCAATCGTCAGAACATATCGTTATCGAGCAACGCCCGAGCAGTGAAATTTTACCCGCTAATTATACGGGTGACTTAGTCACGGCGCTAAATCCCGTGTTTGATGTGACGCCGGCGGCGTTAATTTCTGTTATTGTGACGGAAAAAGGGGTGATTGAATCACCAGATGCCCGTAAAATGGCTGCTTTAATTCAATAAAACAACAGTAAACACATGACCCAACTGTTAGCCATTGCCGCCGGTGGATCAATCGGGGCCGTACTTAGATACGTAGCATCCTCTGGTGTGCACCTTTGGCTGGGGCGCGGGTTTCCATACGGCACCCTGTTGGTGAATGTTTTAGGCTCGTTTATTATGGGTTTATTGTACGAATTGTTTTTACAGCGCATCTCAGTTTCTGATGAAGTAAGGGCGCTGTTATTAGTCGGCATTTTAGGTGCGTTTACGACGTTTTCAACGTTTTCGATGGAGACCATTAGCCTGATCGAACAAGGCGATTTAAGCAAAGCCGTGCTAAACGTCCTGCTAAGCGTTATTTTGTGCTTATCAGCGGCATGGTTTGGCTTATTCGTTGTACGGCAATTATAAACGGCGACCGTTACGTTAAGCTGGATAAAGCATTGGATCAACGTTAAACACAGTATTTTTAATCAATAAACATTAAAGGAAAGCGACATGCTCGACCCGCAGCTGTTAAGAAGCGAACCAGAACAAGTCAAACTAGCCATGCAGCGCCACGGCGCTGATTTGGATGTGGACGCATTAAATGCCTTGGAAACACGGCGTAAAGCAATTCAAGTACGTACACAAACGCTACAAAACGAACGTAACACACGCTCTAAATCCATTGGCATTGCGAAAGCAAATGGCGAGGATATCCAACCTTTATTAGACAGCGTTGCACAACTCGGTGACGAGCTTAAAGCCGTTGAAGCCGAGTTGAACGAAATCCAAGCGAGTATTCATGCGATCCAGTGTGCCTTGCCTAATCGATTGGCGGATGATGTGCCAACGGGCAATGATGAAGCGCAAAATGTCGAGTTGCGCCAATGGGGTCAACGGCCACAATTTGACTATGCGCCTAAAGACCACGTCGACTTGGGGCAAGCTTTGTCGGGCATTAACTTTGAAGTAGCGGCAAAGATTGCTGGAGCACGGTTTGTCACCTTATCTGGGCCCTTAGCTCGACTGCAGCGTGCATTAACCCAGTTTATGCTAGACACCCATACGGAGAAACACGACTACCAAGAAACCTACGTTCCTTATTTAGTCAACAAAGACAGCCTGTTTGGCACAGGTCAGTTACCAAAGTTTGAAGATGATTTGTTTAAAATGGCGGGTGACTCGCCGTATTATTTAATTCCTACAGCCGAAGTGCCGGTGACTAATCTTGTACGTGATGAAATATTAACAAGCGAGCAGTTACCACTTAAATTTGTTGCCCATACACCGTGTTTTAGGAGCGAAGCGGGTGCCTATGGCAGCGATATGCGCGGCATGATTCGCCAACATCAATTTGAAAAGGTTGAGCTGGTGCAAATTGTTAAAGCCGAGGAGTCAGAGCAAGCCCATGAGCAATTAACCCAACATGCCGAAGCCATACTGCAAGCGCTTAAACTACCGTACCGTTTAATGTTGCTATGCTCAGGTGATACTGGATTTTCGGCCTGTAAAACCTATGACCTTGAAGTGTGGTTGCCGGGGCAGGATACCTACCGCGAAATCTCATCGTGCAGTAACTTTAACGACTTTCAGGCGCGTCGCTTAAAAGCCCGTTGGCGTAACCCAGACACCGGTAAAACTGAGTTAGTGCATACCGTTAACGGTTCTGGTTTGGCGGTTGGGCGAACCCTAATCGCGGTGATGGAAAATTATCAACAAGCCGATGGCTCAATCAAAGTACCGGATGCGTTAAAGCCTTATATGGGCAATATCGACCTTATCCGCACATAAAAAAAGCCCCTGATACAGGGGCTTTTTTGTATTAATGCTTTAACTTATTCGCGACCGCTTACCGCACCTAAAATGTGTAATAGGCTGGTAAATAGGTTGAACAAGCTAACGTACAATGACACAGTGGCCATAATATAGTTGGTTTCACCGCCGTGAATGATTTCGCTGGTTTGGTATAAAATCATGCCAGACATCAACATAATGAACATCGCAGAAACACCCAGCGACAGCGCAGGGATACTAAAGATCATAGCGCCAATACCGGCTAAAAAGGCCACCAATATACCCACCATTAAAAAGCCTGAGATAAAGCTAAAGTCTTTTTTAGTGGTTAGCGCATAAGCAGAAAGAGCAAAGAAAATAACACCTGTGCCACCTAATGAGGTCATGATTAATTCATGGCCATTAGAAAAAGCATTGAGGTACATATTAAGAATAGGGCCCAGTGTCATGCCCATAAAGCCAGTCAGTGCAAAGACACACAAGATGCCCCAAGAGCTATTTCTGAGCTTAGTGGTTAAAAACAACAGACCGATATAACCAACCAGGCTGATGATCATCCCTGGGTGGGGTAGATTTAAACTCATTGACAAGCCTGCTGTCCCGGCACTAAACAATAAGGTCATTGCTAATAATGAATAGGTATTTTTTAATACCTTATTAGTCGCCAGTATGTTTGCTTCATTGCGTGGAATAGATGGGTTGAATTGTTTCACTTGTACACCTCGTTAATTAAAAAATAATGGTATCTTTAAGACTAAACACCCTAAAGAAGGTTCAATCGTACTGTGAAAAAAAAAATCTTCAAGTGTTTTCGTTATTCTGCTGGAAAAACTTCTCAATATTAAGTACTATGCCCCGCTTGAAAGCAATCTTACGCTTGTTTTCTATAACCGCTTAAAACTGGAGGGATGGCAGAGCGGTTGAATGCACTAGTCTTGAAAACTAGCATGGGTTAACGCCCATCCAGGGTTCGAATCCCTGTCCCTCCACCATATATAGGCCCTATGTATTTGATACATAGGGCTTTTTTATGCAGACAGGGAGTGCAAACCGTCAGAAAGACCGTCAATTGGGTTTGTTGCTTGCTCTATAAAAAACCTTTCTCAGCAAAGCTAACAGTTTCACTGTGACCAACAACAAAGTGGTCTAAGGTTCTTATATCAACAGTATCTAAGGCGCTTTTTAAACGATCTGTAATTCGCTTGTCGGCTTCTGAAGGTGTAGCCAATCCTGATGGGTGGTTGTGCGCAAAGATAACCGCAGCAGCGTTATGTTGCAGGGCTGCTTTAACGACTTCCCTAGGGTAGATCATAGCGCTATCTATGGTTCCGTAAAATAATTCTTCATACTGTATAAGACGGTGTTGGTTATCTAAGAACAAACAAGCAAACACCTCACGCTCTTTGTCGGCTAACTCAATAGTTAGGTACGAGCTAACCGCTGATGGATTTGAAAAGGTGGTTGAGTTTGCGTTGCATAGTCTTGTTGTTAAGATCTGCTTAGCTTGTTCGATAATTTGCTCTGCTGTAATAGGTTCTTGTGCGCAATACGCTCCAGTTGTTTCGTTTAAAGTAAAAGCATTCATGGTGTTCTCCAAAAGTTAATTTCAGAAAACATGACTGAATCCTCTTGAGAGAAGCGAAAGAGGGGTTTTAAATTTAAATAGGGTTGTTAGTAAGATTTAACATAGTCTTGATTATATGGCGTAGCAGACAGTCTGCTTCTTGACTGCATATAATCCTAGATTATGTTTACATCTTGCTGACACAAGCGCGAATGATTAATGAGCGAACTCTCTACAATTTAGTGCTCGATAGGAAAAGGGCTTTTTTGTTGGGACGTTTCGTCTTTAGGTTTCATTAGAAATGAAAACTCGAATCCGAAGTGGGGGTGCCTTGCTCAAGGCACGGGGTAGGGGGACCCTTACACGTTTGGATGCGAATTTTTACAAAAATAAAAATTGTAAAAAAGTTTTTGAGGTTTACACTCACGAAAAAGGACTTGATTTTAAAAGGGAGCTTTATGTATCTATTGTCATTATTGATTATCTACATGCTTGCGGCATTTGTGATTCTGGTGGGCGCTATATTATCGGCTTCTCCCAATGATATTTCCTTTAGTGTAGGTGCAGGAAAGGTTATTTTTCCCGTGTTAATTTCGGGTTTGTTAGTGTTTATAATTTGGAAAACTTTATCCGTAAAAGGGAAAGCCCGGTTTATCTATGACTACGTATTGAATGGGTTGGTTTTTGGAATTTGTTGGGTAATTGCTGGTGGTTTACCTGCGCTTTTAATTTTTGGTTGGCGGGAAACTGCTGTCTACTTGTTGGTGAATTTAATAATATGGGTACCCCTTTGTACCTTGGTAGGCTGGATTGTAGGCAAGCTTTCTATGCTTAAAGTGAAGAATGCTCCTAAGATTATTAGTGAGAAGACGGCTGGCCTTGTTAATGCCGTTAAGGATGCAACAGATGACGTGCAGGGGGCGAAACTTGTTAAAAGTCTAGCTGCTAATCTCCAGATACTGGCAGAACTTGATGAAAATCTTTTTCATCAATCGATTAGCGCATTTGTTTCTAAGAGAGAGTCGTTGCGTACAGATATGCTAAATATGTCACCGAAAGGTTGCATACAGACGGGTCAAAAACTCCAAACAGAATCTAGAAAAATGGCTGACCTTGATAAATCAGGTGCATGTGCTTTATGGCTGGCGGGAGCTTGGTTGGAAAGCTTATACCGCACATCTGATAAAGCTAAAGAGGTGCACGGATTCCTTGATGACATGAATGCAGACAATTGGCATGAATGGGATACCCCCAGAGAAGGTTTTACCTTTACGCCTAATATGCCAAATATCACAAAGTGTGAACCTATTAAACAAACAGAAGTAGGTGAATTCACAGTTGTTTTAGTGAAAGATGTGCCTGCAATAGATGACTCATTAAAAATCATTGAGTATTACTTTGTTATGGCGTTAATTTCGAATAAAACCAACCTGCCCATTTTTCTTGTGACATCAGAAGGTGGCTTAAGCGGTGACTCGGCTTTTTTGTGTGGTTTTGATGGAGCAGGTATGCATGAGAATTATGGTAACGATCTGGATTACAAAGATATCAAAGTATTCTCAAAAGCTGCTAGCAAAATAATAAAGTCGGAAATGCCTGACTCTTATGCTTTTAGCTCATAATTAAGTAGTAACCTCACGGTAAAATTTTTTGGGTAGTATGGCCTTAAAAACATGGAATGTTAATGATGATAAATAAAAAGCAGGATTTAATGAAGACGGCTTCCAAGCTTGCTAAAGCTGCTGCGAGGTTGGGTTGGGCCAAAGCTAAAAAAGGTGCTGAAAACCTTGTTGTGCGCATGCCTGCTGCAAAGGAAAGTGCTGACCAGTTTTTTGAAGAGACTAAATCGTTGCTTAATAATAAGTATAAGAATGCTGCTGAGGTTGCTTACGCTTTTCGTGAAGAGATTGTCGTTATTAGTGTGTTAGCTGCATTAAAGAACGGTTCCAATCTTGTTTTTGATTCTCAAATTGAACTAGCTGCGTTAGAAGCCATCCGCCGGGGTTATAGTGCTATAAGCCCAAGTGCCTCTGTTGAGGATATTAGTTTATATTTCCAAGCGATTCCTCAAGGTGAAATCCTAGGCCATGTAAGCCACATTGTGGGTATCACTCATGAAGTGTTAGTAGTAGATGCTATTAATACAGCAGGCAATGGGGATGTCGCTAGCTTGTTTGATGAAACTAATCACCCTGTGGCTGACATTCTTATTGTTAATTCTGATGGTGTTGCTGAAGAGGTGCAATTAAAAGCGACCGATTCAATTAGCTATATCTACGAGCATTTAAGAAACAATCCTGATGTTGATGTGATCGTAACGGATGAAGTTGCCAGTGCAATGAATAACGAACAGGTGACTTCATCTGGTTTTGAAAATGAAGAGCTACGGCAAGTTGTAGAACAGACTTTAGGCGAGCTTTCTGAGCATACGTATAACGAGTATGTTGTTGGTGGAACACTGGCGGTTATTATCAGCCTTGCGATTAATATTACCCCTTTATTGAAGCAATATTTCTCAACAACTGATGAAGCTGAGAAAGAGAAAATTAAAGCGGAGATAGCTTCAACTGCTAAATGGTCAACCTTTAGAACTACTGCGTTTATTTCAGCTCTTCAAATATCAGGTTTAGCGCCTGTTCTTACCACTTGGCTGGTGGCGAAAACTTTATTTGTGGTAGCTAAGGTTTATGGGGCAAGTATGGTGAATAATGCTAGTAGTACTTTATCTAATAAAGCCCGTGATGCGTTTTATAAAACAGCTTGGAATTTGTCGGGTAAGTTTAAAGACTTTGGGTTCTTTTAACTTTACCGCAGATTAAAAAATCAACTTAAAATAAATTTGGAGACATAGGATGTCAGAGTTACTCAGTAATTTTTTAAAAACTTTTCTTGCTGATCAAATAACAGAATTCTTTATTATTCTAATAATTGTAATCGCAGTTACTACTGTTTTTTTGGCATATAAAGGCGTTTCTGAGGCGTTTGTAAGATATGCTCCAAGCTTACTTACGTCGTTAGGGATCTTGGGAACCTTTACGGGTATTGTTATTGGGTTATATCATTTTGAGCCAACTAAAATTGATGAAAGCATACCGTTATTGTTGAACGGGCTGAAAACGGCCTTTATGACCAGTCTTGTAGGTATTGGCTCTGCATTGATTGTAAAAGTGATACTAACTCACCCATTTAAGCAGGCTGGCACTGGCGCAGATATTAAGGATGTAGATGCTTCTGATTTATTGCAAGCGATAAATTCGCAAAGCGAACACTTGGCCAATTTACATGCGGCTATTGCTGGAGATGAAACATCAAGTTTAACAGGTCAAATTAAACTGCTTAGATCTGACTCAAATGAAAACGCAAAAACACTAATAACTGAGCAACGTAAATCCTTGGAAGCGTTATCAAAAATTGAATCCTTATCAAGTGAGCAAAAAAAGTCATTTGATCGATTTAGTGAGAAGCTTTGGGTTCAAATGCAGGACTTTGCTGATATGTTGTCAAGAAGTGCGACCGAAACAGTTATTGAAGCGTTAAAAGAAGTTATTTCTGATTTTAATAAAAACTTAACAGAACAATTTGGGGAAAACTTCAAAGAGCTAAATAGCGCGGTGCTAAAACTGGTTGCGTGGCAGGAGGATTATAGAATTCAGCTTGAACAAATGGCTGCCCAATATGCGCAAGGCGTAGAGGCGATTACTAAAACTGAGGTTTCGGTTGAGCATATCAGCAGAGAATCTGAAAAAATCCCTGAAACAATGTCAGACTTGAAAACAATAATTGAAGTCAATCAGCATCAATTAAATGAATTATCAAACCACCTAGAAGCCTTTAAAGCGGTCCGTGATAAAGCAGTTGAGGCAGTGCCTGAGATTCACGCGCAAATTAATAAGACGGTTACTGATTTAAACAGTGCTGTTGAAGGCGCTAGTGACCACTATAAAGTGATGTTGGATAAGTCTAGCGAGTATTTGAACTCACATAATGATAGATCAGCGGATCTTCTGGAGAAATTAACTGTTACCTCGGAAGAAGGTTTAAATAGACTTAAAGAGGGGTTTGAGAAAGGTGCGGATGATGTTGCGTCAGGGCTTGCAGATGGTGCGGATGCCTTTAGAAAGGTTATCAAAGAAGAGGCGGCAGAGTTTAAAAATACAGCGTTTTCTGTGCACGGAAGTTTACAGAGTACATCTGATAAATTAGTTTCTAATAGTGAAAAAATAGGTCAGTCATTGACTGAAAGCTCTGATGATATTCAGTCAAAATTAAGTGACATGTTGAGCAAGATGGATGAACGATCTCAATCAATTATCGGAAGTTTTGAGGAAACAGGTAAGAGTTTATTAGAGCAAAATAGTGTGGTTCTTCAACAAACCACATCTGGCATAGAAGATATGCGAAAGCAGCTCCAATCGAGTATTGAACATACATTAGGTCAGCAAGCAGGGGTCACTGAGTCTGTTGTTCAAGGAATGGCTGAGCAGATGACCACTTCATTACAAAGAACGGAAGACCATATTAATAAGCAGCTTAGTGCAATGGATGAGGCGCTTGAAAAAGAGCTTGGTCAAGTTATGAAGCATATGGGGCAGAACTTAGGCTCCATTGCTCAAAAGTTTACTTCAGACTACTCAGTGTTGACGGAGAACATGAAGAAAGTAGTTGCTCAATCTAACAGGTTTAATAATTGAGCGCCAAACCTAGTTTTTTGAGAAGCAAGTCTAGTGACCAAAGTGGTCACGATGAATCTCAATGGATGTCCGTGTCAGATTTAATGGCAGGGTTAATGATGGTTTTTCTATTTATTGCTATTGCTTTAATGCGAGATGCGATCATTGAGAAAGATAAAATGAAAGAAGTAGCCGTTACTTATCAAAAAAATCAAGTAGCGATATATGAAGCATTGAATGTTGAATTTAAGAACGAACTAGCGAAATGGGATGCAACCATTGATAAAGAGACTTTGTCTTTTAATTTCCAGTCACCAGATGTTTTGTTTGATAGGGGGAAGGTGGATGTGAAGCCAGAGTTTAAACAGATACTGAGTGATTTTTACCCTCGTTACCATAAAATTATCACTAAATTTAAGTCTAACATTAGTGATGTTGTTATTGAGGGGCATACAAGTAGCGTATGGAACAATGGTACTAGTTTGGATGAAGCGTATTTCAAAAATATGCGCCTATCCCAAGGGCGAACACGTTCTGTATTGCGATATGTGCATGAGTTGCCAGAAATAAAGAGTGACAAAAAATGGATAAAAGAACATTTGGCTGCTGTTGGGTATTCGTCATCTCGATATATAAAAAATAAGTCTGGCGAGGAAGATGTGAAAAGGTCACGAAGAGTGAGCTTTAGAGTGCAAACAAATGCCGAAATCCAAATACGTAAGATTTTAGAACAATAGTTATGCGTTTAGATATCGATCTAACTGGGTTGGAGGATGCTCGCAAAAAAATGGGTGCTGAGCTTGTTGATTTAGAGCCTGTTTTCATAGAGTCTATTGGCACGGTTGACGCTGCCTTAGATGAGGGTTATGAACTTTCACTTAATGAAGTTGTTACCACTAATGGCCTACTGGAATATAAAGGCAGGCAAATTCTGCTATACATTCAAGACCATGGTTGGGGTTATAACGCTGCTATTGAAGATGGCTCTGCAGGTAAAAAGTTCCATATTTCTGAATGTAAAACGTTAACTGATATGCGACAAAAAAAACGTTTCCAACGTTACGTTGCAACGCATAATATTAGTGGGGTTTTTAAGATCCATGGGGTTGATAAAGATACTCGTGAAAATAAAGAAGGAGAGGCGGAACTTGTTGTTTGTAAGAACTGTTTGGATAATATTAGGTACGAAGGGTTCGCATTACGAGGTGACCGTACTGTTTATGACAGAGTCTTTTCTTCATTTTCACTAACAACGTTTTTCACGACGTATAGTTCGTTTTTTTCTCATATGCCAAAACGGATGGCAGAGACAGCATCGTCTAGTTATTCGCCAGGCTGGGCTGAGCTAAGTAAAAAAATTAGGCATGAGTGCGGATACAAATGTAATTCATGCGGAGTGGTTTTAGAAACTAAAAAGTCTTTACTGCATGTGCACCACAAAAACGGCGTGAAAAGCGATAACTCAGCTAGTAACTTGGAGCCTTTGTGCAAAGATTGTCACCGCAAACAAGTAGATCATAGTCATATGTTTGTTAGGCATGAAGAAATGGCGTTGATAAATCATTTGAGGCGAGAGCAAGGGATTACATCAGGGCAGTCATGGGATCGAGTATTTGCTCTTGCTGATAAAGCAACACACGGTCTTTTATCAATTTATAAGGAGAATGGTCTTGAAGTACCTGATGTGGGCTATGAATATATGAGTGTAATTAGTGGGGTAATTGTTGCGCTGGATTTAGCATGGAAACGGAACAAAGTCTGCGTTCTTATTTCAGGTGATATAAGTGATAAAAAGCTATTAGCAGAGGGTGGGTGGACAGTATATGGTGTTCAAGAGTTGATTGATGAGCATCAGAAGTAACTTAGCCTAAAGAAGGGTTGAGCAATGATTGGCTTTATATAAATTAAACTGCGGTAGGTAGGGCGAGAATGGATAAGAAGAAAGCTAATAAGCAACTTTGCGCTATCGTACGACCATGTGGTGGTGTTATCGAGTTTATTGATACGAACAGGACAGCAGGAGATGTGTTTGATTCGCCATCAGAAGATATACGAGCAAGCTGTAACTTCGTAATCTTTGATCCTGAGTTGGCTTTAGCCAAACATTCAAATACATTAGGTGAAACGGGTGATAGTGATGACTTTGATATGGAGTGTATCTTAGAGATGGCTCCGGCACATTGCCATAAATGCACAGGTAGATGCCCTGATCTAAATAAGTACAACCAAAAGTTTATTAAAGAGATTTACCCATTGTTGCTAGAGCCAAATGAAAGCTCGCATCGTGAAAATATTTTTGGTGATGCTAAATATAACGATGGGTTTACATTAAGTACAAAGCGGCCTAATTAAGGGTGCAACATATAAGGATTAATAATGAGCAAAGGAATTAATAAAGTGATTTTGGTCGGTAACTTAGGTAAGGACCCCGAGTCACGTTAGATGCCTAATGGTGGAACGGTTACAAACATAACGGTTGCAACATCTGAAACATGGAAAGACAAGGTGACAGGTGAGCAAAAAGAAAAGGCCGAGTGGCATCGTGTTGTATTCTTTAATCGCTTAGCTGAAGTTGTTAACGAGTACCTAAAAAAGGCTCAAAAATTTACGTAGAAGGTTCATTGCAAACTCGTAAATGGCAAGATAAGAGTGGTCAAGACCGCTATACAACAGAAATTAAAGCAAGCTCGATGCAAATGCTTGACAGCAGAAGAGCTGGGGCTGAGGAGTCTTCAGCGAAGAAACTAAGTGACGATGGTTTTGATGTTTTTAATGCTGATGTGCCTTTTTTTGATGCTCCAGCTAATACTGGATTTAGTGGTAATGAAGACTTTGAGGAACCTGCATTCTAAAAGGGTTAGAGAATTGAAAGTTTCGTAGTTACCGTTTAACAGCAGTTACATTCTGCAGTAGCGCACGTGGTGCGTTTTATCAAACAGCTTGGAATCTATCTGGAAATTTTAGAGGTTTCGAGTTTTCTTAATGAGAGTGTTGGAGTTAGTTTATGTTTAAAGGGGTAAATAAGGTGACTTTAATTGGGTGCGTCAGCGGAAAGCCTAGGTTTAGCTATAAAATCCTGTAATCCCCCCAATAAATAACCGACGTTTTGAGTAGAAAATTCT
>TARA_R110002111_G_scaffold211519_1_pt1 | contig 17533 bp, 7 predicted proteins | sample TARA_R110002111 | Tara Oceans TARA_R110002111 (sample SAMEA4397363) | marine metagenome | biome: Polar Biome; feature: [ZZZ] marine water layer (ENVO:01000295); material: water (ENVO:00002006), including particulate matter (ENVO:01000060) such as... | depth 199 m | reverse complement strand
ATCGCTCTTGCCTGGAATGCGCAGGAGTTGCTGCTCTGACCAGACAAGTATCCGTCTTGATCAAGCCGTTTTTTTCACCCAATCTCGGTCAGCTTTGACGAGCGCATTTGCGGTTTCGATCAGCTTTCTCATGACCGCGACGATTGCAACTTTTGCCGGTTTTCCGGCAGCACGCAGCGCGGAATATTTTGCCTTGAGATCGGGGTTGAAGCGCATGGCGACGAGGGCTGGCATGTAGAGGGCATCACGTAGGGGTTTGCGCCCGCCGCTGATGAATGATTTCCCTTTCCACTGGCCAGAGTCGCGATTGTAGGGAACAAGGCCAGCAAGGCTGCCCACTTGCCGTCTGTCCAGCGTGCCGATCTCGGGCAAGAATGTCAGGATCGCGGCTGTCGCGATCTGGCCCAGTCCGGGAATGGATCGCAGGATATCGCGCTGGCGTGCCGTGTTTTCATTGGCGTCGATGAGTTTCGCAATTTCGAGGTCCAACTCGGCAGTCTGCTTCTCGACCAGCGTCAGACGGGTCTTGGTCTGGCGCTTGAGAACGGCGTTCGTTTGAACGTGGCCTCGATTGCGCAACCGGGTCCGTTCTTTGATCAGTGCCGTTCTGGCAACCTGCAAGTCTCTGAGAACGCGTGTATTCTGTGAGATTACGGCGTCAGGCTCCAGCGCCAGCGCAGCCCCCATGCGCGCCAGGCCACGGGCGTCCAACGCATCCGTCTTCGCGCGGGTCCCACAGGCTTCGGCAAATCGGCGCGCCTGCAACGGGTTCACCTTCACAAGCGGTAGCTTGCCGGACAGGTTGTCCTCGAAAAGACGGTGATACGGCCCGGTCGGCTCGTACACCACACGGGCCAAGGGCCTTGAGCCCAGCCATTTACGCAAAGCGCGCAAGCCGCCGGGGGTATTTTCAAAACGCTGCGCTGCCTTTCCCTCCAGATGAAAAACATCAAGATGGGATTTGGAAATATCGACGCCAATGGTATGCTCTGTCATCTTCACCATGTCCTATGCTTGTCATGCGTGATTTGTCACACGCGTATCCGTTCAGGCCCTTGGGGAAGACGGCGGTTGATCACACTCGAGAACGGTCCATCACGACCAAGCAGCTTACGATCCAACCGCCGCCACTGCCCGCCATAAATGGCGTGGCGGGCAGTGGCTCCTTCATACTGCAGGAGCCAGGTTCAGGATAAGACAAGCGGTTGATGGCAGCCTGCAGGTCGACAACCGAATGGAACACGCCGTGCTTGAGCCTGCGCCGCGTCAGTTTTGCGAAGAACCCTTCCACCGCATTCAGCCAGGATGACGATGTCGGGATAAAGTGGAAGGTCCAGCGCGGATGCCGGGCCAGCCAGGCGCGCACCTTGGAGTGTTTGTGGGTGCAGTAGTTGTCGAGGATGACGTGGATGGCCTTGCCTTCGGGGACGTCCCGTTCGATCTGGTTCAGGAAGCGGATGAATTCCTGATGCCTGTGGCGCTGCATGTTCTGGCCGATGACCGATCCGTCCAGCACATTGAGCGCGGCAAAGAGGGTCGTTGTACCGTTGCGTTTGTAATCGTGGGTCATGGTCGGCCCGCGCCCCTTCTTCAGCGGCAGGCCGGGCTGGGTCCGGTCAAGCGCCTGTATTTGCGACTTTTCATCCACCGACAGCACAACCGCATGAGCGGGCGGCGCGACGTAAAGGCCGATGACATCGTGCAGTTTCTCGGCGAAGGCCCGGTCGTTCGACAGCTTGAACTGCCGCCAGCGGTGTGGCGCAAGACCGTGTGCTTTCCAGATCGTCTGCACAGTAGAGACCGCGAGGCCGACCGTTTCGGCCATCGCTCGTGCCGTCCAATGGGTCGCCTCATGTGGTGGCGGATCGAGCGTCAGGCGTACCACGTCATCGACGCGCTCGCGCCGCACGGGCGGGGTGCCAGGCGGACGGGTCTTGTCCCGCAGCAAGCCATCGACGCCTTCCGTCATGAAGCGCTCCTGCCATCGCCAGACGCAGGTTTTGGACTTGCCGGTCGTCGCCATGATCGAGTGGGTGCCAAAGCCATCGCCGCTCAACAGAACGATCCGGGCGCGCCAGACATGTTTCTGAGCCGCGTTGCCATCGCCGATAATCGCGTTCAGACGATTTCGATCACTGGTGGAAACTGTGAATTCTATACCTTTGCGCATTCGCGTGACTCGCACGCCCAGGCAAAAAAGGGAATCCTAATTCGGACTCTTACGTCTCGGCTAATCCACTAGCCGCGCCGTTTCGCGCGCGAAACATTTCCCCGCGGCGCTGTCGGCCATGTTTCGCATGCGAAACTTACCGGCCGACCCCTGTATACGTCTCAAATCCGGCTTTTCGGGCTGCTTTGGCGGAATAGACATTGCGCAGGTCCACCATGCGGGCGGTGGCCATTTTTACGGCAAGGGCTTCCAGGTCCAGGGCACGGAATTCATTCCATTCGGTCAGCAGCACCACAAGATCGGCGTTGCGGGCGGCCTGATAGGGATTTGCCATCCACTTCACCCCAGGCAAAAGCGCCTCGCCTTCGGCACGGCCCTGAGGGTCCACCACCCGGACTTTGGCCCCGCCGCCTATCAGCGCGGGCACGATGGTCAATGAGGGGGCGTCGCGCATGTCATCGGTGTTGGGCTTGAATGTCACCCCCAGCACCGCGATGGTTTTCCCGTTGAAAGAGCCGCCGCAGGCATCGCGCAGCTTTTCGACCATGCGCAGCTTTACCTCTTCATTGACGCGGATGACGGTTTCGGTGATCTGCATCGGATAGGCATGGTCCTGCCCGATCCGGGCCAGGGCTGTCGTATCTTTTGGGAAGCATGAGCCGCCATAACCCGGACCGGCATGCAGAAACTTATTGCCGATACGGCCATCCAGCCCGATGCCGCGGGCCACTTCCTTCACATCAGCCCCCACACGTTCACACAGGCCCGCGATTTCATTGATGAAGGTGATCTTGGTCGCCAGAAATGCGTTGGCGGCATATTTGATCATCTCGGCGCTTTCGAGGTCCGTGGTCAGGATCGGGAAATCGCGCAGGTAAAGCGGGCGGTAAACCTCGGCCATTACTTCGGCGGCCCGGTCATTCTGGATGCCGACCACCACCCTGTCGGGATGCATGAAGTCGTCAATTGCGGCGCCCTCGCGCAGGAACTCAGGGTTGGAGGCGACATCAAACTCGGCATCTGGCCTGGCCTTGCTGATCGCCTGTCTGACCTGGCGGTTGGTGCCGACCGGCACGGTGGATTTGATGACAACCACGGTATAGCCGGTCAGGGCCGCAGCAATCTCTTTGGCGGCGGCCATGACATAGCTCAGATCGGCATGGCCATCGCCGCGCCGTGTCGGGGTGCCGACGGCGATAAAAACAGCGTCGGCACCGGCGACAGCCGTCGCCAGATCGGTGCTGAAACTCAGGCGTCCGGCCCCGACGTTTTTCTGCATCAGCTGGTCCAGTCCCGGCTCGTAGATCGGCACCTGGCCCGCCGTCAGCATCGCGATCTTGTCGGCATTCTTGTCGACGCAGGCCACATCATGGCCAAAATCAGAAAAGCAGACCCCCGACACCAGACCTACATATCCCGTCCCAATCATTGCGATGCGCATCAGCCGCTGCCCTTTTGCCCTGCGCCCCGCTGCTCCGGAGCATTGCTGTTGTCTTTTGCGGGGTTCCGGCCTGTTTGCGCAAGGGGGCAGGCGTGCTTTTCACAGGATAGGCGGGTTGCCCCGGATTTTCCGTGCCTTGCCCGCCTTTTGCACTGGCCACAAAGGGGGCGGCCATAATAGCGTGGAGCAAAAGACAAAAGACAGAAATGTCCGACATTTCAGGCTGGTTCGGTATTTAAGCAAAGAGGGACAACATAGTGGCGCTCATTTATCCGGTTATTCTGTGTGGTGGGTTCGGAACGCGGCTCTGGCCTCTCTCGCGGAAAAGCTACCCCAAACAATTTGTCCCGATCTTTGGCAAGGAGACGCTTTTTCAGGCCTGTGCCCGGCGTATGTCTTCGGGGGTTGCGGGGGCACCGACAGGGCTTCAGTTTGCGGCACCGACCATTCTGACTCATTCTGACTTCCGCTTTATCGTAACAGAGCAGTTGCAGCAGGCCGGCATCGACCCTGGAGCCATTCTGATTGAACCCTCGGCGCGCAATACTGCCCCCGCAGTGTTGGCGGCAGCGCTTTACCTTTACGGGCGCGATCCCGATGCGGTCCTTCTGGTGGCCCCCTCGGATCACGTTGTGCCTGATCCGGCGGCATTTCAGGCGGCGGTGGCCAAGGGGATGGAAAGCGTGACCGCCAAAGCAGAGTTGGTTACCTTCGGCATCACGCCGGATCAGCCCGAAACCGGCTATGGCTATCTTCAGCTTGCTGCGGCACCGGACGGGCAGGGGATGGCGATAGCGCTGCAGCGTTTCGTCGAGAAACCCGATCTGGAAAGTGCAAAGGCCATGCTGGCCAGTGGCAACTATCTTTGGAATGCCGGGATTTTCCTGTTTGCCGCCCGCGATATTATTGCCGCATTTGAGAGCCATGCCCCCGCCTTGATGGCCCCGGTGCGTGCTGCGGTGGATCAGGCGAAAAGCGACCTGGGCTTTCTGCGGCTTGATCCGGCGGCCTGGGAGGGTGCCGAGAATATTTCGATCGATTACGCGGTCATGGAACGGGCGGATAACCTGACTGTGGTGCCCTATTCCGGGGCCTGGTCCGATCTTGGCAGCTGGACGGCGGTGCATGAGCAGAGCGGACCGGATGCCGGGGGGGTTGCCACCTCGGGGCCGGTCACGGCGATCGGCTGCGAAAACGTGTTGCTGCGCGCCGAATCCGCGGATCAGGAACTGGTCGGCATCGGGCTGCGCAATCTGATTGTCGTGGCAATGCCCGATGCTGTTCTGGTGGCGGATATGAGCCGGGCCCAGGATGCAAAGCTGGCCGTGGCCGCGCTGAAGCTGAAATCAGCCCCGCAGGCCGAGAGCTTTCGGAAGGATCACCGCCCCTGGGGTTGGTTTGAAAGTCTTGCGATCGGCAACCGCTTTCAGGTCAAACGAATCCATGTGCTGCCGGGGGCGGCGCTGAGCCTGCAGAGCCATTACCACAGATCAGAGCATTGGGTCGTCGTCGAAGGCACCGCCAGGGTTACGGTCGACAGCGATGTGCGGTTGATCAGTGAAAACCAGTCTGTCTATATCCCGCTGGGGGCAACGCACCGGATGGAAAACCCTGGCAAAGTGCCGATGATTTTGATTGAGGTTCAGACAGGGTCTTACCTGGGAGAGGATGATATCATCCGCTATGAGGATGTTTATGCCCGGGGGCAGGGGGCCAAAGGGTAAGCTTAAGCGAATTTTCTTTATGTGACCCTTAAGACCTGGATCGTGAAAAAAAACCGGAGTTGGGGCTGCCTGCATTGACGCCTTTTTCGATATCGCTATCTTCTCATGAAAAAAACACCATAGATTCTTAATGAACGGGCAGGCTCTTTAATGACACGTATCCTCCGCTTTTTTCTTGCGGCATTTTTGTGCCTGATTGTCGCGGCATGTGCGCGTTTGCCTGCCGGTGGACCGGCCAGCAATGATTTGACTTCTGAGGCGAAGAAGCAAAAAGGCAGCGAAGAATTCGCCGTGTATGAGGTCAACCGCGCTCTGGTCCCTGTGATGGCCAAGTGGCCCGAAACCGGCAGCGCCGAGCGCCTGTCCTGGATCGGCAAGACCCAGGGGGCCGGAAGCCTGACCATCCAGGCAGATGACACACTCAACCTGCAAATCTGGGACAGCACGGATAATTCGCTGCTTACCTCGTTGGCGCAGCGGGTCGTTTCGTTGGACAAAGTGCTCGTTGCGGCAAACGGCACCATATTCGTGCCTTATGTTGGCGAAGTGCGGGTGGCCGGGCTGACCCCGGACAGGGCCCGCAAAAAACTGCAGTCAGAGCTGGAAGTTATCGTCGCATCGGTGCAGGTGCAGCTGAGCCTGAACGAAGGCCGTGCAAATTCGGTTGAACTGGTCAGCGGCGTGGCGTCTCCTGGCCCCTATCCGATGAAGGGCCGCAACTTTACGGTCCGCAGCCTGATTGCGGCGGGCGGCGGCATCAGCCCGTCGTTCAAGAACCCTCAGGTCCGTCTGGTGCGCGGCAGCAAAATCTTTGGCACTCCGGTCGAAAAGCTGCTGAACAATCCAAATTATGACACCCAGCTGCACGGCGGTGATCAGGTGTTTATCGAAGAAGACAGCCGTTACTTCTTGTCGCTTGGGGCGACCGGCAGTGAGGCCCTGCACCTCTTTACCCGTGACCGGATGTCGGCGATGGATGCTCTGGCGGTGATCGGTGGGGTGAATGATACCCGTGCCGATCCAAAGGGGCTGTTGATTTTGCGCGAATACCCGGCCTCTGCGGTCAAGCCGGGGGGGCCGGGGAACAGCCGCGTGGTGTTCTCGATTGATCTGACCAGCTTTGACGGTCTGTTCTCCGCCCGTAATTTCCGGATCAATCCGAGTGATCTGGTTGTGGCAACAGAGGCCCCGATCAATGATGTTCTGACCATCTCGACCGTGATCGGGCGGCTGTTGGGCATTGCCAGCACAGCCAGTAAGCTCTGACACCGGGCGCGACCGGATCAGGGGTGGGTCAGGCTTTATGGCGAATTGAAGGCCCCTTGTTCGGTGCTTGGCAAGGGGGCTGTTTCTGTTTAAGAACGCTGTAGATTAACAGCCTGACCAGATATTATTATGAGTTTTTCCCTGATTATTCTTGCTGCCGGGAAGGGGACGCGTATGCGCTCCGATATTCCCAAAGTTCTGCACTTTGTTGCCGGCGCACCGTTGGTTGTTCACGCGATGGAGGCCGCCCGCCCGCTGGGCCCTGCCCGCAATGTGGTTGTGGCCGGCCATGGGGCCGACCTGGTGCGCAGCCGGGTGCTTGACTATGATGCCGCCATCCAGGTTGTGCTGCAGACAGAACAGCTTGGCACCGCCCATGCCGTCGATATGGCCCGCGAGGCGCTGGCGGATTTTGACGGCGATGTTGTGGTGCTTTACGGCGATACCCCCTTTGTCAGCGCCGCCACGCTGGAGCGTATCTGCGCCGCGCGGACCGGTGGTGCCGATGTGGTCGTGCTGGGGTTTGAGGCCGCCGTTCCGGGCAAATACGGACGCCTGGTGACCGAGGGCAATGAGCTGCTGCGGATTGTCGAGGCCAAAGACGCCACCCCCGCAGAACTGGACATCACGCTGTGCAACTCGGGTGTGGTCTGCGCTGACCGGGCGGTCTTGTTCGGCCTGATCAGCCAGGTCGGAAATGAGAATGCCAGCGGCGAATATTACCTGACCGATATCGTCGGTCTGGCCCGCGCGGGGGGGCTGACCTGTGCGGCTGTCACCTGTGATGAGGCCGAGACGATGGGCGTCAACTCGCGCGTTGATCTGGCCGCCGCCGAAGAGGTGTTCCAGGCCCGCGCCCGCCGGGCGGCAATGGAAGGCGGCGCCACGCTGTCCGCCCCGGACACGGTGTATTTTTCCTTTGATACCCAACTGGGCCAGGATGTTCTGATAGAGCCGAATGTTGTTTTCGGCCCCGGGGTCCGGGTTGCGGACGGGGCGACAATACGGGCTTTTTCCCATCTTGAAGGCTGTGTCGTGGAAACCGGGGCTGTCGTGGGGCCCTATGCCCGGCTGCGCAGCGGTAGCCACATCGGGGCCGGTGCAAAAATCGGCAACTTTGTCGAGACCAAAAAAGCGGAAATTGCGCCCGGGGCCAAGGTGAGCCATCTCAGCTATATCGGGGATGCCTCCGTCGGGGTCGGGGCCAATATCGGGGCCGGAACGATCACCTGCAATTATGACGGGGTGCTTAAACATCACACACAGATCGGTGCAGGTGCCTTCATAGGGTCTAATTCGTCGTTGGTGGCGCCTGTAACAATTGGTGAGGGCGCATTGGTTGCGGCCGGCTCTGTGATTACCCAAGATGTCCCCGATCAGGCTTTGGCCATTGCGCGGCCAGCCCAGGTGAACAAGCCGGGTCTGGCCTTTCGGCTGCGGGAACGGCTGCTGGCCCTGAAACGCCAGAAGCTGCAATAAATTTTAGGCAGGAGTATTTCCGGATGTGTGGAATCGTAGGTGTCCTGGGGCAGCATCAGGCAGCCCCTATTCTGGTGGACGGCCTTAAACGGCTGGAATACCGCGGCTATGACAGCGCCGGTATCGCCACGGTGGATGAGGGCCGGCTGGATCGCCGCCGCTCTCTGGGCAAGCTGGTCAACCTCGCTGACCTTCTGGTGCATGAGCCGCTGTCGGGCACCTCGGGCATCGGCCATACCCGCTGGGCCACCCATGGCGCTGCAACCACCGTCAATGCCCATCCCCATGCGCGGGGCAGGGTGGCGGTGGTGCATAATGGCATTATTGAGAATTACCGTGAGTTGCGGACCTTTCTGGCCGGGCATCAGATTATCCCGGAAACCGAAACCGATACAGAAACCGTGGCCATGCTGTGCAACTGGTATCTCAGCCAGGGCCTGACCCCGGTTGAGGCTGCGAAAAAGACCATCACCCGGCTGGAAGGGGCCTATGCGCTGTGCTTCCTGTTCGAGGGCGAGCAGGATCTGATTGTGGCTGCGCGCAAGGGCAGCCCGCTGGCCGTCGGCTGGGGTGAGGGCGAGATGTTTGTCGGGTCGGATGCGCTGGCACTGGCCCCGATGACCAGCACGATCACCTATCTGGAAGAGGGCGATATCGCGATCCTGACCCGCGCGGGTGCGGATTTCCTGGATGCCGCCCATCAGCCGGTTACCCGCAGCCGCCGGAAAGTTCTGGTTGATGCCACGGCCTCGGACAAGGGCGGCTACCGCCATTTCATGGCCAAAGAGATTGCCGAGCAGCCGGGCGTCCTGGCCGAAGCGGTGAAATACTACCTTGCGGGCCGCGAAGGCCAGCACACGCTGGAAACCGACCTCGATTTCACCGGGATTGACCGGGTGATCATGGTGGCCTGCGGCACGGCCTCGCTGGCATGTTTCACCGCGAAATACTGGTTTGAACAGATAGCCCGCCTGCCGGTTGAGGTCGATATTGCCTCCGAGTTCCGCTATCGCGAACCCCCCGTTTCAGACCGCACCCTGGCGCTGTTTGTCAGCCAGTCCGGCGAAACCGCCGATACCCTGGCTGCGCTGCGCTATTGCAAAGGCAAGGCGGGGCTGATCGTTTCGGTGGTCAACGCCGCCGAAAGCTCGATCGCCCGCGAAAGCGATGTATCCCTGCCCATCCTGGCCGGGCCGGAAATCGGCGTTGCCTCAACCAAGGCTTTCACCTGCCAGTTGGTGGTGCTTGCAGCACTTGCGCTTCAGGCGGCGCGTCAGCGCGGGACGCAAAGCCCGGAGGCGCTGCTGAAGCTGGAAGATCAGCTGCGTCAGGTTCCGGGCCTTGTAACAGATGCGATGGCCAGCGAGACAGAGGTTCAGGCCGTCAGCCAGCAACTGGCCCGTTTCAAGGATGCAATCTTCCTGGGCCGGGGCGCGATGTATCCTCTGGCTTTAGAGGGTGCGCTGAAACTGAAGGAAATCAGCTACATTCACGCCGAGGGCTATGCCAGCGGTGAACTGAAGCACGGCCCGATCGCGCTGATTGATGAAGAAATGCCGGTTGTGGTGATCGCGCCACATGATGCGATGTTCGACAAGACGGTTTCGAACATGCAGGAGGTGATGGCACGCGGCGGCAAGATAGTGATGATCTCGGACGCGGCAGGCATTGCAGAGGCGGGGGAAGGCACCTGGATGACCGTGACGATGCCCCGCATCGACAACCCCTTTGCGCCGATTGCCTATGCCGTGCCGATCCAGCAGCTTGCCTATCATACCGCCGTGGAAAAAGGCACGGATGTCGATCAGCCGCGAAACCTGGCCAAATCGGTGACAGTAGAGTAGCTGGCCCCTGAACATATCTGGGCTGCGGGCTGCTTTTGAAAGCGGTGCCCTTTTTGGCACCGCCTTCTTTCATGGCTGCAACGCCGGCTAAATCTCTTTTTTAGCCAGTTGTAGACATTTGCAGTGGCAATTTGGCATAGTGTTCACAAAACAAAGACAGTCTTGCCCGCAAAAGGGCCACAGGTTCATTTTCGGAGGATATCGATTTGCCACTTACCGACGGCCCAACGTTCTCAGCAGCGGATTCATTTTTCAAAAACTCCGATAAAAGCTGGAGCTATTCCGAGCCGGAAGCCGGGACCATGCGCTTTGAGGTGCGGGGCGATGATTATTTTGACAGCCCCATTATTCCTTACGAGTCTGACGATTTCGCCCTGGGCAAGAACCGCTCGGAATTAGGGTCGCGCAAACACATGCAGTTTGAGCGGGCCTTTGTGCTGGAATTTGATGTCAAAATTGAGTCGGGCGCGCCCAATACCGCCGACTGGATGCTGCTGGCGCAGTTGCACCAGACCGAAGATCTGAACCCGGACGGCACCAACCTGGATGCCGCCGCCAGCCCGCCTGTGGCGTTGCAGATGCGCGGTGAGTTCATGGAAATCTCGGGGCGGACCTATGCCGGGTTTGAATTACAGCCCTCGGCCCTGAATGAGGCGCAATGGCCGCCAAAAATTCAACTCAACGGCCAGGACACGATGTATCTCGATACCCAGCCGATCGTGCGCGATCAGTGGTACACGATGCGGTTTGAACTGACCTTCGACCCTGCTGTCGGCGGGGCCGGGCAGATGAAGGTTTACCGCGACGGGGGACTGCTGGTCGATTACACCGGGCCGCTGGGCTATAACGATCTTGTCGGCCCCTATCTTCAGATGGGGGTTTATCGCAAACAGACCTCTGAAGCGTTTGCCGCGCAGTACCGCAATGTCGTCTGGCAAGGCGAGGGCGCCCCGCCTGAGTTTAACGGCACCGCCGGTGATGATGACATTGATGCCGGGCTGACCGGCTTTTGGGAAGCGGAGGTTCTGAACGGCGGGGCTGGCAATGACACGCTGGATGGCGGCGTCGGGGCCGACACGCTGAACGGCGGCGCTGGCAATGATATTTATGTTGTCGACAATGCCGGCGATGTCGTCAATGAACGCAGCGGCGGGGTTGATCAGGGCGGCACAGATCAGGTGCAGGCCTTCGTGTCCTGGACGCTGGGCGCAGATATCGAAAACCTGATCTTGCAGGGAACGGACAATATCAACGGCACCGGCAATGCCGGGGCCAACGTTATTCAGGGCAATACCGGAAACAACCTTCTGCAGGGCCTTGGCGGCAATGACAGCCTGCTGGGCGACGCGGGCAATGACATCGTTGATGGCGGTGCCGGTGATGACAAGGTTTTTGGCGCTGGCGGTGATGACACGGTGCTGGGCGGCGATGGCAACGACGAGCTCTATGGCGAGGACGGCAATGACCGGCTGAACGGTGGTGCCGGCAATGACACGCTGGAAGGCGGCGCAGGGAACGATACGATGGCCGGCGGCACCGGCGACGATGAATATGTTGTCGAGCAGTCCGGCGACGTGGTTATCGAACTTGCCGGTGGCGGCTCTGATACCGTGCGGGCCTCGGTCTCTTTCGATGTCGGCGCGGCCAATGAGATAGAGGTTATCAACACCGTCAACCAGACGGCGACGACCGCCATCGACCTGAGCGGCTCTGACGGCGATAACGAAATCCGCGGCAATGAGGGCGCAAATATTCTGCGTGGGCGCGGCGGCGTCGACCTTCTGCAGGGTTTCGGCGGCAACGACAGTCTTGACGGCGGCGACGGCAACGACAGCCTGTTCGGCGGTGCGGGCAATGACACGATGGCAGGCGGCGCGGGCGACGACCAATATGTGGTTGAGCAGGCCGGAGATGTTGTTATCGAACTTGCGGGCGGCGGCAATGACACCGTGCGCGCTGCGGTGTCGTTCGACGCCGGTGCCGCCAATGAGATTGAGTTTCTGTCAACGACTGACGAATCCCTCGCCGTTGCCCTGAATATTTCCGGCACTGACAGCAACAACGAAATCCGCGGCAACAACGGTGTGAACGAACTGCACGGCCGCGGTGGCGATGACCTGATGCTGGGCTATCTTGGTCGTGACCTGATGTTCGGTGAGGCTGGCAACGATACGCTGTTCGGCGGCACCAACAGTGACCGTCTGGAAGGCGGCGCAGGCGACGACAGCCTGGAAGGCGAACACGGCAACGACACCCTGCTGGGCGGTGACGGCACCGATGTGATTTTTGGCGGTATCGGCAATGATTACATTGAGGGCGGTGAGGGCAACGACAGCCTGGAAGGCCAGGGCGATTCCGATACTATCAAAGGCGACGCCGGGGCCGATACCATCAGCGGCGGCGCTGGCAATGACAACCTGGAAGGCGGTCTTGGCGATGACAGCCTGCAGGGCAATGCCGGGGATGACAGCATCAAGGGGGATGCGGGCACTGACCTGCTTTATGGCGGTGACGGGGATGACTCGCTGTATGGCGGCGATGATGCCGACATTCTGCGCGGTGAAGGCGGCACCGATACGCTGGATGGCGGCGCGGGCAATGACACGCTTTATGGTGGCAGCGCCACCACGGTCGACAATGGCGGTGTGATGCGCGGCGGCAGCGGCGACGACACCTATTTTGTCGAAGCGCTGAACACCACAATCACCGAACTTGCCGGGGGGGGCACGGATACCGTGCGCACCACCGTTTCGCTGCATCTTGCGGCGGGGAACGAGGTCGAGGTGCTGCGGGTCGATGACCAAGCCACGACCAATGCGGTCAACCTGACCGGCTCTGACAGCGCCAATGAACTGCGCGGCAATGACGGTTCCAACATCCTGCGCGGCGGTGCCGGGGTTGATACCATGTTCGGCTTTGGCGGTGACGACATCTTCTATGTCGACGACAGCAATGACGTGGTGATTGAGACTGCTGGCGGCGGCAATGATACGATTTTCACCACAGGGTCCTATACCCTTGGGTCGACAGTTTTTGTCGAAACCGTGCAGGTGATCCCGTCAACCTCGCTGACGGATGTGGTGCTGGCGGGCAACGACGTTGCCAACACCCTGGAGGCAGCTGGCGGCAATGACAGTCTGCAGGGCCGCGCGGGGGACGACACCCTGATCGGCGGCGACGGCGATGACACCATCTCGGGTGGGGACGGCACCGATACGATGGTGCTGGACATGAACTCGACCGAGGTCACCGCGACGCTGGGGGCAACCAGCATGACGCTGCAGTCGCTGACGGGGAACGACTTCATCTATAACGATGTTGAATTCCTGCAGTTTGCCGATGTCACCCTGACCTATGACCAGGCCAGTGCCCTGGTCACCACAATCGAACTGCCCTCGGCCCTGGCCGGGGATGATTTGCGCATCGGGACGGCAGGCGATGACACCCTGAACGGCGGCGGCGGTGCGGATACGCTGCAGGGCCTGGGCGGCGCTGACGTTCTCTACGGCGGGAATGAATTTGACACGCTTGAAGGCGGCGACGGCAATGACCGGCTTTATTCCGGTATCGGCGCGGGCAACGGCGCCGAAATGCGCGGTGGTGCCGGCGATGACACCTATTTCATTGATGCGGCGGGCAGCACGATCACCGAAACCGCCGGTGAGGGCACGGATACCGCCCGGATCTCGGTCAGCTTCAGCCTAGCCGCGGACAATGATATCGAAGTGATACGCGTCTACGACCAGACCACGACTGACAGCCTGGAACTGGGCGGTTCGGATATCGCCAACGAGATGCGCGGCAATGCGGGCGATAACATCTTCCGCGGTGGCGCGGGCAATGACTCGATGTATGGCTACGAGGGCGACGACACCTATTATGTCGATGATGCCGGCGATCAGGTGGTTGAGACCGAAGGCAATGGCCGCGATACCATCCTGACCTCGATCAACATGCAACTTGGGTCGACCCAGTATGTCGAGGAACTGCGCGCGCAGGATGAAACCGCATCAACGGGCATGACCCTGACCGGCAACCAGTTTGACAACGTGATTGCCGGAACGGACGGCGATGACAGTCTGACCGGCAATGCCGGCAATGATACGCTGATCGCCCATGACGGCAACGATACGCTGCGCGGCGGCGACGGCAGCGACGAGGTGGTGCTGGACATTGCCTCGACCGAAGCCTCGGGCACGATCATCGGGGCCAACCTGCTGCTTCAGACCCTCGCGGGCGATAAACTGATCACCGATGATGTCGAACGTGTGGTCTTTACCGATGTGACGCTGACCTATGAAGAGGCCAGTGCGCTGATTGCGACCATCAGCATTCCGGACGATCTGTCCGGCGACAATGACATCAGCGGCACGGCGGGTGCCGATGCGCTGGACGGCGGACGCGGCAATGACACGCTGCGCGGCCTTGCGGGCGATGATACGCTGCGCGGGTCGGAAGGCTCTGATACCTTGCTGGGCGGTGACGGCAATGACCTGATGTATTCGGGCAGTGCCGAAGATACCGCTAATGGCGGCCTGATGGACGGCGGCGCGGGCAATGACAACTATTATGTCGATGCTGCGAATACGACCATTGTCGAACTGGCGGGCGGTGGATCAGATACCATTCGTGCCAGCGTTGACATCACGCTGAGCGCCGATGCCGAGGTCGAGGAAATTCGTGCGCAGGATGATGCGGATATTACGCCGCTGACTTTCATTGGTTCAAACACCGTCAACACCATCCGCGGCAATGCCGGTAACAACGTGCTGGACGGGCGTGGCGGTGCTGACCGGATGTATGGCTATGGCGGCGATGATACCTACTACGTCGATCACAGCAGCGATCGCACCTATGAATTTGCGGGCAACGGCCAGGATACGGTGATCAGCTCGATCAGCCTCAGCCTGCGCGATGAGGATGACATTGAGGCGCTTTATGCCGCCGATGAGACCTCCACCGCCAGTATGACGCTGATCGGCAACAGCCTCAACAATGAAATCCGCGGCACCAGGGGCGCGGGTTCTCTGCGCGGCGGCGCGGGCGATGATACGCTCTACGGCCATACCGGCGATGATACGCTTTATGGCGATGCCGGCGATGATCTTGCCGTGCTGGAGGTGTTGTCGAACGAGGTTACCGGAAGCGCCGGGGCCAACAACATGCTGCTCTACACACTGGAGGGCACGCTTTTCGTTGATAATACGGTTGAACGGATCCAGTTCATCGACCGCACCCTGACCTATGCCGAAGTGGCAAACTTGGTGTCGGATGTGCCGATTGCGGGTGATCCGAACGGCGATAATGACATTTCGGGAACGGCGGGCGCAGATGTATTGCGCGGCAATGCTGGCAATGACACCCTGCGCGGCCTCGGCGGCAATGACACGCTTTACGGCGATGACGGGGTCGATCTGCTGCTCGGCGGTGACGGCAATGATGAGCTGCGGGGCGGCAGTTCCGACAACCCGCTGAATGGTGGCACGATGGAGGGCGGAGCCGGCGACGACAGCTATTACGTCGAGGCGGCCAACACCATCGTGACCGAGGCGGCAGGTGGCGGCAATGATGTTGTCCGCACCACGGTCAGCATCGCGCTGGCGGCGGATAGTGAGGTTGAGGAAATCCGCGCGACCAGCCTCAACAGCACCAACACGATGAACATCACCGGGTCTGACAGCAACAGCACCATCCGGGGCAATGACGGCAATAACGTGCTGGACGGGCGCGGTGGCGCCGATGTGATGTTCGGCTATGCCGGCGATGATATCTACATTGTCGACAATGCCGGTGACCGGGTGAATGAATTTGACGGCAATGGCACCGATACCATCCGGACCTCGATCTCTTACAGTCTCAGCTCGACCCAGTATATCGAACGGTTGGAAGCGGCCTCTTCTGCTGCTCTCAGCCTGCAGGGCAACCAGTTCAACAATATCATCGTCGGCGGGGCAGGGGCGGATTCGCTGCGTGGCCAGGATGGCGATGACACGCTGATCGGGCTTGGCGGCGAAGACACGGTCTATGGCGGGGCGGGGACGGACAGCGTCGTCTTCTCGCTGTCCTCGACCGACGTGACGGCGACACGGGGCGGATCGTCGATGATCTTGCTTTCGGTGGAAGGGAACGAATTCATCTCGAATGATGTTGAATTCTTCGTCTTTGCGGATCAGACGCTGACCTATGAGGAAGCATCGACCCTGGTGGCCACAGTGGCCATTCCGGGCGACCCGACCGGCGACAATTACTTTGTCGGTGGTATCGGCAATGACACTATCAACGGTGGTCCGGGCAATGACACGCTGGACGGTGCGGCAGGCAATGACATTCTGCGCGGCGACGAAGGCGTTGACAGTCTGATCGGCGGCACTGGCAATGATACCCTGTTCTCAGGCAGTTCCGACAATCCGGCCGATGGTGGCACGATGGAGGGTGGCACCGGCGACGACATCTATTATGTCGATGCGGCCAATTCTACCGTGACCGAGGCTGCAGGTGCGGGAAATGATATGATTCGCACTACGGTTGACGTTGTGCTGGCCGCAGGCAGCGAGGTGGAAGAAATCCGCGCCGCCAATCTTGCCGGCACCCTTGGCCTGAATATCACCGGCTCTGACAGCGCCAACCTGATCCGCGGCGATGCCGGCAATAACGTGCTGGATGGTCGCGGCGGTGCCGATACGATGTACGGCTATGAGGGCGATGACCTTTACCGGATTGACGACGTCAATGACACGGTGATCGAGGTCAACGGCAATGACACGGTTGAGGCGTCGATTAACCTGACCCTGGGCAGCACCTGGGGGGTTGAGGTTCTGCGCGCGATTGGCGGCTCCGGGCTGACCCTGCAGGGCAACCAGTTCGACAACCGCATCGAAGGCGACGGCGGGGCCGACTGGCTGCTGGGCAATGCCGGAAATGATACGCTGGTCGGTGGCGCGGGCGATGACACGCTGTATGGCGGCACCGGCACGGACACAGTGATTTTTGATCTGGCCTCGACGGATGTCTCTGTCGCGGCGGGGGGCACCAGCTTTGTGATGACCTCTGGTCTCGGGGTTGATTTCATCAATAACGATGTCGAGTTCGTCCAGTTCACCGACGGCACCCTGACCTATGCGCAGGCGGCAGCTTTGGTGCCTGCAACGCCCACGATCACCGGCACCAATGCGACGGAGAATATCAACGGCACCTCGGCGGCGGAGATCATCAACGCGCTGGACGGCTGGGATTGGATCACGCCGGGCGGTGGCAATGATACGATTGATGGCGGGCCCGGCACCGATATGGTCAGCTTCGTTAACCTGCCCGACACACCCGGCCGCACCAATGTGCAATACCGGCTTGATATCGATCTGACGGCGGGCACGGCGCATAGCCACGACAACTCGGAAATCATGCAGATCCTCAATGTCGAGCGCGTCACCGGCACGATTTTCGCCGATAAAATCAAGGGCACGGCGGGCGACAACCTGCTGCGCGGGCTTGGCGATTACGACTGGTTCACGGCGACGACCGGCAATGACACGATGGATGGCGGCAACGGCAAGGACATGATTTCCTACGTCGAATGGCAAAATACCGCCGCCAATCTGGCCGAAAATGTCTT
>TARA_R110002111_G_scaffold223882_1_pt1 | contig 17600 bp, 17 predicted proteins | sample TARA_R110002111 | Tara Oceans TARA_R110002111 (sample SAMEA4397363) | marine metagenome | biome: Polar Biome; feature: [ZZZ] marine water layer (ENVO:01000295); material: water (ENVO:00002006), including particulate matter (ENVO:01000060) such as... | depth 199 m | reverse complement strand
AACCGGATGGAACTATGCGTAAATTAACGGATGTTTCTAAGTTAAATGGATTGGGGTGGAAGCATAAGATAGATCTAAAAGAAGGCTTAAACAAAATGTATAGTTGGTATTTAAATAATAAATAATTGAAAATATGAAAAAATTAAGTTTATTACTTTTATTTCTAATAAGTCTTTCTTGTAAAAACGGGAACAAAGAGGGAGTGAGTTCAGGAGATTTAGAGACAACAAAAAAATCACAGGTAGATAAAGAACCGCAAGTGTTAAATAAGTTAGTCATTCCTAATCATAATTTATGGTCATTTGTTAGATTGACTTTTGAAGAGAATACTTCAAGTAAAGAAAGACTTGATGCATATAAAGTATCAAGAACTAGTCTTGATGAAACTGCATATACAGTAGTTAATGAAATACCAATTATTTATGGGACTAAATACAGAATTAGTATAAATGCTAAAAAAGGAAATAATGGACATTTATTTGGTTTAAGAGCGATTGGTGAATATCCACATCGTATAGATGCTGTTTTTGATTTAAAAAATGGACTACTAAAAGATAATAAAAGTTCTGGCGATTTTGTTGAAGGTGAAGCAACTATAACGGCTTTAGATAATGATTGGTATAAGTGCACAATAATTGGTGAGCTTGATGCTGATATGATAAAAATAATTTTTGGACCAACAAGTGGTTTAGGTAAAACTATTGCCTGGGAAGCAAAAACTAAAGATTTTTGTGATGTCTATGTAGTTCCATCTAGTTTAACAGTAGAAGAAATCTCAAACTAATAACTATTAAATAAAAGACTGTTTGAAACTGAAATAGCAATTATGTTTAATATAAAATTAAAAAACAAAAAAAGTTTTTCTTGTGATTCTAATACAACCATATTTGAAGCAGCAAAAAAACAGGGAATTGTATTAGAACATAGTTGTTTAACAGCTAGGTGCAGAAGTTGTTTGGTTAAAGTACTAGAAGGGGAAACAGTAGATGTTCAAAAAGAATTAGTGCTTTCAAACGAAGAAAAAGATCAGAAATTTATACTATCATGTAACGCAAAACCAACTTCTAATTTGATTCTTGATATTGAAGATCTAGGGGATATCTTGCTGCACGAAAAAAGAATAGTTCCTTGTAAAATTGATGCCATCGAGGAAGTAACTAAAGATGTAATTAAAGTAGTTTTAAGATTTCCACCCAATACCAATTTTAAATTTATTTCTGGGCAATATGTAAATTTGATGCGAGGAAGTATCAAAAGAAGTTATTCAATAGCCAATAAGTCCGGAGATAATTCTAAATTAGAGTTTTTTATAAAAAAATATGATAATGGATTAATGAGCAAGTATTGGTTTGAAGAAGCAAAACAAAACGACTTGTTAAGAATGGAAGGCCCTTTAGGTACATTCTTCCTAAGAGAATCTAAAAAAAGAAACATTATTTTTTTAGCCACAGGAACAGGTGTAGCACCTGTAAAGGCTATTTTAGAACAACTACAAGATTCTAATCAAGATTATTCTAATCAAGTTTTTTGGGTGTTTGTAGGAGCTCGATACGAGGAAGATTTCTTTTGGGGACCAAATGAAAACATAACTATAAATTTAAAATTTATCCCAGTTTTATCAAGACCAAATGAAAACTGGAAAAAAGATAAAGGATATGTTCAAAACATTGTTTTGAAAAATAAAATTGATTTATCGGATGCGCAAGTATACGCTTGTGGGTCTAATGAAATGATTGAATCAGCAAAAAAATTATTTTTAAATAATTCATTACCAGAAGATCAGTTCTATTCGGACGCGTTTATTTGTACAAACTAAAACACTATATGAAAGCAGTAATATTAGCAGGAGGCTTAGGAACAAGGTTAAGTGAAGAAACAGTTTCAAAACCAAAACCAATGGTTGAAATAGGCGGAAAACCTATTTTGTGGCACATCATGAAAACTTATTCGCATTACGGAATTAATGATTTTATAATTTGTTGTGGATATAAAGGATATGTGATAAAAGAATATTTTGCCAATTATTTCAAACACCAATCGGATATTACTTTCAACATGAAAGAGAATAAGATGATTGTACATGAAAAAAGAGCCGAACCTTGGACAGTTACATTAGTTGATACTGGAGATAGTTCTATGACAGGAGGGAGGCTTAAAAGAGTCTTACCATACATAAAAAATGAAGAATCTTTTTGTTTTACTTATGGAGATGGTGTTGCGGATATAAATATTGAAGATTTGTTGAATTTTCATAGAGCTCATGGAAAAGAGGCTACGTTAACGGCTACTTATCCTCCAGGAAGATTCGGAGCTCTTAATATCGTTGATGATGCAGTGATAAAATTCGAAGAAAAGCCTAAAGGCGATGGTGCTTTAATAAATGGAGGATATTTTGTATTATCCCCAAAAGTAATAGATAGAATAGAGGGTGATTTAACCATATGGGAACAAGAACCATTGAAAGGGTTGGCAGGAGATAATCAACTAATGGCATTTAAGCATACAGGATTTTGGCAACCCATGGATACCCTTAGAGATAAAATGTATTTGGAAAAATTATGGTCGTCTAAAAATGCACCTTGGAAATTATGGAAGAGATAAAAGTAAATGCTGGGTTTTGGAATAACAAAAAGGTATACTTAACAGGGCATACTGGTTTTAAAGGAAGCTGGCTCTCCTTGTGGTTGCAATCTATGGGGGCTATTGTAAAAGGTTATTCATTAGACGTAAATACTTCCCCAGCCTTGTTCGAAGTGGCGAGAGTTGCCGACCAAATGGAATCAGAAATTGGTGACATTAGAGATTTAGATAAAATCTCTAAGAGTATGCTTAATTTCAATCCAGATATTCTAATACATATGGCTGCACAGCCCTTAGTTAGATTGTCTTATATTGAACCAGTTGAAACGTACTCAACAAATGTTATGGGAACGGTAAATGTATTGGAAGCCGCAAGAAAGTGCCCAAATTTAAAAGCCATTGTTTCGGTAACCACAGATAAATGCTATGAAAACAAAGAGTGGCATTGGGGGTATCGTGAAAATGAACCCATGGGTGGTCACGACCCTTATAGTAGTAGCAAAGGTTGTGCTGAGTTGGTTACTTCGGCTTATAGACGCTCGTTTTTTTATACCGAAGATTCTGCATCAATCGCTTCTGCAAGGGCAGGAAATGTTATTGGAGGTGGAGACTGGGCAGAAGATAGGTTGATTCCGGATATTTTAAGAGCATTTGAAAAATCGGAGCCTGTTATTATCCGAAATCCATTATCGACTCGACCATGGCAACATGTTTTAGAACCACTTTCGGGGTATTTAGTATTGGCAGAGCATTTGTACAATCATGGCGATACATTTGCAGGTTCATGGAATTTTGGACCTAAAGATGAAGGTTGTAAACCTGTTAGTTGGATTTTAGATAAAATGGTAGCAGATTGGGGGAAAGGAGCACTTTGGGAATTAGATACTAATAACAATCCTCATGAAGCAGGTTTTTTAAAATTAGATTGTTCAAAAGCAGCGAATGAATTAAAGTGGCAACCCAAATGGAATTTAGAAGAAACATTAAATATGATAGTAAATTGGCATAAAGATTATTTAAATGGTGCTGATGTAAAAAATAATTGCTTAAAAGAGATTAATAAATACCAAAAATAAGAATGGATACAAAATTAAAGTTAGATAATTTAAGAGCGGAAATCTCAGATTTAGTTGCTAAATATGCTGAAGAATTATATAAACCAACAGTTTTTGTGCCTAGTGAAACCGTAATTCCACCTTCAGGAAAGTTGTTAGGGAAAGAGGAATTGCAAAATATGGTTGATGCCGCTTTAGATGGGTGGTTAACAACGGGTAGATTTAATAAAGAATTTGAGGAAAAATTAGCTGCTTTTATAGGTGTTGATTATTGTTTATCAGTAAACTCAGGGTCTTCAGCAAACTTAGTAGCTTTTAGCACCTTAACATCTCCAAAATTGGGCGATAGAGCTATCAAGAAAGGCGATGAAGTTATTGGTGTAGCAGCAGGTTTTCCAACTACTGTAAATCCAATAGCCCAGTTTGGTGCTATTCCAGTTTTTGTTGATGTAGATATTGAAACACATAATGTTAATGCCGATTTAATTGAAGCAGCTATAACTCCAAAAACTAAAGCCATTATGTTGGCACATGCCTTAGGCAATCCTTTTAACCTAGGCAAAGTAGTTGAGTTGTGTGAAAAATACAATTTGTGGTTAATTGAAGACACTTGCGATGCACTGGGCGCTGAGTACGATGGAAAAAAAGTTGGGACTTTTGGAGATATTGGTACATTAAGTTTTTATCCAGCCCACCACATGACAATGGGTGAAGGTGGAGCCGTATTTATGAACGACCCAGAATTAAAAGTGATTGCAGAATCTTTTAGAGATTGGGGAAGAGATTGTTATTGTCCTCCAGGATGTGATAATACTTGCGGATGCAGATTTGAACAAAAACATGGCGACTTACCTTATGGGTATGATCATAAATATGTATACTCGCATATGGGTTATAATTTAAAAATATCAGATATGCAAGCTGCATGCGGGTTGGCACAATTAGGAAAAGTGGACAGCTTTATTGAAAAAAGAAGAAGTAATTATACTTATTTATACAATAGACTACAGACGTTAAACGATTTTTTACAATTACCTAAACCAACACTTAATAGTAATCCTTCATGGTTTGGATTTCCAATTACTTTAAAAGATGATTGTGGTGTAGAAAGAGTAGATGTCACAAAATTTTTAGATAGCCATAAAATAGGGTCTAGATTATTATTCGCTGGGAATTTATTAAAACAGCCATATTTTAAAGATGTAGAGTATAGGGTTGTTGGAGATCTTACAAACACAGATAAAACTATGAATGATACGTTTTGGATTGGCGTTCAACCATCGTTAACCGAGGAGCAATTAGAGTTTGTATGTGAAAAATTAGAAGAGTTTTTTGGATTAAATTTTTAAAAGTTGAAAAAAAAAATTCTAATTACTGGTATTAATGGCTTTTTGGGCAGTCATCTTGCTAAAGGGCTTTCGGAAGATTATGATATCATTGGGCTTGTAAGTAATGTTAATAATACACATCGTATTAAAAAATATAATTTCAATCTACTTGAATCAACAGATGAAAATATTATTAATTTATTTAAGGAAAACACGTTTTTTTCGGTAATTCATACAGCAACGGTTTATAGGGTGGATAAGTCCGTTGAAAAATTGATAACTACTAATGTATTACTTCCTGTAAAACTCTATGAGTTGGCAAACAGTAATGGGACATCCTTATTTGTAAATACGGACACATTTTTCAATTCTAAAGAGGTTAAACAGAATTATCTATCACATTATACGCTTTCAAAAAAAAATGCATTAGAGTGGCTTAAAACAGTCCAAGGAGAATGTAAACTTGTTAATATGAAATTGTTTCATATGTACGGATCAAACGATGCTCCGTTAAAGTTTACCACAAAGATTTTTACGGATTTAATAAACAATATTCCTAAAATTGATTTAACCTCGGGTATTCAAAAAAGAGATTTTATACATGTAGAAGACGTGGTTGACGCTTATAGAACTGTATTGAACAATTTTAATTCTATAAATAATCAATATTCTGAATTTGAGGTAGGATTAGGAAGCAGTGTTTCCATTAAAACTTTTGTTGAAACAATTAAAAAATTAGTGGGGAGCAATACGATATTAAATTTTGGCGGATTAAAAGATAGAGAGAACGAAATTATGGATGCCTTTGCAAATAATACGGAATTAAAAAAAAATGGTTGGAAACCAGAATATAGTTTAGAAAAAGGGATACAGGAAATTTTAGATAATGGCGTATAAATTAATAATTGCTCAAGCTGTTTTATAAACAACACTTATTTACCAAATAATAAATTAGATTTTTGAAATATCACTGAAGCGTTATAATTGCTTAAGGCAAATTGTTAATATGAAAAATGTAAAAGAAAATACGATGTCAAAAAAAAAAGTAGCATGTATTTTCAATTACCCATCACATTATAGAGAAAACATTTTTTTGAAAATGGAACAGGGTTTAGGCTGTGATTTCTATTTTGGAAATATTGAAGAGGGGAATATAAAAAAAATCAACCCTCAATCTTTTACAAAGCCAATTCATCAATTAAAAACAAAAAAATTGTTTTCTGGATTTTCTTGGATAAAAGGCATGGTATCTATCTTATTCAAAAAATACGACATTTACATTCTTACAGCAGATCCTTTTATCCTATCAAACTGGATATTTTTAATATTAAATATTCCTTTGAGAAAAGACATATATGTTTGGGGTCATGGCTGGTATGGTAGAGAAGGAAAGGGTAAATCAATACTAAAAAAGATATTTTTTAAGTTAAGCGATGGTATTTTTCTATATGGCAATTATGCTAAAGAATTAATGGAGGCCGAAGGGTTTCATGCTAATAAATTGCATGTTGTTTATAACTCCTTAGATTACGATGCGCAATTGAAAATTAGAAATACGCTACAACCAACCTCCATTTATAAGGATATTTTTAAAAATGACTATCCTGTAATCATTTTTACTGGGCGACTTACCAAAGTAAAACAATTAGACCTTCTCATTAATGCACATTATTTATTACATAAAAAAGACATTAAAGTAAATGTTTTTATTTTAGGTGACGGACCTGAAAAACGCACACTTCAAGCCTTGGTTAAAAAATATGGTTTAGAAGCGCATTATTGTTTTTATGGCGCTTGTTACGATGAAAACAAAATAGGAGAGTTTTATTACAACTCTAATGTATGTGTTTCACCTGGAAATGTAGGTTTAACGGGAATACATGCTATGACTTATGGTTGCCCTGTAATTGCACATAATAATTTCCCTAATCAGATGCCTGAGTTTGAAGCCATAAAAGATGGTATAAATGGGATGTTTTTTGAAGAAGGAAACCCTGAGGATTTAAGCAAATGTATTTTGAAATTTGTTGATTTATCAATGAATCGAGAACATATTAGAACAGAATGCTTTAATGTTATAGACACCTATTATAACCCAGATTATCAAATTAAATTATTAAATAAGGTTATTTTAAAATAAAACTTATGAGCGAAAAAAAATTAACTATTTGTCTTCCCACCTATAATAGATATAAGTTTATTAAAAATCAACTAGCTTTTTTTAATAATGAATTTATTAAAAATACATCATTAAACGAGCGGGTAGAAGTTTTAGTTGCAGATAATGCCTCTAGCGATAATACAGCCGAATTTCTAACTCAATATAAAAAGGAAAATAACTTTTTTAATTATGTTATTAATCCCAAAAATTTAGGATTGGTAGGTAATATTGTTAATTTATTAAACCTTGCGAAATCTGAATATGTTTGGTTTGTAAGTGATGACGATGAATTAAACCCAGGAGTTGTACAACGTGTTGTAGAAATTATGGATAACCACAACAATCCTGAATTTATTTTTCTAAATTTCTTAGTGTTTGGTAAGAAGAATTTCACAGGAAAATGCGGATTACGAGAAGACTCAAAACAAGCAGCAATGGAAGTATACAGAGAAGACTACGGATCTTTAATTCTTATGACGGCTTGTATTCATAAAAAAAACAACCTACTTGAGATAAAAGATAATGTCATGTTTAATTCGTTATCGGCTCCATTGTTATATTCATTTTATTCGTGTACAAAAGGCTCTATTTATTTAACAAACGAATCTTGGTTAAATTACAGGCATGGAGGCGCTAGTTATGCCAGTTTTAAAACGGTTTCTAAATTAAAGTTTGAAGAATTTATTCCAATATTGGAAAGCCTGCCAACGTTTGGGTATGATAAAAAAGAAGTTAGAAAAACCATCAAAACATTCTTTAAAAAACAGTCTCATGCACATTTCTTATATAATTTTATAAACTTTCCTAAGTCATTCAGACTATATAAATACTATACGCTTAAAACAGTTTTTAAGTTTCCGGTAAATATTTTAAGCTACCTAAGAAAAGGATAAAGAAAACAACCATAGTTTTTGCAAGAAAATAACTAACTTTATATACTATAAATTTTCTGTAATTATTATTACAAAACAATAGCTAAAAACATTTGTTAATAGCTAATACCTACAAGTCCTGATCATGAAAAGTAACATCCATATAAAACTTTTTATTTTTTTACCTATTGCTTTTTTGCTTCTTTTCTCTTGTGATAATAATGATGACGCATCTCAAAAAGACCCGTATACAAATAACGTAGATTTTCCAGAAGAGAGTATATTTTATGGTGATGTCGTTACTAGCTCTAAAGAAACCATGGATTATCTAAACACGTTTAAAGTGACTAGAGTTGAGGGGTCTATAAGAATTAATGATACTACAAATATAATAGCCCTATCAACTATTAAGGAGGTAACTGGTAGTATTCAAATTAATAACGAACAGTATGAGCCTTACAATGGTTCTGTTGATGGTTTACTAAATTTAAAGTGCTTATCTGAATTGATAACTATCGGCGGAGATTTAGAAATTCGATATTTAGAAGATTTGGAAACCTTAGATGGTTTGTCAAACCTTAATTCAATAGGCGGAGATTTAACCATTTACTATAATAAAAAATTAAAAAACATTAATGGTTTATCTAGTCTAAAAAATGTGGATGGAGACATATATATAGGTAATCATCATTTTGATTATACTACTGGTTCCTTAGAAAGTTTAGACGGCCTTTCATCCTTAACATTTGTTGGTGGCGATTTAAGTATACATGTAAGCGATTTATTAATTAATTTAGAGGGTTTATCAAATGTTACATCTGTTGGAGGTGGTTTATTCATAAAAAATAATGCTAAACTAAATTCTTTAAAGGGCTTAACAAATATGACGTCAATTGGAGGAGATATTATTCTAAATGGTAATGAAAATTTAAAAACATTAGAATATTTTCCAAAAATAACAAGAGCTGAGCAAGATATTCAAATTACTTGGAACACAAGTTTAGAATCTTTAGAAGGGTTGCTTAATATAAACTCAATAGGAGGCGATTTAAGTATTAGAGAAAATATTAAATTAGAGTCTCTTGAAGGGCTATCAAATATTACTTCAATAGATGAGCACCTCCTTGTTCAACAAAATGACAACCTAAAAACTTTAAATGGGTTGTCTCGCCTAGTTTCAATAGGCGGCATATTTTCTATCTCAGGTACTAATTTTTTATCTAGTTTAGATGGAATACCAAATATTACTTCAGCCGGAAGTTTAGATATTTATGGTAGTACAAATTTACAAAACCTAAACGGACTTGAAAATTTAAAAAGCCTGGGTAATAGTAGATTAAGAATTCTTAATTGTGATAAATTAAATAATTTTTGCGGGCTTCAAAACTTAGTTTTAAGCAGTACTAATATCGGTTATTATGATGTGTCAAATAACGCCTATAACCCTAGTTTAGATGATTTAAATTTTTTAGATACATGTAAACAATAAATTAAAGATTATTAAGAATGCAATATTTAAAAAATAAATCGGAAGTTTTGGGGTTATTCTTCATAGCATGTTTCATGTTTTTGTTTGCATGTGATAAAAGCGATGATGACATCGAGGTGTCAACGGTATATGAGGGCAATGTTTATATAACCAACCAAACAGAGTTAGAAGAATTTGCATCTTACGGCTATAAAAAATTAGATGGTCACTTAAAAATTACAGGAGTAGACTCATTAACCTCCCTAATGGAGCTAAACGAAGTGTTTACTTTAGAAATATTTAACACTCAACTAAGTAGTCTAGAAGGTTTAAATAAACTAAAAGTTACAGGAGAAGATGCCTTTAATGAGGAAATTAAGGATTCTCAAATTATAATTAGAAATAATAATGCTTTAGGTGTTTTGGACGGATTAAACATTATTGTACTAGACCATTTAATCATCAGAAACAATGTTAATTTATATAATTTTTGTGCATTAAAAGACGTCGAAATTTCAGGATTTTATAATGTAGAAGAAAATTGGCTAAACCCAACACTCAATGAACTTAAAAACACTGGTACTTGCCAAAAAGAAATTTATGCAAATCCTAATTGTAAAGAAGCGTACACCAGAAAGCGTTTTTCTGGAGATATTACAATTGCAACCGAGCAAGAATTAATTGAATTTGGAAATTTAAAATACACAGATATTGAGGGCACTATAACTGTTTCTGGAGTTAATAGTTTAGCTCCAATTGAAAACTTAATAGTAATTCATGAATTGGTAATAAAAAATACTGAGCTTAAAAACTTAGACGACCTTAAATGTTTAGCAATAGTGAATTCTTTACAACTTTTTGATAACCCATTATTGGAAAATTTGAAAGGTTTATCTAATACTGAAATATCTCAACCCAATGTATATTTTAGGGATGATATTATAGAATTTGAAAACGAAAGCGGTTTTTTAGTAATTAGCAATAATGACGCTTTAGTAAATTTAGAAGGTCTGGAAAAAATAGAATATTTAAAAACAGTATTAATTGAAAATAATAATGCTTTAATAAGCATGAAGGGGTTGTCTAATTTATTAGTGATAAGCAATCCAGGAAGAGATTGTGAATACGTAAACGGCGATTTCCTCAAAATAATAAATAACAATTCACTTTTAAGTCTTGAAGGCTTAGAAAAGATGAGTGTGCTTCACCTTTATATTCATGATAATGATAATCTACAAGATTTAATAGGATTATCAAAGATATCTCGTTTAGAATGGTTATCAGTTAAAGACAATAAAAACATAACATCTTTAAATGGGTTAAACAGTATAAATGAAATTGTAAACTATTATGATTGTTGGGCTCACCCAGGAACAACAATTTTAACAAACAATTTAAGTTTAACTGATTTTTGCGTTTTAAAAGACGTTGATTTCGATTATCCATTACCTGATAATTATCAAGTTTCAGGTAATGCTTATAACCCAACATTAGCTCAATTAAAAACGAATGATGGTTGCTCAAATTAAAAATTTAAAAAATAGTATTAATGAAAATAGGTTTTAAAATCGTAATAAAGTGCCTCATTATATTTGCAATACTTAGTTGCAATAAAAATGATAACAAGAAAGAGAATATATTTTTAGGTATTGATTCTTTAACCGAAGGAGCAGGAGGCACAACATATAGAGACTTTTTTTGTAAAGACACTATATCATCGAAATTAGGGTATATTCCTTTAGATTATAAAAGCACTAAAGATGTTGATATAAGTGTTTTTATGACAGAAAACATGAAATGGTTCACTCCAAAATTAACTTATTCGTCTTATCCCAGAAAATATTCGCTTGATGGAAAAGGTGCTTTCACAAATAATGGAAAAGGAGATCGCTGCGTATTTAATATTTCAAAGCATAATAGTTACGAAAAAATTGGACTTTATTATTAAAAACAGCCAGATGGCGGAAGTTTTATTTTATCTGCCAGTAATAAGGGGGTGTTCTCTAATAAATTAAAAATTAGTACTAAAGCTAAAAATTTTGAAATTGGTTATACTGAAGTGGAAACAGAGGTTTCTGATAGATTTAATATTGATAGCATATTTGGAAAAGTAGTACTATTTGGTTTGAATTTTAAGAATTTAACTTTTAAGAATGATGTTGTAAACACTTTTGCTAAAGGGGGAGTAAGACTAAATGAAATAATAAAACTTGATAAAAATTTTAGGAGACAATGGTTTAAAATTTTAAAACCAACTACTTATATCTTAAATGCAGGAATGAATGATAAAAATAATATAAAACCTGCTATCTTTAAAGAAGACCTAAATAGTTTTATTGACGATTTAAAACATGGAGCTCCCAAATGTAAAATAATTTTGGTGGAGCCAAATGAATCTAACGATTATAAAGCAACATATATGCCAGAGTATAGAAAAATAAGGGAAGATCTGTCAAGAAACAATAAAAATATTTTTTACTATTCAATTCCTAAAAATATTGGAGTTTATTCTTATTTTGTTGACAATAAAATGATGTTAGATAAAGTTCATCCCAACAAAAAAGGGAACGAAATCATTGGGAAATCATTGTATGATTTTTTTGAAAAAATAAGATAAAATGAGTAAAAAAGTACTTAACGTAGATTTGGTTAAAGGAATAGGTATTATCCTTGTGATGATAGGACATAGTGGTATGTTTCTATTTATTAAAGACAAAGTGTTATTAAACACCTTAATTTATTCGTTTCATATGCCATTATTCTTTATTGTAGCAGGGTTTTTTATGAAAGATAAAGTGAGTCTTAAAAAATCAGTAAAAAGACTATTAATTCCCTTTTTAATAGTTAGTATATTTTGGGTTTTTATAGCATCTTTTTTAGTTCAATTACCAACATATTTTAGAAGTCAAGAGCTATATCCATACAGCTATGATTTCATGTTACAACTTAAAAAGTTTTTAAAGGCCATATTTTTTGCTACCAGGGTAGACATCATAGGAACAGGGCTCTGGTTTTTAGTAGCGCTTTTTATGGGAAGAATATTGTGGTATGTTTTTCATGATGTATTGAAACTTAAAGTAACACTCTTACACATATTTGTGGTGTTTGTCGCAAATTATTTGCTTTATCGCTATTTAACTTTAGATGAAAAATATTTTTATTGGATGTGGCCACAGGCTATACTAACGTACTTCTTTATGTTAATTGGCAATTATTATTACAAAAAGAACTTCGTAGAAAAAACAGGCTATCTAGATGTTATAATTATTGGGGTGTTATCCGTATTTTTAATCATATCAAATGGTAGGGTAGATATGTCTTCATTTAAGTTGAATAATTATTTTACTTATATTTTTGTTTCACTCTCAGCATTTTTTATAATCTATAAATTTTCATTTCTAATTGATAATCATTTAAAGTTGTTTAAAAAATTATTGCTTTGGTGTGGAAAAGAAAGTTTGAATATTTTTCTTGTGCATCCATTTCTATTAGCTATTGTTCCCTATATTTTAATGGCTAATTTTAATGTAAAAGATGTTTATTCTAGACCTGAATATCTTGTATTCATATATGGAATGGTTTTCTTAACTGTATATTTGTATGAGAAACTAAAAGGGTATCTTTCCCAAAGAAAATTACAGTAAGAAAAACCATTAATGAACTTACCCAAGAAAGTCACTTCATTTCTAAACGACAATGATAAAAAAGTAGTAGCTCAAAATTTTTTGTCTCTATTGGTTTTACAAGGGGCAAATTATATCCTTCCTTTATTAATTCTCCCATATTTAGTAAGAGTATTAGGCGCAGAAAAGTTTGGGCTTGTTATGTTTGCACAATCATTGGCTATATTTCTAACTGTTTTTGTGGATTTTGGGTTTAATATAAGTGGTACAAGAGAAATTTCTTTAGCCAGAAATGATAAAGAAAAAACAGGACAAATATTTTTAGCTATAATGATTATTAAGGTGGTTTTAATAGTTATTGCTTTAGGTATATTATTTTTTATAGTATCTATTTTTTCAAGATTTAGTGTTGATGCGGAAATTTATTTATTAAGTTTTGGAGTTGTAATTGGTCAAGCGCTTTTTCCAGTTTGGTTTTTTCAAGGTATTGAAAAAATGAAGGTGGTAACATTTATTAATATTTTAGCCAAAGTTATATTTACTTTACTCGTTTTTATTTTAATTAATACCCAAGCCGATTATTATAAAGTCCCTATATACAATTCTTTAGGTTTTATTGTGTCCGGATTCATAGGTTTTATAATGAGTTTTAAATATATTAAATTTAAATACCCAACCCTAAGTTTGATAAAACAATTGGTAAAAGAGAGTTCCAGTTTATTTGTTTCAAATTTTGCTACTAGCATGTATACGGCAAGTAATGTTTTTATTTTAGGACTGTTTTCAGGAAATGTTATAGCTGGAGTGTATTCAAGTATGGAAAAACTTATATTAGCGGTAAAAAACGTTTATGTACCCTTATACCAAGCATTGTATCCTTGGGTAGCTAGACAAAATGATAAAGATAAAGGTGAAATTATTAAAAAAATTACGCTTCCAGTTTTTATTATTAGTACTCTAATATCCTTAACTATACTTGTTTTTGCCAAAAGCATATTGTCTATTGTTTATGATGATTCATTAATAATTAGTTATGCTAATGTTTTTAGAATTTTAAGTTTAATATCTGTTTTTTCTGGATTAAATATGTTGTATAATATGCTATATTTTCCAGCAATTAAGCGTTATAAAGTAAGAATGAATATATTAATTTTTGGAGGGTTGTTTAACATGATTATGAATTTAATTTTTGTGCAATTCTATAATATATACGGAATTGCTGTTATAGTGACTGTAACCGAACTTGTATTGGTTTTTGTAGGCTATTATTATTTTAAAAAATTAAATAGAATAAATATATTAGCATGCAACACTTAGTTTCAACTTTATTTATACTAGAATTTTTGTTAATTCTGTTTTCCCTGACACAAAATTTATTCTATAAAGGAGTGAATTTTAAAGTTGGGTTGTCTTTTGCTTTACTCTTTTTTGTTTTTATCCCAATTTGGATAATGATTTTTAGTGGTATAATATTGTTGTCAGAAAGTGACTTTTACTATACAACAATAAACGATGTAGTGTTTAAAACTAATATTGAAACTTCTTTTGTATTATTATCGTTTATTTTCTCGATTATTATTTATTTATATATCCCTTTAAAAAAGCATAATAAAACACCTGTACCGGATATTTTTAAACCAAGTATTAGTTATTATTTGATAATTTATGTTATCGGTATGCTAATTGTTTTTATTGGGTCTGGATTACTTGAAGGCGGAAATTGGTACCAAAATAGGCATCATTTCTTTGACTCTAATGGAGCAATAGCCGTATTAATTGCCTTTATTATAAATTCCGCTAAAATCCTTGTAATAGCTTCTATTGTTCATAAATGGGTTAAGGGTGAGTGGAAGTTTTTTAAGTTTTTGGCATTTGTAGTTTCGTTCAGTTTAATAGATATGGTTTTTTCTGGTAACAGGATATACTTATTTTGTACTGCAATTATAATTGGTCTTTTGCTTCTTAAAAAATATCCTAAAAAAACTATTATTTCTCTTCCTTTTATTATTCCAAGTGCCTTTATACTAGGATACTTTGCCTCAATTTTTAGACATATGAGAGGACCATTATTTGCGGAAGGATTACCTACTTGGAGTGTTTTTCAGGCAGCTCTAAAACGGGCAATGATGTTAGAGCCTCCAGATTTTACTTCGTTTTTTTTAGGGATTTCTGAATCGGTGAATGTAAATGTAATGTATGATTTATTTGGAAGGTATAACGATTTTTTATACGGTGCTACGTATTTGAAACCATTTGTTTTTTATTTACCAAGATCTATTTGGGAAGGTAAGCCACAAAGTATAACAGTTTTAACTGCAGAATTTTTAGGTGGAGCATCATTAGTTACAACAGTAATAGGAGAAATGTACATGAATTTTTATTTATTTGGAATAATAATTCTTCCAATATTTTTATGGTATACTGATGTTTTGTTGACCAATACATTAAAAAGTTATGGAACAATGTCAAATGTGGTAATGTTTTTCTTTGGAATACTTATTTTCAGAATGCCATTTTCTGACGAATTACTGGTATTTGCCTTCTTAGTGCTTATTCTCAGGGTTTTTTATTATTTTAAAAAGTATAAGTTTGTAATTAAATAAAGTTACTGCATGATAAATACAATATTTATTAGAGAAAAACTCATAAGCATTGTAATACTTATTTTTGCAATTTTTCCTTTAATTCCTAATAGTATAAAGGGTCTGCCGGTAATACTCCTTTTTATAGTTGTTCTATTTAGTAATATTAAAAAAACCCCCAATTGGAAATGGTTGTTAATAAACTCATCATTATTTTCCCTATATCTATTTAGTCTTACTTATACTGCAAACTTCAATATAGCGTTAAGGAAACTTGAAACAGGTTTATCTATATTAATAATTCCAATTATTTTTTATGGGTTCTTAGCCGAACAAAGCTTCAAGCAGTCACTAAAGACGAATTTTTTCAAAATCTTCATTCTTTCTTCATTTTGTTTTTCTGTTATTTGTTTAGCGTTTATTAGTATCGATAATAGCACAATGTATTATAATGATTGGTATACTGATAAATTTAGATCCATAATTATCGAAATACCTTTAATAGGACAACATCCAATATATGCATCAATATTTTTATCGCTTTCAGTTATTTTTTTTGTAGAGTTAATTAAAATATATTCGTATAAAATAAAATATCGTAATATATACATTGTCTTTACACTTACTAATATCGTATTTTTACTAATGCTGGCAAGCAAAGGCGTGATTTTAAGCTTGTTTTTAGTGTCTTTTATAGATGCAATACAAAATAGAAAAAATTTTAAAATAGTTGTAGTAATTATTTTTATTACCATATCTATTTTAGTTTTTAATAGAAGATTTAAAGAAATATTTATAGCAGAAACTTATACCGAGATCAATGAAAATTTTTCTACCAGCATTAGAATTGGAATTTATAAATGCGCTTTAAAAGTGATTAGTGAAGAGCCTATTTTAGGCTATGGAATTGGAGATTCTCAAGAGGCCTTGAACTTATGTTATGCAAATGAGAGTAACGTGCTTTTAAAGAATAGATATAATTCACATAATCAGTATTTAGATATAATTATAAAAACAGGAGTTTTTGGGCTTATTTTTTTTATTTTTTTTATATACTGGAATTTTAAAAAAGCTATTGAAAATAGAAATGGGCTGGTAGTTTCTATACTGGGTTTTTATTTCATACTTTTCTTCACTGAAAATATTTTGGTAAGGCAATCAGGAGTAATATTATTTTTCTTTTTAATAACTTTTTTAAATCATCAACCCAATACAATAAAAATTAAAAAGTCATGAAAGTTCAAGATTTAAATCTTTACAAAACACCTAACGATTTTAGAGGTAAATCTAAAATAACAGTTCAATTATGGTGGATGGTTCAGTCTGTTTTTTTTAAACCTTCTCCTCAGGTTTTGTATGGCTGGCGCAGATTTCTACTAAGATGTTTTGGAGCAGAAATAGGTAAGGGTGTTATAATTAGACCAAGCGCACAAATAACGTACCCATGGAAAGTTAAAATTGGTGATTACAGTTGGATAGGAGATGATGTTGTTTTATATAGTTTAGGTGATATTACAATTGGTAAAAATGCTGTGATTTCTCAAAAGAGTTATATTTGCACAGGAACTCACGACTATACAAAAGTTGACTTTCCAATATTGGCAAAAAAGATAGTAATTGGAGATGAATGCTGGTTAGCAACAGATGTTTTTGTGTCACCAGGAGTAACAATCAAAAATGGAGCAGTTGTAGGAGCTAGAAGTACTGTAATTAAAGACTTAGATTCTAATTCGGTGTATGTTGGATCACCTGTCAGATTTATAAAGAAAAGAACGATTGAGCAATAAAATTGTAATTATTGGCATAAATTATTACCCTGAAGATAGTGCTATTGGTTTATATACTACCGAGAAGGCTGAATATTTAGTTTCTAAAGGATTTGATGTTACTGTAATAACAGGATTTCCTTATTATCCACAATGGGAAATAAG
>TARA_R110002111_G_scaffold103778_3_pt1 | contig 17685 bp, 16 predicted proteins | sample TARA_R110002111 | Tara Oceans TARA_R110002111 (sample SAMEA4397363) | marine metagenome | biome: Polar Biome; feature: [ZZZ] marine water layer (ENVO:01000295); material: water (ENVO:00002006), including particulate matter (ENVO:01000060) such as... | depth 199 m | reverse complement strand
TTCATCAACTCTTGACTTGCTTCTCTAAAACGGTAACGTTCAATAGAACTCGAAATCACAGCAGGATACGCTTTTACAGCTGCTAATGTTTCTTCGTCAATAGTAGAATATTCCGATGGTGTTGGAATAATGCCGCCGTAATATTTGTTAGTTAAAACCACGACGCGATTGATAAAGTTTCCGAAGATAGCCACCAATTCATTATTGTTTCTGGCTTGAAAATCTTTCCACGTAAAATCGTTATCCTTAGATTCTGGTGCGTTTGCCGTTAAAGCGTAACGCAACACATCTTGTTGATTAGGGAAATCGATTAAATAATCTGGTAACCAAACGGCCCAGTTTTTAGAGGTTGATAATTTCTGACCTTCTAAGTTTAAAAATTCGTTAGCTGGTACGTTGTCTGGTAAAATATACGAGCCTTCAGCTTTTAACATGGATGGGAAAATAATACAGTGAAAAACAATATTATCTTTTCCTATAAAGTGTACCAATTTGGTGTCTTCGTCTTTCCAATAATCTTCCCAGTTTTTACCTTCGCGTGCTGCCCATTCTTTGGTTGCAGAAATGTAACCAATAGGAGCATCAAACCAAACGTAAAGTACTTTGCCTTCTCCACCTTCAACAGGTACCGGAATTCCCCAATCTAAATCTCTGGTTACGGCACGTGGACGTAAGCCATCGTCAATCCAAGATTTTACTTGACCATAAACATTAGGTTTCCAATCTTTTTTATGACCTTTTAAAATCCATTCACGTAGAAAATCTTCGTGTTTATTTAAAGGTAAAAACCAGTGTTTTGTTTCTTTTAATGTTGGTACATTACCTGTGATTGCTGATTTTGGGTTTATTAAATCAGTAGCATTTAAGCTGGATCCACAGCTTTCACACTGATCACCATAAGCTTCTTCATTGCCGCATTTAGGACAGGTTCCTGTAACAAAACGATCTGCTAAAAACTGATTCGCTTCAGCATCGTATAATTGTTCAGTCACTTCTTCAACAAATTCATTATTGTCGTAAAGGGTTTTAAAAAAATCTTGAGCCGTATCATGATGAATTTTAGCTGTGGTACGTGAGTAGTTATCGAATGTAATACCAAAATCAATAAAAGACTGCTTGATAATAGCATGGTATTTATCAACGATATCTTGTGGAGTTACACCTTCTTTTTTTGCTTTTATGGTAATTGGTACACCATGTTCGTCGCTACCACAAATAAAAGCAACGTCATTACCAGTTAATCTTAAATAACGTGCGTAAATATCTGCAGGTACATAAACACCGGCTAAATGTCCAATATGAATTGGGCCGTTTGTATAAGGTAATGCTGCTGTTATGGTGTATCTCTTCGACATGTTTTCGTGTTTTTTCAAGCTACAAAAGTACGCAATATATAAGGGATTTAGAAACGCGTATTTGCAAATTTCAACAATAATTCTCTTATGGCTTTGTTTGATATTTGTAATGCAAAAGCGAAGCTGTTACATCGGTCTATGTTTTATCGTTGACTCATTATAATAAGAATGATAAAATTTAAACAAGTGAAAAAAAATGTACTTTTACAAAAAGCAGTTTTTATGATTTTAAGACCTCATTTTTTATTCCTATTTTTTGTTATTAATTTAATAGCAATTAGTAATACTATTGCTCAAAATAAATCCGATAATTTTACAGAAATGACTCCTAAATTTATTCAACCACCATATTTAAAAGCAGGTGATACGGTTGCTATAGTAGCACCTTCTGGAATTTTAAAAAGTAGAGAAGGTGAAGTACAGCAAGCTGTTAAACTTCTTGAAAGTTGGGGTTTACATGCTATTGTTGGTAAACATGTATTTAGTAAAGCAAATCATTTTGCAGGTACAGATGAAGAGCGTTGTTCTGATTTACAAAGCGCAATGGACGATCCTAAAATTAGTGCCATTTGGTGTGCGAGAGGTGGTTATGGAACGGTTAGAGTTTTAGATAAATTAAATTATACTGAATTCAAAAAAAATCCCAAATGGGTTATCGGTTACTCTGATATCACAGCTTTACACAACCAAGTGCATAATGAAGGATTTCAATCGTTGCATGCTTTAATGTGTGTAAGTTTAACCAAGAATTTAGATGATATTAAAGAGTCCATTTCTACGTTTAAATCTGCAATTTTTGGACATCCTGAGAATTATACATTAAAAGGATCTAGTTATAATAGAACCGGTGAAACTTCTGGTGAGTTAGTTGGTGGCAATTTAACGATGTTACATACCATGTTAGGCTCTAAAGAAAGTATTGATACGTCTGGAAAAATTCTTTTTATTGAAGAAATAGGGGAATATAAATATCATATAGATCGTATGCTACAAAGTATGAAGCGTGCAGGTTATTTTGATAATCTAAATGGACTTGTCGTTGGTGATATGTCTAAAATGCGAAAAAACACGACGCTTTGGGGAACTTCGGTAGAGCAATTAATTTTAGATGCTTTAGCAGAATATGATTTTCCAATTGCTTTTAATGTACCTGCAGGACATGAGAAAGATAATAGAGCTTTGGTTTTGGGTAGAACTATTGATTTGAAGGTTGAAAAAAGTGAAAGTAAATTATCTTACAAATAGTAGTTCTATTTAGATAAGCGAAGGCATAATGCACAATGCCAACTGAATACTAAACAATGGCGCAACATAACGAACTTGGTAAAAAAGGTGAACAGATAGCTGTAGATTTTCTGCTAAAAAACAGCTATGATATTATTGAGCGTAATTACCGTTTTCAAAAGGCTGAGGTAGATATTATCGCTCAAAAAGGTGATGTTTTAGCAATTGTAGAAGTGAAAACGCGATCGTCTATTGATTTTGGAAATCCTCAAGATTTTGTAAAACCTAAACAAATTAAAAATTTAGTGAAGGCTGTTGACGAATACGTCAATGAAAATAACTTAGATATTGAAGTCAGATTCGATATTATAGCTATTGTTAAAAACAAAAAAGGGTTTGAAATAGAGCATTTAGAAAATGCTTTTTATCATTTTTAATCTTATCTATAAAAATTCATTTCATCTAAATATTTCCAAACATGTTCTGGTAGCATTGGTCTTACATTTTTACCTTCTTTAATAGCGTTTCTTATAAAGGTAGAGGACAATTCCATAATAGGTGCGTTAACATGATGAATTCTAGGGTGGTCACTGAATTCTGTTTCAACTTTACCTTCAGAAAGTCTAGGATAGACATAAATATCATGATTTTCAAGAATCAATTCATAGTTTTTCCACTTATGAAGGCTCTTTAGGTTGTCTTCGCCCATAATTAAGGCAAATTCATAATTAGGAAATTTTTCAAAAAGATAAGTAAGAGTGTCAATGGTATAATTTGGCTGTTTTAATCCAAATTCTATATCGCTAGGTCTTAATTTGTCATAGTCTTTAGTTGCCAAATGAACCATCTCTAAACGTTGGTAATTATCTAGTAAACTACTTTTCTTTTTAAAGGGACTTAAAGGCGTTACTACAAACCAAATCTGGTCTAAATCACTATGCTCGGCCAAGTGATTAGCAATAGTTAAATGACCAATATGAATTGGGTTAAACGTACCAAAATATAAACCTATTTTCATCTTACTTCGCTACAAAGTCTGAAACCAATTTATATGCATTTTCTAAAGCTTCGTCTAAATTAGAGTTTACTACAATTTCATCAAATAGAGGTGCTGTAGCCAATTCTGCTGGTGCTTTAGCTACACGCATACTAATTTTTTCTGGACTTTCTTCTCCACGATCTTTTAGTCTCCTTACTAATTCATTTAAATCAGGTGGTTTAACAAAAATAGCAATAGTTTGCTCAGGGAATTTTCGTTTAATACGTAAGCCTCCAGATACGTCTATATCAAAAATAACATGCTTTCCTTTTGCCCAGATTCGTTCAATTTCAGATTTTAAAGTACCATAGAAATTATCTCTATAGACTTCTTCCCACTCTAAAAACTCATCAGCTTTAATTTTGTTTTTAAATTCTTGAAGTGATAAGTAGTAATAATCTTTTCCGTGAGTTTCGTTACCTCTAGCTTCTCGCGATGTTGCTGAAATAGAAAATTCTAGATTGAGTTCAGGCTGTTTTAATAAATGACGAACAATAGTTGTTTTTCCAGAACCAGAAGGTGCTGAAAAGACAATAAGTTTGCCTTGTTTTTTGTTTTTAGTTTCTGACAAAATGTGTGATTTTACTAGGTACTAATTAAAGTACATTCAATAATTGTTCTTTAATTTTTTCGAGTTCGTCTTTCATCTGAACGACTAATTTTTGCATAGGTGCATAATTAGATTTTGAACCAATAGTATTGATTTCTCTTCCGATTTCTTGAGAAATAAATCCGAGTTTTTTTCCGTTAGAATCTTCAGAATTCAGTGACTTTGTGAAATAATCTAAGTGATTTTCTAATCTTACTTTTTCTTCAGTGATATCAAATTTTTCGATGTAATACACCAGTTCTTGTTCAAAACGGTTTTCATCTACTTTTTCTTTAATATCTGAAATACCTTTCTCTAATCGAGCTCTCACACCATCAATACGATCAGGATCCATTGTAATTACTTCTTGCAATAACCTTCTTAATGTGGCAATTCTTCCTAAAAAGTCTTGCTTTAAAGTTGCTCCTTCATCTTCACGATATTCGACAATTTTAGATATAGCTTCGTTAATTTCTTTACTGATAAGCATCCATTCATCTTCATCAATGTCATCACGCTCTGTAGTTACAGCATCTGGCAAACGAATTGCCATTTTTAAGAGTTCGGTAGCGTCTCCATCTACCACTTCTTTAAGTTGTTTAATGTATTCTTTAACAACTGTTTTGTTAATTTTAGAACTGGTATCTTCACCCGTAATTTCAACAAAAAGAGAAAAATCTACCTTGCCTCTTACTAAGTGTTTTGCAATTAGTTTTCTAATGTCTAATTCTTTTGCTCTATACATGGAAGGCATACGAGCGTTGAGGTCTAAACTTTTACTATTTAGAGATTTTAATTCTATAGAGATTTTTTTTGTTGGGAGCTGAAGAACAGATTTCCCATAACCTGTCATGGATTGTATCATTAAAACGTTGCGATTAAAGTTGCGCAAAGGTACAAAATTGAATGGTTTAATTTTTTGATTAAAAAGTTTAGAAAGGATTGACGTGTCCTAGTGTAGTTTTATAACTTTGCAATTCTTATTAGAAATAAAAAAATATGTACAAAAAACAGTTCGAAATTCGTTGGAGTGATGTAGATGCTAATGGTCATTTAGCTAATTCTGCTTATACTAATTTTATGAGTCATGCTAGGATGTCTTTCTTTTCTGAGCAAGGATTTTCTATGGCAGAAATTATGAAATATAATGTTGGTCCTGTGGTGTTTTATGAGCATATGTACTATTTTAAAGAATCATTTATTGGAACGCCAATTACAGTAACCATAGAAGTGTCTGGTTTAAGTGAAGATGGTATGTTGTTTATGTTTGAGCATAATTTTTACAATCATAAAGGTGAAAATTTAGCCTATTGTGAAATGCAAGGAGCTTGGATTGATTTGAAAACAAGAAAATTAACAGCGTTGCCTGCTCCTTTATTAGAATTGGCTCATAAATTCCCAAAATCAGTTAGCTTTAAAGTATTGACCAAGGAAGATACACGTAAGCATGGAGTAAGACCTAAACCAATGGCTATGTAGAATGTTATTTAAACGGCTGATGCTGTTTAAAAGATTTTATGTGCACATTCTTTATAAACTGTTTTAATACCTGATTAGGTAAGGACTGTTTATGTCTGCCATAGCAAGTTAATGCCATTGGCTCGGCTCCAAGAGTGCTTTTTATTTCAGAAGCAGTTCTGCCTAAATTTATCTGATCAGACTTTGTTTCAATGCCAAGTCTTACATAATCGTTTAAAATCCTTGGGTAAATTGCAAATTCTTTGTTGTTAGAATAGTCAATGCCAATAAAGTGCGCATCGAGATGCGTTCTATTTTGCATCGCCGACAAAAAGCCAACTAATTGGTCTTCTAAAAAATAGCCTTTTACAATAAACTTTTCTTTAAACGCTTTTTTGAGATGCACATAGGTATCTAGATTTAAAATTTGTGCATTAAAGTCAGCATTATCAATGGTGTTATGATATAATTCTTGAAGCTGATTTTTGTGTTTTTGTATGTCTTCTTCAGAAAAAAATTGAGCTTTTAAGATTTCACTTTTAGCATCAGCTCGATTCGCTTTTACTCTGTATTTAGATTTTAGAGCGTTTTTGTAATCGTCGAAAGAATGCCATTCGGGTTTTAACGTAATAATCATGTTAGGCTCTACTTGCATTGCTGCATAATCGTAAGCTTCTAAATGATTGGTGATAGAAAGTGATGTGTTTTCAAAATCTTTAATAAAAATAGCTTTGATTTTTTTAACTGATTTTGAGAGTTGTTTTACGCCTTCAGCAATGGCCTTAAACGTTTCAACTTTATCTTCATTATCTTTTAAGAACGTCCCATATTCTCCACTCAAAAAGACATTACCACAAAAAAGTACTCTAATATGGTTATTGCAAAACATATTATTTACTATACGTCTAACTTTATTAGACATGGTGATGTTTTTGGTAATGGTTTCAATACCAATAGTTACAATTTGTGTATTGGCAAACGCAACGGCTTGTTCATCTTTTAAAATAAAAATATAATTAAATTCAATATCTGTATTTGCGATTTCAAACGCTTTTAAAAATTCTGGAGAATAATAAATATTTGTGCAACAGTTTAGGTTATTCCAATAGGCTATTGGAATACTATCGACGCTTTTAAATATTTCAGATTTTAATGACAAATTAAGTAACTTTTTTAGGCTTTTTAATCACTAGGTAAACACCTAGAAATATGATTATCATAGCTGTGATTTTAATAGTATCTATAAAATCGGCTCCCATGGCTAAGGCAAAAAGAGCGGCAATAGCTGGTTGAAGATAAATAAAAATGCCGACGGTAGATGCTTTAAGTTTATTAAGTGCTAAAGGGTTTAATAAATAAGTGCCAAACGTAGCTCCAATAACAACAAATAGTACAGAAAAAGTAGTATATGGAGTAAAAGTATGCCATTGAACCTCTTGTAATTCGCTATATCCAAATGGTGTAAGGATTATTAATCCAAATAAAAACAACCATTTTATAAATGTAAAAGGATGATATTTAGCGGTTAATTTTTTAATTAAAATAATGTAAATACTATAGGATACTGCATTTAGAAAAACAAGTAAATTGCCTAAAGGGATATTGTCACCAACTCTTGAAGATTTACCATAAAGCGTTAACACCAGAGCACCTGCTAAACCTAAAATGACTCCTGTTATTTTTAATTTTGTAACTTTTTCTTTTAAAATATAGGCAGATAATACAAGGATTATAATAGGTATAATCGTCATAATAGAAGACGCATGTATTGGAGATGTATATTCTAATCCTTTAAAAAAGAATAACATATTAATTACCACGCCAAAGAGCGAAGCAACCATGAGTTTTAGGTAGTCCTTTCTTTCTATTTTCTCTTTTGGTACAAATAGACTTAGAATCCAGAATAATATCGTTGCACCAATAACTCTCAGTAATACAAACCCAAATGGTTTAATGAAATTTTCATTCATCACTGTTTTGGCAATGGTATAATTGAGTCCATACAAAAGCTGAACCATAAAGAGCGCAAAAATCGCAAAACCTCTGCTATTCATGTATAGCAAGTTTTGCAGCCTCAACCGTTTTTTTAGAGTTGCCTATAAAAATCTGATTGTTAAATAAAACTACAGGGCGTTTTAAAAAGGTATAGTGTTCTAAAATGTAGTTTTTATAGTCTTCTTCAGATAGTGCTTTATCCTTTAAACCTAATTCTTTATATAGCCTTGCTCTTTTGCTGAATAAATTTTCGTAGCTATCTGTAAGTGCTCTTATCTCTTCAATTTGAGACTTAGTAATAGGTTCTGTTTTTATATCTTGAAGTTGAAATCCTTTAGGTAAATTCAGTTCATTAATAATGCGAGTGCAAGTATTACAAGTGCTTAGGTAGTATATTTTGTTCATATCAGAATTCTATATAATTTTGAAATCTAACTTATACAAACTTTAGGAATTTAGCTTCAATGAAAAAGTTTGTATGAGTTCAATGCAAAGTAACCGTATTTAAAGGGAAATTTAATTACTTTTAAGAAAAATATCATTCTATGGATTATTACTCAATTGCAACCATTTTAGTTGTGCTATCTGCACTATTTGGTTATATAAATGTGAAGTTCTTAAAACTGCCAATTACCATCGGATTAATGGTCATTACTATCGTATTTACTGTAGTTTTGGTTGGAATTGCGCAATTTGATGATACGCTATTGATACAAGAACGAGAATTTATAGCAATGATAGATTTTGAAACGGTTCTGCTTGATATTATGCTAAGTTTTCTGCTTTTTGCAGGTGCTCTACATACCAATTTTAATCAGCTTAAAGTGCAACGAGGACCTATTTTGGCTTTTGCTACCTTGGGTGTTTTGGTGTCTACATTTTTAGTTGGTATTGCTATGTTCTACGTGTTAAAATTAATGGGCTTGGATGTAGATTTTATCTATTGTTTATTATTTGGAGCTTTAATTTCACCTACAGATCCAATCGCAGTTTTGGGTATTCTAAAGAAGGCAGGTGCACCAAAAAAGCTAGAAACTAAAATAGTAGGAGAATCCTTATTTAATGATGGAGTAGGAGTTGTAGTGTTCTTAACCATTTTTGCAATTGCCGCTAAACCAGATGCAGCTATTGAGTTTGCTGATATTGCAACTTTATTTGGTCAAGAAGTTATTGGTGGAATTATATTAGGTCTTTTTCTAGGTTGGGTAACTTATCGTTTAATGAGATCTATTGACAATTACGAAATCGAAGTTATTCTAACGCTTGCAACGGTAATGGGTGGTACTATGTTGGCGCATAAATTTCATTTATCTGCGCCATTGGCTATGGTAACAGCCGGACTAATCGTTGGGAATGATACCGTAAGAAATTCTGCAATGTCTGAAACTACAGAGCTTTATGTAGATAAGTTTTGGGAACTTATAGATGTTTTATTAAACACTATTTTGTTTGTAATGATTGGTATGGAAATGCTAATTTTAACCTTAGAGGGTAAATTTATTTATGCAGGCTTATTGGCAATTCCTATTATATTACTGTGTCGTTATATGTCGTTGTGGCTGCCTATTAAATTCTTTTCAAAACGTTTAGATTTTGTGCCTAAAACAAACTTAATTATGACTTGGGGAGGATTGCGAGGAGGAATTTCTATTGCATTAGCTTTAAGTCTTACTAAAGATATGCACAGAGAATTATTTTTAGTAATTACTTATGTTGTGGTGGTTGTCTCTATTGTTGGTCAAGGTTTAACCGTTGAGCCGTTTATAAAACGATTAACAAGAAGCACAAAGAATTAATGAACTTTGAGGTAAGACTCACATTCTGAAAATGGAATTACAAATTCAGTGTAGCCTTGGTCGTAAGAAGCAACCTCATAAACATTGTAAAGTAATACCAAACCATCTTCGCTAAACCCTATGTTTTCAGGTAAATGAAAAGGTTCTCCAAAAAAGAAATCTTCTATTTTTAAGTTATCCTCTTTGGTTTCTAGTGATTTTATAAAATGGTTTTCTGCCAGAGTTTTAAAACTTTCTATGTCTTTAATAATTGCGTCTTGATTTAAAACCTTACCCGTTTTAGCGTCTAAATTTAGAAACTGTATTTGGTCACTGCCATGTGCTCCACCTTTAAATTCATAAGTACTAACGGCAATGGTAATAACCTCTTCAGATTGATACGTTAATTCTGTTTCAATTTGAAGTTCCCATGCTGGTTCTGATTCCTCTGAGAATTCATTTTTGAAGTTGAGGTATTCTGTATTAAAAGCTTTTAAAACGTCTTTTAATTCATTAGTGTTTTCAGCTGAGCTTAATGCCTCAATAATTGCATTTTCAACATTTGAATTAATAGTTTTACTAAGCGTGCTAGTTCCTTTAGCTCTACTGTAAGTTGCTGAAATTTGAGCTTCATAAGCAACATCAACATCAACAGTTTCGAATGTTGCAGGTTTGAATTCCGAATTGCAAGAAGTTAATACAATTAAAAAGGCGAAAAAAGAGATTATTCGTTTCAAAATAGTTGAGGTTAAATTATCAGACAATAAAGGTATTATATTGATTTGAATAGAACGAATTATCCATTAAATTTGTTGTGTTTCCAATGCAATAATTCATTTAATTATTTATCATGAAATTCAATACAAAAACGATACATGGAGGCCAAAAACCAGATGCTGCTTATAGCTCGGTGATGCCACCAATTTATCAAACCTCCACTTTTGCACAGTCTACTCCTGGTGGTCATAAAGGCTATGAATATTCGCGCTCAGGAAATCCAACACGTCATGCCTTAGAAAATGCTTTTGCAAGTATTGAAAATGGTAATTATGGATTAGCATTTGGTTCTGGTTTAGCAGCCATAGATGCCGTTTTAAAGTTATTGAAATCGGGTGATGAGGTGATTTCTACAAACGATTTATATGGAGGTACGTATCGATTATTTACTAAAATATATGAGGATTTTGGTATAAAGTTCCATTTCATTGGTATGGAAAATGCAGAACGTATAGAGGATTATGTCAATAAAAACACAAAACTAATTTGGGTAGAAACACCAACAAACCCAATGATGAATATAATTGATATTGTAGCAACAGCAAAAATTGCAAAGAAGCATAACGTATGGCTTGCAGTTGATAATACTTTTGCAACTCCGTATTTACAGCAACCTTTAGATTTAGGTGCAGATATTGTAATGCATTCGGCAACTAAATATCTTGGTGGTCATAGTGATTTAGTTATGGGAGCTTTAATTGTTAAAGATAAAGAATTGGCAGATCGGTTATATTTTATTCAAAATGCTAGTGGTGCTGTTTGTGGGCCTCAAGATGCATTTTTGGCTTTAAGGGGAATTAAAACATTACATTTACGTATGCAAAGGCATTGTGAAAATGGTAAAGCAGTTGCATTATATTTAGAAAGTCATCCTAAAATTGAAAATGTGTATTGGCCTGGACTTAAAAATCATCCTAATCATCTTATTGCAAAATCCCAGATGAATGATTTTGGTGGTATGGTATCTTTTACAACAAAAGGCAATAATTATGATGAGTCAATTAGAATTGTAGAAAACTTAAAAATCTTCACACTTGCTGAATCTCTTGGAGGTGTAGAGTCGTTAGCTGGTCATCCGGCAAGTATGACGCATGCAAGTATTCCTAAAGAAGAACGCGAAAAAACTGGAGTTGTAGATTCCTTAATTAGACTAAGTGTTGGGATTGAAGATGAAGCAGATTTAATTGCAGATTTAAAACAAGCCATAGGCTAATGCACTAATCTCTCAAATACACAAAAAGACCAAATCGTAAGATTTGGTCTTTTTGTGTATTGTATAATTTGTAAGTCTAATCTAAGTAGTAAATGTAACCAAAGTTTAACCATACCATCCAATCATTTGCTTTATTTGAAGCAAGTTGGTGATCTAAACCATCTGTTTTATCACTAAAAAAGTATTGCCATCTTAGGTCTATCATTAAATCTGAAAGAATCGTTAACTTGTATCTTGTACCTATACTTCCAACTACAGACCAAGCTGAGCCACTATCATCACTTATTGATCCAGGTTCCCATGCTGAGTAAAAATTACTAGGGTCCTCAATATCACCAATGTTATTTATATTAGAAAAATCTGAACTGACATAATTAGTATAAACACTTGGGTTATAAGAAACGTAATGAGCGCCTAAACTTGCAAATGGAGCAAAGGAATAAACACCTGCAGAAAATTCTCTGATACTTCTAGGAAAAAACTCTAATTGCATTCCAATATCCCAGTTTTGAGCTTCACCAGTATGACCTCTTAATCTGTTCGCATTTTCAGATGTTTTGTCAGGTTCTACCCACTCACCAAAATGTTGAAGCTTAGTTTTATTCCAAGCAATTTCACTTCTTAATTTGAAGTGATCATTAAAGTATTTATCTGTAGTATAACAATTACAGTCTGCACGATATGCAAAATTGATGTAATGTATAAGACCGATACCAATACCTGTATTTCCAGAATTGGTTTCTAAATCAGAGCGAACTCCAAAATCAGATTGATATGCTATAGGACCAGCAATTATGCCTACTTCGTGAGAAAAGCCTAATTGTGAATAGCTAAATTGCACAGATAAAAGTAGTGCAAATGGAATGATTAGTTTTTTTATATCTAGTATCATGTAACTTTAAAATTGAGACTCTTGCCGAGCAAATATATAAAAACTCGACGAACTACAAAATAAAACAGACAAAATGCACACTTTATTATTCTTTAAAGAAAAGGATTAATGTTGATTTTGAAAAATAAAAAAGAAAAAAATAAAAATTAATCACTTATTTTTGTGGATAATTTATATTTACATCCAATATATTATAATTTTCGAAATTAAAGTAAATTAAAATGATTTTTGTGTAAAAAAACTTATATAAAATGATTTTAACAAAACAAAAAATAAATTTATGAAAGGTAAAATAGATGCTTTTTTAAATCTAGTAAAGGAAAGAAATGGACAAGAGCCTGAGTTTATGCAAGCTGTTGAAGAGGTAGCAGAAACTGTAATTCCATTTATTGAGAACAACGTTAAGTATAAAGGCAAAATGTTGTTAGAGCGTATGGTAGAGCCAGAACGCACGATAATATTTAGAGTGCCTTGGATTGATGACAAAGGTAATACCCAAGTAAATAGAGGGTTTAGAATTGAATTTAATTCTGCTATAGGACCTTATAAAGGAGGGTTGCGTTTCCATCCATCTGTAAACTTAAGTATTTTAAAATTTTTAGGTTTTGAGCAGGTATTTAAAAATTCTTTAACGACGCTTCCGATGGGAGGAGGTAAAGGAGGTTCTGATTTTAATCCTAAAGGAAAATCAGATAATGAAGTGATGCGTTTTTGTCAGAGCTTTATGAATGAACTTTTTAGACATATTGGACCAAACACGGATGTTCCTGCTGGTGATATTGGTGTAGGAGGAAGAGAAGTGGGCTATTTATTTGGTCAGTACAAAAGATTACGTAATGAGTTTACTGGAGTATTAACAGGTAAAGGCATGTCTTTTGGTGGTTCATTAATAAGACCAGAAGCAACAGGTTATGGTAATGTGTATTTTGCTAAAAACATGTTAGCAACTAAAAATGATAGTTTTAAAGGAAAAAATGTGGTGATTTCTGGTTCTGGAAATGTAGCACAGTATGCTGCTGAAAAAACTATAGAATTAGGTGGTAAAGTATTAACAATGTCTGATTCGTCTGGTTACATACTAGATAATGACGGTATTGATGCTGAAAAATTAGCTTTTATTATGGAGCTAAAAAATGTGAAGAGAGGACGAATTTCTGAATATGCAGATAAGTTTTCATCAGGAGCGTTTTATGAAGGTGAAACTCCATGGAGTGTCAAGTGTGATATTGCACTTCCTTGTGCTACACAAAATGAATTAAATGAATCGGATGCTAAAAAATTATTAGGTAATGGTTGTATCTGTGTAAGTGAAGGAGCAAATATGCCATCAACACCAGAAGCAATCCATGAGTTTCAGAAAGCAAAAATATTATTTGCACCTGGAAAAGCATCTAATGCTGGTGGAGTTGCAACATCTGGTTTAGAGATGAGTCAAAATTCATTGCGTTATAATTGGACACGAGAAGAAGTTGATGCGAAGTTAAATCAAATTATGAATGATATTCACGCAGCATGTGTTGAGTATGGATCTGACAAAGATGGTTATGTAGATTATGTACAAGGGGCAAATATTGCTGGTTTTGTAAAAGTTGCAGATGCTATGTTGGCTCAAGGTGTCGTTTAAATAAATCTTTTTTACTAAAATATAAGCTTCTGTGTTTTTCACAGAAGCTTTTTTATTGACTTAATATATGATAACTACTATATTATCGTTACTATTAAATATCTTTGACCAAACTTAATTTTCTAATGCGCAACACGGTTTTAAAAATTTTTATTCTACTATTTGGGCTTACAACTTCTGGATATAGTCAAGATTTCTCTGCACTTTGGCAAGCTCATTATTCATATAATAATATTGTAGATGTTGTAAGTGGTGGAGATAAGATTTATGCAGCTGCACAAAATGCCGTGTTTGAATATGATACCTTAACAAATCAATTAACAACCATTAGTACTGTAGATGGCTTATCTGGTGAACAGATTACCACTATTTATTATAGTGAGCTTTACCAGTATTTATTAATAGGCTACGAAACAGGTTTAATAGAGGTGTACTCAGAAACCAATGATAATATCTTAACTATAGTTGATATTTTAGATAAACAAAATATTACTCCGGTTAATAAACGGATTAATCATTTTTTTGAACATGAAGGGCTCGTTTATATTTCTACAGATTATGGTGTTTCTATTTATGACCTAGAACGCTTAGAGTTTGGTGATACTTACTTTTTAGGAGATGGTGGTGCTCAAATAACCGTAAAGCAGGTGTCCATTTTAAATAACGAAATTTATGTGGCTTGTTTAAATAGTAATGGTGTAAAAAAGGCGGATTTAAATAATCCTAATCTTATAGACTTTCAGCAATGGGAAACAGTTATTCTTGGAGATTATTATACTATCAATGCCATTAATAATAAATTATATACAGTACGAAGTAATAAGGTTCTTTATGAAATAAATGGAGCATCTATAAATACATTGTTTACATTGCCATTATTACCTTTAGATGCAGATACTTCTAGTTCTAACCTTGTTTATTCAACTTCAAACACTATTTATGTTTATAATGAAAACTTAAATCTTGTGAGTAGTTTTCAACCTACAACAGATTTTTCTACAGTATTTACATCAGCAATTACATTAGACGATACAATATATATTGGCACAGAGACCTTAGGTGTGCTAAGTCATTCTATTTCTAACAGTAGTGGTTATTCTGAAATTCTACCAGAGGGACCTTTGTTTAATGAAACATTTAGAATTAATGCAGAAACTAATACTGTATGGATAAGTTTTGGTGATTATACACAATCGTTTAATCCTTCTCCATTACGATCTAGAGGTTTAAGCTTTTATAGAAATGAGACTTGGAAAAGCATTCCGTTCGATAGTTTGTTTGGAGCTAAAAATCTTAATAGTATTTCTATAAACCCATTCAATTCTAATCAAGTCTTTGTGAGTTCATTTCAAGATGGACTTTTAGAATTAAATAGCCGTGAACCCACAATATTATATAATGAAACTAATAGTGGTTTAGAATCTCTATTTCTGACCGAAGCGCCAAGTTATGAAAGTATTAGAGTAGGAGCTTCTACTTTTGATGAAAACGGACTTTTATGGACTGTAACGTCTCGGATATTTGAGCCTTTAAAATCTTATGATCCAAATTCTGGTAATTGGACGAGTTATGATTTTTCAAGTATAATACAAGATGCTATTGATGATGAATTTGGTTATTTTGATATTGATATTGATAATAATGGTACCAAATGGATTGGTGGTTATTCTAATGGTCTGTATGCTTATAATGAGACAATCTCAAATAACCCACTGCGAAACATTAGTACAGAAGAACAGAATTTACCAGTTGCAAGGGTAACTTCTTTAGCAGTTGATAATAGAAACCAACTTTGGGTAGGTACATTTTCTGGATTAAGAGTGCTTTATAATACTTCTGGTTTTTACGAAGATAATAACCCTACGTTGAGTTCTATTATAATTTTAGAAGATGGTATTGCTAAAGAATTATTAGAGAGCCAGACCATTACAGATATAGAAGTAGATGGTTCTAATAATAAATGGATTGGTACTGTAGATTCTGGAGTGTTTTATTTTTCACCAGATGGTCAAACAACGATATATCATTTTACCAGTGATAATTCACCTTTACCTTCAAATAGAATTAACGATATTTCAATTGATTCTGAAAACGGATTGGTATACATAGCTACAATTAAAGGATTATTATCTTTTAAAGCTGGTGGTTCTAAACCCGGAGAAACTTTGGAAGATGCTTTTGCATATCCTAATCCAGTAAGACCAGAGTACAATATTCTTGGTTCTAATGATCTTAATGACATTAATAAAGGAGTAAAAGTAAGTGGGCTTACCGAGCGTGTTAATATTAAAATCACAGATATAGAAGGGAATTTGGTGGCAGAAGCACAGTCTAATGTGAACTTAAGATCTTCTAATACTAATTATAATTTTGCTATAGATGGTGGTACAGCCATTTGGAATGGTAAAAACTTTTCTAATTCTATAGTGAGATCTGGTGTGTATTTAATTATGATTTCAGATTTAGATTCTTTTGAAACTAAAGTGCTAAAAGTTCTTATAATAAGATAAATATGCGCGCTAAAAACAATAGCATTGTTCTTTCAAAATTAAAATATAGAGATTACGACCTAATTGTTAAGTGCTATACAGAGGAGCGAGGAATTGTTAGTTATATGCTAAGAGGTGTTTTAAAGTCTAAAAAAGGATTGTCTAAAACGGTGTATTACCAAGCTTTATCTCAGATTCAAATTGAAGAAAATTACAAACCCAATCAATCTCTACATTTTATAAGTGAAGTAAAATTTAACTACATCTATAAAAGTCTTCACACTAATATTTATAAAAGTGCTATTGTACTGTTCTTGTCCGAAATTCTTTCAAATGTTTTAAAAGAGGAGGAAAAAAACAAAGATTTATTCCATTTTATAGAGGCAGCGCTTCAGTATTTAGATAATGAAGATCAATTTTCAAATTTTCATCTATTATTTTTATTGAAGTTAACTCGTTATCTTGGCTTTCAACCTGAAAATTTAAATAACGACTATCCGTATTTTAATTTAGAATCTGGAGTCTTTGAATCTTTAAACTACGGAATATACTCTATTTCTGGCGAAAATTTAACGCTGTTAAAACGCTTGTTAGGCACAAATTTTGATGCTTTAAATACTATAAAAATTAATGCAAAACAAAGGCAAGAGTTTTTAAATATGTTGTTGTATTATTTTGAGTTACATTTGGGAAGTTTTAAAAAACCTAAATCATTACAGGTGCTTAACGAGGTGTTTCATTAAGCTATATTTACCAAAATATTTTATTGAAAATGAGTTTGCAATTAAAGCGAAACATCGCATATAGTATTTTTTTAGTTCTTTTTTTACAATCGGTTTTTGGGCAGACTGTTACTGTTTTAGAAGAAGGGAGTCTTACACCAATTCCTGGAGTTGCACTCTATAACTTTAAGAAAAACAAAACGCAAGTAACTGATTTAAATGGTAAAGTGTCTTTAAGGATTTTCGACTTAGATGAAATCATCTTTTTTCAAAATTTTTTATACGAAAAACAAAAACTCACAAAAACAGAAATTGCTAAAAATAACAATATCATTTATCTCGTTCCAAAGGTCGAAGGTTTAAAACAAATTGTCATTTCGGCTTCCAAATTTGAGCAGAATAAACGCGATATACCACAAACCATTGTAAGCATAGATGCCAAAGATATTGCGTTGGTAAATCCTCAAACCAGTGCAGATTTATTAGAAAATACAGGTAATATTTATATTCAGAAAAGTCAATTGGGAGGAGGA
>TARA_R110002111_G_scaffold77045_5_pt1 | contig 17692 bp, 14 predicted proteins | sample TARA_R110002111 | Tara Oceans TARA_R110002111 (sample SAMEA4397363) | marine metagenome | biome: Polar Biome; feature: [ZZZ] marine water layer (ENVO:01000295); material: water (ENVO:00002006), including particulate matter (ENVO:01000060) such as... | depth 199 m | reverse complement strand
ATGCTAAATGTAATAATGTTGGACCAGCAAACATTAAACCTAAACAGATTCCTAATCGTTTAATTCCTTTTATTAAAATATCCTTATCTGTTCGGTTATTTTCGTCCATGATATATACTGTCTCTTACGTTATCATATTTATTTAACAAAAGGGATGCTTCAAATTTTGAGATATTTAGTTCACTCATAATCATATTTACAGCTCGCTCAACTAATTTATTGTTACTGAGTTGCATGTCTACCATTTTATTGCCTTTAACTTTTCCTAAATGAATCATTGCTGAAGTAGTAATCATGTTTAATACAAGTTTTTGAGCAGTACCAGCCTTCATTCTAGAACTTCCTGTTAAAAACTCAGGTCCAACAGTTACTTCAATTGGGAATTTTGCCGTAAGAGCTAAGGGACTTTGCTTGTTACATGTAATACAACCTGAAATAATATTATTTTCATTACATTTTTCTAAAGCACTAATAACATAAGGTGTTGTACCTGAAGCTGCAATACCTATTACTATATCATTACTTGTTATATCTCGTTCTTTTAAATCTATCCAACCTTGAGTGAGTGAATCTTCAGCATTTTCTACTGCTTTTCTAATAGCATTATCACCACCTGCAATTATACCTATAACTAGCTCATGAGGAACTCCAAAAGTTGGCGGACATTCAGAAGCGTCAAGAATCCCTAATCTTCCGCTTGTACCAGCTCCCAAATAAAATAAACGCCCACCATTTTTTAATTTAGCAACAACTTGCTTAATTAGAGCTTCAATTTGTGGTAATGCTTTCTCAACAGCTAATGGCACCGTTTTATCTTCATTATTTATACAAGTTATAATCTCAAGAATTGGCATTTCTTCAAGATTATTGTAGTTGGAATCTTGTTCTGTTGTTTTTATAAAATTCATGGTTTAAAGGTAAGAAATAATTATGGCGGATTTGTATAGTAATAATTGAAAATATTTAAGTCTTCATTCAATTTAATTGAGTCCATTCTATATTCCGTATTTTTGCAAAAAAAAAATATGACAATGTCCATTATAGAAAAATTAAAATGGCGTTATGCAACAAAAAAATTCGATGTTGCTAAAAAACTTTCTGACGAGAAATTAGAAATCTTAAAAGAGGCCTTTAATTTAACGGCACTATCTTATGGATTACAAACTTTAAAAATGGTTATTATTGAGGATAAAAATATAAGAGAAAATCTCTTATTACATTGTTTTAATCAACGACAAGTTGTTGATTCTTCACATTTACTGGTACTTTGCATTCAGACGGAAATAGATGAACTTGATGTAAACGAGCACTTTAATTCAATAAAAGTTATAAGGAATACTCCAGATTCAATTTTAGAACCATTTAAAAAACAAATGAAATCTACAATTGTTAACATGATAACTGACAAGAAAATTGATTGGGCAACCAACCAAGCTTATATTGCTTTAGGAAATTTAATGACTGTTTGTGCGATTGAAGAGATTGATAGTTGTCCAATGGAAGGTTTCATTCCCAAAGAAGTTGATAAGATACTAAAATTAGAATCATATGGTTTAAATTCTGTTTTGATGCTTCCTGTAGGATATAGGGCTGATGACGATATGTTTGCTGGCTTTAAAAAGGTAAGAAAACAATTATCTAAAACAATTATAGAATTGTAAGGTTTTTACTAAAACTAAAACCTTCAAAACATTATATTTGTTAGTATAAATTCAACAATTTTTTTATTAAAGCTTATGCCAGGATTCGAATTATTTAGTGATTTAGAGCGAAAAGAAGTTCATGATGTGTTAGACAATGGCGTTTTAATGCGTTATGGTTTTGATGGTATGCGAAATGGCCATTGGAAAGCTAAAGAATTAGAAAATGAGCTCGAAAATCAACTTCAAGTTAAACACGCACAATTGGTTTCTAGTGGAACAGCTGCTGTATCGGTTGCGTTAGCATCTGCAGGTATTGGTTCTGGAGATGAAGTTATTATGCCAACTTTTACATTTGTAGCAAGTTTTGAAGCTATTATGATGTTAGGTGCAATTCCTGTTTTAGTTGATATTGATGATACACTAACGTTAGATCCAGAAAAAGTAAAAGAAGCTATTACTTCAAAAACAAAAGCGATTATGCCAGTACATATGTGCGGTAGTATGGCTGATTTAGATGCGCTTAAGGTTATCTGTAATGTACATAATTTAATACTAATTGAAGATTCTTCACAAGCAACAGGAGCAACATATAAAAATAAACCATTAGGAAGTATTGGTGATTTAGGTTGTTTATCTTTAGATTTTGTAAAAATTATTACTGCAGGAGAAGGAGGTGCTGTACTTACAAATAACGAGAAATTTTATAAACATGCAGATCATTATTCAGATCATGGACATGACCATGTAGGTAATGACAGAGGAGCCGAAACACATCCTTTTTTAGGGTATAATTTTAGAATTTCAGAATTACATGCAGCTGTTGGATTGGCACAATTACGACGTTTAAATGAGTTTGTTCAAATTCAGAAAAAGAATTATACAATATTAAGAGAGGCACTTTCTCAAATTCCAGAGGTAACCTTTCGAAGGGTTCCAGAAGGTGGAGTAGAAAGTTACTCCTTTTTAAATTTCTTTTTACCTGATTTAGAAATAGCGCGTAAAGTTTCAAGTGCATTCAAAGACAATGGTGTAGATGCATGCTGGAATTATTACGATAATAGTTGGCATTATATTAGAGAATGGCATCATCTTAAAAATATAAAATCACTCTATCCAATTTCGGAAAAAGTCAAAAAGGGATTAGAGTATCTACAAACCAAAACATTTGATCAGTCTGATCATTATATCTCCAGAAATATTTCTTGTTTAATAAAAATGTCATGGACGGAGAAAGAGGTACGAGAACGAGCTTCAAAAATGGTTGATGTTATAAATTCATTCCTATTGTAAGAGTTGTAACATAAAGTGTTACAATAATTATAGTTTCAAGTTATTCATTTTCATATTATTGCGTATCTTTTATGTGTTAAATTTCAGATACGATGAAATATAGAATACTAACTCTTTTTTTATTATTATCATTTATTTTTTATGGTCAAGATCAGAAAAAGCTTGATTCATTAAATCAATTAGTTCAGCAGTCAAAAATCGATAAAAATTGGAATGCACTTTCAGAAATATATTATTCACAAGCAAAAAGTTTTTATGAAACTGAAGATTATGCTTTAGCATTACCTTTATTATTAAAAATAGATTCTCTATCTACAACCTTTGGTATTAAAAATTCGACTAGTGTTTTATCAATTTTAAAACGAGCAGAGATTTCTAAGCTAACATTTACAAGAGAAAGCTCTCAAGTTTCATATTCGTTAGGTAAACAAGCTCTAAAACAAGCCGAGGAAATTAATTCTCAAGAAATTATTCACTCTATTTATGTAAAACTGGCAGATTATTGTCAACTCACTAAACGATATGATGAAGCTAAATTATATGTAGATAAAGGACTTAAATATTATATAGATAAGAATAATGGTGATGAAGATAAAATTTCTCGTCTTTATTTAATAGAATCGGCATATTATTTAGAACAAAATAATCCTGAAAAAGGAGAAGAGTCTCGCTATAAAGCTGTTTTATATTTAGAGGGAAAGGGTAATGATCTAGCGATGGCAAAGGCAAAATACTATTATGGTCATTATTTGAGGTATGATAAAAAAGAATATAAAAAAGCATTAATTTTTCTTGAAGATTCAAAAAAATTATTTCAAAAAACGAATAACATCGAAGGAGATGTATTTCATCGTTGTTTGCGAGATTTGGCTATTTGCTATGATGCTTTGGGTAATTATAAAAATTCTAGTAACTATTATAAGGATGCTTATAAATTAAAAATTGAGCTTAATAAAAAAGCAAACAGAACTGTTTCTAGAAATTTAGAAACCCAATATGAAACTGAAAAGAAAAAAAGAGAAATAGAATTACTAAAATCTAAAAATGAGATTGTAGAACAGCAAAAGAAAAATCAACGTAATATATTATTAAGTGCTGTTGGGTTTACTAGTATTACAGGATTATTTCTTTTTTTTATGTTTCGTAATCGACAAAAAACAAATACTAAATTAAAAGAACTCGATGATTTTAAATCTAAGTTATTTGCAAATATTTCTCATGAGTTTAGAACTCCATTAACCTTAATATCTGGTCCAATAGACAAACGATTACATACTTTAGATCTTAGTGAAGAAGATAAAAATGATTTTGAGATGATTCAGCGGAATTCTAACCGACTACTCAAATTAGTTGATCAACTCTTAGATTTATCTAAACTAGAATCTGGTCATTTAAAGCTTAAAGTAGCTGAAGGTAATTTGTCGGTTTTACTAAAATCTATGGCCTCCGCTTTTCAACATAAAGCACTTCAAAAACAAATAGATTATTCAATTAATATAGAGGAGATAGATAAGGTTTGGTTTGATAAAGATGTCATTGAAAAAACGGTCATTAATCTTTTGTCTAATGCGTTTAAATACACTCCTGAAAAAGGAAATATCAAATTCTTTGCAGTAGTTATTGGTAATAAATTAGAGTTACATATAGAGAATGATAGTAATGTATTAACTAAAGAACAGATTAATAACATTTTCAATCGCTTTTACCAAGCAGATGAAAACACAGAAGGAGTTGGCATAGGTTTATCATTGGTAAAAGAGATTGTAAACTTGTCTTATGGAAGCATTACTGTAGATAATACATCTGCTAATACAATAGTATTTAAAGTTTATTTACCAATTCTTAAATCTCAATTTAAGCCAGAAGATTTAACAGAAACTTCAATTGAAATCCCAGTAATAGAACAAAAAGAATTTATTGTTGAAAAAGAAAAAGAACAGCAACCAGCTATAGATGAAAATCTTCCAATTTTATTAGTAGTAGATGATAGCGAGGATATACGTGCCTTTATTAAATCTGCATTTAAAAACAACTATCAAGTGGTTGAAGCATCAGATGGTGAAATTGGTGTAGAAAAAGCTATTGCATTAGTACCAGACATTATTATATCAGATGTAATGATGCCAAAACTAAATGGGTTTCAATTATCAGAAACTCTAAAAAAAGATGAACGCACATGCCATATTCCTATTATACTATTAACAGCCAAAACTGAAGATGCAGATCGATTTATAGGTTTAGAAACAGGCGCAGATGACTATATTACAAAGCCTTTTAAAATTAAAGCACTAGAAACTAGAGTAAAAAACCTAATAAGCTCTAGACTTAAACTTCGTCAACGTTATAGTCAAGAATTAATATTGAAACCTACTGATATTACCATTAGTAATTTTGATGCTCAGTTTCTTGAAAAAGTGAATACTGTTATAGATAAGAATATTGCAGAGCCATCTTTTAGCGCTGAAGATTTTAGTAAAGCGGTTGGCATGAGTCGTATGCAATTGCATCGTAAGTTAAAAGCAATAACGGGATTGTCTGCAACAGAGTTTGTAAGATCACAACGTTTAAAATTAGCAGCAGACTTATTAAAAAAGAGTGATGCAAATGTTTCAGAAATTGGATATGCTGTTGGTTTTAATGACCATTCTTACTTCGCTAAATGCTTTAAAGAAATGTATGGTTGTTCTCCTTCAGAATTCATATCTAAGTTATAATTTAAGCTTCTTCTAAAATTATTTTTATTATTTACCTTCCTAATTAATAGCTTGTAACACCAGTTATTACTAAGATGTTACAATAATTATAGTATTTGTTACATCTCTTATAATTGAATACTTATATCTCAATTAATTTTACAATTGTAAGAATCCCACTTTTTACTAACTAACATTTTTAACCCTTCGTTAATAGCTTTATGAAGAATGAAAAGCTCATAGGTAATATTGAAGAGTTGCCCTCTACCAATATATACTTAAATATTAATCATTTAGAAAAAGGCATATATAATTTAAAGATTGTATATAAAAATAGAATTATTAAAACTACCCATTTTAGTAAATAATAGAAACTCAAAAAAACCACCAATTATGAAAAAACTATTAATTATTTTCAGTTTATCCTTATTTACACTCATAACTTATGCTCAAGTTGGTATAGGTACAACCACTCCAGATGCCTCGTCTGCATTAGATATTACATCTTCAGATAGTGGATTGTTAATTCCGCGTGTGAGTTTAGTAAATGTTACAAATGGAACTTCACCAATAGGAACACCTGCAACTAGTTTATTAGTTTGGAATACCAATGCTACTGTTCTTGGAGGAAATGGAGTAGGCTATTATTTTTGGAATGGATCATATTGGATTCCAATTTCACGTGCAGGAAATACATTAAACCAAGCATATAACCAAGGTGGACCAGGTGCAGGTAGAACAATTAATGCAAATGCGGGTGATTTTCAAGTTAACTCAGGCAGAGTTGAGTTTACTAATACTGCGGATGCTAATGGAACTCCAGGCTCTGGTGTTTTAGAAATTGGCAATTCATTACGATTAGATGGCAATGAAGTTATTACAAATGATGATACATTAATGTATTTACAGTATGGTAATAATGGAGATTTAAGCATTGATTATAGTACGTTTTATGTAGATGCAAGTACAAATAGAGTTGGTGTTGGCACAACAGCACCTGGAGCAACTTTAGACGTTAGAGGTTCAGCTATTTTTAATGAGACAAGTGGAGACAATGATTTTAGAGTTGAGTCTGATAATGAGGGATACATGTTTTTTGTAAATGGAGGTACTAATAGAATTGGAATTGGAGATTCTACGCCAGATGCAAGATTAGATATATATACTAATGTTAATGAACCAGGTTTAAACGTTACAAAAACAACTGGAGCAACTGCTGCTGCCTATATAGAAAATGGTGGATCTAGATATGGATTATATATAGATAACACTAGTTCAACAGCTAATGCTGCAGGCTTAGCTGTTATAGGACAGTCTAGTAATTATTATGCCCATGGTATAACTGCTGTTTCTGATGGTTATTACTGTAATGTATTAACAGTTCCTGTTGGTAGTAGGACTATTACTGGTGGTACTAGTGGAATAAATGCTGCTGCTGAAACCATTGGAGTGCACGGTAGAGCTAATAATGCTAATGTATCTACAATAGATAAAATGGGTGGATTCTTTAACGTTGCATCAAGTGTTGGAAGTGTTGTTAATGCTGTTGCAGCAGTTGGGTCGGTTATAGATGGTAATGTTTATAAAATTTTAGGATATGGAATTGTATCAACTTTAATAAAAGACAATGTTGGAGAAGAACGAATTATGGTTGCACCAGAAGCACCAGAGGCTTTGTTTCAAGATTATGGTGTTGGTCAACTAATAAATGGAAAAGCAACTATTTCACTCGATCCAATTTTAACAAAGAATATTGCTGTAGATGAAGATCACCCTATGAAAGTATTTGTGCAATTAGAGGGAGATTGTAAAGGTGTTTATGTAACCAATAAAACGGCTAATGGTTTTGACGTTGTGGAGCTAAATAACGGTACTTCCAACACCAAGTTTAGCTATCAGTTAATTGCCAATAGAGCTGATGAAGATAGAGGTGGTTTAGTTTCTAAATATTCAGATATGCGTTTTAGACCTTTAAATCGCAAATTTGTTGTAGATCAAGAAGCTATTCATGGTCCAAAAGAAAAAAACAAAGGAGGAAACACTAGTGCTGTGACCTCACAAGATAGTAGTTCTGAAAAAAAACAAGATTATAGTTTAAACCAACAAGAAGAGATTAAGTCTGAAAAGAATTAAGGAATAACAGAAAAAGTTAATATAAATAACTCAATATTTGAGAAGTTCTCATATTTGTGAGAACGTATAGAAAGTCGCTGTAGGGAGCGGCTTTCTTATTTAATATCCTACATACTCAACAATCTCTAAACCGTAACCAATCATACCAACACGTTTGGTCTGCAAGCTATTAGAGATTAATTTTAATTTACTAATTTTTAGATCATGTAATATTTGTGCTCCAATCCCAAAATCTTTAGTGTCCATTCCTAGACTAGGAGCTTTTGTTAAACGCCCCTCAATTTGGTTCTCCTTTAATATAGCGAGACGTGTCAATAAATTTATAGACTCAGGTTGTTGGTTTATAAATATTATAGCTCCTTTACCTGCAGTATTAATAACATTAAACATGTCATCTAATTTCTGATCGGCATTATTGGTCAATGTGCCAAGAATATCACTATTTACTAATGTGTTATTAACACGCGTTAAAATAGGTTCATCAGCTTTCCAAGATCCTTTTGTTAAAGCAATATGTACTTGGTCGTTTGTAGTTTGTTGGTAGGCTCTTAATCTAAACTTACCAAAACGTGTTTCAATATTAAAGTCTTCTTTTTTATCAATTAAAGAATCGTGCTCCATACGGTAAGCCACTAAATCTTCGATAGATACAATTTTTAGATCGAACTTTTTTGCCACTTTCATTAATTGTGGTAAGCGTGCCATTGTACCATCTTCGTTCATGATTTCTACAATAACACCTGCAGGTTCAAAACCAGCTAAGCGTGCAAAATCAATTGCAGCTTCTGTATGTCCTGTTCGTCTTAAAACACCACCTTCTTTGGCAACGAGAGGGAAAATATGTCCTGGACGTGCTAATTCAAAGGGTTTTAAATCGGCCTGAACTAGGGCTTTAACGGTTTTTGCTCTATCACCAGCAGAAATCCCAGTACTAACTCCATTTCCTCTTAAATCTACAGAAATTGTAAAAGCCGTTTCCATAGGATCTGTGTTATTTCTTACCATCATGTTCAGTTCTAAATCTTCACAACGGTGTTCTGTAAGAGGAGCACAAATTAAACCACGACCATGCGTAGCCATAAAATTTATCATCTCCGGAGTTACCTTTTCTGCAGCAGCTAAAAAGTCTCCTTCATTTTCTCTGTTCTCGTCATCTACAACAATAATAACTTTACCTTGTCTAATGTCTTCAATGGCTTCTTCAATGGTATTTAGACTCATTTTTTTATCTGTGGTTTTAGTTATCATAGTACTTTTTTAGAGAATACAAAGATACATTTATTTTATATTTTGAAGACAGCTCAAATAGAAGTCTTGAGTAATCTTATTTCTTAAAATGATGTATTTTAATGGATAGAGTGGAAGCGATAAAATTAAAATTAAGGGATTAATTCGCTTACCTTCTTGGTTGATGGTCTTGTAGAATTTTGAATATATAAAAGCATCGACTACCACATATATAGCAAAAAAGATTAAAGCAATAATACTTAAGCTTAATGACGCTTCTGCAATTTCTGGTAATTTATTATTTTTAAACACTAAGTGAAGCAATAATAAAGCGACACCAACAGCATAACTAATTAAACTTGTTTTGGAATAGTCTTTATAGTCCTTTAGTAAAACTCTGGCTTTAATTAGATTATCTGAAATTTCTAAACCTTCAGATTTTAAACCTTCTAGAGGAATTTTTCGCTCTAATAAACTATGTAGAGCAATTTCCTTAGGTTTTTTATCTAAATCGAATTCACCTTGATTTTTGATAATACTAACAAGTTCTTCGATTGAGTATTTTTTGTAATAATTATAAGTCTTTGTATCACTTTCTGAAAGTTGAAGCTTGTTTTTTGATGTAAATAAGCGCTTTAAAGGCACAGTAATAGCATCAAATTGAAACACACCTTTGTCATTTGTTGCTCTAGTTGTTAAATAAACACTTAAAGGTAGCATAACAGCCGTAGATAACCAGGCACCAATTATAGGATCAAAACTTCCTTTTTCGGCACTGTTTTTTGCGAAAATATTAAAGAAATGATATGTTAAAAATAGGACTATGGCAATAACCATAGGTAAACCAAGTCCACCTTTGCGAATTAAAGCTCCAAGTGGTGCGCCTACAAAAAATAATATAATACATGCAAATGCTAATACAAATTTTTCATGTAATGCAATGATGTGATCATTCAATAAGAAAGAATCCTTTTCAAACGATTTTTCATTAGATTCTATAATCTGTCTCGTACTATTGGATGAGTTTAATGCTAAGTTTATAATCTGAATCTTTTGTTTGGTAGGGTAAAGATCTAGTATGCTTTTAGCTGAATAGGTTGTTTTGATTTTTGAAGTATCAATATTTGTACCTAATGCCTCGTAAGTACTTCTATTGTATAAGGTGTTTGATAGTGCTAAATAGTCTGCTTTCTTTTGTATTTCAAGAGTGTCAATTCTTCTTTGTAGCTGACTAACATTGAGCATGGTATATTTATCGTCGAGTTGTTTTTCGTCTAAATCTTCAGAATTTAATAATTCTAAATCTACATTAAATGTGTAGTTTTCAAAATAACTTCTTACGTGAGGTTTATTGATGTTTTTTCTGGAGTCCCTATTAATTATTTCTTCATAATAATTTCCATTTAACAATTCTAGTTGTAAAATATTAGAATCTTCACTGCTTTTTAGTTCTCCTTTTTCTGCAATAATAACAGTGTAATTTCCTATACGTGCGTCGCTTTTTTTATGAATAACAACACCTCTAAGATACTGACCTCTGTCTCCTGTTTTTTCTTCAACTTTAATATTAATGTTTCCTATTTCATTAAACTGACCTTCGGCAATGGCTAAAGCAGGTTTAACTTTTGCTATATTTCTGCGTAAATTATGGAAGTTATATTCGCCCCAAGGAATAACGTTATTAGCAAAAAAGAAAGAGGCAATACCAAGTGCAACTATAAATACACTTAAACTACGCATAGCCCGTTGAAGAGATATACCTGTAGATTTCATGGCTGCAAACTCGTAATTTTCTGCAAAATTACCAAAAACCATAATTGAAGACAATAATATGGTAAGCGGCACAACCAATGGTATTAGCCTTGGCATATAATACAAAATGAATTTTGCGGTCACTGCGACATCTAAATCTTTACCAGCAAGTTCAGCAATGTAAAGCCAAACCCCTTGTAAAATAAAGATGAACATGAATATAATAAAGACGCTAAAGAACGTCCTTAAAAATGTGATAAGTATGTACCTATCTAATATTTTCACACAATTATGTTTTAGCCTTAATCAAATTTGAATATATAATGCGATATAATGAAACGATTTATATGCAACATTATAATTTTAGTCAGTATTAATCTATTCTATTAATAAAATAGTCACTGTATTTACTTTTGTCAAATGTAAATAAGGTTTTTGAAATAGGCTGGTCGGTTTTAAAAGAATTAACAGTTAATGTTGTTTTTGTTCCGTTTTTACCAACTTCAATTAAATTGTAAATGTGTTTTGTAGTGGCATCAATACCTAATAAAATGTGTTTTATTTCAGCATTGGTGTCAATAGGATTTAATTTTACGTACTGAATTTTTCTCCCTTTTATAGTTTGAACTATATCCATCTTATATGCATACCCATCTTCATAGAATGATAGCATTTTACTAGGAGTAATGGTACTTTCATCTTCCGTGTTGTCTGAAGAAATAGTAACTTCTTCATCTTCTGGACTAATAGTATATAATGTTTTTCCGTCGAAGATACGAGTGACGCCTAAAATATTAAGTTTATATTTTTCGCTTTCAATAACCACATCTCCACGTGTTTCTTGCTTAATATTTTCACTTAAATTATTTAATTCGTATTTAAAGTCTAGACTAATATTTTTATAACTTTTTATTTTAGTACTTACTTCTTTTAATAAAGTTTCTGCTTTGGCATCATTTTGTGCAAATGATGTAAATCCTAAGGTGATAAACGCTATTATAATTAAATTTTTCATCTATTAATTTATTTTGAATCTTATTTAGTTTATTCTTTTATTATCATTTAATCTATTGTTCGTTATCTAATAACTGATCTAGAGATGTTAAATCTGGTACTAATACTTGACGAGCTTTACTTCCTTCAAAATTACCAACAATACCAGCAGCTTCTAGTTGATCTATGATTCTACCAGCTCTATTGTAGCCTAATTTTAGTTTTCGTTGTAATAAAGATGCTGAGCCTTGCTGTGCTGTAACAATAAGTTCTGCGGCTTCTCTAAACAATTTATCTCTATCTGAAATATCTATATCAAGATTTGTGCCACCTTCTTCACCAACATATTCTGGTAGTAAGTGTGCATCTGGATATGCTTTTTGCGAACCAATAAATTCTGTGATTTTTTCAACTTCTGGAGTATCTACAAAGGCACATTGAATTCTAATAAGTTCGTTGCCTTGGGTATATAACATATCTCCACGACCAATTAATTGATCTGCTCCAGAACCATCTAAAATAGTACGCGAATCTATTTTACTAGTTACTCTAAACGCTATACGTGCTGGGAAATTGGCTTTTATAATACCTGTAATAACGTTTACAGAAGGTCGCTGTGTTGCCACAATTAAATGTATACCAATGGCACGTGCTAATTGTGCGAGTCTGGCAATTGGTGTTTCTACTTCTTTACCTGCTGTCATTATTAAATCAGCAAACTCATCTACAACTAAAACAATATAAGGCAGAAATGCATGACCATCGTTAGGGTTTAGCTTTCTAGCTTTAAACTTAGTATTGTATTCTGCTATATTTCTACAAAATGCATTCTTTAGCATCTCATAACGGTTATCCATTTCAATACAAAGTGAATTTAGTGTGTTTATCACCTTAGTATTATCTGTAATAATAGCTTCTTCACTATCAGGAAGTTTTGCTAAATAATGACGCTCAATTTTATTGAAAAGTGTTAATTCTACTTTTTTAGGATCTACAAGAACAAATTTTACTTCTGCAGGATGTTTTTTATATAATAAGGAGGTAAGTACAGCATTTAAACCTACCGATTTACCTTGTCCTGTAGCACCAGCCATTAATAAGTGTGGCATTTTTGCTAAATCTACAACAAAGGTTTCGTTGCTAATGGTTTTTCCAAAAGCAATAGGTAAATGCATTTCTGATTTCTGGAATTTCTGAGATGCAATAACCGAACGCATTGATACAATGGTTGAGTTTTTATTTGGCACCTCAATACCAATAGTTCCTTTTCCTGGTATTGGTGCAATGATTCTAATTCCTAATGCAGCAAGCGATAAGGCAATATCATCTTCTAAGTTTTTAATTTTTGAAATCCTAATTCCAGCATCTGGTACAATCTCATAAAGCGTTACTGTTGGTCCTATTGTAGCTTTAATACTAGAGATACCTATTTTGTAGTTATTTAAAGTTTCTACAATTTTGTTTTTATTTTCTTCAAGTTCATCTTGATCTATTGATATGCCTTCGTTATCATATTTTTTCAATAAATCTAATGGAGGAAACTGAAATTTTCCTAATTCGAGAGTAGGATCAAATTGTCCGAAGTCTTCCACCAATTTATCAGCTAAATTATCGGTTTCAGATTTTTCCTCTTCAACCGTTTCTACTTCCATTGTTATTTCTGGGGAATCAATTGTTTCTTCTTTGGGTTCCTCAATGACTTCCATTTTTAGCTTCTCAACTTTAACTTCAGTTTTTACCTCAGGTTTAGAATGCTTACTAATGGTTGGTTCGTTGTTTTCTAGTGGGATTTCAAAAGCAGATTTTATGGCTTCAGCTTCCTCAGTTAAGTTATTATCAAAGATTGCAGTTGGTTCTTTTTTGTTTTCTTCAGATTTTAAGTCTTCTTTAATCGAACTTTTAGCACGATTAAAACTTGCAGCTATTCCTTCTCCTGTCACTTTAAATCTAATGGCTAAATAAGCTATAAGTCCAAATGCTAATAATAATATTGTTCCTATTTTGCCAATATAATCTTGAAAAAATTGATTCATTTCAAAACCAATAGTTCCTCCAAGTAAATCGTATTTATGAGTAAAAAAGCCAAATAGAATTGATAACCATATTACGATTAGTGTACCCCAAATCCAATGTTTTCTAAGTTTTACTTTATTTAAATTTAAGGTGACATAAACACCAGAAAGAAACAATAGACCTGCAAAAATAAAGGATGGCAAACCAAAACCTTTAGTGATAAAAAATTCGCTAACCCAAGCTCCAAGTTGGCTAGCCCAATTTTTGTATTCTGTAGAGCGCTCAGGGAAACCATTCAGCACACTTTGGTCTTCTTTTCCGGTAAAGACAAAAGATAAAAAAGAGATAAACAGCAGTAACCCTAATATAATAAGGAAACTACCAAATATTAGTTTTTGCTGGCTAGATAGTTTAAAAGAAGGTTTTTTAAACTTTGCCTTAGCTTTTTCTTTTGGCTTTGCTTTAGTGGTTGTTTTCTTTTTTGTTGTTTTTTTTGCCATTTTAAGCCGAATTCATTTCGGTATCTAATTCCATTTTAAGGAAAAATATATTATTTATTTGTAATCTTTTGCTTTTCTAGATATACCATTTACATAGCTTTCAATTATATCTAGGTCTTTTGCCAAATTAGAACCTTCAAAACCGTCTATATCTTTATCGGTGATATTATGGTTATAAAATTCTAAATATGGATTTGCCAATGGTAAATACGACCAATGCCACTTCTCAAGATTGTATCCAGTTCTCCCATTGTCTTTATTGGTGTAAACTTGATAAAATCCAAAATTATTAGCATTTGCATTCAGCCAATCATATATAGCTTTTCCTTTTCCGCTGCTAAAATACGAATTACTTAAACTATTTAGGTCTAAATCTGTTCCCCAATGATGTCTAGATGTTGAAGGCATTGAACTGTATTCTAAAATTTTGTAAGCGCGATCCAATGGGTTAAGGCTATTATACTTGCTCCATTTGCGTTCCCAAATCGCTTTTTGTTCATTAAAATTTCGTGTGCCAGAGAATATAATTAAATCTATACCATCTATTTTAGCCGCTTTATGCATTTTTAAAAACGCATCATAAACTTCTGTGTTAAGGTATAAGGTTTTGGTAGAATGTGCTGCATTAACTTTAATAAAGGTACTATCTATTTTATAATCAAACTTACCTAAAACTAGCGTTTTTGTAATATGCAGTTTAGGTTTTTCAATAGTAATGGTAGTATCTTTTTTAATCCTAATAACCTCAGCAGTACTTGTTTTTTTCTCCTTCATGTTGCAACTCAACACAATGAATACCATTGAAAATGCAGCAAAAAATGATTTCATTATAATTACTAAAAGTTTTGTTGAATTTGAAAGGCACAAAAATACAAATATGAAACGTTATAGTTAAGCGTTTGGTATGTAAACGTAGATTAAATTTGTATTGGAGTTTAAAAAATAAAATTGAAAGCTTTGTTGGTTTAAAATATTTTGGGAACGTAAATAATACCAGCAATAATAGTCGCAATAATAGCTGCTATGAAAACTGCACCAGCAGCAACATCTTTTATTAGTCCTATTTTTTTGTGGTATTCCGGGTGAATGAAATCTGCGATATGTTCTATAGCTGTATTCATCCCTTCTAGGCTCATTACTAATCCTATCATTGCTAATTGAACCATCCATTCGGTTTTTGAAATTTCAAAATAGAAGCCAGCAAAAGTGATAACTATTGTAATACATAGTTGCACTTTTATGCTAGCTTCTGTTTTTATAAGTATTAGCATGCCTTTAAAAGCAAAACCTATACTTTTTAGTCTATTTACTATAAAGGATTCTTTTTTTTGCATGTAAAGACGCTATTCTAAATCCGTTAAAGTAAATTCAGAATTAATTAAATGTTTATTTTAAAGCCTTTAATGCAGCTTCGTAATTTGGTTCGTCTTTAATTTCTGCAACTTGTTCTGTGTGGATAATTTTACCGTCTGTATCAATTACAACAATGCATCTAGATAGTAATGTTTCTAAAGGCCCAGTTTTAAATGTTAAACCGTAATCTTTACCGAAGTTTCCTGTTTTAAAATCCGAAAGACTTTCAACATTCTCTAAACCTTCTGCTCCACAAAAACGTGCTAATGCAAATGGTAAATCTTTAGAGATACATAAGACTTTAGTGTTGTTTAATTTACTCGCTTTTTCGTTAAAAGTTCTTACAGATTGCGCACATGTACCTGTGTCAACACTTGGGAATATATTTAAAATTAAGCGACTACCATTATAATCGGATAATGATTTATCTGATAAATCGGTTGCTGTAAGTTTAAAGTCTGGAGCTGTACTTCCAATTGCTGGTAAGTTTCCTGTAGTTTCTATAGGATTTCCTCCTAATGTAATATTTGCCATTTTTTATAAATTTTGTGTGTTAAAAATAATGACTTTTAAGCGTAATAATATTAAATAAAGTATAATTTTTGAAAAAGAATATTTAAAGTTCCTTTTTTAGTGTTGATTTTATTAAGTTATTAGAAGTCAGGCTTGTATGCTTCTGTTTTTGTGATGTTTAATAACATTTTAACGAAGTTATAGGTTGTTTGAATAATATATTGTCTGCAATTGATTACAAAGTTTTACCTTCGAGCCTTGAAATTTTTTATCTCAACCAAATTATTTATTAGGACAATCTCTTTGTTTGTCTACATTTAAACACTTTTTTTTATGAAATTTAAAGTAAGAAAATCTAGGATTCTTCGCAATCTATTTATTGCAATAGCACTATTAAATATAGGGAGTTTGTTTTCTGTTTATTTATTATTTAGTACGGCTGGTATGGAAGATAAGGTGACTAGACTTTTGGTTAAACTTTTAAATGTGAATTTGGAAGCTAATTTACCAACTTATTTTTCTGCACTGGTATTGTTAGGTGATGCTATTTTGTTAGCTTTTATTGCTTATGGAAGTAAAGCACTAGGTGAAAAATTTTGGCATTGGATAGGCTTATCGGGTATTTTTGTTTTTATCTCTTTAGATGAGATGATACAAATCCATGAGCAGCTGAGAGCACCAATGGAAGCCCTTTTTAGTACTTCTGGTTTGCTTTATTTTGCATGGTTTATTCCTTATATAGGTATGGTTGCAATTATCGGTATTGCTTATTTTAAATTTATGATGCGTTTACCAAAAAACATATTAAAGCTCTTTATTTTGGCAGGTGTTGTTTTTGTTTCTGGTGCTGTTGGTATGGAGATGATAGGAGGTATGCATGCGGAAATACATGGCGAAGAGACATTAACTTATGCCTTAATGTATAATTTTGAGGAATTTTTAGAAATGTCTGGAGCTGCAATTTTCTTTTACGCTTTAATATCATATATTGAGTTGAAGTTTAAAACTGCAACTTTTACTTTTGGTACAAACGAAGCCTAAACCATTAGGTATAAAAAGAAAGCCTTGAGTTCAATTGTTTTTGAATATAAAAAGCCCTTAAAATTTAATTTTAAGGGCTTTTTATTTGTTTCTACTTGTTATAGGTTAACGTAATTCAGCTCCTAATTTACTTTCGAAATTAGCTTGTAATTTAGACATGATTTTGTCAATTTGCTTATCATTTAGCGTTTTATGTTCGTCTTGTAAAATAAAGCTAACAGCATAACTCTTTTTACCAGCTGGTAGTTTTTTACCTTCGTAAACATCAAATAAATTCACGCTTTTAAGCAATTGCTTTTCTGTTTGTTTGGCTATAGTGTCAATTTCTTCAAAAGTCACTTTGTTATCTAATAGTAAAGCGAAATCACGTTTTACTTCTGGATATTTAGAGATAGCATTAAATTTAATTTTATTATGTTGTGCCATATCTAACACATTATCCCAATTAAAATCTGCAAATAATACATTTTGAGATATTCCAAAATATTTTAATACTGATTTTTTTACCAAACCAAAATCAACCATTTTTTTCTTACCAATA
>TARA_R110002111_G_scaffold206926_1_pt1 | contig 17696 bp, 14 predicted proteins | sample TARA_R110002111 | Tara Oceans TARA_R110002111 (sample SAMEA4397363) | marine metagenome | biome: Polar Biome; feature: [ZZZ] marine water layer (ENVO:01000295); material: water (ENVO:00002006), including particulate matter (ENVO:01000060) such as... | depth 199 m | reverse complement strand
CATTCTAATTCTTTTTTAAAGAGCTGTTTGGCTTTACCAACTTCGGTAGCTTGGTTTTCTATACGGGCTTCTTTTTTTTCTAAATAGTAAGAATAATTACCTTTGTAGGTATGTAATTCGCCATGATCTAATTCCACAATTTCGTTACAAACACGTTCAAGAAAATAACGGTCGTGCGTTACCATAAACAAAGTTTGTTGTGTTTTAGAAAAATAGTCCTCTAACCATTCAATCATTTCTAAATCGAGGTGGTTGGTAGGTTCATCGAGAATTAAAATGTCTGGTTTACTTAATATGACTTGGGCTAATGCTAAACGTTTTTTTTGTCCACCAGAAAGGGTACTCACTTTTAAGCTAAGATCGTCTAGTTTTAGTTTTGATAAGGTTTGCTGGTATTGGGTTTCAAATTCCCAGGCATTAAACCGATCCATACCTTCAAAAGCTTTTTGGTATGCTTCAGCATCTTCAGGATTTTTTAAAGCATTTTCATAAGCTTCAATGATTTTTAAAACCGGAATGTCTGAAGCGAAAATAGTTTCTTCAAGTGTAAGGTTGGGATCTAAATCTGGTTCTTGATCTAAAAAGGCTAATCTGAGCCCTTTTCTTATAACTATTTGTCCATCATCTGGTGCATCTTTTCCTGCTAAAATATTTAGAATAGATGTTTTTCCACTTCCATTTTTAGCAACAAAAGCAATCTTCTGATCTTTATGAATACTAAATGACAAATCTTTAAAGAGTACAAGCTCTCCAAAAGATTTAGATATATTTTCTACGTTGAGGTAATTCAAACTTTTTTTTACAAAGAACGTAAATAAACCAAAAAGAATACTAATAGTTTTGATATTACTATTGATACATTATATTTGTCTCTAAAGATCCATTATATATATGAAGCATATTAAGCTTTTAATAATTGTTTTGAGTTGCGTTATTGTTTCGTCTTGTATCCCTCATAAAGACACGGTTTATTTACAGGTTAAGGAAGGTGCAGCTAACGATACCATTCCGAATAACATGACGGAAGTTCAGAAACCTTATAGAGTGCAGATTAATGATATTCTTAATATAAGAGTGAAGGCTATTGATCAACAAACGGTAGAAATACTCAACCCAGTTGGCGATACTAGTTTAAATGCAGATAGTGCAGAACGTGCTTATTTTGATGGTTTTACTGTAGATCTTCATGGTAATATTAGAATACCAACACTGGGTCATCTTAACGTTTTAGGTTTTACGACTGAAGAAATTGAAAAAATTATAGAAGAAAAATTACTTGAAGATCAATTTAAGGAAACAGCCAATATATTTGTTACGGTAAAACTAGCAGGTTTAAGGTATACAGCAAATGGTGAAGTGGCAAGACCAGGAAGTCAGGTGTTGTTTTCTGAACGTGTAAATATTTTTGAAGCGATAGCAAATGTTGGTGAGATTTTAATAACAGGAAATAGAAAAGAGGTTAAAATAATAAGACAATATCCTCAAGGTCAAAAAATACATAGTTTGGATTTAACAGATGTTAATGTAATGAAGTCACCATATTATTATATTCAACCTAACGATATAATTTATGTAGAACCTTTGAGGCAGAAATCAATAGGAACAGGAGAAACAGCTGTTTCAAGTATTGCTACCATAGCATCTATACTTTCTTTACTTACCACAGGGATCTTACTTTTTACACGTTTGAATTAAATGGATGATAATTATATAGATATTGACGAGCAAGAATCTAAATCTCTTGGATTTGATTTTAAAGGATTTTTATTTAAAGCATTAAATCTGTGGAAATTCATTTTGCTGTGTGTAGGTTTAGCGTTAATTGTAGCCTATTTAATTAATGTTAGAAAGCAAAATATATACAGTTTAGATTCTTTAATCACTGTAGAATCTGACCAAAATCCATTTTTCACAGCTAATACAAGTATCTCATTTAATTGGGGAGGAGTTTCTGGTAAAGTGGGCAAAGTAATGACCTCAATAAATACACGTTCTCACAATGAACTTGTTGTAGATAGTTTAGAGTATTACATTCAGTACCTACAGCAAGGAGAGTATAACAAGATAGATATCTACGGTAGGTCGCCATTTGTTTTTGATATCAATAAGTCTAAACCTCAGGTTTTAAATTTTCCTATTCGTATTATAAAAAAGAATGATAGCGAATATGAGGTTTATACCAATTCGGAAGCAACCACTAAAACAGCTCAGATTTATGAAGATAAATCTAAAACTCAAGTAAATCTGCCACAGGGAGAATTTAGACAAACGTTTAAGTTTGGTGAATCTATAGAACTGCCCTTTCTTTCAGGGAAATTTACAATAAATCCTAGAGTTAATTTTTCTGAAGGAACTGAGTATTATTTAAGTTTCTTGAATTTTGATAATGTGGTCAGTAGTTACCAACGTAGTATTAAAATAGGACCTTATAATACGGCTGCATCTTCCGTTTTAAGACTTTCTCTTGTTGGCAATAATAAAATTAGAATAGCTGATTTCTTAAATGCTACAACATCAATATTGAGTAGAACGGAGTTAGAACGAAAAAATCTTTATGCCACTAATACCATTAACTTTATTGATAGTAGTTTAAGGGCTGTAGATCTTAACCTAAAAGATGTGACTGGTAAGATGAACACTTTTAGGAAAAAAAATAAGATCTTTAGTGTAGATGAAGAAATGGCTCAATTATCTGAAAAGTTAAAAGATATAGAATTACAAAAAGAAGAAGCAAATTCTAAGCTCAATTACCTGAATTCATTAGAAAATTATTTAACTACAACTACAGATTATTCGCAGATTGCAGCACCTACTTCCGTTGGGATAGATGAAAGTAATATCTTAAATAGTGTAGCAAAAATCACTAATTTATCTATTGAGCGTCAAAACCTTGAAAACTCAACTAAGGAAGGATCTGTTTTATTAAAAGAAATTGATAGTAGAATTGATGCGGAAAAGAATGTTTTGTTGGCAACAACAAAATCTACCAAAGCGACTATAAATTTTCAGTTAAATACTATTAATAGAAACGCGGCTAATTATGAGGCTAAGTTGAGTGAGTTGCCAGAAGATCAGCAAGAGTTTTTAAAGATTCAACGCCAGTTAGATTTAAGTCAAGAAGCTTTTGATATTTACATGGCAAAACGAGGTGAAGCTGCCATAGTAAAGGCCGCAAATGTTAGTGATATCACTGTAATCGATGAAGCAAAAGATATTGGTAATCCACCAATAGGCCCAAAGAAGTCTTTAAATTACATGATGGCTTTAATGGTTGGGTTTTTTAGTCCAATGTTTTTAGTCTTTATTGTATTTCTGCTTGATAATACCATTCATGGATCTGATGAAATTGCAAGAATGTCTAAAATTCCAATTTTAGGACTAATAGGTAAATATCGATACAAAAATAATTTGGTAGCTTTTGAGAAACCTAAGTCTGCAGTAGCAGAGTCTTTTAGAGCTATTAGATCTAGTTTGCAGTTTGTTTTTAAAAAGAGTGCTTCTCAAACTAAAGCAAATACATTAATGGTTACGTCTTCTGTAAGTGGAGAAGGTAAAACATTTACATCGATTAATATTGCAACGGTTTATGCGCTTTCAGGAAAAAAGACAATTCTATTAGGTCTAGATTTAAGGAAGCCAAAAATCTTTGATGATTTTAATATTACTAATGAGAAAGGTGTTGTAAATTATTTAATTGGTGATAGTAACTTTGAAGAGGTAGTTACGCACACACATATTGAGAATTTAGATATCATTCCTTCAGGTCCAATACCTCCAAATCCATCAGAGTTATTAATGAGTGATAAATTAAAAGAACTTATAATGACACTTAAAGACGAGTACGATATGATTGTATTAGATACTCCTCCGTTAGGTTTAGTTACTGATGCATTGGAATTAGTACAATATGCAGACGCTACTATTTTTATGGTAAGATTAGATTATACTAAGAAAGGGATGCTTCAATTAGTTAATGCTAAACAGCGTACAGGTGAACTTAAAAATGTCAGTTTTGTACTTAATTTTTATAGACATAAGAATAATAGTAATTATGGTTATGGCTACGGTTACGGTTATGGTTACGGCTACGGAGTATATGGAAACACATACCACGAAAAAGATAAGTCATCGTTACTTAAGAAGATTAAGGATTTCTTAAAAAGAATTTAACTACATATAAAGCCTATATTTTGATTACTAAAACTCAGCTTCAAGTAAAACGTGTATTTGATGTGTTTTTAGTATTGCTCATTTTGCCTATTTTTTTGATTCCTATAGTGTTACTAATTATTATTGCAACCATTGACACTAAAAGATATGGTATATATTCTCAATATCGTGTTGGCCAGCATGGTAAACTTTTTAAAATATATAAGATCAGAACTTTAAAGGACACGGAGCATCATCAACGAAATTTAGAACAAAGAGCTACAACGATAGGGAAATATTTAAGACGATCTAAACTAAATGAGTTGCCTCAATTATTTAATGTGCTGATTGGAGACATGAGTTTTGTTGGTCCGAGACCTGATTTGCAGGGTTTTGCAGACGAATTAAAAGGAGAAGATAGAATTGTTTTGAAAGTAAAACCTGGAATTACTGGTCCTGCAACCCTAAAATATAGGGATGAAGAACGTGTATTAGAACGACAAAAAGACCCGATTCAATACAATAGAACGATTATTTGGGTAGATAAGGTAAAAATCAATAAAAATTACGTTCTGAATTATAGTTTTTACTTAGATTTGACACTCATTTTAAAATCTACTTTAAACAAATGACACATTCAGAAGATAAAATTGCAATCATAGGATTAGGTTATGTCGGTTTACCCCTTGCGGTAGAATTTGCAAAGAAATTCTTTGTAGTTGGTTTCGATATTAACAAGCAACGAATCAGTGAATTAAATACTGGCCTTGATAAAACGTTAGAGGTTGAAAACGATAATTTAAAATCCGTTTTAACTACAGACTTAAATGCAAGTACAGGGTTATATATTACAGATAATGTAGAAGCATTAGCAACTACAAATATTTATATTATTACAGTTCCTACACCAACAGATGCTCTAAACAAGCCTGTATTTACTCCTTTAATAAAAGCTAGTGAAACAGTAGGACGAGCAATGTCTAAAAATGATATTGTTATATACGAATCTACAGTATATCCTGGAGCCACAGAAGATATTTGTGTGCCTATTTTAGCAGAAGTTTCTGGATTAACATATAATAAAGACTTTTTTGCTGGTTATTCTCCAGAAAGAATAAATCCAGGTGACAAACAACATACTGTAACAAAAATTTTAAAAGTAACTTCTGGTTCTACACCAGAAATAGCTAAGAAGGTTAACGATTTATATTTAAAAGTTATCACAGCAGGTACGCATTTAGCACCTTCAATAAAAGTGGCTGAAGCTGCAAAAGTTATTGAGAATTCTCAACGAGACATTAATATTGCTTTCGTTAATGAATTATCTAAAATATTTAGATTATTAGATATTGATACTAAAGACGTTTTAGAAGCAGCAGGTACCAAATGGAATTTCTTAAAATTCTCACCAGGTTTAGTTGGTGGTCACTGTATTGGAGTAGATCCTTATTATTTAGCTCAAAAAGCAATAGAGTCTGGATATAATCCAGAAATTATTTTAGCTGGTCGTAAGATGAATGACAGTATGGGAAGCTACGTTGCAACCGAAACTGTTAAGATGATGATTAAAAAAGGAGCTACGATTAAAGGATCTAAAGCCCTTGTTTTAGGAACAACTTTCAAAGAAAATTGTCCAGATATCAGAAACTCTAGAGTTATTGATATTATAGAAGAGTTAGAAACATACCACGTAAATGTAGATGTTTATGATCCTTGGGCTTCTAAAGAAGAAGTGAAACATGAGTATGGTTTTGACCTAATTACTGATTTTGGAGATTTAAGTTCAGATTATGATGCTGTTATTTTAGCTGTTTCACATAATGAATTCTTAAAATTAGATATCACTAAATTAAAATCACAAACAGGTGTTGTTTTCGATGTAAAATCATTACTTCCTTTAGACGCCGTAGACGCAAGATTATAATGTATTCAAACCCGCATCACACAGTAGACCTATCTGAGTTAAGTTTTTTAATCACAGGTGGTGGAGGCTTCATTGGCTCTAACCTAACAGAATACTTATTAAAGTATAATGCTAAAAAAGTAAGAGTTTTAGATAACTTTTCTAATGGGCATCGCGAAAATTTAACTGAGTTTATGGACAATCCAGCCTTCGAACTTTTAGAAGGTGATATTAGAGATTTAGAAACATGTAAAAAAGCTATGGACGGCATTGATTATGTCTCTCATCAAGCGGCTTTAGGTTCTGTTCCTCGTTCTATTAATGATCCAGCAACAACTAACGAAGTTAATATTTCTGGATTTTTAAACATGATGATTGCATTAAAGGATAGCCCAACGGTAAAACGTATGGTTTATGCAGCGTCTAGTTCAACTTACGGGGATAGTAAAGCATTACCAAAAGTAGAAGATACTATAGGGAAACCTTTGTCTCCTTACGCGGTTACAAAATATGTCAACGAATTATATGCTGATGTATTTGGTACTACTTATGATACTGATGTTATTGGATTGCGTTATTTCAACGTATTTGGACCAAAACAAAGTCCTACTGGTGCTTATGCAGCTGTAATTCCATTATTTATGCAAGCGCTTAAAGATAACGAGCCTTCAAAAATTAATGGTGATGGTGAGCAAACAAGAGATTTTACCTTTATAGACAATGTGGTTCAAGCCAATGTAAAAGGATTTTTTGCCTCTAAAGAAGCAAAGAATGAAGTCTTTAATGTAGCTTGTGGTGAGCGCATTACTATAAATTATTTATGGGAGTCATTGCGTATAGCTGCTAACTCTGAATTAAAAGCCATTTACGGACCAAATAGACAAGGTGATGTTAGAGATTCTTTAGCGGATATCTCTAAAGCACAAAATCTATTAGGCTATAAACCAAAATATACTGTAAGAGAAGGTTTAAAGATTACTTGGGATTATTTTAATTAAATTTTGAATCAGTTCTAGTTTACTTACTTCGAGTAAAAAATGTATTTTAGCTACATCATTTTATTAATCATAAATGATGTAGCTAAATTTTTATATGCAAGTAGCAAAAACAAAAATTTCATTTGTTGTACCAGTCTATATGGCTGAATTTATTCTCGAAAAATTAGTTATCGAGATAGATAAAGTAATGTTAGTTATTGGTGAGGCCTACGAGGTTGTTTTGGTTGACGATAGAAGCTCTGATAATAGTTGGGAAGTAATTGAAAAACTATCAACAACTAATTCACATGTTAAAGGGGTAAGATTAAGTAAAAATTTTGGTCAGCATCCTGCTATTTTGGCTGGATTGTCTCAAGCCGAAGCAGAGTGGATTGTGGTTTTAGATTGCGACTTGCAAGACCAACCAAAAGAAGTAGAAAAATTATATGAGAAAGCTTTAGAGGGTTTTGATATTGTTTTAGCTAAAAGAACCCAACGAAAAGATAATTTTTTAAAGCGATTAAGCTCAAAACTATTTTCAATTATCTATGGTTACCTTACTGATACTAATTATGATAATTCTGTAGCTAATTTTGGAATATATAATTCTAAAGTAATAAAATCGGTTTTGAATATGAACGATTATATAAAATCGTTTCCACTTTTTGTAAGTTGGGTTGGGTTTAAATCTACAGCTATTGAAGTAGAGCATGCGGAAAGAGAATCTGGAAAATCTTCGTATACAATTTCTAAACTTTTAAAATTAGCCTTCAATACTATAATTTCGTTTTCTAATAAACCTTTAAAGCTTGTTGTAAAATTAGGATTAATCATATCTCTAGTTTCTATGCTTTTTGGTCTTTATACAATCTATGCTTATTTTAATGGTAAAATAACGGTGTTGGGCTATAGCTCGCTAATTGTATCAATTTGGTTTTTATCAGGTATAAATATTACAATAGTAGGTGTTGTAGGGATTTATATTGGTAAAATATTTGACCAATCAAAAAACAGAAATCCATTTATTATTGATAAAATTATTAAACATGACGTATAATAATATAAATTCAGAACAAATAGTTGTTGGAAAAAATACAATAATTGAACCCTCTGCAAAAATTACAGGAATAAACGGAAAGGCAAAAAAAATTGTTATTGGCGATAATTGTTATATAGGTGAAAATGTACAGATTATCTGTGATGATTTTTCGCTTGGCGATTATTCTAAAATTCAACATCATACAAATGTTCATGGGTATTTGCCTTGCAAAATTGGTCATAATGCATGGATTGGCCAGTACACAATTATAGATTCAATAGGAGGGACAACAATAGGCAATAATTGTGGTATTGGAGCACATTCTCAAATCTGGAGTCATGTAAAATTTGGTGATACTTTAGAGGGTTGTAGATTTCTGTCTGAAAAAGAAATGATAATTGGAAATGACGTTTGGTTTGTTGGTCATTGCATTGTCTCTCCAATTGTAGCACAAGATAAATCTATGGCTTTAGTAGGTTCGGTTGTTACAAAAGACATGAATTTCAATGAAATTTATGCAGGTTCTCCAGCCAAGTCAATTTCGGATAAAATTGGCTTTCAATTTAATGAAACTCCAGTTGACGAAAAGTTTAATAAAATGATGAGTTATATTAAACAATGGAATGGGAAATCAGACAATATTAGAATAATAAGAAGTAGTGAAGAGGTCGATATCAATAATGTGAATATTTCATATTTTAATGTGTTAGATAGAACGTACACGAAAACTGGTAATGATGACGAAGTTAGTTTCATGAAATTTTTATTGCCAGATAAAGCTAAATTTGTTCCCTTAAATGACTAAAAAATATACTCCATTTAATAAACCTTATCTCACAGGAAAAGAAACCACTTACATTGAAGAAGCCGTTGCGTCTGGTAAGATTTCTGGGAATGGCATGTTTACGCAAAAATGTCAAACCTTTTTTGAAGATACATTTCAAATAAAAAAAGCATTACTAACCACGTCTTGTACAGATGCTTTAGAGATGTGTGCTATTTTATTAAATATTACTGAAGGAGATGAGGTTATTATGCCTTCTTACACATTTGTATCTACAGCTAATGCATTTGTTTTACGAGGAGCTAAAATTGTCTTTGCAGATTCTAAACCAGATTATCCAAATATTGACGAAACCAAACTTGAAGCTTTAATAACCAACAAAACTAAAGCGATAGTTGTGGTTCATTATGGTGGAGTGGCTTGCGAAATGGATACCATTATGCGTTTGGCAAAGCAGAACAATATTTTTGTGGTAGAGGATGCTGCGCAAGCTATAGATTCTTATTATAAAGGAAAAGCTTTAGGAAGTATTGGTCATTTAGCAACGTTTTCGTTTCATGAAACAAAAAATATAATTTCTGGTGAAGGTGGATTATTAGCTATAAATGATAATCAATTTGTTGATAGAGCTGAAATTATATGGGAAAAAGGCACCAATAGATCTTCTTTTTTTAGAGGAGAAGTAGATAAGTATGGTTGGGTAGATATAGGCTCTTCATTTTTGCCATCAGAAGTTATTGCAGCTTTTTTATGGGCTCAATTAGAAAATATTGAAAAAATACAATCTCGACGGAAAAATATTTGGAATCAATATTATCAAGGATTATTACCATTAGAAGTAGACGGAAAAATAAAATTACCCAAATTACCAAATGATACTACTAACAATGGACATCTATTTTTTGTGTTATGTAATTCTTTTAAAGAACGTTCAGAATTAATTTCATTCTTAAAAGCAAAAAACATACATGCGGTTTTTCATTATTTAAGTTTGCATAAAAGCGTATTTTATAAATCTAAACATGATAATAGAGTCTTAATTAATAGTGATATGTTTACGGATCGATTACTAAGATTACCTTTGTTTTTTGAGTTAGATGATGAAACTATAAAAGAAATAGTAATTGAAATAAAGGCATTTTATGAAAGTTAAATATGCTTATTTTTTTTATGTTCTTCTGTTTTTTATTTTAGCATTAACCGCTTTAAATTTTAACTATGTAGAAGGTGATGATGCCTCTACTATATTGCATCATACATTAGGTAGAGATTCAAATTTACAACCTGTTTATTCTCCTTACCATAGTATGATCGATACGATGTTGTCTTTAGTACCATCTCAAAATGAAGGAACATTAAGGTATGTAAGTGTAATAGCTTCTTTTTTATCGGGTTTTTTTGTTCTCTTCTTTTTGGCTTATTTATTAAAGGATAAGTTTCTTAAACATGAAGCGCATTTAACTTTTTTCTTATTTGTATTACCGTTTATCATACCAGATATATTGTTTAATAGTTTGCTAATAAATCCGGCTAATATCTCTTTTGCCTTAATTTTACTAGCACATATTCTCTTTAATAAATACCTAAATTCTAAGCGCTATTTATATTTGGTGCTGTCTGTTTTGCTATTTGGTTTTGGCGTTAGTTTTAGGTGGAATAATGGTTTTTATTTGTTTGTTTTATTCGGAATTTATTTATTAGATATAAATAACAATACTAAAGATCTAAGTATTCTTAATCAATTTAAGAAAAGCTTCTTAATCTTTCCGCTATTTATAATCTCTGTTATAGGATTTATTCAAATTTCAGGTTATTCAATTTTTGATATTATTGATGTATATAAATATGGATCAAGTTATTTAGAAGAAAGTGATTATTCTTTATTAGCAATGGCAGCTTCTGCTATACCGTTTCTAACTCCAGCATTTTTGGTGCTTTTTATACTTGGAATCATTAATTGTTTTATAGACAAAAGATTTATGCCTTTATTACTTTTGTTAATAGCATTGATACCATATTCCTTATTAGGAATATATCCTTTTTACAAATATCTTATATGTATACTTGTACCTATAGTATTTATACAGTTTTATGGTTTACTAAGTATAAAGCGAAAGGTTTTTAAAACTATAATAGTTTGTGCTGTATTTTTACCTTGGGTTTTCGGACTTCAAATACAAAGTAATTCGGCTTGGGGACCAGGATTTGAAATGAAAATTAAAAATTCTAATTCTAATGATTTAAATAGTTTTAATCCAGATAACTCTACTGCTATAAAACAAGTTAAATTAAATTTTGGATCTGGTATGGCCATGCCAACACCAGAAGGGCCACGTCCATTATACGGATTTGGTAAAGTTTTTCTAACGGATTGGTATCAGTTTATTGAAACCAATAATAACGAGAGAGAAATGGCCGTTAAATATGCACTAGAAAATAAGTGTAATATTTTGCAAGATGTAGATCATGCTTATATTTTTACTAAGCTAATCGAAAAAAAATTACAGATGCGTAGGCCATATGGCTCAGCCGATAAGCTATATGTCCGTCGTGAGTTTACAAGTGAAAAGGATACTGTGTTTGTGGATGTGTTTAATAATAAAACTGAATTATTCAATTTTGAAACTATGACTAAATATAGGCAAGAGGATAATTGTATAGTGATCTATTCGTCCTATTCTAATATTATTACAAAATTAAAAGGGATTTATCTCACAAAATTTGAGCAACAGGGTGCGTATTGGGGAATTTTGAAAAAGTAATAGCCTAATTATATTATTACTATCCAAAATGCATTGGATTATTGTTTAATTCCTTTGTTTCATTTCTTATATTAGCGCAATAAAACACTATTCAATTGAAAACTGCTGAAGAGCATTGGTTATACGTTATTTCTTCTAAAAAGAAGCTCATTGATTTTAACTTCAAGGAGATTTGGCAATATAGAGATTTACTTTTTTTATTTGTAAAAAGAGATATTGTTACATTATACAAGCAAACCGTACTTGGACCACTTTGGTATTTAATTCAACCTTTATTTACGGCATTAATATTTACATTAATTTTTAATAATTTGGCAGATATTCCAACAGGAGAAGGTGTGCCTAATTTTCTGTTTAATCTTGCAGGCATAACATCTTGGAATTATTTTAAAGAATGTTTAGTTGGTACAAGTGATACTTTTAAGAAAAATGAAAATATTTTCGGAAAGGTTTATTTCCCTAGAGTAATTATGCCAATGTCTGTTGTGGTTTCAAACTTGCTAAAATTTGGAATTCAGCTGCTTGTGTTTGTTGGTTTTTATATTTATTATGTCAGTTTTACTGATAAAGCAACAGGTGTTTTTCCGCAAATTAGTTTACTGCTGTTACCTGTTTTAATATTCTTTATGGCATTATTAGGCTTAGGATTCGGAATGATTATTTCCTCAATGACTACTAAATATAGAGATTTAACCTTTTTAGTTCAATTTGGTGTGCAGTTATTAATGTATGGATCCGCAGTTATTTATCCAATGTCTTATTTTAAGGATAAACTGCCAGATTATTATTGGCTTATTGAATGGAATCCTATAGCAATTACTATTGAGTCATTTAGAACCATTTCTTTTGGTGATAGTAGTTTAGAAATAAGTAAATTAGTATATACAGCAATAGCTAGTTGTGTGATATTTTTAATAGGATTAGTTATTTTTAATAAAACAGAAAAAAGCTTTATTGATACCATATAATGAGTTCGGATATAATATTAAAAGTAGAAAATGTAGGTAAGCAATACCGATTAGGACTTGTAGGTACAGGTACAATTAGTCATGATCTTAATCGTTGGTGGAATAATATTAGAGGAAAAGAAGATCCATATTTAAAAATTGGTGAAGCCAATGATAGAAGTGAAAAGGGGAGCTCTGATTATGTTTGGGCAATAAAGGATATTAATTTTGAAGTCAAACGAGGAGAGGTATTAGGTATCATTGGAAAAAATGGTGCAGGAAAATCTACATTGTTAAAGATACTCTCAAGAGTAACGGGACCAACGATTGGTCAGATTAAAACAAAAGGACGAATTGCATCATTATTAGAAGTAGGTACTGGTTTTCATCCTGAAATGACAGGTAGAGAAAATATTTATTTAAATGGTGCTATTTTAGGAATGACCAAAGCCGAGATAAGCAGTAAAATTGATGAGATTATTGATTTTTCAGGATGTATTAGATATGTAGATACTCCAGTTAAAAGATATAGCTCAGGTATGAAAGTTCGTTTAGCCTTTGCCGTTGCAGCACATTTAGAACCAGATATTTTAGTCGTTGATGAAGTTTTAGCCGTAGGTGATGCAGAGTTTCAGAAAAAGGCTATTGGGAAAATGCAAGATATTTCTAATGGTGAAGGAAGAACAGTGTTATTTGTAAGTCATAATATGGAGTCTATACAACAACTTTGCACAAAATGTTTGGTATTAAAAAACGGTATAATTGAGTTTGAAGGTAACACACAAGATGCTATCGAGAAATATTTGGATCTCTATGGTAATATTTCTAATAAATTATTGTATCCCGTAAAAGGAGTAGATATTGAAATAAATAGTTTCCATATTTCACAAAGCAAAAATAATCTAGCTACGACGCATTTAATTCTTGGTAGTGCTTACGATTTTGTTTTAGATTTATCAAATTTAAAATCTGCTAAACAAATAAATATAAGATTTCAAATTATTGAAAAAAACAAAGGTGTTATAACAACATTGAATACTTATCACAAAAATTTTGGGTTGCCCTATAATCCGGAAGAGAGTAGGCGTGTTGAATGTCACATAGAAAAACTTTCTATATCTCCGGGTTCTTATTACTTAGGTATTCAGTTATTGGATTTAGTAAAAAGAAAGGTTTTATATGATAATGAAGCTTTTTATCAGTTTGAAATTATAAACGGTGATTTTTTTAATACTGGAAAATTGCCAGGATTAAAAAACTTAGGAAAAGTTATAACGGAGCATAATTGGAATACAATGAACTAATGATATCGCATAAACATAAATTTATTTTTATACATATACCGAAATGTGCTGGCTCAAGCATTAGAGACTTTTATTTTGATACACCAAATTTGGACTGGAAATTACCAAATTATGATTTATTACATGGTTGGTGTCCAGAAAGAAAAATTCATTTGCAGCACGCTACACCTAAAGATTTGATAGAAACTCATCTTATTAGTGAAAATATCTGGAATGAATATTATAAATTCACTTTTGTAAGGAATCCTTGGGGTCGTGCTTATTCCGATTATTTATGGATAATGAAAGATTCAAATGTTAAAGGGAATTTTAAAGATTTTATAAATAGAAGTGGGAATTTTCAAAATGTTTTAAATAATAAGAATTCAAAAAATTATAGAGGAGATCATTTAGTCCCTCAAAGCGAATATTTTAACGATCCAATTTATAAGATAGATTTTGTTGGAAGATTTGAGAATTTAAATGGTGATATAGAAAAAATCAACAAAAAATTGAATATTGTAAAATCATTCGACGTTCACTCTAAAAATAATGTTGGTAATAAATTATCTCATTATTCTAAATTTTATACACGTTCTTATGAGCGACTAGTAGAACATGTTTATGCTCAAGATATAAATACTTTAGAATACACATTTAAAGATTTAAAAAAAGGATTTGAAAAAATTAAAAACTTCTTTTAAATGAACAATATAAACAGTCGTATAGTAATTGTTACCTACAATGGCATGCCTTGGCTAAAAAAATGCTTGGATAGTTGTAAAGATCATTCAGTAATTATAATTGATAACGCCTCTTCCGACGAAACAGTTTCTTTTATTAAAACAAACTACCCAAAAGTAGTTTTGCTTGAGCAGAAAGTAAACTTAGGTTTTGGACAAGCGAATAATCTTGGTATTCGTTATGCTTTAGATCAAGGAGCAGACCATGTGTTTTTATTAAATCAAGATGCTTATTTTGTTGATGATGCTTTAGAAAAACTGATTTCATTCCAGAAACAAAATCCAGAATATGGCATTTTAAGTCCAATTCATATTACAGGTGATAAGAAAAAATTAGATTTTAATTTTTCTTTCTATATGCAAAAGGAAAAAACGGGTCAGTTTTTTTCAGATTTTGTGTTGGGGAATGATTTAGCGCCTGTTTATGAGGTTCCCTTTGTGAATGCAGCAGCTTGGTTACTATCTAAAAAATGTTTAACCACTGTAGGAGGTTTTGATCCATTATTTTTTCATTATGGAGAAGATGATAATTATTGTCAGCGTACCATATATCATAATTTTAAAATAGGTGTATTGTCGCAAGTTTATGTTATACATGATCGCGAAGACCGTGTCTCGAACAAACCAATTAAATTTAGTCATAAGTATTTTATGGATATGTTAATAACATATAAGGTTTGTTTTGCGAATTTAAATACAGAAAACGAACTAGATTTAAAAGTAAGGTTACTTCAAAAGTCGATTATAAAGCTTCAAATGAAAATGAAGATTAATCGGGCATTTAATTATAAAAAAGAATTGTCACTTTTATTAAAAGCTAAACCTTTAATAGAAAAGAGTCGTAAAATAAATAAAACGAAGGGTTCGCATTATTTGTAAATTAAATATATAACTTAATAGAGTCGTTAAAATTAGAACAACTTGATGGCCAAAAACAAGAAGAACTCGGTTTTTTTTGAGTCTAATTTATGAAAACTAATCAAAAGTAGTTTATATTTTTATTGCCTTTTTCATTCGACTTTGTATATTAGTCCTTTAATTAGCATTAATGCTAAAATATCTTCTTGATTTTATTATTTTTAACCCGTAATGAGTGTAGTGAATAGTCAGCCCTTAGTTTCTATTATTATTCCCACATATAATCGTGCCCAATTAATAGGAAAAACACTAGATTCTGTGTTAGCTCAAACCTATGAAAACTGGGAATGTATTGTTGTGGATGATGGGAGTACGGTTGATACTGAAAAATTACTCAACTCATACATTGATAAAGACAGTAGGTTTCAATACTATAAAAGACCAGACACATATTTAATTGGCGGAAATGGTGCTCGTAATTATGGATTATCTATAAGTAAAGGTGAGTATATAAACTGGTTTGATGATGATGATCTCATGGAGAGCAATAAACTTGAAGTACAATTATCACTTTTACACCAAACAACCTTCGATTATAACATTTGCCAAACCATGTTGTACGATATTATTAATAATAAAGAATTAGGTTTAAGGGCAAGCCATATTGTTTCTAATCAGATTTTTCAAGATTACATAGGCTTTAAAATATTTTGGTTAACTCAGGCTCCATTGTGGAAACGTTCCTTTTTGGAGAAGTATAATCTAAAATTTAATGAAGACTTAAAACAGTCCCAAGACTATGATTTTCATATGAGAGTATTGGCGATTTCAGAAAATTATAGTTTTACAGAAAAGGCTTTAGTGAAAGTATATTGTCATGCCGGAAATATGTCGAATTCTTTAGTAGAAAACGAACAAAAATTAAGATCTAATCTTTACGTAAAAGATGAAATTTTTAAACGTTTTGGCAACAGAATAGATTTAGAGACTAAAAGATTAGTGTATAATCATTTGTTAGAGATATATAGCCAAGTGGTTTACACTAGGTCTTTAAAAAAAGCAATGATTGTTTTTCCTTTTTTATTAAACCATGTTTCAGAAATAAAGTTATCTTTTTTTAAGCGTATAAGCGTGTTTTTTAAATTATTGACAGGCTCATTTTTATACCTAACTTTAAAAAAAGGATATTCATTTTTAAAGATAAAGATTTAAGACATTGATTACATACATATATCCATTTAGAAATAGAGAAGTTGAACGTGTCAAGAAATCCTTAGATTCTTTGGCTGAGCAAAACGATAAGGAATTAGAAGTCGTTTTTGTGGATTACGGTTCTACTCCAGAAACTGCTAGTGAAGTACAACGCTTATTACTTAAATATTCTTTTGTTAAATATATTTACTCGTATAGTAACGGTAAACCATGGAATCGGTCTAAAGCATTAAATATTGGCATTAAACAAGCACAAACAGATTATGTTTTATCTGCAGATATTGATATGATTTTTCATTCCTCTTTTAACGGACTGCTAAAACGTTTGACTGACCCAAATAAGGTGACTTTTTTTAAAGTAGGATATTTGTCAAAAAATGAAACCTACGATAAAAAAGAGTTAGTACCAGAAAGCTATAGTAATCAAAGAGCTAAAGGAATTAGTTTATATCCAAATGAGGCGTTATTTGCAATTAATGGATTCGATGAATTTTTTAATTGTTGGGGATCTGAAGATGAAGATGTAATTAGCCGTTTGATATTTTCTGGATTAGAGATGAATTTTTATAATGAAAATACGCTTGTTTATCATCAATATCATAAACCTTTTAAGGAACTAAAGCATAAATTATTAAGCAAAGAATTAAGCTATAATCAAGTAAGATTTCATAATGATAAAAAAAGAAAATTAAATGAAAATGCAAAAACTATAAAAGTCAATCTAGATAAAAATTGGGGTGAAATAATTGATGAAGAACATTATAATACACTTGTTAATACTCCGGTTTCAAGAACCATAACATCTTATAAAACAGATGTGGACTTCTTTTTATTTTATGAATTAAAAACTTTAAATAAGGGAACTTGGTGTTTTAAATTCGTTGAGTTTGTTCCTGATAAAAACATTAATTTTAAATCTGTTTTATATCGTTTATGGACGATTAGAAATAGTGATTTAAAAATTAAGGAAGAATACTCTTTAAAAGAAGTAAACGATCTAGTATTGAAATTTTTACTTTATAACGATTTAGATTTTCAT
>TARA_R110002111_G_scaffold261946_1_pt1 | contig 17753 bp, 13 predicted proteins | sample TARA_R110002111 | Tara Oceans TARA_R110002111 (sample SAMEA4397363) | marine metagenome | biome: Polar Biome; feature: [ZZZ] marine water layer (ENVO:01000295); material: water (ENVO:00002006), including particulate matter (ENVO:01000060) such as... | depth 199 m | reverse complement strand
GGTTAATAAAAGGATCAAAAAGCACAATCGTAATAAAATCAGTTTGCCACCTCACTAATAAATTTTATACGATATAAGCGAAGTTCTTCATCATCGTAATCACCATCAAATTCTTCAATGGCAGCGTCAATACTATCAGATTCTGATTCCATAAAGTAATCGTGAATTTCTTCCTGTTGGTCTTCATCTAGAATATCTTGAATCCAGTAGTTAATATTCAATTTCGTTCCAGAAAAAACGATGGCTTCCATTTCTTTTATAAAATCTTCCATAGACATGCCTTTTGAAGAAGCAATATCATCTAGCGGCAATTTCCTGTCAATGTTTTGAATGATGTATAATTTATTTGCTGAATTACTACCAGTAGATTTAACAACTAAATCGTCTGGACGTATAATGTCGTTTTCATCAACATAATTAGCAATTAAACTAATAAAATCTTTACCATACTTCTTAGCTTTTCCGTCACCTACTCCATGGACATTACTAAGTTCTGCAATAGATATTGGATACTTAAGGGCCATATCTTCCAATGAAGGATCTTGAAAAATGACGAACGGCGGTACACCTAATTTTTTGGCATTCTTTTTACGTAAATCTTTAAGCATAGCCATTAAAAACTCATCAGCTACAGCGCTACCACCTTTTGTGGCTGTTATTATACTGCCATCTTCTTGTTGGCCATCAAAAATATGATCCTCAGTCATCATAAATGATATCGGATTTTTTATAAAATCTTTTCCGCTTTTAGAGAGCTTAATAACACCGTAAGTTTCAATATCTTTTTTAAGGTATCCAGCAACTAATACTTGCCTTAGTAGTGCCATCCAATATTTATTATCATGGTGTTTGCCTTTACCAAAAAAAGGCTGCTCATTAGTTTTATGCGAATTTATAAGTGCATTTTCTTTACCAACAATAACATTAACCAAATCTTTAGATTTGTATTTCTCGTTAGTACTTTGAATAATTTCTAACAATAATTTAGCTTCATCTTTGGCTTCATTTAGCTTTTTAGGATGGCGCACATTATCATCCATTTCTCCGCCTTCACCTGTTTTGTTATCAAATTCTTCACCAAAATAATGAAGTATAAATTTTCTTCGAGATATAGATGTTTCTGCGAAAGCAACTACTTCTTGAAGTAATGCTTGCCCTATTTCCTGTTCAGCAACTGGTTTTCCAGACATGAACTTTTCTAGCTTTTCAATATCCTTATAGGCATAAAAAGCTAAACAGTGGCCTTCACCACCATCACGACCTGCTCTACCAGTTTCTTGATAGTAACTTTCAATACTTTTAGGAATATCATGATGAATTACAAAACGTACATCGGGCTTATCTATACCCATCCCAAAAGCAATGGTAGCTACCACAACATCTACATCTTCCATAAGAAATTTATCTTGATGGCTAGATCTTGTTTTGGCATCCAAACCAGCATGATATGGTACCGCTTTTACCCCATTTACTTGGAGTACTTGTGCTAATTCTTCAACACGTTTTCTACTTAAACAGTAAACAATACCAGATTTTCCGTCATTTTGCTTAACAAAACGAATAATATCTGCATCTACATCTTTAGTTTTTGGGCGCACTTCATAATACAAATTAGGCCTATTAAATGATGCCTTAAACGTTGTTGCATTATGAATCCCTAAGTTTTTTATAATATCTTCTTGAACTTTTGGCGTTGCGGTAGCTGTTAAACCTATGATTGGAATATTATCACCTATTCTGCCTATAATATGACGTAAGTTTCTGTATTCGGGTCTAAAATCGTGTCCCCATTCACTAATACAATGCGCTTCATCAACGGCCATAAAAGACACTTTTACAGAGCGCAGAAATTCAACATTTTCTTCTTTGGTTAAAGATTCAGGAGCAACATAAAGTAATTTGGTTATACCATTAACAATATCTTCTTTTACGCGCTTTACTTCGGTTTTATTTAGCGAAGAATTTAATACATGCGCCACGCCTTCTTCATTTGAAATACCTCGAATAGCATCCACCTGATTTTTCATTAAGGCAATTAATGGCGACACCACGATGGCTGTACCTTCCTGCATTAAAGCTGGTAACTGGTAACATAAAGATTTACCGCCACCAGTTGGCATGATAACAAACGTATGATTTCTTGATATAAGACTTTCAATAACTGGTTCTTGAAGCCCTTTGAATTTATTAAATCCAAAATATTTTTTTAGTGCAGCATGTAAGTCACTTTTTACTATCGACATGAATTGTGTACAAAATTAATTTACTACTAAAAATACATCTAAAATTAAATATTCTAAAATTAATTTAATAATGTATTTGGAGAACCCTCATATTTTTTTTCGTTAGTTTTGTAACGAAAATTCAAATTACAATAATTATTTAATTTGATTACCACTAAAGATACAAAATCTTTAAGCATCAACTAAAAAATAGAAGAAATTTTGATAAGTAGAGATTCTATTATAAATACTGCAAAAAAAACAATTGAAATGGAAAGCGCATCCATTTTAAATTTAGCCAGTTTTGTAAATAATGACTTTGCAAACGCTGTTGAACTTATTTACAATTCTAAAGGGCGCGTTATTATAACGGGTATTGGTAAAAGTGCCATTATTGCCAATAAAATTGTTGCGACTTTAAATTCTACAGGAACTCCATCAATTTTTATGCATGCGGCAGAAGCTATTCATGGTGATTTGGGCTTAATTCTTCAAGACGATATTGTTATTTGTATTTCAAACAGTGGAAATACCCCAGAAATAAAAGTTCTTATTCCGCTAATAAAAAGAGCCCACAATAAAATTATCGCTATTACTGGAAATACAGAATCTTTTCTTGGAGAACAAGCCGATTTTATATTAAATGCCTATGTTGAAAAAGAAGCTTGCCCAAATAATTTAGCACCAACTACAAGTACTACCGCACAATTAGTAATTGGCGATGCACTTGCTATTTGTTTGTTAGAATTAAGAGGCTTTTCAAGTAACGATTTTGCAAAATATCATCCAGGTGGTGCTTTGGGTAAAAAGTTGTATTTAAGAGTTCAGGACATTTCTTCAATTAATGAAAAACCAAAAGTTAGCCCAAATCAAACTATAAGAGAAGTGATTGTTGAAATTACTGAAAAAATGCTAGGTGTTACAGCAGTTGTTGAAGATGATAAAATTATTGGTATTATAACCGATGGCGATTTGCGAAGAATGTTAACTAAAGTTGATGATTTTTCTAAATTAACGGCAAAAGATATTATGGGTGCAAACCCAAAACGTATAGAAGCCAATTCAATGGCTGTTGATGCTTTAGAAGTTATGGAAGCCAACGATATTTCTCAATTACTAGTTGAAGAAAATGGCAAATATGCGGGTGTAGTACATCTACACGATTTAATAAAAGAAGGCATTATATAATGGCAAAGAAAAATATAAATGAGATGTCTTTTTTAGACCATCTTGAAGATTTGCGCTGGCATTTAATAAGAATTGTTAGTGCAGTTGTTATTGTAGCAACTCTAGCTTTTATTTTTAGTCGATTTGTTTTTGAAAAAATCATTTTCGCTCCTTTAGATATGAGTTTCCCAACGTACAGCTTTCTATGTAAAGCGGGTAGTTTTGTTGGAGTTGACACCACGTTTTGTGCAGATAAAATACCAATGATTATACAAAGTAGAACCATGGCTGGACAGTTTTCAGCAGATATCTGGACAGCAATTCTAGCAGGTTTTGTAATCTCATTTCCATACGTTATTTATCAATTATGGAAGTTTATTAGTCCAGGTTTACATAGTAACGAACGTAAACACTCTCGTGGTTTTATTATTATTTCTTCGCTGTTATTTTTCTTAGGTGTACTATTCGGATATTATATTGTAACGCCTTTATCTATCAACTTTTTAGCAAATTACAGTATTTCAACAATTGTAGACAACCAAATAGATATCAGTTCATACATTGGTTTAGTTAGAGCATCTGCACTAGCCTCTGGTTTAATTTTCGAGTTACCAATTATTATTTACTTTCTAACTAAAGTAGGATTAGTAACACCAGAATTCTTAAAAAAATACAGAAAATATGCTTTAGTAATCGTTTTAATTTTATCTGCAATTATTACACCGCCAGATATTGCTAGTCAAGTTATTGTAGCCATTCCTATATTAATTTTATACCAAGTAAGCATTTATATTTCAAAAGTTGTTATTAAAAACCAAATGAAAAAAGAAAAACAAAATGTCTGATATTGTTACAGAATTTAATGATTATCGTGAGCGAATGAATACTGAAATTCTAGCCGATAATAATAAAGTTATAAAACGCATTTTTAATTTAGATACTAACGCTTACGCTGAAGGTGCGCTGGATGTGAAAACAAAAGAACTTCTAGGTTTAGTAGCATCAGCGGTTTTACGATGCGACGATTGTGTTAAATACCACTTAGAAACTAGCCATAAACTAGGCTTAAAAAAGGTAGAAGTTGTTGAAGCCTTAAGCATTGCAACTTTAGTTGGTGGCACTATTGTAATTCCGCATTTGAGGCGTGCTTACGAATTTTGGGATGCTTTAGAATCTCAAAGTTAAACTTTATATAAATTCTAAACGCCTAACTACGCTAGTGTATATGATTTTACTATTTTTAGCGTTCAGTATATAACTTATGATTTTAAGAGCCGAAAATTTAATGAAGTCGTACAGCGGACGAAAAGTGGTGAAAGATGTTTCTCTTGAAGTAAACCAAGGTGAAATTGTTGGTCTTTTAGGACCAAATGGTGCTGGAAAAACGACCTCTTTTTACATGATTGTTGGCTTAATAAAACCCAATGGCGGTCATATTTTTCTTGATAATACTGAAATCACAAAATACCCGATGTACAAGCGTGCACAAAACGGTATTGGATATTTAGCACAAGAAGCCTCTGTTTTTAGAAAATTAAGTATTGAAGATAATATTTTAAGCGTCTTACAGCTTACTAAATTGAGTAAAAAAGAGCAACAACTTAAAATGGAATCGCTTATTGATGAGTTTGGTTTAGGGCATATTCGTAAAAGCCGTGGCGATTTATTATCTGGTGGAGAACGCCGTCGTACCGAAATTGCGCGTGCCTTAGCTACCGACCCCAGTTTTATTCTTTTAGATGAACCTTTTGCAGGTGTAGATCCCGTTGCGGTTGAAGATATTCAACGTATTGTAGCACAACTTACAAAAAAGAATATCGGTATTCTTATTACCGATCATAATGTACAAGAAACACTTGCTATTACAGACAGAACCTATTTAATGTTTGAAGGCAGTATTCTTAAAGCCGGTAAACCCGAAGAACTTGCCAGTGATGAAATGGTGCGAAAAGTGTATTTAGGTCAGAATTTCGAACTTCGTAAAAAGAAAATAAGAGATTAAACTTTAAATGTTTTTTCATTATTTAAACTTACTCCTATCTATAATAATTAACTGTTTTCATCTCTGAGAAAGCATTAATTTGAATAAAAATCAAATTATTCCCTCTTGGGTTTATTATTTAGCTGTAAATACCAAGAACATAAACGCACCATAAGCAAACACCAAAAAGAAACCTTTAAATCTACTAATTTGCAACCTTTTAGGTATGAAAATAAGTGGAATTAAGATTGCCGAAAAACCTAGCATCCAAAAAATATCACGAGACAAAATAGATGCCTCCAAAACAGGAATTGGCTTAATCATAGCCGTTAAACCTAATACAGAGCCAATATTGAAAATATTTGAGCCAATTAAATTACCTAACGAAATAGCCTTTTCTTGTTTTGCAGCTGCAATAATAGAGGCTGCTAATTCAGGCACACTAGTACCAATGGCTATAAGAGATACTCCAATTACAGCTTCGCTAACTCCAATAGACATAGCAATATCTTTTGCCCCTTCAACCAGCCATTCACTACCAAAATAAAGTGCAACTCCACCAATTAACAACCATAAAGTTATTTTAAAATTTGAAACCACAGCCAAAGTATCATCAACTTCTTCGATAATTGTATCCTTTTTTGCACTTCTTATTAAGATTATTAAGAACAAAATAAGACCAACAAATAAAATAGCGCCTTCTATACCAGAAAGTAAATTATCATTTTTTAGAAAATAGTATAGCACAATTGAAAACAACATCATTACAGGCCAGTTTAGCTTGTAGAAAGACTTATCAACAGCAATAGCACTTACTAACGCGGTTATACCTAATACCAAACCTATATTGGCAATATTTGAGCCTACAACATTATTTATGGCAATATCTGGCGAACCCGATAAAGCCGCCTGTAAACTTACTAGTAGCTCTGGTGCAGAAGTAGCAAATGAAACCACCGTCATACCAATTACCATTTTTGAGATATTAAATTTAAAGGATAATGCAACTGAAGATCTTACTAAAAACTCACCTCCTATTACCAATAACGCAAAACCCAATAGAACTAGCAGTACACTCATGAAATATATTTTTTTGCGAAGATAAATGAAAGTAAAAAAGCGAAGAGCGAAAAGTGAAAAGTTTTTTGAAAACTTAAAATTTAGTTAAATAACTACTATTTTAGTTGTATAACTACAAAAATAGTTATAAGTTTACTTCATACTTAAATTGTATTATAAATGGAAAAACTTACAAACAAGGAAGAAGAGATTATGCATATTTTATGGACACTTGAGAAAGCTTTTGTAAAGGATGTATTAGCAGAAATTAAAGAAGACAAACCACATTACAATACACTTTCAACAATCATTAGAAATTTAGAAGACAAAGGTTATGTTTCTTATAATGCCTACGGTAAAACGCATCAATACTTCCCTATTGTAACCAAAGAGGATTATAGAAAAGGGTTTATGAATACTGCTATAAATAACTACTTTAATAATTCATATAAAAATATGGTATCCTTTTTTGCTAAAGAGGAAAAAATAAGTGTTGATGAACTTAAAGAGATTATTAAATTAATTGAAAAAAACAACTAACCATGGAATATTTACTAAAAGTTAGTGCCATAGTTGCTATTTTTTATGTGTGTTACAAACTGTTTTTACAACGTGATACATTTTTTGAACACAACCGATGGTTTTTACTATTTGGCTTGGTAACGTCTTTTCTAGTTCCGTTTTTTGTTATTCCTAATTATATTGAATATGTACCAACAGAAATAGCTATTTTAAGCTATGAAAATATTTCTGTGACTAATGAAACTGAAAAAGCTTTTAATATTCTAGATTATTTTCCACTTATTTACGGCTTAGGGGTTTTATGTTTTTTAATTCGGTTTTTAATTCAATTAAGTTCATTGAGTGTTGTTATTTTTAAAAATGAAAACGTAAAAGACGGTCGTTACACTTTTGTGAAAACAAATAAAAATATTTCTCCTTTTTCTTTTTTTAATTGGATTGTTTACAACCCAACCAACTTTACAAAAACTGATTTAGACCAAATTATTACTCACGAAAAAGCACACGCAAATCAATTCCATTCTATTGATATTTTACTTACTCAACTCGTTAATATTGTGCTTTGGTTTAATCCAATTATTTGGTTTTATAACAAAGATTTAAAACAAAACTTAGAATTTATAGCAGATAAAACAGCTCAAAATAAGCTTAAATGCAAAAAAAGCTACCAAACTATATTGCTTAAAACAAGTATTCCATCTCATCAAATGGTATTAAGTAATAATTTTTATAATTCATTAATCAAAAAACGAATCGTTATGTTACACAAATCAAAATCAAAAAAAATCAATCAAATTAAATTCGCATTAGTTATTCCATTATTAGCAATCTTTTTAATGAGTTTTAACACAAAAGACATATACATTGAAAAAGATGCACCAACTTTAGAATCTTCTATAATCGATAATACCACAAGTGAGAATAATTTTGAATCATTAATAGAAGAAACTAAATCTAATATATCACTTGAAGATGATAAATCGCCTTCAAAACCCGCTAGTGTAAATTCAAAAATAAAAAAAAGCGTTGAAAAACCTATATCAAAAGTCGTTCAAGAAAAAACTGAGATTACTATAGATAAAAACACGACTGATGCCAGTTTACATAAAATTAGTGCTTCACTAAAGGATAAAGGTATCGATAGTAAATTTAAGAGCGTGAAGCGCAATAACCAGGGAGAAATAATAGCAATTAAAATTAATGTAAGTTCAAAAGTTTCAAATGCTAATTATAACATAAACTCAGATGAACCAATAAAACCAGTTCTTATTTTAATAGATAATGGTGGAAAGAATATTAGTATAGGTAATCACTCAATAAACAATGACTCAAATGAGTTTGTTATTACAGGCAAAATTTCTGATAATAATGGTAATTATTTACCGGGAACAAACATTATTATAAAAAATACAAAAAAGGGTACCGTTTCAAACTTTGATGGTTTTTATAAAATTAAAACTAAAGAAGGAGATGCGCTTGCATTCAGTTTTATAGGTTTTGATACTAAAGTTGTTAAAGTAAAAAGTAATGATGATATAAACGTAATACTTAATGAAAGTGATAAAACAGTTAAGCTAAAAAATTCTAAAATTGATACTAATTACGTTGCCATTAAAACCAACAGCGGTAAAGATCCTATTTATATAATTAAGGGTAAAGTAATATCGGAAGAAGAAATTAAAGACATACGACCAGAAGAAATTGAATCTATTTCTGTTCTTAAAGGTGAAAAAGCAAAAACTGTTTATGGGGAAAAAGGGGAAAACGGTGTTGTTATTATTGAAAAGAAAACAAATAATGAGGTTATTATTGATTTAGATAACGACGACTATTTAAATGAAGAGGGAATAATTATAATAAAAGAGAACAAAAACCCAAGCAATGTTGTTATTAGAGGAACTAGTAAAAAGAATAAACCCTTAATTATAATTGATGGTAAAGAAACTAAAGATAAAATTGAAGATTTAGATTCTGATGAAATTAAAAGTATAAATGTATTAAAAGGCAATTCGGCTAATAAAAAATATGGGAAAAAAGGTAAAAATGGTGTTATTGAAATAATAACTAAAAAAAAGTAACTTATTTAAAATAAACGTAAAATATAAGACACTCAGAAATGAGTGTCTTTTTTTTGTTTTTACTTTCACTAAAAGATGAAACCCTAACAAAACAGTGTTTTTTAATTAAAAGTCCCTTTGGTTTTGAAAAACATAGGCAAAAATCCCCTTAAAATGTTTCAAATAGAAACAATAAAATATAAATATAGTTTCATATAAAAACATAAACAAAGGAAGTCGCATAAATATTGAAATCAATTCTATTTTTTTACTTACATATTCGTATTCAAATTCATCGATTTATATAAAAACATTTGGAAACAAGATTCCAAAAAATATATATTGAAAACTCAATCAAAAAACATAGTCTATTTTATTAACCTAAAACCAAAAAATTATGATAACTCTTGCACAACTTATAGTCGATTTTACAATTTTTATTTTATCGATTATTTAATCTTTATTAAAAAAGTAAAGCTTAGTCTAGAATAAGTTTTACTATTTTTACTTCAAAGATTATTAATATAATGAAAAAGCAAGTTTTTAAATTTTTAGCAAAAGTTAATAAAATACTACTTCCAAGTTATTCCAAAAAACAACTTGATTTATCAAAAGCAACCAAACTGGAAATGGTAATTATAGGTTGGCGTTGGTTTGTTACAAAAAATGCTTTGAGCTAATATTATTATAATATAAGCTATTTTCACTCTAAAAATTAATTCAATTTTAAAATACAGAAAGCACTTCACAAATTAAAACCCATTCTAAATTTGAAAAAATTTATAAACAACTTCGACAAAATTACATAGTATGAATTTATTAAAAACAATTATTCAAGTTTTCATAATCGTAGTTTTATGCTCATGTAAAGAGAACAATAATCAAGCAAAAGCATTACCATTAAATGTAACAGACGAACTTTGGGTGGACGAAACATCAACCTATTTACCCAAAACCAGTGAATGGACAAACCGAGTAGAAGTTGCAGATATTAACAATGATGGTTTATTAGATATTTTATTTGCCAATGGTGGAAACTATTCTGAACCCGGAGAATTAGAATCTAGTCGTGTATTTATAAATAAAGGTGCCAATACACGGTTTCAAGAAGTTACATCAGAAATTTTTGGTGACAAAAAATTCATATCAAGAGTCATAAAAGTTAGAGATATTAATAAAGACGAAATACCAGATATTATTGTTGGTACCACATATCAAACTCAAAGTCAACTTTACATAGGTAATATAAAAGGAGAATTTATAAATGTTACAGAAACTCAATTTCCAAATATAGCAGCTAGTATTGGCGATTTAGAATTGGGTGATGTTGATGATGATGGCGACCTAGATTTAGTATTATCAGATTGGGGTTCTGGATCTAATATGAACAACAATGGCGGTAGAACGATGCTTTGGCTTAATGATGGAAATGGTTACTTTACAGATGCGACAAATACTCAAATGCCAGATCTCTTAATACAATTTTCTTGGGATTTAGAGTTCTTTGATTTTGATAATGATTTTGATTTAGATATTGCCATATCATGTAAAAGGTGTGGAACTAGTCGAATTTTTGTAAATAATGGAAAAGGTTTTTTTGAAGATAGACGGCTGTTGCCAGCTTACACGAACAACTATGAATTAGAACCCATGGATGTTAACGGTGATGGATTTCTTGACTTGGTTACAGTTAATGATGGAGCTATCGTTAAAGGTAAATCTTATTCCAGACGCGAACACCTATTTTTTAATAAAGAAGGAGAAAGGTTTATAGATACTACCGATGTACTTTGGCCAGATTCTGAAAATATTGGTGAAGATGATAATAACATTGTCTTTTTAGACTATGACTCCGACGGCGATCCAGATTTTCTATTAAGCTCTTTAACTGGTGAAGACCGTTTACTAGAAAATGATGGAAATGGCAAATTTAAACTTATACAACCCGTTCTTAAAGGAAGCCCTACTCCACTTACGCTCTCAATGGTATTAGGCGATATAAATAATGATAAAAAAATGGATATCATTATGGGTCAAGGTGAAGGTGAAGAAGGTATTGAAGAACGCATTTTTATTGGTAAAAACATAAAGGAAGATACTGCTGCACCTATTATTTCAAACTACCAAATTATCAAAAATGAGGAAAGTAACACTATTATAGTTAAGGCAAGAATTCATGATAATAAAAGCCCTAATATGCCACAAGATTGGCGTTTTATAAACTTAACAACTAATGAAAATACAGAACCTATAAACATGATTTGGTATGGTGAGAACTTATGGTATGCGAGTTTCTCGAATACTATTGATTATAATTCTTTGTCTATTTGTGCTAAAGATTATTCAGGAAACACCAACTGTATGAAAATTAAATAAGACCTAATTTTTTAAATTAACGTTCTGGTTTCTCTTCATAAAAAACAGATTTAGCTTCAATAAACTTTTCAAATTTAAATCCAGAAATGATGTCTGTATTTTCAACTGTTTGCTTTAAAGTATTGAGTTCGTCTTCTGTTATTTTTGTGTCCAAAACATAAACACGTTTTAAACTTGATTGCTCTAGTAAACTTTTCAAAGATGCATTAGTTAGGTTTGTGCTGTTTAAATTTACAGATTCAATATTTTTATGTTTTTTGAGAAATGATATCATTTTGGTATTCAGCTCATTTTTACTGAGGTTTACCTTGTTTAGATGTGGTATTTCAGCAAAGGTTTCCATGAGGTTTTCTGATAAACCACTATCAGACAAATTAAGAAATGTGATGTGATTAGCTACCCGATTGAGATCTTCAACCTGCTCTTTAGTAATAGAATCTCCTTTAAAACTAACATCTAAAAGGAAATTAGTTTTACTAAGATATTGGACCCTAAACTCAGAACGTCTCAATTGATTAAGAAGTTTATAGTCTATACTATCAACTTTTACTTTTTCATAATAGGGTTTAGACTTATAATCTAATCCATAATCACGATTAATAAGCAGTATAAGGTCATCGCTCATCAAATCAGAATTAAAAGTGGCTAGACTATCTGCACCATTTTCAATCCAAAATTTTAAAATCTCGATATCGGTATAATTGAATCCTGAACCTCTTGGAGGCATCGCCTTTTCATCATTTGCTGGTAAATTAACACGAGAGAAAAACTCACTTTTATATGGCTTTCCGGCTACTACAGGCACAGCGTGAGCTGCCTCTTTAAACAGGTCGCTGTAACTTTCAAGAATTAATCCGCCTTTATAATTCTCAGAGTTATGACAAGCCACACAGTTATTCTCAATAATGGGATGGAGTATATCACCATAAATCCGAACAGAATCTGGAGTTATTGTTTTTAATCTGTTTAAGTTAATATCTTCATAGGCATTTAAACTATTAGGACCATACTCCAACAAGTAGTTTGATCCGTGAGTCAGGTTTCCACCGAAATGTCCGGTTAATCCTGTCAAAATAATTGCTAATGTTGATACTGTTAATTTCAGCTTGCTCTTAGTTTCTGGCGTTTTAATTTGATATATAATAACGAATAACATAACAACCAAGGTAGCAATGCCAAGAAGTTTATGATTGTTTAAGGCATCAATTGCATAATCTTCACTAAAGGATAATAGCCAACCCGTAAAAGCAGCAAAAACACCCGCAAGCAAGCCTATTGTATAAATGAAAATGATAGTGTTTCGTGAACTTATGAGTTTCCGAAAACCAAATTGAAAGAGAATTTCTAAAAAATACCCTAAAAGAAAGATACCTATTGGCAAATGAACCAATAGTGAATGAAATCGACCAATAAAAAGATCCCACTCCATTAACTAAGGATGTCTTTTACAACATTACCATGAACATCCGTTAATCGGAATCTGCGTCCTTGGTATTTATAATTGAGTTTTTCATGATCCAAACCTAAAAGATGTAAAATGGTCGCATTGAGATCGTGTACATGTACTTTGTTTTCTGTGATATGATAACCAAAATCATCTGTAGCTCCATAAGTAAATCCTTTCTTTACTCCTGCACCTGCCATTAACATGGTATAGGCATCGGGATGATGATCGCGTCCAAAATTATCCTTAGTCAATTGGCCTTGAGAAAAACTGGTTCTACCAAATTCACCTCCCCAAATTACTAGAGTATCTTCCAATAATCCACGTTGTTTAAGATCCATAATCAAAGCTGCGGAAGCTTGATCTACTTCTTTACACCGCTTTGGTATTTGTTTTGGTAAATTACTATGATGATCCCAACCGCCGTGATACACTTGAATGAATCCTACGCCACGTTCTGCAAGTCGTCTTGCTAAAAGACAGTTACTTGCAAAAGTGCCAGGTTTTTTACTATCAGCGCCATATAATTCATAAACATGATCGGGTTCACCTTCTGTATTCATAACTTCAGGAACTGATGTTTGCATCCTAAACGCCATTTCATATTGGGTCATTTTAGCTTTAATAGCTGGGTCATCCCAAGTATTTAAATTTTGTTGTTGTAATTTTTGTAAATGATCGAGTTGATCTCGTCTCATTTCTCCCGTAACTCCAGGTGGATTATTTAAAAATAATACGGGGTTTTTACCGCTTCTAAATTGAACCCCTTGATATTCGGCTGGTAAAAAACCACTAGATAATAAGCGTGAAGCGCCACCTTCATTACCCTTAGTCATTAGAGCTATATAGTTTGGAAGGTTTTCATTTGCAGATCCTAAGCCATAACTAACCCAAGAACCCATAGTTGGTCTTCCTGGAATTTCTGATCCTGTGTGGGTAAACATTTGTGCAGGTTCATGCTGGACAGATTCTGTGTACATGGAATTAATCATACATAAATCATCCGTTATTTGAGCCATATGTGGCATCAAATCACTCATCCACATGCCGCTATTTCCACGCTGTTTAAAATCATATATTGGACGAACAATAGGTTTTGTAGCTTGAGCTATTACTGATGCTGTTACGCGGTCTCCCATAACACTTTCTGGTAATTCTACCCCATGCATTTTGGTAAGAATAGGTTTGTAATCAAACAAATCTAACTGTGAAGGCGCGCCAATCATATTTAGAAAAATAACACGTTTTGCTTTTGGAGCAAAATGAGGTCCTTTTCCAAAGGTTGGTTTAAATGAAGAACCCAATGCGTGCAATGGATTAATAAGTGAAGCTAGTGATAAAGCTCCTAGCCCTAGTGAAGCTTTACTCAGAAAATCTTTTCTGCTTATAGGGTTATGGTGATGATGGTGTTGATCGTCCATATTAGCGTTTCGTATAAGTTTCGTCAAAATTAAATATCGTACTCACAACTAAAGTAAGGGCAGCCGTTTCATTTTTTGCAAGCAATTTATCAAATGGTCGTTCACCAACCGATAAAATAGAATCACTTAGTTTCGGTGTTTCTAAAAACTTTTCAAGAGATTTATTATATTGATCTTTTAGTATATCAATTTGTTTCTCTGAAGGTGTTAAACCTGTAGATTTCCGGAAAGCCAATTGTATTTGTTGGTCAATACTATCTGGATGTTCTTTTTGTACCTGTTCAGATAAAACACGTGAAGCCTCAAAAAACTGCGGGTCATTTAGTAATGTAAGTGCTTGTAAAGGTGTACTGGTAACATTTCGGCGAATAGTACAAATTTCTCTAGGCGTTGCATCAAAATTGATCATAAAAGGGTTTGGTGCAAACCGTCTCGAAAAGGTATATAGACTTCTTCTGTATAAGCCTTTCCCTGTGTCATTTTCATATTTAGCTAACTCTTTGGAAGCCATAAGCACTTCCTTCCAGAGTCCTTCAGGTTGGTAAGGTTTTACACTAGGCCCACCAATATCTTGAACCAATAAACCACTTGCTTTTAAAGCATTATCACGAATCATTTCGGCTGACCAACGGTATGATGGACTTCTAGCCAGATATTTATTCTCAGGATCTAACTCACGAAGTTCTTCTGGACAAAAAGACGACTGACGATACGTATTAGACATAACCATTTGTTTAATAGCATGCTTAATATCCCAACCATGAGCAACAAAATCTGATGCTAACCAATCTAATAATTCTGGATGACTCGGCTTTTCACCCTGACTTCCAAAATTTTCAGCTGTTTTTACCAAACCTTTTCCAAATATCATTTGCCAGTATCTGTTTATGGCTACACGAGGCACTAAAGTATTTTCAGAATCAAATAACCATTGAGCAAAACCCAGCCTGTTTTTAGGCAAATCATCACTGTAAGGAAGAACCTTATTGATGCCTCCTGGCTCTACGACCTCTAAATGTTGATCATAGAGCCCTTTATTTAAAACGTAAGTCTTTCGAGGCACCTTCATATCTTTCATCACCATAATTTGATTGGCACTGTCTAATATAGCTCCAAGTTCTTTTCTGGTAGTCTTTATTTTTTTACGCTTAGTTAACAGATTCTTATCATGTAAAAACCAATGTTCTTCTTGAATTTCAGCTTTATCGGAATCTAAATTGGCTTCCCCTAAATTGGCCATTTCCCATTGTGAAAGTTGCTGATCATATATTTTAATATCATCAATTTTACCCTTAAATGACCCAAGATCACCCATGTAAAAACTATTACTTCTACCAACAACCATTGGTATTGTATCTGGCTTCATAGTATAAGGGCTAATAGGAACTATAGAGCGTTTTAATTGATCAAAATCAATTTTAGTAGCCATCTTTTCACCATTAACAAACAATGAAATTCCTTTGGCTTTTTTACTGCCATCATAGGTAAAACCAACATGTTGCCATGTATCAAATTTTACTGGTTCTAGAGAGGTTACAGAAATTAACTCATCTGGCAAACGATGTATAAAACGAACTCTAACATGGTTTAAAGAATCCAAGGCTAAATCCCAACCGCGATGATATTGAAAAACATCTCCAGAGTTACCAATAATTACTTGAGATAAGTTAATAGAATCTTTTTCAGTAGAAACCCAAGTACTAATACTAAACGGGTCATGATGTTCAAACTCACCCATCTTACGAAGGGTTACAATATCATATTCTTCATTAAAATAAGCTGCCTTTCCATATTTTCCATCAGTTAAAGTAACCTTTAAATTAGCTTCAGCATTCTTATTTTCATCAAGCATTTGCATGTCTACAAAAATTTTCTTTTTCTTTTTCTTTGCGACAGTATCTTTCTTCTTTTCTTTGGCTTTTGTCTTCTTTTTCTTGTCTTCCTTAGGTTTTCTAGGTTTAATTTCTTTCTTGTAATACTTTATGGAATTAAATACGTAATGCGCACTAGGTTTTGCAACAGGTTTTGTTGGAAGTGGTTTTTTATAGGTTGAAGCGAGGTCTTTTCTTTGTTTATTAAGTGCTTGCTCTTCAGTTTCTAAGTTAGAAATATAAGTATTTATCTGAGATTTCTCCTCATCAGTAAAAAGCATCAATGTTGGAGGTCTGTCTGAATCTACTGGAGCCAAACCAAATTCTTCTGTATTATTAAAAAACGCTGCCATTTGGTAAAATTCCTTCTGCGAAATAGGGTCATATTTATGGTCGTGACACTTGGCGCACTCTACAGTTAAGCCCAACAATGCGGTTCCTGCAAAACCTGCACGCTCGTTCACATACTCTACACGAAATTCCTCAGGGATGGATCCTCCCGAGGCCTCTAAAGGATTCATTCTTAAAAATGACGTAGCTATAGTGGATTGATCGTTTGCATTTGGAATAAGATCACCAGCAACCTGATGTGTTATAAAATCTTTATATGGCATATTATTTTGAAAAGCCTGAATAAGCCAATCGCGATAAGGCCATGACGTGCGAAGACCATCAAACGATATGCCATGTGAATCAGAATATCGAGCCACATCCATCCATTCTTGTGTCATACGTTCAGCATAGGCGTCAGATTGAAGTAAACGATCTACAACTTTTTCATAAGCATTCTCGGAAGAATCATTTAAAAAATCATCTATTTCTTCAATTGAAGGTGGCAATCCTGTAAGATCTAATGTTACTCGCTTAATAAGATGTTCCTTATCAGTCTCAACTGATGGCGCAATACCAAGTTGCAATAATTTATCTTGCACATAAAAATCTATATTATTTGTACGCGCCCAATCATTATTAATTACAGGGATTTTGGGAGTTTCGAATGCTAAAAAAGACCAATGCTCTTTCCAGTCTGACCCTTGATCAATCCACTTTGCAATCATGGCTATTTCTTCTGCTGAAACACTAAGTTCAGAATCAGGAGGTGGCATCATCAACTCAGGATCTTTACTTAATAAACGATAGATGCTCTCACTTTTGCCAATACTTCCTTTTACAAAGGCATGGTTTCCTGATTGTAATTTTTTAAAGGCTTCTGATTCAATATCTAGTCGTAAACCAGCTTTTCTTGTTCCAGGATCTGGACCATGGCAGGTATAACAACGGTCTGAAAGAATGGGTTTGATATGAAAATTATAGTCTATATATTCTGGTAATGACTCATAGGCCAACTCAACTTCTTCTGGCAATGATTTTCCACAGCTAAAAACTAAAAACAATGTGCATATTAAGATTCCAAAATGACGCACACAAAAGTAGTACGAGGGTCGTATAAAAAAATTTAATCTCAATGGTTAAAGGTTGGTTAACTAATTTTCAACAAGGTACAAATTAATATTATATATGAAAAATTAAAATTTTGAATTACACCAACAAAAATTCCTTGTTTATCAATACTAAAAAATTATTTTAGGCTCTAGTTTATATCTGTGTTGATATTAGTTTTTCGTACTGTAAT
>TARA_R110002111_G_scaffold123359_4_pt1 | contig 18035 bp, 11 predicted proteins | sample TARA_R110002111 | Tara Oceans TARA_R110002111 (sample SAMEA4397363) | marine metagenome | biome: Polar Biome; feature: [ZZZ] marine water layer (ENVO:01000295); material: water (ENVO:00002006), including particulate matter (ENVO:01000060) such as... | depth 199 m | reverse complement strand
AACCATGTTAATTTTAATTTCATAAAACAATTATTTGAGTTAGTCTATTTGCAAACATCTTAATTAAATATTAAATAACCAAGCGTTTTTGCCAAAAATATGTTAATGCTTTTGCGGATTTGTCAACAAACCGTTCAATTCATTTTATATAATGTTTTAGGCATGTAACTCATTATTAAGATGCAAAAACTGCAAAAGGGTTGCGTTAAAATTTTAACTTTGTTCAAAATTTAACATTTTGGCTCTAAAAATTCAGTTTTCTTCCTTCAATTTAGAATGTGGTACCGACGAAGCTGGCAGAGGTTGCCTAGCTGGCCCTGTTACAGCTGCGGCAGTTATTTTACCACTAAATTTTAAAAACATTTTTTTAAATGACTCTAAGCAACTTTCTGAGAAAAAGAGGTTTTTACTAAAACCCATTATAGAAGAAGAATGCATATCTTTTGGTGTACAACATATATTTGAATCTGAAATAGACACCATTAACATCTTAAACGCTTCCATAAAAGCCATGCATGGCTCAATTTCTCAATTAAACCCTATACCTAATTATATTATAGTAGATGGTAATCGGTTTAAGCCTTACCAATCAATACCGCACTCCACTATTGTAAAAGGAGATAGTAAATATTTAAGTATAGCGGCTGCTTCTGTATTAGCAAAGACGTATAGAGACGAATTCATGGAAATCATCCACGAAGAATTCCCAATGTACAATTGGAAACAAAACAAAGGCTACCCAACCAAAGAACACCGAGCAGCAATTAAAAAATACGGAATTACTAAATATCACAGAAAATCATTTAGATTATTGCCTGAGCAATACCAATTGGATATATAACTTTTTATATTTGTATTCTAAAATATTCAATTAATGAAGCGACTTGGTTTTTTTACAATTTTATTCACCCTTCTATCGGCTTGCCAAAAAGATTACAATAAAACCAAACAGCCTTATAAATTTATTCCACAGGAATCAAGTGCTATTATTCAGATAAATGAGTTGAATGATTTTATAAGTAGCATAGATAATAATGAAATTCTATCCAGCTTATATCAAAAAGAGTTAAAAAATGCATCTCAAGTCTTAAACCAACTTCATACTACTGAAGAAATCTACATCAGTTTTTCAGATTCTACTCAAACCGATTATTTAATTCTCACAGAAAACGATAGCACCTTATTTGTAATTGATGCTGTTCCTAATCATATTTCAGAAACTTTAAAGGATTCTAAAATTAACAAAACTCAAATTAACGATTACACCTTTTATCACACTGTTTTAGGAAACACTTTTTGCGGATCTAACAATCTAGAACTCTTAAAAAACTTAGACCCAGAAAATGAAAACGAAGAACTCAGTAAATTAATTGAAACGACAGATAGGAAATCTGTAGCCTCTATTATTTTTAAGTCTAACGCCACCAATTATTCAAAATTACTGTTTACAAGTATTGGAAATAAAACCGACTCAAACTTTACGACTTTAGATTTAGACTACACCGATAAAGGTTTAAACTACAATGGTATTTTAACATCTAAGGATTCAAGTGCCAATTACCTAGACACTTTTAAAAACACAATTCCGCAGAAAATTAACACTCCTTCAATAGCACCTCTTGGCACAAGTTCTCTAATTAGTATTACTTACGATGACTTTTCGGTATTTAGTAGAAATAGCGCTGTATTAGTAGACAGCACAGCAACAAGCAATAAAACATTTCTAAACTTAACTAACGAAATTGCTTTTATAGACAACGCTTTACTGCTTCATTCGTTAGACACAAATTTAATTTTAGAATCAATTGAAGATAAATCTCATGCAGAATCATTTAGAGACATTGATATTTATGAATTTAATACACCTGACTTTTTTGAGTTTAACCTAAAGCCTTTTATCAGTTTTAAAAATGCTCATTACTTTTCAATTTTTGAAGACTTCATTGTCTTCACATCATCTTTAGACGACTTAAAGTCAATCTTAACCAATGCATTAAACAATAATACTTTGGCAAATTCTGATGCTTTTCAAAGTATTAATGACGATTTAAGTGATGAAGCGTCATTGTTTATATTTAAAGATTCTAAAGGATTATCTCAAGTTTTAGGTAAAACCATGAATGGCTACAATGCCAATGCAGTCCAATTTGTAACAGAAGATAGTTACACACACATTAATGGAGTCATTCAAAAATTTAAAAAGAGAGCAGCTTCTAATTCAGTAACAGAAACCTTTACATCTCCACTTGAAGCGATGATTTTAACCGCACCGCAAACAGTTAAAAACCATGTTTCAAAATCTCATGATGTTATAGTACAAGATGTCAACAATGTGGTTTATCTTATTTCTAGCTCAGGGAATATCCTATGGAAAAAAGAACTAAATGGTAAAATTTTGGGCCAAATTGAGCAGATAGACATGTATAAAAATGGCAGATTACAATTAGCATTTGCCACACCAAATAGATTATATGTTTTAGATAGAAATGGCAATGACGTATCCCCCTTTCCTTTAAAATTTAAAGATCCGATAACGCAACCGCTTTCAGTTTTTGATTACGATAAACGTAAAGATTACAGACTACTTGTTACTCAAGGCAATAATCTTATTATGTATAATGCTAAAGGAAAAACCGTTAGTGGTTTCAACTATAAAAACAAAGATTCTGATATAACTTCTCAACCCAAACATTTCAGAATTGGTACAAAGGATTATATCGTTTTTAGCGCTGGAGAACATCTTGAAGTTTTAAACCGACAAGGATCTAACCGAATAAACGTAAAAGACAAAATTCAATTTTCTAATAACAACATCTATTTATACCAAAATAAGTTTACAACGACCAATACACTTGGACAACTTATTCAAGTAGATACACAAGGAAAATTAGGCACTAAAAACCTGAATCTTTCAGACAAACATAAAATTACTACAACTAGTAAAACATTAGTCTCTTTAAACGAAAATAGATTAATTATTAAATCTAGAACCATAGATTTAGATTATGGAGACTATACAGAACCTAGAATTTTCTATCTGAATGACAAAATTTACGTAACCACCACAGATTTACAATCAAAGAAGGTATATCTATTTGATAGCCAGGCAAAATCCATCCCAAACTTTCCAGTTTTTGGTACCTCTAGTGCTACTTTAGAAAAACTAGATAATGACAAAGGATTAGAACTTATAACGCAGAGCGACGATAAAACAATTGTAGTTTACAAACTGCATTAAAAACGCATTACATTTAAACACTATTTTAACTTTAAATAGATCCTATGTTTTGTAGTATTGCATAATATAATTTAGACTTTAATTTCATCATGATTAAAAGACAAAAAGCTTCAATAAAGAGCTGTATAATTCACAAAGTTGGTAATAAATTTAATGGCACAAAAAATGCCTTTTCAGATGCTATTGTAGATTTTGATGAAGCCACATACAACCTAATGCTACCTTATCTTCTAAAGCCATTTGTAAGCGTTGCAGAAAGTTACCGTTTTCATCACCATAGTGACGTTGGACTCAATGAAATCAACACTTACAGTGATCAATTATTTAAAGAAGAAGCCGATTTTGTTGACCTTTCTAAACATATAGTTACTCACTTATTTGAACAAAGTAATTCTGCTCAAATTAAAACGGGAGATGTACTAATTTGTCATTTTGAAAATGTGCAATACGAAGACTATTTTACAGACGCTATTGGCATCTTTAAAATTGAAAATAAAACAGAGTTTTTTCAGACCTATTTAGAAGATAATAACTACGATATTTTAGTACAAAAAGGGATTCAAGCAAAAAAAGTTGATAAAGGCTGCTTAATCTTAAATACCTCTGATATGGAAGGTAAAATTGTGTTTAGTGTAGATAACAATACTTACGACACACAATATTGGATAAAAAGCTTCTTAAACATAAGATACCCAGACGATAGCAATCAGCATACTAAAAACTGTATTGAATTGTGTAGAGAGTTTTCTAAAGAAGTACTTCAACCCAATTTTGGAGGCCAAGAGCAAAGCAACTTTTTAGCTAAAACTGTTGACTTTTTTAAAGAAAATGAAATCGTAAATATTGACACCTTTAAGGAGGAAGTATTTGACGAAGAAGATAAAATTCAACTTTTTGAAGACTATAAAAAAAATTACGAAACCGACCATAAAGTCCTTATTAGAAACCAATTTGATGTTTCTGAAATTGCTTTAAAGAAACAGAAACAAAAGATTAAAACCGAAATTAAACTCGATACTAATATTCAAATAAAACTCGATGTGGATGCACCAGACGCTTCTGCAGAATATTTAGAACGCGGTTACGATGAAGAGAAAAAAATGCACTTTTATAAAGTGTTTTTTAACGATGAAACGTAATCAATAATAGCACATCTAGGTTTACATTAAGAATTTAAAGATTCAGATTAATACAGCATATAATTGAGTATTTTACTTACAACAATGGAACTAAAATTGTTAATTACATTTAATAACTAGCAAATTAAAAGCGTTAATAAAAGCACTTTTTTTTGTAACCTTGCTCTTACTTGTTAAATATCAATCAATTAGATGCAACCTAGGCTTTTATTATTTTTTTTACTTTTATTTCCCTCAGTACTAATTGCTCAAAACAGCTCTCCTTTTATTGAAATTACCGACACAAAAGGACTAGATGATATATTAGTAGATTGTGATTATCCCGTGGACGCTAATAGATGCTTTATTCTTGAAGCAAACTACACAATAATAAGTGAAACAACATCTTACGCAGTAACATCAATACCTTTTAATAATCTCACAGGTTTAACTAACGAAACTGTTATAAATATTGATGGTGACGATAAATGGAGTGCCGTTTTGCCAATTCCTTTTGATTTTTGTTTTTACACAGAAGGTTACAACGAATTACTAATCGGAGACAACGGCATTATAAGTTTCAACTCAAATGCAGCTTTAGCTGACAGTCCCTTTTTTGCAGGCACTATACCTAATACCTCAATGCCAACAAACGCTATTTTTGGGGCTTACCATGATTTAACAAACGACGATAATGTTTTTGGCTGTACTGACGACCCAAACACTCCACAAAACGAATGTGGCGAAATAAAAACCTATACCACAGGTATTTCGCCTACAAGAACGTTTATAATTAGTTATGAAAACTTAAATCATTTTAATTGTGAAACAAGTAGATCTACATCTCAAATAGTACTTTATGAAGGCTCAAATATCATTGAAGTTTATGTTGCTGAAAAACCTATAAACTGCGAAACAAGTTCATCTGCATTGTACAGAAAAAATGCATTGATAGGCATACAAAATAGCGATGGTACAATTGCCACCACTCCACCAAATAGAAACACAAGTATTTGGTCTGCTACCAATGAAGCTTGGCGATTTTCCCCAAACGGAGTCCCTGTAACTTCAGTGCAATGGAGAGATGAAAATAACGCTCTAATTTCTACTGGTGACCAAATCACTATTTGCCCAGAACAATCAACTAATTACACAGCAACTGTAACTTACGATGTGTGTGTTGGACCAGACATTATACTTCAAGACAATATAGATATTGAAATAGACTTATTGTACCCTGTCGCTATAGATAACGAAACAGTTGTTTGTGATATTAATACCATAGGAACAGAAACAATAGACTTAACCTCCTATGAGCCAAATATTATCGGTATCCAAACAGGGTTAGAAATATCTTACTTTAATTCTTTAGCAGATGCACAAACAGAAACAGCTCCTATAACTAATCCAGATACATATGCATTAAACAACCCAACAGAGACTATCTTTGTACGATTACAACGTGGTATTGGTTGTTATGATATTGGAACACTTCTTTTCAATTTAGAAGAAATAGCAACTTCTCAAATTTCTGAAATAACATTATGTGATACAGAAAATGACAACTCTGAAGTTATTACACTGTCAAATTACACAAGCCAAATTATTGGCACGCAAACCGGAGTGAATATAACTTATCATCTCACACAAAATGATGCCGATAACAACATAAATCCTATCACAAATTTTACAGCTACAAATGGTGATTCATTTTTTGTTAGATTAACACTACAGCCCGAATCTACCTGTCTTAATACAGAAGAAATTACTATAAATTTATTACCAGTACCAATTGTAGCACCGATTGAAGTTACTTTATGTTCTAATATCGCTATTTACGATTTAACACAACATGAATCTACTGTTCAGGCAAATAATACAGAAGTCCTAAATTTCTCTTATCATTTATATCGAAGTTGGGCTTTAAACAATATTAATCCTTTTAATCCTTTACACGCAACAAACCCAATAGATCCAGAATACTATGTTTTAAATGGTATTTCTCGTATTTGGGTACGCTCAATTACCAGTTCTGGCTGTGTTGAAGTTTTTAATATTGATTTTAACTACATAGAAGGTGTAACAGTACAAAATGATACTCAAGTGAGTTCTGGTACTATTTTCGATTTAACAAATTCGGTTACAGATATGGTAGCCGATTTAACCGGAATAACCTTTCAATTTTACGACACTTTAATTGGTGCTCAAACTCAAAATCCTCTAAGTTTAATTTCTGATCCTGCAAATTTTGCAGTTACAAATCCTGAAACAGAAGTTTTTGTTGTTTTTACAAATACCTCATCAGGATGTATTACCATTGGAGATATACAATTAGAAACTGTTAGTTTTAATGGGACCGCTGATGGCTCTTTTCAAGTTTGTGATAGCGCCAACGACATCGAGGAACTAGTCATTTTAGGTAGTTATGACAGCGATTTAATTGTAGGCTATGACAATGCCCAATACATGGAAGTTACATACCACATTTTAGAAACCGAAGCAAACACCAACACAAACCCAATTACTGAAATAAATATTACATCTCTAACCACAATTTATGCTAGAATTACTTTAGTTTTTGAAGGCGTTGAAATAGATTTTACGGTTGAAGAAGTCACTTTAGATTTTCAATCTACTATTCTATTAACACCTGTCACCACTATTATTTGCGATGAATTTTATAACAACCAAGAAATTCATAATATAACCCAATACGAAACCCAAATAACAACAGAACCTGGAGCTATATTTTCTTATGAATACACAAATGGTACAGCTATAAATGACCCTACAACATTTAACGTTATTGGACCTACTCAAATCATCAATATTTTTGTAACTACACCAAATGGCTGTATAACAGAAACTACAACAACCATAACATTTCACCCAAATATAACAACAGAAACGGTTACAATTGAAGCTTGTGACGCAGATAATGACAATGAAGAAGCATTTAATTTAAATGATGCGTTACCAGATATAAATACTAACTATACCAATTACATAAATACCTTTTATCTTACTCTGGTCGAAGCACAAGTTGGAGACCCAACTACTGAAATTTCGAATCCTACAGCCTATGTAGTAAATATAAATTCTGCTGTTTATGTTCGTCTTTTTAATGCCATAACAGGATGTTACACTACAGCGCGAATAAACTTATCAATTATTCCTGTTCCTGAAATAATTTCAAATGAGATAATTATTTGTGATTTTGAAAATGATGCCATAGAAAACAATGTAAATTTAACCCAGTTTAATTCTGAAATATTAGGAAGTCAAACAGGAGTAAATTTAACCTATTACAATTCTTTAGCTAATGCAACTAGCTTTACAAACCCAATTACAACAGCAACTATTACAGACACAACAACGTTATTTGTAAATCTTGAAGCTGCAGATAATTGTATTATTACTGGAGAAATAAATTTCAATTTACAAACCGCACCAATAGTAAATAACATTAGCGTTACGGTCTGTGATAATTTCACAGATGGTCAAGAATACTACAATTTAACGTTAAGCAATCCAGATATAATTTCTGACCCTTTAAATCATAATTTTAGATATTTTACCTCAGAAACTAATGCCATTAATAATAGCAATCCTATTTCTTCAAATTATTTAATAACAACGGTACCGCAAACTATTTATGTAAGAGTTAGAAATCTGGCAACGGATTGCTTTTCTATTGCAGAAATAGATTTAGATTTTACATTTCCAATTACTGTTCAAGACACAGAATTATCAGAATGTGATGATGATTTTAACCTTACTGAAGAATTTGATTTAACAATGGCAATACCAAATATGTTAGCCGATACAACTGGACTTGACATTACCTACTATTCTGATGAAGTTGCAGCACAAACAGCTAACCCATCGTTTCTAATTTTAACACCAGAAAATCACAATACAGCTTCGGAAACAGATAATGTTTTTGTGCGATTTGACAATGCCGCAACAGGCTGTTTCTCTATTGGCAGAGTTGTATTAAAAGCTTTAGCAACACCAAAATTAGTTGATAGTAATTACGCTATTTGTGACACCAATTTTGATGGGCTTTACACCTTAGATTTAAATGACCTAAATCCTCTAATAATTCAAGACCAAACCGGTTTAGTGTTTACATATTACACCATCCTAGTTGATGCAGAAGCCGAAAACAATGAGATAGTTAACACCTCTAATTACGCCATTCCAAACGATAATCACACTATTTATACCCGTGTTGTTAATCCGTTTGGCTGTATGTCTATTGCCACAGTTAACATCTCTATAAAAACCACTGCAACCGTTGACGTTGTAACTGACGTTTTAGAAGCTTGTGACAATGATTTAAACACCTATGCGTTTTTTGATTTAACCACTTTTGAAAGCCAATTAACAACAGAAACTGGTGCTACTTTTAGATATTACAACACTGAAAATGATGCCAACTTAGAGCAGAATGAAATATTAAATCCAACTACTCATGAAAATGTAAACCCAAATTCACAGACCATTTTTGTTAGAGTTTCTGCACCTGACAAATGTGACAACATTACTTCGTTTAACATTGAAACCATTCACATTACACCGCCTACACTCACTGAAGCCACATTTTGCGCAGGAACTTCCGTTATTTTAGATGTTGGTCTAGATTATGTTTCTTATAATTGGAACACCTCAGAAAACACCCAAAGCATAGAAGTTGACACCTCAGGAACGTATAGCGTTACTCTAATAGACAGCAATGGCTGTACAGATACTTTTAATGTTGTGGTTACAGAACTTCCACTTCCAGAAGTTATTACTACAACAATTACAGAATGTGATTATACAGGAATTTCAGATGGTTTTATGGCATTTAACCTTCACGACTACGACAATCAATTAACAAACAATAATACAAACGTAACAACGCACTTCTACTTATCTCAAAATGATTTAAATACTGATATTAACGAACAAAATCCAACATTTACCAATACCACTAATCCACAAACACTATTTGTAAAAGTTATAGATAATACGACCCAGTGTTTTAAGACAACAGAATTAACTCTAAATAGTAGTTTTATTGCTGTTTCTCCAAACACATATGATATCTGCGACACAGATTTTGATGGTAATTACACCTTCAACCTCTCAGAATTAAACAATTTAGTGGTTGCCGATGTTACAGGTTTAACTTTTGAATATTATACGTCTCAAACAAATGCCGAAACTCAAAATGCTCCAATAATAGGAGATTATATCATTCCACACAACAATCACGATGTTTTTGTTAGAGTTGAAAATAGTTTAGGTTGTTCTTACATTACTTCTGTTTTGGTTAGTCATAGAGCAGATGCCATTGTTAACAATGTTAGCGATGTTTTAAAAGCCTGTGATAATGATTTGGATACATTCACCAGTTTTGATTTAACAACTTTTGAAAACATCGTTTCTACTGAAACTGGAGCTATTTATAGGTATTACAATTCACAATGGGATGCGATGTTTGAGCAAAACGAAATATTAAACCCTACAACGCATCAAAATATATCACCGAATTCGCAAACCATTTTTGTTAGAGTGTCTGTTCTTGGTAAGTGCGATAATATTTCATCGTTTGACATAGAAACCATTCACATTACACCTCCTGCACTTACCGAAGCTACATTTTGTGCCGGAACCTCTGTGATTTTAGATGTTGGTTCAGATTATGTATCTTATAATTGGAGTACTTCTGAAAACACACAAAGTATTGAGGTGAGCACAGCAGGAACTTATAATATAACCCTAATAGACAGCAATGGTTGTACAGATACTTTTAGTATTGAAGTTTCTGAATTACCACTTCCTGAAGCCTATGATTTAGATGTTTTATTATGTGATGACTATGGCACTGATGATGGTTTTAGGTACTTCAATCTTCAAGATTACGACGATCAATTAACAGGAAACAACACTAATGTCTCCACTTATTTCTTCCTATCTCAAACCGATTTAGAAGCGAATTTGAATATTCAAAATCCAACATTTGTAAATAGCTCTAATCCACAAACCCTATTCGTGAAAATTGAAGATAATACCACACAATGCTACAATGTGGCGCAACTGACATTAGAAACTAGTTTTATTAATTCTAATACAGCAATGCTTGAGCTTTGTGACGAATTAGATTCTGAAGATGGCCTAAATACTTTCGATTTATCATTAGCAAATGCAACAATAATTTCTGGATTACCTTTAGATACTGAAGTTATTTACTATGAAACTTATAACGATGCTGAATTGCAACAAAACCCTTTAAATTCAGCTTACACAAACACAGAACCGTATTTTCAAACTATTTTTTCGAGAGTTGATAATGAAATTGGATGTTTCTCCATTGAAGACGTTACACTTCTCGTTCATCCACTTCCAAATATTGAAAATGATGAAACCGTAATTTATTGTCTAAATTCTTATCCTAATACAATTACGCTTTATAGTGGTATTATAGGTGATTCGCCAAGTAATTACTATTACGATTGGAGTACAGGAGAAAACACGTCTACTATTCAAATAAACGAAATTAGTAATTACTCAGTTACTATAACAGATACAGATGGTTGTTCTAAAATTAGAAATATTACGGTTGCTCCATCTAATAGTGCAACCATTGATCGTATTGATATTTTTGATGCAAGCGATATAAACACCATAACCGTTTATGTTCTTGGAGAAGGCCAATATGAATATGCCTTAGACGACGAATATGGCATTTACCAAGACAGTAATAATTTTACCAATGTACAAGGTGGATTACACACTGTTTATGTTAGAGACAAAAATGAATGTGGTATTGTGAGTGAAACTATTTCAGTCATAAGTATTCCAAAATTCTTTACACCAAATAATGACACTGTTAATGACTATTGGATTCCCAGCGGAATGTCCAGAAATTTTCAACGCAACGCAACTTTGCAAATCTATAATCGTTATGGTAAATTATTAATACAATTAGACCCGTTTGGATCTGGTTGGAATGGTTTGTTTAATGGAAATATGTTGCCAACTTCAGATTATTGGTACACTTTAGAATTTACAGAAATTTTTAGTGAAAAACATAGAACTTTACAAGGTCATTTTACACTGAAACGATAAACTTCATAACGACTTTAGATACGAAATGAAAATAAAAATTTAATAATTTAAATTTACTTGGTTAAACTCTTAAGTAACCTTAGCTTTACTTTACATCATATAACATTTAAATAATTTGAAAACAAAATGTTTAGACACCAAGGCAAGAGCAGAACATTAAAACATAATCTGCGCATTGCTACCATTTTGTCCTTTGTAGCAGGTATTGTTAACGTTACAGGATTCTTAGCTTACAGCCAATTAACAACTAATGTCACAGGACATTTTGCATTATTTATAAGTGATGTTGCCAATTTTGAATTTTGGAAAGGCACTATTTACTTTCTTTATATTTTTTCCTTTCTGTTTGGTTCTTTTTTTTCAAGTTTCCTTATTGAGAAATTTAAGGAAAATAAAAAGCTTAATGTATTTGTCTTTCCAACAATAATTGAATGTCTCATTTTAACATCAATTGCCATCTTAGGTAATGCCGTTGAAATAAAACAGCCAGACTTCATTATTTGTGCTCTTTTATTTGCAATGGGACTTCAAAATTCTCTAGTTACAAAAATCTCAGATGCGGTCGTTAGAACTACGCATCTAACAGGATTGTTTACCGATTTAGGTATTGAATTATCACAACTATTCTTCCCAACGCATCATCCAAACAGACAACACATAAAATCGACTATTAAACTGAGAGTTTTTATTATTTGTTTCTTCTTTCTTGGAGGATTAATTGGAGGGTTTCTTTACTCGAGAATTAACTTAAAATTAAACACGCTACTCCTAGGTGCGCTCATTCTAATAATAAGTCTGTTTTATGACGATATGAGATATAGCTTAATCCGATCTAAAAGAAAATATACACAGAGAAAAAAAAGCAAATAATCACTCCTTAAAAAGACAACTTGCTAAATCAATAGAACTAAAAATTAAGTATAGCTACTTCACAAATTGAGCCTCAAACAAAGCTGAAAAATGCTTTAAAATTATCTTTTTAACCTCAGCTTCATCAACCACATCTACACCAAGTTCATTATTTAAAGTCGTCACTGCTTTGCCACGAATACCACAAGGAATAATATGGTCAAAATAACCCAAATCTGCATTCACATTTAACGCAAAGCCATGCATGGTTACCCAACGACTCGCTCGTACTCCCATAGCACAAATTTTACGCGCAAATGGAGTACCAACATCTAACCAAACACCTGTCTCACCAGGACTACGCTCTGTTTTTAAACCATATTCTGCTAAAGTGAGAATAATCACTTCTTCTAAAAAACGTAAATATTTATGTATGTCGGTAAAGAAATTATCTAAATCTAAAATAGGATAGCCAACAATTTGTCCAGGACCATGGTAAGTAATATCACCACCTCTATTTATTTTATAAAATTTGGCTCCTTTCTCAACCAATTGTGTTTCCGAAAGCAATAGATTAGACAGATCTCCACTTTTACCTAAAGTGTAAACATGTGGATGCTCTACAAACAGAAAATGATTATCGGTTTCTAAACCTGCATCCTCTCTTCTATTCTTAATTTTAGTATCTAAAATAGCCTTGAAAAGTATCTCTTGGTAATCCCAAGTGTCTTTAAAATCTTTACTCCCTAGATCTTGTAGCTGTATGGATTTATTCATTTACAAACTCAACATTCACATCCAATAACTTTGGATTTTTAAGATATTCTATCCAATTTGTTTTATACGTTACTGTTTTTCTATCCTTAGAAAATTCTGCACCCTCAACAGAAACAGATTTAATCGTTTTAGGAAAAGTTAGTTTTACGGTATAAAAAGCATTTTCAAAATATTCAATAAACTCTTGATTACTTTCACTTGTTTCATCAAACAATTCTACGACTGCATCCTCTTCATCAGCTTCCGGAGCATCTATTTTAGTCACTCTAGAGAAACTATTTTCAGTAAGAATATAACCTGTTTTATTATCATCACTACCAAAGAAATTACCTAGTGGTGAGTTTTCTTTCATTGAGCCAACTTGGTCTCCTTGCGAATTTAAACTTTGTGCTTTTTTTATCTTTTCATTAATGTTTTTTAAATCATCAATAGAGTTAAAATTAAGTCCAATTCCCATATTCATAACACCCTCATCTTCATTCATTTTCATATTCATAAACATGTCTTTCACAGCTTCCATAGCTAAGCGCTTTTCCTCAGGTAAAGCCGCAATACTATCCTTATAAGTCTCCATTATATCAGCAAAAACCATAGTAGTATCCATAACCTCTCCCCCTTTTTTCTTTTCAGAATCAGAGTCCTCTCCTCCCATAGCAGCCGTCATGGCTTTCATTGCTTCACCCATTTCATAAGTGACTAAAAACTGTCCAGAACCATTTTCATCAAAAACAATAGATTCAGTAACATTACAACTGGTAAAAGAACAAACGATTGCGAATAATAGAATAATTTTTTTCATATATAATGTGTTAATTAGGTAGGCAAAGATAAGAATTTATCGTTCAGGATTGTTCAATATAATTAATGCAGCGATAACACCTGGCACCCAACCACAAAGCCACAATAAAAAAGTAATGAGAATAGAGCCACAACCTTTATCTAAAACAGCTAAAGGAGGACAAATTATAGAAAGAATTACACGCCAGAAGTTCATATTTTGTTTAATAATTAAATAAATCTTTAAAATTGATTTGATCTATTTATAGGACGTCATTTAATATAAAATGTTACATTTTTTATGAATTCAACGCATTGAAATCAAAATAAAATTATGTAGTTTCGTTTTATGCGAATAAAAATTATTTTCGTCTTTTTAGTTATTTCTTCGGTTTGTAAAGCTCAATATTCATTTTCAGGTTATACAAACCCAGAAGAAGGAAATAGAACCGTATATCTTTCTATAGTTGAAGATTACCGAAAAATGACTGGTGTTTACTCTGAACAAATTATTGCAAAAACAAGTGCTGATGCTACAGGTTACTTTGAGTTTAAAGGCAATATGCTAGATACTGAAAACCGTATTTATCGCATTCATATTGATCGCTGCTCAGACATTCAACAAGATGTTAATCACTTCAATGGCTATTGTGCAGATAGTGAAGCACTTTTGTTTATCGCTAAAAATACAGATACATTAAAACTGCCTTTTTCTTTTGGAAACCAAGTGTTTTGCCGAGTAGAATCTAATAATCCTAAAGCTAATGCATTTGTAAAAATAGACTCATTAAAAAATGATATGCGTTTTGCATATGGTGAATTTAGAAGTGAAGCAAATCGCAAACTAAACAATAAAAAGTGGTTTAAAACCCTTCAATATTTTGGCGAAGCTTTAGACGAGCCCTTAGCGGAACTTTATATCTACACCTATTTATCTGACAGAAGCAGTGATTTACATAGCTATTATGTTGAAGACCTAAAGAAAAATGACTACTACAACAATTTAAAAACACGTTTAGAAGGCAGCTATCCAAACGCTCCTTATACCAAACAATATACTAACGAATTAAATGCGGATCGTTATATGTTGGCCGCATCAAATGGAGAAACAGCATCCAACTGGAATATTCTCCTCTATTCTATCTTAGGATTTTCAGTTTTACTGAATCTATTTTTTCTTTATCAGTTCTGGATGAGAAACACTTCTAAAATTGAAGATTTAAAAGCTAAACTATCCAAACAAGAACAAGTTGTTTTAGAGCATTTACTCGAGGATAAAACCAATAAAGACATTGCAGAAGCTCTTTTTTTAAGTGTAAGCACAGTAAAATCTCACACAAATAACATTTACAAGAAGTTAAATGTGCAATCTAGAGACGACGCAAAATCTCTATTTATCAAATAGTTACAAAATTCAACCTAGGTACTAGTACCGATTTCCAACCTCCTTTTTTAAAAACTTACATCTTAATACTTGATGTTTGCTTTGATATTAATCATTTAAAATATTTATTATGAAACGAACATTAAACATTGCAATCCTTTTAGTTTTAACTCTAAGTTTTTTTAGTGCAGCACCAACTGAATTTGGAAAACACGACACCAAAGTTGCTGTGATGAAATTTAAAACTGAAGTTATAGACTACGGAATCATTTCACAAAACTCCGAAGGCAAACGACTATTCACCTTTACCAATACTGGTGATGCTCCTTTATTAATCACTGATGTAAAAACGAGTTGTGGCTGTACAGTTCCTAGCTATTCAAAAGCTCCAATTTTACCAGGAAGTCTAGGAGAATTAGAAATTAAGTATGACACCAAAAGATTAGGTGCCTTTACAAAAACGGTTACCGTTATGTCTAATGCCGAAGGTGGTAATAAAGTTTTGAAGATTAAAGGACATATTGTTGCTTCAAAATAACATAAGTTGTCATTCTAGAATCTTGTAAAAAGGATTTGGAATGACATCCTTTTTTCATCAATTAATCAATTCATCAAAATGAAAACGAACATTTTTATCATCATAATTGCCATATTTTTTGCATCTCAAATCAATGCACAGCAACTCAACCAAGAAATTACAGAAGACGGCGAAACACCTTTTTTACTCGGAAAAATCGATAAAAACGGTTTATTAAGTGAGAATTACAAATCTTGGTTTACTAAAAACCATGAAGACTACCAACCCAACAATAATCTTATAAATTCTATATCTTCAGAATTAAAAAAGTATACAATAACAATATTTATGGGTACTTGGTGTGGCGACAGTAAACAAGAAGTACCAAAACTATATAAGGTTTTAGAAGCTTGCGAATTCCCTATGAATCAATTAACGGTTGTTGCGTTAAGCAGAAAACCAAATATGTACAAACAAAGCCCTCAACATGAAGAAGCTAGTTTAAATATTCACAGAGTTCCTACAATTATTTTTTATAACGATGGTAAAGAAGTAAACCGCATTGTTGAGCATCCTATTGGCACTTTTGAAGAAGACATTCAGAATATTATTACAGTTAACAATTACAAATCTAATTATCAAATTGTAACCGCTGCTGACAATATTCTAAAGAAAAAAGGAGCCAAAGGCTTAAAGCGCAAACAAAAAAAACTATTAAAAACGTTTAAAAATAAAGTTCCAAGCATGTATGGGTTAAATACTTATGGGCGTATTTTATATGGAACTAACAGAATCGATGAGGCCATTGCCGTATTTACTTTGAATACTAAATTATTCCCAGAGCAACCAAGAACATTCATGAGTTTAGCCAATACACTTGGTATTTCGGGTTATAAAACGGAAGCCATAAAAGTACTAGAAGACGCTCTAAAAATACACTCCGACAATGAGGATTTAAAAGAAAATTTAGAGCTTATAAAATCAAACTAAAAAGGTGTTCTCTAATTTTTGTAAAAAGTGTAATTTTGCGTCTGCTTATTTAAAAAACAAATAAGCCAATAAAAATAAATAAGAATGCAACTTTCAGAACAAGAATTGGTAAGACGCCAAAAGTTAGAAAAGCTTAGAGCTTTAGGGATTAACCCTTATCCAGCGGATTTATTTCCCGTTAATCATACTTCTAAACAGATAAAATCTGACTTCGAAGAAGGTAAACAGGTGATTATTGCTGGTCGTTTAATGGCAATTAACATTCAAGGAAAAGCATCTTTTGCTCAATTACAAGATAGTGAAGGTCGTATTCAAGTCTATTTTAATAGAGACGAAATATGTACAGGCGAAGACAAATCACTATACAATGATGTCTTCAAAAAATTACTAGATTTAGGTGATTTTGTTGGTATAGAAGGTACGCTTTTCACTACTCAGGTTGGAGAAAAGACCGTAATGGTAAAAGACTTCAAATTATTAAGTAAAGCTTTAAAGCCCTTACCAATACCTAAGCAAAAGGATGGTAAAACGTATGATGCCTTTACAGATCCAGAAATGCGTTACAGACAACGTTATGCAGATTTAGTTGTAAATCCACATGTAAAAGAAGTATTTGTAAAGCGTACTAAACTTTTTAATGCGATGCGTCAGTTTTTTAATGATGCTGGTTATTTTGAAGTAGAAACACCTGTTTTACAACCTATTCCTGGAGGAGCTGCTGCACGTCCATTTACAACTCACCACAACAGTTTAGACATTCCATTGTATATGAGAATTGCTAACGAGTTATATTTAAAACGACTAATCGTTGGTGGTTTTGATGGTGTTTATGAGTTTTCTAAAAACTTCAGAAATGAAGGTATGGACAGAACCCACAATCCTGAATTTACAGCCATGGAAATCTATGTGTCATACAAAGATTACAACTGGATGATGGATTTCTGTGAGAAATTATTAGAACACTGTGCTATTGCTGTAAACGGAACGTCTGAAGCAACATTTGGAGAACATAAAATAAACTTTAAAGCTCCTTACAAGCGTATCACCATGCGCGATTCTATTTTAGAATTCACAGGTTTTGATATTTATAATAAGTCTGAAGACGAAATAAGAGCTGCTGCAAAAGGCATGCATATTGAAGTCGATGACACCATGGGTAAAGGAAAGTTAATTGATGAGATTTTTGGTGAAAAATGTGAAGGAAATTATATCCAACCAACATTCATTACAGACTATCCAAAAGAAATGAGTCCGTTATGTAAAGAG
>TARA_R110002111_G_scaffold127139_1_pt1 | contig 18141 bp, 20 predicted proteins | sample TARA_R110002111 | Tara Oceans TARA_R110002111 (sample SAMEA4397363) | marine metagenome | biome: Polar Biome; feature: [ZZZ] marine water layer (ENVO:01000295); material: water (ENVO:00002006), including particulate matter (ENVO:01000060) such as... | depth 199 m | reverse complement strand
TAGATTTTTTAAACTATGTAAAACAGCTAGAGCGCACTAAACCAGTAATTATTTGTGGCGATTTAAATGTAGCTCATAAAGCAATCGATTTAAAAAATGATAAATCAAATTACAATAAAACAGCTGGTTATACTCAGGTTGAAATAGATGGCATGGATAATTTTATCAATGCCGGATTTGTAGATACCTTTCGGTATTTAAATCCAGAAGAGGTTGCTTATACCTTTTGGAGTTATCGCTTTAACTCTAGAGCAAAAAATGCAGGTTGGAGAATAGATTATTTTTTGATTAGTCATTCGTTGATTACAAAAGTAAAATCAATAGACATAAATTCCCAATACTTTGGGTCAGACCATTGTCCGATAAGTTTGAAGATTGATTTGTAATTACATTTAATTAATTAAATCTTTACAAGGTATTGAGATACCCTTTTAAAACATCAATTTGAAACTCACTCACAACAGGTAAGCTTGTGTCTGCATTCATCAATACTAATCCGTAGCCTAAATGAGAAAGTTTGCAATCTTGAATAATTCCTTGGCCTAATCCACTAAATACAGGCATAAAATGTTTGTTGGTATCAATACCCGAAGATTTAACCACTTTTATGGCTTCTAAAACGGCATCATTAATTTGATTAGCTGATAATCCTTTTTCTAAAAGATCGCTTGCTAAATGGTTTAAATTAATAGCGTGATAAAAATTCATGAAAGTCTGAATAGTATCTTCCATATCATACGTACTGCTGTATATTGCTAATTCCATAATCGTACTCTTTTTAATTAATATTTTTTTTAACTCATTACTGTGGTGTACTGTTTAATCACACTTAGAAGTTGAGATTTACTTTGTACACCAGATTGTCTCCAAACAATTTGTCCTTCATTGAATAAAACCAATGTTGGTACGCCTCTTACATTATAGCGTTGAGCAATAGCCTGATTTTTATCAATATCTATTTTTATTATACGGACTTTTCCTCCTACTTCTTGGGCCAATTCCTTAATTATAGGTGATTGTGCTTTACATGGTCCACACCATTCTGCATGAAAATCAACCAGAACTGGTATATTTCCATTTACTATTTTATTAAAATCCCCTTTCATGAGTATATTTTTTTAATTGTTAACTATTAATTCGTGTTTTGATATTCACGAATTAATGGCGTTTTTTATAACTTTAGACGTTTTGAATAATCAAAAACGATTTTTTTAAACGTTTTAAAATCATTAGAAAAAGTGTTCATTTTATTATAAATGTGTTGGTGCTTTTCTCTGTAATCGTTATCAGATAATCCCTTTTCAGCGAGTTCTATTCTAGATAATAACTGTTCGTGCTTTATGATGCTTTCTTTTAAATCATCAAATAAATCTTTGTGAATTTTATCTAGATCCTTTAGCATTTTCTCATATTCGGGATTATTGTTTTTTGAAGCCTCTTTTTTATTCAATAAGTTTTCAAAAAATCTAACTTCATCGGTGTAGAAATCTAGGGTGTCTAGCCATTCTCTGCTTTCAAAGTGTAAAACATCTAGTCCTGCACCTAAAAGATATTGTGCTTTTGGGTTTGCAATTAAAGTATTCATAATTCTATTTTTTTTTAGTTTGTATTTGCAGTTTGTGGTTCTCTTAAACCTTGTAGCTTTTTAAATAAATTCTGTTCTTCAGTAGTTAAGTCTTTAGGCATACTTACATTTAGTTTTACTAGTAAGTCTCCATGGGTTGAAGGTTTACCATATTTTGGCATGCCTTTACCTTTAAGTCTAAGTGTTTTTCCTGTTTCGCTACCTTTAGGTATCGTTACCATAACACTTCCGGTAAGAGTAGGGACTTTTATTTTTCCACCTAATATGGCTGTATATAAATCTACAGAAGCGTTATATATTAAATTGTCCCCTTTTCTTTCAAACTGAGCATCTTGTTGTACTCTAAGTATAATGTACAAATCTCCTCTATGACCACCTTGTACTCCTTGTTGACCTTTGCCTTTTATTTTTAGTTGTAAACCATCATAAGCGCCAGGTTTAATGGTAATACGTAATTTTTCGTTATGTATCTCAAAAGTACGTTTGCTACCTTTGTAGGCTTCTAAAAGTGTTATGGGCATTTCCGCTTGAGTATCACCACCAGAATGTGTTGGGCGCTGACCTCTTGCGCTTTGTCCACCAGCTCCAAAGAATGTTTCAAAAAAGCTTGAAAAATCACCACCTCCTTGACCAAAGATATCTGAAGGATCTCCTTGATACGAATAAGAATTTCTTGGACGTTGACCTTGCTTTGCACGATTAGCATAATCTCGCCAATCATCGCCAGTGTTTTGGTAAGCATCCCAATTAGAGCCTAATGTGTCGTATTTTTCTCGTTTTTCTTTATCGCTTAAGACTTCATTAGCCTCATTGATTTCTTTAAACTTTTCTTCAGAAGTTTTATCATCCGGATTTTTGTCTGGATGAAATTTGGCCGCTAATTTGCGATATGCTTTTTTGATCTCCTTGGTAGTAGCATCCTTACTAACACCTAATATTTTATAATAATCTTTGTAATTCATTTTACAATGATATTTTGTTAATTCACTGAATATCTATTGAATAAGCTGATTTGTAATGCTTTTTTTGCATCACTTAAAAGTTGTTTAACTTCCTCTAATGTATTATGTCTTATTTGTGCAATTTCTTCGAGTTCTAAATGTTGAGTAGTAGCTAACTCAAAAACAGTACGCATGTTTACAGGTAAATTATGTAATACCATTTCTATGTGATGTTTTACATCTTCATCATTTAGGTCTTTATCTATTTTTTGTACTAAAGCTTTTTCATCATTCTCTATAAATACGTGATTTAGAGTATAGTCATTGTGATTATAAGACATATCATCTAATTCTTCTATCAATAATAAATCACCACCACCATCTGTACTATATTTTTCTTGCATTTCATCCCATTCTGGTCTGGTATAATCATCGATGTTTTTAAAGAAAAATTCATCAAATTCTTCCTCAACAGTGATGTCTTCTAATAAGTCATTTGTTTTTTTAAATAGCCATACATAAAAATCGTTTTCTTGTTTAACGTCTTCTATATGGTCATAGATTTCAATAAAAAGCTGATCTATAATATCATCTGCCTTAAACTTATTTTTAGAGAAGTGCCCTTTTCTTATGGCTACGTTTAGTTGGGTATTAATATACTGTCTAATTTGAGGCATAATTTTAAGCACTAAGGCATTAAAAGAAGCTTGATCTCCTTCTTTTTTCAGTTGTATTAATTGAGAATAGGATTGTGTTACGAATAATCGGAACTCCTTTTTATTTTGATAATAAGAAACATTGGTTTTCATAAGTCAACTACTTGAAAGTTATAATATAAAGGTCTAAAATTCATTATTTTGGTGAAATGACACAGATCAGTCTGTAAAATAATTTTGTACTGACCTCTATCATTTGAAAGGCTGTATGAGCTAATTAATTTTGAATAGAAATTAGGTGTAATTAAAAATCAGATGATTATGAGGTCAGATTTAAGTATTAAGGAAGATGTGCTTTCAGAATTAAATTGGCAATCCAATATAGACGAAACGCAAATAGGTGTAACTGTAAAGAATGGTGTGGTTACTCTTAGCGGTGTTGTGGATAATTATACTAAGAAACGTGCTGCTGAAAATGCTGTAAAAAGCGTTGCTGGAGTAAAGGCTATAGCAGAAGATATAAAGGTGCAATATGTAGGCAACGATAAAAGAACTGATGCAGAAATTGCTAAAGCATCAGTAGATGCGTTGATGTGGCATTCCTCTATTCCCGAAAACGTAGTTGAGGTTAAAGTAGATAATGGTTGGGTTTATTTGTCTGGAGAAGTGGAGTGGGATTATCAAAAAGACTCTGCTAAACATGCCGTTGAGAATTTAAAAGGAGTGCTTGGCGTTACGGATGACATCACTTTAAAACGAGTAATAAAACCTATTGAACTTAAAGAAAAAATTAGAAGAGCTTTTGAGCGGATGGCAGATAGGGAGTCTAATAATATTACCGTTGAGGTAGAAGGACATACCGTAAGGTTAAGTGGAAAAGTACATTCTATTTTAGAAAAAGATGAAGCTCGAAAAATGGTTTTTAATGCGCCTGGAGTGTATGAGGTTAAGAACGAAATAGAGGTGATCTAGTGAAATGAATATAAAATATTAAAAATCTGAGCGGTTGATCTAAGTCATTCTCCGATTTTATAGACAGCTTTAGATTTGTGATACAAATTATTATAATAGTGTAATATCAGTAAAAACTTAAATATTAATAAAATGAAAAAAATAATTTTAGGCCTGTTTTTAATAGGAATAGCAATGCATTCCTATGGTCAAGATGTGGTTTTTAAAGCAAAAATCAAAAGAGAAATCGTTCCAGTAACAATTATAGAAGCCATTGATGTTGACTTTAGGGGTTTTGAGGTGATTGAGTTTTATGGAGTACCTGTAGAATTTATAGAAGAAGATGTGTATATCAATGATGATATTGAAAGCGATGAAGATTATGAAACCTTTCAGGTTACTTTAAAAGGTGAGCATGGCAAATTGGTGGTTACTTATAATAAAGAAGGGCAATTATTAAGTTCTGTAGAACATTTAAAAAATATCTCACCTAATATTGATGTTAGAGATGCTGTTGCTAAAGCTTTTCCGGGTTGGACACTCACAAAGGATTATTATAAAATGACTCATTTTGCTAACAAAGCCACTAAAGAACGTTACAAACTTATTCTTAAAAAAGGAGATGATGAAAAGGTGGTTTTTATGGATGGTAAGGGAGAGATTTTAAAAGTTCATAAAAAAATAAATGTAAACCTTAAATAGCACTTGTATCAGTTTATACTTTAAAGAAATTTTATAGTATAATTGATAACCGAACTTATTAAATTAAGTTCATTAAAAAGGAAGTCTTGGTTGGTTGGCTTCCTTTTTTTTAGTTTAAATGATATGTTTTTAATCACTTTAAAATAGTAATGTTATGGCTTATAATTTTCATTCAAAAATGTTTAGAACTATAATACCCATTCTTCTTTTTATGTTTATCAGTTGTTCGTATCCATACACTTATGGTGCTAACGGTAAAACTATAGAATTAAGTGAAGATGATCCATTTCAAATTGTATTAGAAGGTAATTCTGGTGCCGATTTTTATTGGGAAATTATTTCTAAAAATACCTATGTTAAATTGCAAAAACCAGTATCCATAACTACAGATGCTGAAAAAAGCATTTACACATTCGATTTTAAAACGGTCTCTGATGGTGAAGAACATATAGAAATAATCTACACTAATGGTAAGACTATTGAAAATACCTTTCAATTAAATGTTATTGTTGGCACTATAGGACTTATCACTTCAGAATTAATACAATAATATCAGTTTGTTAAAATGGAAAAGCGAATTTTATGTTACACAGATTTTTCTGAAAATGCCCAAAATGCTATTGATTATGCTGTACAGCTTTACAATCAGCAGACTTGTACATTTTATTTTTTAAATGCCTTTCAGGCAGATGCAGATGCCTCAGATATTGAAGCGCTTATTCCAGATGTAGAAAATGACATTTTTAAATCAGAAAAGAAAACATCAGAAACGGGTTTAAATAAAATAATAAACACCATAACATTAAAGTATAAAAATAACAAGCATAACTACAAAGTGCTATCAAGCTATAACGCTTTACTTTATGCTTTAAAAGATTCAATTAAAACGAATGCCATAGATTTATTAGTCATTGGTGCCAAAGATGTATTCGATAACCAAGAAGATAGACAAATACCAACCTTAGATATTATGGAATATATTACGGAATGTTCCATATTGGCAGTGCCTGGAGACTTTAAGTTTTGTAGTCTTACAGAAATTGTACTTCCTGTTAATTATGAAGAAGCATTGCTTGAAACTAGTTTTTCAGAATTGCTTAATCTTGCCAATTTATACAACACAGAGATACAAATTCTTCACATTAAAAAAGAACATAATTTAGATGATAATCAATTAGAAAATAAAACCAAGTTAGAGCACATTTTTAAAGGTCTAACATGTAATTTTCATACCCTTGAGCGCATGAATGTGAATAAAGGTATTAACAGCTTTGTAGAGAATGATCGTTGTAATCTCATCGCATTTATAGGAGAACAATCTAACTATATTGGTAATGATCTTCCGAGACCTTTATTAAAAGAATTAGATACTCATTTATCGGTACCTGTATGGTTGATAAATAGATAACGCTATGTTTGCACTAAATTACTATTATACAAAGTGTTTGTCTATATTTTTAGGAGCGTTTCTAATGCAATCATTTCATCTTTATTGCCTCTAATAATCAATAAGAAGTTGTTGGTATGTAATGCTTTTGAATACGTAACTACGCTATTTTGGTCTATGCCAAGACCTCTTAAGATACCATACAAACCTGTAGATAAGGAGCCTATTTTTTTACCATCAATTTCTTGAAGAAACATTGGTGCTAAAAATCCGGCAATAAATAACGTGCCTATTTCTGGATTTGAAACCATTCCAAAATTTGAAGATAAATGTAACTCATTAGTGCAGTAGTTTTTTAAATCCATCCAAGACGGTTTAAAATTTGTGTCAGAATTTATGCTTTGCATTTTACCTATTACTGAAATCTGGATATTTTTCATATCTAAATGGAAAATACGTTTTAATAAGTTTTCAATATGTTGAATTTTTGAAAATGATGCAATATACACACGCTTTTCTCTGGTTATTTCTACTTTGGAGTTCATTAGTAATCTATTAGATACAACATTATTTCCTCTTCTTCTGCTAAGTTAATTCTATAAGGCCCTATAAGAAATGACCTACATCAATCTTGGTGGCTTTTTGTTTTGTAAAATATTTTTACAGAATGATGTGGGTCATTCTAATTACAGGTTATATGGTCTAATTTTGATGTATATAAAATTATTTATTAATCAAACCTAACAACAATTTGTTAGGTTAAAAAAATAGAATCATGACAAATAATAGCGAAAACACACTATTGGCTTTATTAACAGGAGCAGCAATAGGTGCCGGAATTGGAATTTTGTATGCACCAGATAAGGGGACAAAAACCAGAAGAAAAATTAAACAAAAAACAGAAGAAACTAAACACGAGATTTCTGAACGTATAGCTCATGCAAAAGCAGAACTTACAAAAACTGTAAACGATAAAAAGGAAGAGTTTGAGCAAAAATTAGATGATACAATTTCTAATATGAACGGTAAGGCTGAGGATATAATTTCTAGTTTAGAAAGCAAATTAGAAGAACTTAAATACAAAAATACGCACGCTCAAAAAAACTAATTATGGCTTTTGAGACCTTAAAAGAAAACGTATTAGACACTGATGCTAATATTCACAGATATTTAAAAGCTAGTGAAGATTACATTAAGCTACAAAGTTTTAAAGCACTTATGATTGGCATAACCTATATGGCTAAAATAATGATTATAGGTGCTTTAGCTTGTGTCGCTTTATTAATAACCTCTTTTGCTATAGCCTTTAAATTAGCGCAAGTTCTACAGAATACGTTTTACGGCTTTTTAATTGTAGGTTTATTTTATGTTTTGGTTGTAGTACTTTTATATTTGTTTAGAGCTAAACTAAATGCACCTATAATAAGAAAATTTTCTAACTATTATTTTACAAGAGATGATACCAAAACGTTATAATTCGTTTGACGAAATAGATAATGACTTAAAGATTTTAAGTTTGCAAAAACAGATCTATAAAGAGCGTATAAAGTTGAATGTAAAAAACTCTAAAAACAGCTTAAAATCTGTAAACATTAAGAATGAGTTGAAAGGTTTAATACAAAACCAGTTGCTTACTTTTGTAAGCGATAAAGTTTTAAATCAGCTTAAAAAATAGTAAATCGTTTTAGCTATAGTTTTTTTATCTTTAACTATAATGTCTTATTGCTTAAGAGATTCCCAAATTCCATAAAGTTTAGTTTATCCAAATTCTGCGATATCTCTTAAACTTTCTTTATCCAATAATACGAGTTTTCTGTTGGTTTCAATACTAATTAACCCTTCGTTTTTAAACTCGGTTAACATTCTAATCGCTGTTTCTGTTGCCGTACCAATTAAGCCTGCAAAATCTTCTCTTGGTATGCTAATACCTTTATGAGTGTCATCTTTTATCATGCCTTTGGCATCTAATTCTAATAGTGCTTTTGCTGTTTTTTGTCTTACTGTAGCAAAGGCCATATCTACCAAGTGTTCTTGTAAATCAATTAAATTATGAGAGATAATCTCAATAAATTTATTAGAAACTTCTTTGTTACTATACAACAGTTTTGTGAAATCGGCTTTAGGGATATCACAAACCTCAGCTTGTTCTAATACACTTGCTGTTTCTATGTAAATACCAGCATCATCAAGTAATGATAACTGTCCTATAAAATCGCCAGCACCAAAAAATCCGGTTACAAATTCTTTGCCAGATTCTGTTGTTCGGTATGTTTTTATAGTGCCACTTTTTATATAATACAGTTGATGTGCCGCATTACCTTCGTTAAAAATATGTTCTTTGTTGTTATAACTCTCAATACTACGATCATTTATTAAGGCTTCTAAGTTGAGGTATTCCGAAGCTTCATTTAAAAATTGGTTGATGCCTTTAACGTTTTTTGAGAATTCTTTTTTTAGAAAATCATTTTTTTTGATTCTGCACTCAATAGCTTCTAGTAATTCATTCTCTTCAAAAGGTTTGGTTAAATAATCATCTGCTCCTAAATTCATACCTTTTCTTAAATCTTCTTTTTCGGATTTTGCAGTTAAAAAAATGAATGGAATACTTGCTGTTTTGGGAGTGCTTTTTAGATTTTCAAAGACCCCAAAACCATCTAATTCGGGCATCATAATGTCACAAATAATTAAATCAGGAATTATTTTTAATGCTTTTTCTACACCTATTTTTCCATTTTCGGCAGTGCTAACGGTGTAATTTTCTAACTCAAGAATTTCGGCTGTATTTTCCCGAACATCTTTGTTATCTTCTATTAATAAAATTTTTTTCATCATTTTTCAATATTTAAAGGGAACTCAATGAAAAAAGTAGAACCTACATTTAATTCACTTTTAAATGTAATACTTCCTCCCATCAGTTCTGTATATTGTTTTACTATGTTTAAGCCTAAGCCAGTACCTTGAATGTTTGTGGTGTTATTTGCGCGATAAAAACGTTGAAACATACTGTCCAAATCCTCTTTAGGAATACCAATACCTTGGTCTGTTATTTCTATTACTACATGTTGCTCTGTAGCTTGTATTTTAAAAGTAATAGCTTTGTTTTCTTCAGAATACTTTATAGCATTAGATACTAAGTTAAAGAGAATATGTTTTAATAATTTGGAATCTAGATATATATCAATTTTAGGTTGTTGATGTATAAGTGAAATAATTTGACCATCCTTTTTAATGCCTTCAATTTCTTCAATCACAGATTTTGAAAAATTAATAAGATCAAAAGATGAAGGTTGCACCAAAACTTTGCCTTCTTGTAATTTACTTAAAGATAAGAAGTCGTTAAGAATTAGAACCAAGTCTTTAACATTAGATCTAATTTTAGACACATGATTCAATCTTTTTTCTTCATTTCCTGGCTTGTTTAGTTTTTCTATTAAGATTGCTGAAGATAATATGGCACTCAAAGGCGTCCTAAACTCATGCGATGCCATAGAGATAAAACGAGATTTTAATTCACTTAATTCTTGTTCTTTTTTTAGTGTATTTAAAATTTCAAATTCTGCCTTTTTTTGTAGTGTAATATTATTATGTACCAGCAAAACTTGTTCTATTTTGTTTTCTGAATTGTATAAGGGTGTTGTATTTACTAAAAAGGTTCTGTTTTGATATGCAATTTCAAAAGAGCAATGTTCTCCTTTAAAGGTTTTTACAATATTGTTTCTAATTGTTTGTTTAACATCATCAGGTACACCTATAACATGGTCTAATAGTGTGTTTGAATCCGCTAATCCTTTAAAACCTAATTCTTCAACTTCTTCACCCTCAACTAAAAGAATCTTGAAATCAACATCAAAAACGGCCACAAATCCTTTAGGAAAGTTTTGAGAAATATTATCAAGTAAATATTTATTTTGTACAACTTCTTTTTCTGCCGACTTTGTAATTTGTATTTGATCCTCGAGACTTAAGTTAGATTCTACAAGTTTTTGAACTGTTGTGGTCAATTCCTTGGTTCGCTCTTTTACTTTGTTTTCTAATTTTTCTGTATAATCACGTAAGGCTTCTTCATCATCTTTTAATTTTTGTTCTGCTATTTTCTGTGCAGTAATATCATGTGTGACTCCAATGACTCTTAGGGGCTGTCCTTTTGTGTTTTTAAAAATTTTTCCTTTTTCGTGAAGCCAGTGAATAGAATTGTCAGGATGAATTATTCTATAATCTACAACATAACTACTTGCATTTTTTACAGCTTCAGATATTTCAGATTTTAGATATTCTCTATCTTCAGGGTGTACATTTTCTAAAAATGATTGAAATGTAATACTACTTTTTGCTGCTTTGGTGTCAGTTGATTTTATACCAAATAGAAGATTTTGATAGTCGTCTCTTAATATTTTATTGGTCACTAAATTCCATTCCCAAGAGCCTAGTTCTCCAACTTCTAAACTAAGCCTCAGTCTTTCTTCATTTTCTTTAATTATTTTATCTGTTTGTTTTATTTTGGTAACATCTCTTATAACAGTTAAATAATTACCATTGTCTGTTGGAACGATACGCGATTCTAAATGTCTTAACTTATCATCTATAACAAGTGCGTATTCTAAAATTTGAATATCTTTTGTTTCTTCGCAATTAACAAAAGCTTTCTTAATCATTTTACAAACTTCTTCAGGAAAAACAGCGTCTATGTTTTTGCCTATATTGTGTTCATATAGTGCAGCGATTTCAAAATTATTAGGAGCATGAACCTCTAAATGGTTTCCGTTTTTGTCGTAGAGAATTACGATATCTGGTAAAGTTTCTAAAATAGCTTTTTTTTGAACCTGCTTAATTAATAGTTTTTGTTCTGTTTCTTTTTGTTTTGAAATGTCTTGCACAAAACCCTCTAAAGCAATAACACAGTCATTATTGTCGAAAATAGCTTGTCCTTGTTCCCAAAAATATTTAATACTACCATTTTTATGCTTAATGCGATATTCAAGATTATATGATGTTTTATTTGCAATAGCTTTTTGAGTTTTTTGCCATACCAATTTGTAATCTTTTTTTAAGATAATTTCACCTAACTGAATACGGTTATTCATAAAATCCGCACTGTGGTATCCTGTTAAAGCAAAACAGCCATCACTAATGAATTCGGTAGTCCAATTTTTATCGTTTTTGCAACGATATACCAAGCCAGGCAAATTTTTGATTAAAGCATCTAATTTCATATGGTTAGTTTTTCTAACATTTTAGAAAGCTAATTTAGTTTTCATTTGAATTTATTTGTCGTATTGTTGGAAGACCATTTCCTTGATTTTTTTGAATGTAATTTATCATTTCTTCTCTTACATTGCAACGTAGATTCCAAATATCAGAGGAGTTTTTTGCACTAAAAGTAGCTCTCAATTCCATTGTTGTTTTGTCTAAATTGGTAACTAAGAGATCGGCAACATTATGATCCCATAGTTTGTTGCTTTTTAAAATTGCTAAGAGTTTTTTTCTAAAATCACTAATAGGAAACATATAATCCACATGAAAAAAGACACTTCCAATGAGTTCTTGCGAACTAAATGTCCAGTTCACAAAGTAGTTGTCATTAAAGTAATTAAGTGGTAATACAAGTCGTCTCCAATCCCAAGTTTTAATTACAACGTAAGTAAGTGTTATGTCTTCTACCGTACCAAATTCTCCTTCTATCATTACTTCATCGTCAATTTTAATAGGTTGCGTAAAGGCAATTTGAAAGCCAGTAATTAAATTAGCTATTGATTTTTGAGCGGCTACACCAGCAATAATTCCTATGACACCAGCAGAAGTAAGTATGGTTGTGCCTACTTTTCTTACTGAAGAAATATTCCATAAAATAGCTGCTATTGCAAGTGTAATTATAATAACAACAGTTAGATTTTTCATAAAGCGTAACTGAGTCAATACTTTTCTTTCTTTTACTTTATGGCTGTCATTAATGGTGAATTTTTGTTTCACAACTTCTTCTATGGCATTTAATGAGGCAATGATTAGCCAAGAAAAATTAATGATAATGAGGCTTTCAATACACTTATGCCAAAATGAATTGAGATTAAGAAAACTAAACCCACTAAAAATAAATAGAATTGGAAAAAGAAACTGAGACGGAATTTTTAAATGTTTGAGCAGTTGGGCTTTTAAAACAGTAGGTTTTCTACGATTAGAAATTTTAATGATTAAAAAGATAATCCATTGTAAGAGTAAGCCAAACAAAATTGAGCCAAGGATTACTAGAATATAGGTAAACCAAGATTCTAATTCAAATGGCGTTTTAAATTGGCTAAAATCCATATTTTTTGATAAATCTATTGCTACATTTTTCAATTTAAAATGACTTGGGTCATGGGTTTAATAAATATTTATTTTCCGTTGAGTGCATTCAATATTTTTTCGTTTTTTGATAGAATTTTTTGTGTGTAATTATAACCTAGATTAAATATAGCATCGACATTATTCATCCCAAAAGTGCTATATTTTACTAATTCTTGTGGGTTTATAACCAAATCGCAATCTGGGAATTTTGATATGGATTCTGCTGCAACTTTAATTTTGTAAGCTCTTTCTACAACCGAATAAGAATGTTTTAAATCTTCAATGACAACGGATTTTAAAGGGTTTACATAAACGCCAATAATTTTATTACATGCATCTTTTAATGGTTCTACAGGGAAGTTGTTTAAAGTACCTCCATCTACATAGTATTCGCCATTGATTTCGGTAGGAGTAAAGACGCCAGGAAAAGAAGCTGATGCTATAATAGGTTTAATAACTTCTCCTGAGCTAAATATTTTTGAAGTGCCATCTATAATATTTGCAGCAGTAACAAAAAGTGGTTTTTTTAAAGCATCAAAACTATCTTCTGGGAAATACGCTTTAAGATCACCGTAAAAGTTTTCAGAATTTAAAAACCCAGGTTTATTACGCGCATATCTATAAGTACTGAAAATAGTGATTGTTTTAAAGAAACGTAAAATTTCTGACCAAGAAATACCTGCAGCATATAAACCACCAACAATGGCACCTGCACTAGTGCCAGCAATATGTGTTGGGAAAATACCATGCTCTTCTAATGCTTTAATCACTCCGATATGAGCTGCTCCACGAGCACCTCCTCCAGAAAGTACTAATCCTATAGTCATTTTGTGATTTATCTATATTTAAACAAAGGTATAAGGTTGATTACTAATGACTGATGATATTAATCAGTTTGTTATAAAACCGGACTAAAAACTTTAGCAATACCTTCTTTAAGTCGTTCTTTTTTAGGTCTTTTTAGGTATTGTTCATAATCTAATGGTTCACTTTTTTCACAATCTTTTAAAAAGTCTTGCTTTAATTCTTTGGTAATATTACTATCGTAAATTAAAACGTTGACTTCATAATTCTCTTCAAAACTTCTAATATCGAGATTTGCAGTTCCTATAGTTGCAAGTTCATCATCAGAGATAATCACCTTGCCATGTAAAAAGCCATCTGGATATAAGTAGATTTTAACACCTGCTTCTAATAAATCTTCAAAACTTGAGCGCACAGTCCACTTCACCAAAAGACTATCTGAATTGGTAGATAATAATAATCTAATATCTATACCACTCATTGCAGCAACTTGTAAGGCTTCTTTTAAAGCTTCGCCTGGAATTATATAAGGATTGGTTATGTAAACATATTTTTTAGCACTGTTAATTATTGAAAAATAATGCTGATGTATGGAAGAGAAATCAGAATCTGGACCACCAGCAACTACTTGTGCAATAGAATGTTTTTCAGTTGTATGTTTTACTAAGTATTTTGTGTTTAATAAGTTGTCTGTACCACTAGCAAAACTCCAATCCATAGCAAAAACGGCTTGTAGACTGTTAACGATATTGCCTTTTAATTGCAAGTGCATATCGTACCAAGTCCCTAAAACAGGATCACCAGAAATATATTTGTCAGCGACGTTAATGCCGCCTGTAAAACCATAAATGCCATCCACAATAACTATTTTTCGATGGTTTCTGTAATTAATAGATGAAATAAGTTTACCAAAATGCATGGGTAAAAATCCATAAACTTCTATGCCTTCTGCTTTAAGACTGTTAATATATTTATTACTCAATGATCGGCTGCCTAAGGCATCATAAAGAAAACGTACTTCAACACCTTCTTTTACCTTTTGTATTAAAATGGATTTAAATCTTTCGGCTAAATCACCTTCTTCAAAAATATAATACTGAATGTGAATGAATTTTTTGGCCGTTTCCATAGCCGAAAAAATGGCTTCAAATGTAGTTGAGCCATTTTTTAAAGGAATTAATTCATTTCCATAAGTGGGAGTAAAGTTAGAACCTTTTGTGACCAGTTTAACTAGTTTTAAGTGGTTTTTAATGGCAGTTGGGACGTTGTTTTCTTTGTCTATAGGATCATTGTTTTCAACCTTTTCTAGATATTCTGAAACGGCCTTAGTTTTCTTAAGTGTATAGAATTTATTCTTTTTTCTGTTTCTGCCAAGTATAAAATAAAACAGCATACCACCAACCGGAATTGTAAAAATAGCTAACAACCAAGCCAACGTTTTTGTGGGACGTACACCGTAAAGTAACAATCTGCCCATTAAAACGAACGCCATAAGAAAATATATAATTAGAGCTATCGTCATAATTTTAAGTTGTATTAGTTTTTAGCAACAATTTCGAATTTAATTAATCCGCCATCTATGGTTGCTTTTTTTAAAATGCCTTTGCTGTAGTAGTAAATATTTTCTCGTCCTTTTGAATTAATTTTTTTATACGAATGATTTCCTAATGCCATTATGGTATTAAAACTTCCATCTTGTTCAGAATAACACTTTTTTATGTTTTTTGGCTCTTTAAAATAAAGTTGAACCGTTGCATAATTAATAGAGTCTGTTAAGATTTCCTTATTCTCACCATCCTTTGTAACTTGATAATCTGAATCTTTCCATAAGGTGTGCGTTTTGGCATGTGGTTTTTCATTTACGGTAATATTGACATAAGAGGATTCTAATAGGTTGTTTTCAAAAGCGACATCATATTTGTAGTTTACTCGTATTTCTTTTATAATTCTGGTTTCAATGGTTGTAGAGCTTTGATAATAGGTTACAGAGTTCTTGTGCGTTTTAGTGGCATTTAGACTCCCAATTACTTTGCCATTGTGGACGACATCAAAATAGAGGTTTTTTTCGATAGAACTTTTGCTGCTTACCAAAAATAGGAAACAACTAATCCATATTAAGTTTTTTAAAATCTGCATTGATGTGTTTATTTAGTGCAAAATATAGTTTTAAAAAGGGACCTGAAATGATTAAAGTCATTTTCAAAATAGTATTATTTAAAGTCAATTGAGGACTATAAAAATATGAAATTGTAAGTGTCAAATTATTTGGGCTTTAATTAAGCGATATACTTGAAGTAATGTTGCAAAGTATTATATACCGAAGTGAGATAAAGACTGATTTAGGTCATATTTATTTTTAAAAGTGCATTGTAATTTTACACTAAAAATTTTGCACTCACCTTTATACATACAGATGAAACATTGTATTTATATTTTTTCAAAAAAAGCAGTACATATCATTAATACGTTTATACTAATACTGCTATGCAGCAATTTTGTATTTGCACAAGAAAGAGAAATCAGTATCTCAGAAGCCTTAGAGATTAGTTACAAGAATAACGAAAATATAAAACGTTATGCGGAACGTGTTGAGCAAAAGAATTATGAGGATAAAGCGGCAAAAGGTAATTTTTTGCCGTCTATTAATTTGATTGGAGGTTATACTTATTTAAGCGAAAACATGGAGATAAATACATCTCAAGTTCAAAGCTCTTTAGATGATTTAGGAGGGAAATATGGTGCAGCTTTTATACAAGCTTATGGTGACCAGATTGGTCTGTCTGGAGTATCTGCAGAAAGTGCATTCGGTACTTTAGTGGGAGTTTTAGAGCAATTTCCGGCTTATCCCAATGTTATTGTGGATAACCAACAAATTTCAACAGCAGCAGTAACTGCAACACAACCCATATTTACTGGAGGAAAAATCATTGCAGCAAAGCGATATGCAAAAGCAGAACTAGAATCTTCTGAGATAGAATTGAAGCAAGTAAAAGATGAAATTGCCAATGAGCTTATAGATCGATACCTCACTGTGGTTTTGTTAAAGCAAGTGATAAAAACCCGTCAGCAGGTTTATGAAGGAATGCTAACACATAAAGCACAAACAGAACGTGCAATTGAATTAGAGATTCTGCCAAAGCATGTATTGTTAAGAGCGAAAGTAGCCGTTGCTGATGCCGAAAAAGATCTAAACAATGATAAAAACAAATTAAAATTAGCAGAATTAGCTTTGCGCACCACTATGAATTTATCTGATGCTGTGCCACTTAAAGTAATGGATAGTATTGGCTACCAAAACCTTAATTTCAATTTTAATGAACTTTTAGAAACAGCAAATACAAATCAACCGATGTTAGAATTGATTGACCAGAAAGAAATTATGGCTAAACAGGCTTATGCATTAGAACGATCTAAGTTTATGCCTAATATTGCTGCTTTTGGTACTTATAACATGTTTCGTGAAGATTTGCCCATTATTCCTCCAAAATTTATTGTTGGTGTGCAAGCACAGCTTAATATTTTTAATGGCTTTAAAGACGTCAATAAACTTAAAGCCAGTAAGCATTTGAAAGAGGAAGTGAAAAATGCAAAAGCATATGCTTCGCAACAAATTAAATTACTTGTAGAAAGTAATTATATGAATACGCTTAACCAACAAAAATTATATAATAGCCAAATAACTACAGTAGAACTCGCAAAAGAAAATCTTAGAATTAATACCAGACGTTTTGAAGAAGGACTTGGTAAATCTATAGATGTCATTGATGCCTCTTTGCTCTATGAAAAATCTAAAATAGAACAACTAGTTGCTTTAGACGGTTATTACAAAGCTATGGCTAATTTATACAGTGCAATTGGGCAACCAGAACAAATAATTCCAATTATCAGTAACCAAATATTACCATGAAAAAATCTTACATCATATTAACCATTCCGATACTTATTATAGTATTCTCAATTATATATTTTTTAGTCAGATCTAATACTCCAGAACAAGACATATATGTTGGTATGCTTGAAACTACTGAGGTAAACGTATCGTCAGAAATTCCAGGACGTGTAAATACTATATTAATAGAGAAAGGAAATTCTGTGAAAAAAGGACAGGTTTTAGCCACTTTAGAAGCTGATATTTTAGATGCCAGAAAAGGTCAAGCAGAAGGTATGGTAAAAGCCGCAGAATCTTTAATTGAAAAAGCACAAACAGGTGCACGTAAAGAGGAGATTAGTGCGTTGCAAAATCAATACTTAATGGCTAAAAGTCAGTTTGATTTTGCTGAAAAAAGTTATAAAAGATACCAAGCCCTTTATGCAGACAGTATAATTTCTAAACAAGAAATGGATGAAGTACAGTTTAAGTACGATGCAGCAAAAGAACAAATGAATGCAGCAAAATCCATGTGGGAAATGGGCAAAAAAGGGACTAGAAAAGAAGACATAAAAGCTGCGCAGGGAAGTTATGAGAGAGCTCAAGGTGCTTACAATGAAGTTGAAGCTTATTATAAAGAATTAGATATTGTTGCACCAGCATCTGGTATTATTAGCAATCAAATTGCAGAAGAAGGTGAGGTTATGGCTTCGGGTTATCCTATTGTAACGATACAAATCCCAGAAAACATATATGCTATTTTCAATATTAGGGAAGATAATTTATCTGATTTTAAAATGGGAACTACGCTCAAAGCTAAAGTACCAGGTTTAAATAATGAAATGGTTAATTTTAAGGTGACTTACATTTCTCCAATGGCAGATTTTGCAACTTGGGTGCCTATAAAAGCAAAAGGTGAATATGAA